>Ga0306920_100010390_pt1 | contig 12486 bp, 1 predicted proteins | sample flu12Cox44000170_FD_204666 | JGI IMG/M metagenome (GOLD analysis project Ga0306920, IMG submission 204666) | Lab enrichment of tropical soil microbial communities from Luquillo Experimental Forest, Puerto Rico - flux4day.12C.oxic.44.000.170 (v2)... | ecosystem: Environmental > Terrestrial >...
CCGCGACTCCTCAAGGGCCGCTGCGGTTTGCGCGGACAGCAGCAGCAGCTGGGGACCGGCCGGCTCGGCGTGCGCCGGAACCGCCCCCGCCGGCGCCCCCTCCAAGACGACGTGCACGTTGGTACCGCCAACCCCGAACGAGCTGACCCCGGCCCGACGCACTCCGTCCCACTCCCATGGGCCGTATGTGCTTTGCACGGTGAACGGAGTCTCGTCGAGACGCAGTTCCGGGTTTGGACTAGTGAAGTGCAGCGTCGCGGGAATCGCTTTGTTCTTCAGGCACAGAATCGTTTTGATCAGGCCCACAACGCCGGCCGCCACCTCCAGGTGGCCAATGTTCGACTTGACCGACCCTAGAACACAAGGAGCCGCACGGGTGATCTGGGACACGCCGAACGCGGATCTCAACCCCTGGACTTCGATCGGATCACCCAGCGGTGTGCCGGTTCCGTGTGTCTCGACGTAGCTCACGGTCGAGGCATCGATGCCTGACACCGCATGGGCTTCCGCGATGACATCGGCCTGAGCGGCCGGATTGGGCGCGGCGTACCCCATTTTCATGGATCCGTCGTTGTTAATCGCCGATCCGCGGATGATGGCGTGAATGCGGTCCCCGGCGTCGATGGCGGCCTGCAACGGTTTGAGGACCACAATCGCGACACCGCTGCCGAAGACCGTGCCGTCGGCTCGCACGTCGAAGGGCCTACAGTGGCCGACCGCCGACACCATCGATCCCGGCGACTTCCAGTAACCGACGTGGTGCGGGATTGATAGCGACGCGCCCCCGGCAAGCGCCATGTCGCATTCACCGCTGAGCAGGCTCTGGCAGGCCAGATGGACCGCAACCAGCGACGACGAGCACGCGGTTTGAACCGTGATGCTCGGGCCCCGAAGGTTGAACTGGTGAGATACCCGCGTTGCCAGAAAATCCTTGTCGTTCTGCAGGAAGAGGTTGAACTGCTCGAAGTTGAGTCCCGTCGCCATGAAGGCGTTCTCAGCATGGTGAGACAAAAGGTTGTGCAGGAGATAGCCGCTGGGGGAGCAGGTTCCGTAGACGCCGATCGAGCCGTCGAACCGCGCGGGGTCACAGCCGGCGTCCTCGAACGCATGCCATGCGCACTGAAGGAAAAACCGATGTTGTGGATCCAGCATCCGAGCGAACTGCGGCGGGAATCCAAAGAAGTCGGCGTCGAACTCGTCGATCCCGTCAACTATCGGCGCGCGCCGCACATACGCCGGATTTGCCAGCACCTCATCGTCAACCCCGGCAGCCCTAAGCTCTTGCTCTGAAAGTGTGACGATCGATTCTTCGCCGCACCGAAGATTGTCCCAGAACGCCGACACATTGTTGGCGCCCGGGAACCTGCCCGCCATGCCGACCACCGCGATTGCGTTGACCGGTAATGACTCTGAGCTGGTGCTCATACCTGTTGTCCCCGCTTCCGCCGCATTGCGGCTTGTTGGCGCGCCATCGCCCGCTGCTGTGCCCGGTCGCGAACGGCATCTTCTTGTTCGAGTGCCTGCGAGTGCCCGGCGAGGCCAAGCTGGCGGACCAGATCGGCCGTGATGTCCTGTAGCGACGCACCCTGTAGCAGCAGAGCTACCGGCGGCTCGACGCCGAAATCCGCGCGGGCGGTGTTGCGAATACGCACCGCCATAAGGGAATCCATCCCCAACTCGATCAGTGGCACGATGGGATCGATGGCCGACCGGTCGGCGTAGCCCATGACCGCCGCGATGCGCGCAAGCAGTCGGTCTGTGATCAAGCGTTGTGCTTCGTCGGGATCGAGGCCGGTCAGTGCGTCGGGACCGGCCCAGTCACCGACGTCGCCCGTGGCGTCCAGTTCGTCGATCACGCTGGTGAAGTAGCCGAGGTTGCGGATCTCGGGGAAGGCGATCGCCGCCCGTTCGGGACGCAGCCGCGTGACTCCGGTGCAGCACCTGCCGGCGGCCAGCAACGAGTCCAGGGCCGCGACGCCCTCGGCCGGAGTAATGGGGTCGAGCGGGCTGCCGACCAGCGACTGGGCAACGCCAACCTCCGACCACGGCCCCCAGTTGATTACGGTCGCCCGCAGCCCGGATGCCCGGCGCCACGCAACCAGCGCATCGAGCCACGCGCTAGCGCAGGCGTATGCGGTTTGGCCGGCCGAACCCAAAAGTGACGCGGTGGTGGAGAATCCCAGCCACCAGTCGAGCTCAAGGGTGTCGGTCGCCTGGTGCATCCGCAGCGCTCCCATGGCCTTGGGGGCCCAGACTCGCTCCAAGCTCTCCCTGCTCATCGAGTACAGCAGGCTGTCGTCGATCACCGCGGCCGCGTGCACGATACCGCGCAGACTCGACTCGCCGGCGGCCGCCACTAGCCTTTCCGCCACGCCCGGGGCGGCGACATCGCCGGTGACCACGACGATCTCGGCCTTGCTTTCCAGTTCGGCCAGGACCGTGCGCTGCTCGTCCGAGGGCTCGCTGCGGCCGTTGAGGACGACCCGGCCGGCGCCGCTGTCCACCAGCCAGCGCGCTACCACCAGGCCGAGGCCGCCCAGACCGCCGGTGACGATGTACGACGCTCCCCAGCGCACGACTTCGTTGCGCATAGGCTCGCCGAGGGTCGCCCGGGCAAGCCGCTCGACGTATCGCTGCTCTCCTCGCCAGGCGATCACGTCGTCTATCGAGTCCGAAACCGCCAACCCGAGTTCGGCATTCAGCGCGGCCACTGGATCCCGGGTGACATCAAGGTCGACCAGCGTGGTGCGCAGCTCTGGGTGCTCGTAGGCCAGTACGCGAACCAGACCTTTCAACGCGCCGATCCCCGGCTGGCCCGGCTCGTCATGAAGCGCGAGGCCACCTCTGGTGACCAGCCACAGCCGGAGTGACGGGCCATGCCAGCCGCCGATGATCGCACGAACGACGGTTGAGACCGCCCAGACCGATTCCCGCGCCTGGGCGATCCCGGAGTTGGTGACGCTCGGGTTGGCCCCCACGAATATGACCACACCGACGGGCGGACGTTCGGGGTCGCCTGCCGTTTCGGCGAATGCGGCGAGGATGGCGGACTCATCGTTGAGATCGGCAGCGATCACCCGGCGTGCCGGTGAACGCCAGCCTGCGATGAATTGGTCAACCTCGGAGGGTTGCGCATCGCTGAGCACGAGCCAACTGCCGGAGACTTCGGATTGCCCGGCGCTAATGGGTCGGGGTACCCAGGTGGTGTCGAAGATCTTCTGCGACAGTGGAAGCGGTACGCCGCGGCGCTCGACGCGCCTTAGGTAGATGTCGTTGATTTCGGCCGTGACGGTCCCGGCCTCGTCGGTCAAGACGATTCTGCCGAGCTTGCTAACGCCGCTTTCGTCAAGACTGGTCAGCTGGGCTTGGCAGCGGGCGCGTCGGCCGGGATTGGCGTACACCCGCACCGTCTCAAATGACACTGGTAGATAACTGGATTCGACCGCTCCGGCGATTTCGTCTTGTGGCATCGCGGCGGCCAAACCTTGCAAGGCCGCATCCAGCATGACCGGGTGGATTCGGTACCCAGGATGCCGGGGCGCCTCGTCAGGAAGGACGATCTCGGTCTCCGCGAAACCGCCGGGTAGCCGGTGGATCGCGGTCAACGCTGCGAAAGCGGGGCCGTGGTATTGACCGGTATGCCGCAGCGCGGTGTACAAGTCGGTCGGCTTGATGGCCGTTTCGCCGTGGCCGGCGGCGGGTGCGGGCCGATCGGGGGTGGCGTCCGGCGTCCGCACTTCGGCCTTGGCGGTGGCGTGTCGGGACCAGTCGCGGCCGGATGAGCGCGAATAGATTTCGATCCGGGTCTTGTCGTCGGCACCACGAGTCAACTGTGTTGTCAACTGCGTGTGGTCGTCGAGGGGGAGCATCTGCTCGACTTCAATTTGGTTGATCGACAGGGCCTCGACCGGCACGCCGAACGCCTCGCTTGCTGCGGCCAAAGCGATCTCGGCGAAGGCCGCGGCCGGCATGGTGGCTTGGCCGAACACCTTGTGGTCGCCGAGCCACGGGGACACCTCGGTGCCGACATCGGCTTGCCACACGTGGTCTCGGCTGGACGGAACTTCGATGTGCACACCCAGCAGCGGATGGGCGGCAACCGAGTCCGACATCCCCGACCGATCGGCGACCCAGAATTGTGTGTGCTGCCAAGGTGTTACCGGGATGTCAGCCAGTCGACCGTTGGTGCCGTTCGGCGCGGTTTGCCCCACGCAGGCGAGTCGCGTGTGGAAGGTGATGGTGTCGTCGGTGTCGCGTTGCAGAGTGCCGATGGTGTGTGCGTTGGCCTCGCCGAGGGTATCGGTGATGGCGTGGGTGAGCACGGGGTGGGGGCTGATCTCGATGAACGTGTGGTGGTCGGCACTGGCGGCGGTGATGGCTTGGTGAAAACGCACCGGGTTCCGCAGGTTGGCCGCCCAGTAGTCGGCGTCCAGCGATGGCGCGGGGCCCTCGCAGGTCGTGGTGATCAACGGGATGGTCGGCGGCTTGGGCGCCAAATCCGATAGTGCCGAACGCAGTTGCGGCAGCACCGGGTCGATGATCGGGTGATGAGACGCCACGTCGACCTCGATGCGCCGGGCCAGCAGGTTGCGCGCGGCCACCGCCGCGATGACCGCGTCCACCGGCTCGGGTGGACCCGCGACCACCGATTGGCGCGGTGAGGCATGCACGGCCAGCGTCACCTCCGGGTAGTCGGCGATCAGCGCCTCGACGGATGGGGCGTCGAGTTCGAGCAGGGCCATCGCGCCCTGACCGGACAGCTGCGCCATCAGCTTGGAGCGGGTGGCGATAACGCGCAGGCCCTCGGCGGGGGTCAGCGCTCCGGACACCACCGCGGCAGACACTTCGCCCATGGAGTGCCCGATCACCGCGTCGGGTTCGATCCCGTAGTGACACCACAGCGCGGTCAGGGCCAGCTGGATGGCCACCAGCACTGGCTGGATGTTGTCGATGCCGACCACGGCGAGGCCTTCGGCAAGGGTTTGGTGCAGCGAAAAACCGGTCTGGGCCACGAATTCGGGCTCCAGTTCGGCGATGGCGGCCGCGAAAGCGGGTTCATCGGCCAACAGTTGGCGGCCCATGCCCGCCCATTGCGCGCCCTGACCGGAGTAAACAAACACCGTGCCGGGTCCACGGATGGCCTCGGTGGCGCCAACCACACCCGGCGACGGGGTGCCTGTGGCCAATGCCCGCAGCCCCGCGATCGCAGCGGTGTGGTCGCGGGCGACCACGGTGCCCAACAAACCGTGCCGGGCCCGATGATGGTTCACGGTGTACGCCACGTCGGCAAGCGCTACCGCGGCTCCGGGCTCGGCCATCCAGTCGGCCAGCGTCGCCGCCATCGCCGCCAGCCGCTGCGGCGTCTTGCCCGACACCAGCAACGTCGACACCACCGGCGTGGACCCCGGCCGCGGCGCAGGCACCGGATCGGGCGCCTGCTCGATCACCACGTGCGCATTGGTCCCACTCAGGCCGAACGACGAGACCGCGGCCCGACGAGTGCCGCCAGCGGGCCAGGCGGTGCCCTGGGTCGGCACGTACAGCCGGGTCGATGACGCGTCGATGGCGGGGTTCCACCGGGTGAAGTGCAAATTGGGCGGAATGTATCCCCGATTCACCGCCAAGATTGCCTTGACAAATCCGGTCACCCCGGCGGCTGCCTCCAGATGCCCGAGGTTGGTCTTGACCGACCCCAGCGCGCAGCTGCCTTCGCCGCGGCCGTACGTGGCCGCGAGCGCCTCGAACTCGATCGGGTCGCCCAAAATGGTTCCGGTGCCGTGAGCTTCGACATAGTTCACGCTGTCCGCCGTCGCATCGGCCAGCCGTAGCGCGGTGGTAATCACGTCACGCTGCGCCGCAGCATTCGGGGCGGTCATGCCGTTGGATCGGCCGTCCTGGTTGATCGCCGAACCACGAACCACCGCAAGCACGCGATCGCCATCGCGGACGGCGTCGGCCAACCGCTTGAGCACCACGACTCCGCAGCCCTCACTGCGCACGAACCCATCGGCTAGGGCGTCGAAGGTTTTGCACCGGCCCGTCGGCGACAGGGCGGACCACTTGGATAATGCAATGCTGGTAAACGGTGACAGGGAGAGATGCACCCCGCCCGCCAGCGCCACGTCGCTTTCCCGCAGCCGTAGGCTTTGACAGGCTAGATGGATCGCCACCAAGGACGACGAACACGCGGTGTCCACGGCCACCGCCGGGCCACGAAGTCCCAACAGATAAGAGATCCGCCCCACCGCGGCGCTGTGTGGGTTTCCGGTGCTCATGTATGCGTCGATCTCGGCGTGACGCTCGAGGTTAAGGATCGTGTAGTCCCACGCCGACACCCCCATCATCGCGGCGGTTCGGGTGCCGCTCAGCGAATCCGGCGGCAGGCCGGCATGTTCGAGCGCTTCCCAGGCGACCTCGAGCAAGATCCGCTGCTGGGGGTCCATCGCCTGGGCTTCTCGCGGAGTGATACCGAAGAAGTCGGCGTCGAACCCGGCAACTTCGTCGACAAAGCCCCCCCATTTCGTCGTCATCTTCCCCGGTGCTTGCGGATCGGGATCGTAGAACGCGTCCCCGTCCCATCGATCGGCCGGCACCTCGCCGACGGCGTCCCGGCCGTCGATCAGCAGCTGCCAAAAGCTCTCCGGCCCAGTCACACTTCCCGGCAACCGGCAACCGATCCCAACCACTGCCACGGGTTCGGCAACGTCGGTTGGGAATGCCGTTCCCGCACGAACAAGTTCACGTGCGAGTACCTCGCGCGCCTTCGGTGACATCTGTGCCGTGCGTTCGGCAAGACCCGTCATTACTCACTGCCCCCAGTTGCCGTTTCCAACTCGCTCGCCGCGACGAGGTCGGACAGCAATTCCATTTCCTCATCTGACAGCGCAGATTCCGCGTCGGGCGTCTGCTCGGCGTCGGCCAACGGCGCATAACCCAGACGTTCACACATGGCGCCGGCGAGATCGTTGATCGTCGGGTATGCCCAGACCAGGGCGGCCGGCAACGTTGTGCCCAGACTGGATTCCAGCCGGTTCCGCAACTCGAGGGCCATCAGTGAGTCCAGACCAAGCGACTCCATGGGCCGATCGTGGCCGATCGGCTCGGTTGAGCGCAGCACCGCCCGGATTTCGTCGGCGATCGCGGCTGCCAGGCGCCCCGGGCGCTCGGCGGCGTCGCTGGCATCCAATTCCGCACGGATCGCGCCGCCGCCGCGCCGCTCACGTTTCGTCGAGTCATGCAGCTTCGCAAACAACGACGAACCGCCTGCGGCGGGGAACGATTGGAACCACTGCCGGGCATCGAGGTGTATCACACCGGTACACGCGCGGTCGGCCGACAGCACCAACTTCATTGCCGCCAGGCCCTGTTCGACTGCGATCAGCGAGACGCCGAGGTCGGCGAAGAATTGGGCACGGCCCACTTCGGCCCATGGGCCCCAGTTGATTCCGACGGCGGGAAGTCCTTGGGAGCGCCGGTAGGCGACCAGGCCATCGACCCACGAGTTCGCGGCGGCGTAGGTTCCCTGGCCGGGCGTACCCAGCAGCGAGGATGCCGACGAGAACGTGAGCCACCAATCGACGTCCAGGTGTGCGGTGGCCTGATGAAGGCGCCAGCTGCCGGTGACTTTCGGGCTGAACACGCGCCGCGCGGCCGAATCCGAAATGTTCAGCACGATCTCGTCATCGAGAACCATGGCGCTGTGCAGGACTCCGGCCACCCGGAAGCCGGCGTCTTCGACTGCTTGCACAAGTCGATTGGCCGTGTCGGATTCGGCAATGTCGCCGGTGACCACCTCGATCCGGCTACCCGCGGCGTTCATGTCCGCGATTGTCGCCTGGACGTCACTGCTGGGAGCCGAACGCCCGTTCAGCACAACCAATCCCGCGCCCTGCTGCGCGAGCCATTGTGCGACGACGAAGCCGAGGCCACCCATGCCGCCCACGATGATGTAGCCGCCGTCCGGGCCCGCGAGCGGCTGCGGTGGCGGCGCTGCTATCGCTTCGATGCTGCCGTGAGCCGGTATCGTGACGGCGATCTTGCCGGTGTGCCGACCGGATGCCATCAGCGCGAAGGCGCCGGCCGCGTCGTCGAGAGTAAACGTGGTTACGGGAAGTACCCGCAGTTTGCCGTCGGCCACGTGCTGCAGGATGTGTCCGAGCATCTCGCGGTACTTTGCCGGTTGCAGCTTCAGGTTCAACTCGAGATCGACGACGGCGAAGGACGCGCTTTTCGTCAGTGCGGCCAATCCTAGGTTGGCATTGGCATAGACGTCCTTCTTGCCCAGTTCGATGAACCGGCCACCGGGAGCGAGTATTTTCACTCCGCGTTGAATCGCTTCGTCTGGAAGCGAATTGAGAATGACATCCACGCCGTAGCCGTCGGTGATGTCGAGGATCTCATCGCCGAAGTCCACGGTTCTCGAGTTGCCGACGTACTCGACACCAAGCCCGGCGAGCATGTCGCGCTTGGCTTCCGAGCCGGCCGTGGTGTAGATATGGGCGCCCATCATCTTGGCGATCGCCAGCGCCGCCATACCGACACCGCCGGTGGCGGAATGGATGAGCACTCGTTCGCCCGGGGCCAGTCGCCCGACCTCGCAGAGCGAGTGCCAGGCGGTCAGGTACGCGATGCCGAACGCGGCCGCTTCGGGATCCGGCAGCGTGTCGGGGATCGGGACGACGAGGTCGGCGAGCGTCGTCATATGGGAGCCGAACGTGCCGGGGCCGATAGCGATGACGCGCTGCCCGATATCGATCCCGTCAACGTTGGAGCCGACGGCCGTCACGACGCCCGCACACTCGCCACCGATCACCGGCGGCGCACCATCGAGTGTGGGATAAATGCCCATAGCCTTGAGCACGTCACTGAAGTTGAGGCCCGCGGCGACGACGCGGACCTCAACCTGGTCGGCTCCCGGCGGGATCCGCTTCACCGCCTGCACTCTCAGCGCATCCATGCGTCCGGGTTGATCGATCTGCAGCCGCACGGCGCCACCGGCGTCCAGATCCACGATGGTGCGGCGAGTTTCTCCGACGAGATCGCCGGTCGACGTGGTGGGCGCGAGCACCAGCCTGTTCAGGTACCGCTGCCCGTCGCGTAACGCGACCTCGTCGGCGTCGGAGCCGGAAAGCAACTCCTGGGTCAGCGCGCCAAGTGAATCGGCGCCGTCCGCCTCGACGTCGACGATGGTGGTCTTCAGCTCTGGATGCTCGAATAACAGCACCCGTGCGATTCCGCGAAGCTCGGTCTGGGCCAACGTGACTCGATCACCAGAGTCGACTTGCTGTGCGCCGCGGGTGACGATCCACAACCGTGGGCTGTTGCGGGCTCCCATCCGGGTCACTGTCTTTGCGATGTCCGCGATCAGCAGCGTGCGCGCCAGCGCCAGGTCCAGTTGAGCCGCCTCGGGCAGCGAATCATCCACGGCTTGCGGCGGGCAGAATACGACGACGCTGTCCCACCCGATATCGGTTCGGGTGATCGCCGCCCGCAGCTTCGCCGTGTCGGTCGGCGACACCACCTCGACTTGCGCGACGCTGTCGTTCAGGGACGACTGCAGCGCGGGCAGCAGCGGGTCACCCGGGGCGGGCTCACCGATCAACAACAAGCCGCCGAGACCGGTGACCGGTTTGTCCAGCGGTGCGGGCTCCCACTCCACCGCTAACAGGTGGCTGTTGAGTTCCGTTGCGCTGCTTGCTGACCCGAGCACCGCCATCTCGACTTCGTCGATGACGAGCAGCGGCCGACCCTCCGGGTCGGTCAGTACGACGTGGCCGAGGAGACGATCCGGACTGTCGGTGGCGGCAAGTGAGCCGATCGAACAAACACCATCGGCCACATTGCCGTACACGTGAACGTTCGCGAAACGGATTGGCAGCACCAGGGTTTGCCGGGCGTTCTGCCCGCCAGCCAGGTCGGTCGCGGCCCGGGTGGCACCGAGTGCCTGCACCGCAATATCCATCATCACCGGATGCAGCACAAAGTTGCGGGAACCGGCCTTGGCCGATGAGGGCAGTCGCACCTCCGCGCGGGCGGCACCGGATTGTGCAACGGTGAGGCCGGTGATTCCGCGAAACGCCGGTCCGTGTTGTTGTCCGGCGCCGCGAAGCCGCTGATACAGGTCATCAGGGTTGAGTTCGGCCGCGACATCGTCGGGGCTATCGACTGCGGGCGGTGACGCCTGGTCATCGGTCTCACGCGCAACCGTGGCGGTGGCATGCTTGATCCATCCTGAAGACGCGCTGCGGGTGCGCATTTCGATCTGGCAGGTCCGCTCGTCGCCGGTGAGCGTCGTAACAAGCACCGTGCCGTCGGTCACCTGCAGCAGCTGATGGAGACTGAGCTCGCGGATCATCCAAGGCCGATCTTGTGAGCCTTCTGATCCTCCGGATGCGTCCGTTGCCGCCGTCAGCGCGATATCGGCGTAGGCCGCTCCCGGCAGCACGCAGAGATCATCGATCACGTGATCGCCCAGCCACAGCAGATCGGGGCTGAGCTCGCTTTCCCATATCCGGGTGCCGTTGGTGGGGTCGGTGACACCAATGCCAAGCAGCGGGTGGGTGTTTGGCGCATGGTGTGTCCCGGTGCTGGGGGAGATCCAGTGATGAGTGTGCTGCCAGGGGGTGGTCGGCAGAACGGGGTGTGGTCCGCAGGTGTGCGGGGTTTCGGGTGGGTGGGTGGTGTGGGTGGCGTTGAGGTTGGTGTGGAAGGTCAGGGTGTCGTGAGCATCGCGTTGCAGGGTGCCGACACACACATAACCGGCACTGTCACTCGCCGTGAGCGTTTCACTGATGGCATGGGTCAACAACGGGTGCGCACTGATCTCGATGAAGGTGTGGTGATCGGCCCCGGCGGCGGCGATCGCCTGCTGAAACCGCACCGGGTTGCGCATATTGGTGGCCCAGTGCTCGGCGTCGAAGACCGGGCGAGCGTCGAGATCTGCGTAGGTGGTGGAGATGATCGGAATGGTCGGAGGCCGCGGGGTGAGATCGGCTAGTTCCGACCGCATAAGAGGCTGCAGCGGGTCCATAGCAGGATTGTGCGGGGCCACTTCGATATTGACTCGGCCGGCGAAGTGGTCCTGCGCGCGCACCTTCTCGATGAGGACGTCAATCGTCGACGTCGGGCCTGCGACGACGGTTTGGCGTGGTGAGGCATAGATCGCCAAAGTGACCTGCGGATAATCCGCGATCAGCTGCTCGGTGGCGGCGGCGTCGAGTTCGAGCATGGCCATGGTGCCTTGTCCCGACAACGGGGCCATCAGCCGCGACCGGGTCGCGGTCACCCGCAGCCCCTCGGCCGGCGTGAGCGTACCGGCCACCACCGCGGCGGCCACTTCTCCAACGGAGTGGCCTATCACGAGATCGGGCGTCACCCCGTGGGAGCGCCATAGCGCGGTCAGCGCCAGCTGCATCCCGATCAGACCGAGCTGGATCTGCTCGATGCCGACCAGTTCCTTGCCATCGGCGATCACATCGTGCAACGAAAACCCGGCCTCGGCAACGAATACCGGTTCCAATTCGGCGATCGCCGCGGCGAATGCGGGCTCGTCGGCGAGGAGCTGGTGGCCCATTCCGGCCCACTGCGACCCTCGGCCCGAGTAGACGAATACCGTGCCCGGCCCGATCGAGCACTCACGGCAGCCCACCACGCCCGGTGCGGGCTCACTGGCGGCCAGCGCACGCAGCCCCGCTACGGCCTGCCCCCGATCAACGGCGGCAACCGTGGCGAACTTGGTGTGCCGGGGCCGGTGATGGTTGAGCGTGTGCGCCACATCGGCCAGCGCCACCTCGGCGCCGGGGCTTTCCATCCAATCGGCCAGCACCGACGCCGTCGCCGCCACTCGCTGCGCGGTCTTACCCGAGACCACCAGCATCGACACCGCCGGATCAGAGTCCCGTTGCGGTGCCGGCACCGGATCCGGTGCCTGCTCGATCACCACGTGCGCGTTCGTCCCACTCACACCAAACGACGACACACCGGCCCGGCGCGGTTGCTCGGTTGCGGGCCATTCCATGTCCTCGGTGGCGATGGTCAGCCGGGACACGCTTTCACTGGCATGGGGAGTGAGCTCTGTGAAGTTTAGGTTCCGCGGAATGCGGCCGTGTCCCACGGCCAGCACGGTCTTAATGAATCCGGCGATTCCGGCCGCCGCCTCCAGATGACCGAGATTGGTCTTCACCGCTCCGAGCACCAGCGGCGCGCGGCCCTCTCGATCGGCGAAAACCTTACTCAGCGAATCGAGTTCGATCGGGTCGCCGAGCGGAGTGCCGGTTCCGTGCGCCTCGATGTAGTCAATGTCGGCCGGGGTCAGCCTAGCCGACGTCAGCGCGTGGCGAAGCAGCGCCTGCTGCGCCGGGCCGTTGGGAACCGTCACCCCGCTGCTGGCGCCGTCCTGGTTGACGGCCGAACCGCGCACCACGGCCAGGATGCGATTACCGTCCCGTTGCGCGTCGGACAACCGTTTGAGCACCACCACGCCACAGC
>Ga0306920_100010391_pt1 | contig 12485 bp, 9 predicted proteins | sample flu12Cox44000170_FD_204666 | JGI IMG/M metagenome (GOLD analysis project Ga0306920, IMG submission 204666) | Lab enrichment of tropical soil microbial communities from Luquillo Experimental Forest, Puerto Rico - flux4day.12C.oxic.44.000.170 (v2)... | ecosystem: Environmental > Terrestrial >...
ACTTCCCGGCGCCGTTCGGGCCGAGGAACCCGGTCACCGTGCCGGGCTGGACGTCGAAGCTGAGGTGGTCCACGGCGGTGGTGGAGCCGTAGCGCTTGACCAGGCCGCGTGCCTCGATCATGACAAAGCCTCCCGTCGTTTCTCACTCGTCACGCGGGAGCGTGCCCGGCCCCCGTCCGGCGGGCACGCCTCCCCGCGGCGACAACGTCTTGACCGTGCCGCCCCGGGGCACCAGCAGACGTCGGCCATCCGGCGGATCCTGTCGCCGGCGCACGCGGACCGGGCTGGGCCGTAACCCGCTGCTGTCGGCGGCCTGCAGGGGACGGACATTGCCGGCTCTCCGGCCTTGGGCTCCGGCGCTGTTGAACTCAACGGCTGGCGCATCGCTGATCGCCTTCCTCTCGCTGGACCTGGCCATGGGGCGGCCTGGTCGAGGTGACCTTGTATGCAGACTGCCGGGCGCGGCCATCGGCGCCCAGGGGGATGACGGTCATGGTGGTGAGGGTTTTCCCCCTGGGCCAATCTGGCGCCGGGGAGCAGACTGGGACCGTGATCGCGACACCCCAGGCCCGGCCGGGCACGCTGGTTGTCGTCGATGATCACGCCCGGTTCCGGGAGGCGGTGAGGGGACGGCTGGCCGCGGCCGGCTGGCGGGTCGTTGGCGAGGCGGCCACCGGCGCCGCCGCGATCGACCTGGTCGCCCGCCTGACCCCCGATGTCGTCTTGCTGGATGTGGTGCTGCCCGACATGGATGGGTTTGCCGTCGCGGACCGGCTGGCCGCGGCGGGCAACAGCAGTGCGGTGGTATTGACCAGCGGGCACGACAGAGGCGACTTCGCGGGTCGCGTCCGGGCCGCCCCGGTGCGTGGCTTCCTGCCGAAGGAAATGATCAGCGGCCCGGCGCTGGCCGCGCTGCTGGCAGGCGATCAGCCGTGAGCGGGCCCCGGCCGGGCCTGCCGCGCTGGGCCGCTGTCACGGCGATCGCCGGGGCCGGCGTCTTCGCCGCCGTGGACGCCGTCCTTGTGCACCGTGCCGGATACCCGTGGTACCAGAGCATCCCGGACGCCCTGGTCGGCTGGGCCTACATCAGCGGCGGAGTGATCGCCTTCCGGGCGGCCTATATAACCGGCGGGGTGGTCGCCTTCCGGGCGCGGCGGCTGGACCGCACCGGCACCCTGATGACGGCGATCGGCGTGACCTTGAACCTGGACAACGTCGCGTTCTATGTGCACGCCCTCGTGCCTTATGCGGCCTGGCTGGGCAACCTGGTGGACCCGCTGCTGGCGCAGTTGCTGCTGTCATACCCGAGCCGGGCGCTGCGCAGCCGGCTGGAGCGGGCCGTGCTGGCCGCCGCATACGTCCAGGTCCTGGTGGTCAACGGGGTGCGGGTAGTGTTCGTGCCCCCCAACTACTACCCCTGCCCGTGCGTGCACTCCTTCCCCACCGTGCACAACCCCGCGGTGTTCCACGCGCTGGAAACCGAAATCGGGATCGCGTACGTGATCATCGGCACCGCCGTGCTGGCACTGGTGTTCCGCCGCTGGCACCGCTCCAGCGGCCGGGCGCGGCGGGCGCTGAACCCGCTGTGGTTCGCCGGGCTGGCCACCATTACGGCGCTGATCCTGGAAGAGGTGCTCGGGTTCGCGGGGCTGACCCCGGCACAGCTGAACGCTGCATACGCCTTGGTCACCGTTATCGGGCTCAGCGTGCCGGTCGCGTTGATGATCGGGCTGGTGCGCCTCCGGCAGTCCCGGTCGGCCGTGGCCGACCTTGTCGTGGCACTCGACCGGGCGCCTGGCCCGGCGGGCGTCCAGCAGGCGCTCGCCGCCGCGCTCGGCGACCCTAGCCTGACGGTCTGCTACTGGGACCCGGAAACCCAGGCCTACGTCGGCGCCGACGGCCGCCCAGCCGGACCCGACCCGCCGCCGCGGCGCGCCGCCACCGAGGTCACCGCGGACGGCGCGCCGCTGGCCGTGCTCATGCACGACAGCGAACTGCTCGACCAGCGGCCGCTGCTCGACGCCGTCGCTGCGGCGGCCCGGCTCGCGCTGGAGAACGCGCGACTGCAGGCCGCGCTGGCCGCCCAGCTGGAAGAGGTCCGCGCCTCGCGCGCCCGGATCGTCCAGGCCGGCCTGGAGGAACGCCGCAGGGTCGAACGTGACCTGCATGACGGCGCCCAGCAGCGCCTGCTCGCCCTGTCGCTGACCATCGCGATGATCAGCGACAAGCTCGCCGCAGGCCCGGGCACCGACCCGGACCTGACTCAGCTCGCCGGCACCGCCTGCGGCGAGATCAGCGCCGCCATCGGAGAGCTGCGCGAGCTAGGCCGCGGCCTGCACCCCGCCGTGCTGACCAACGAAGGCCTGGCCGCGGCCGTGGAGACCCTCGCGGCGCTGGCCCCGCTACCCGTCACCACCCGCATCTTGCCGGCCCGGTATCCCCCGGCCGTCGAGGCGACCGCCTACTTCGTCATCAGCGAGGCGCTGGCCAACGTCGCGCGCCACGCGCAGGCCTCCAAAGCCGAAATCACCGCCTGCGGTGACGGCGGCCGCCTCGCCGTCGAGATCCGCGACGACGGCATCGGCGGCGCACCCGCCCGAGGCGGCTCCGGCCTGACCGGCCTCGCCGACCGGGTGGCCGCACTCGGCGGCCGGCTCACCATCACCAGCCCGCCCGGCGGCGGCACCACCATACGAGCCGACTTGCCATGCATCTGATGCTCGCCGAAGACTCCGCGCTGCTGCGCGAGGGCCTCGCCCATACCCTGGCCGTCCGCGGCATCGAGGTGACCGGCCAGGCCGCGGACGCCCCGTCGCTGCTGCGGCTGGTCGACCACGAGCCGCCCGACGTGGTCCTGCTCGACCTGCGGATGCCGCCCACGTTCACCGACGAGGGGCTGCAGGCCGCCGAACAGATCCGCACCGCACACCCGGACGTCGGCGTCCTCGTGTTGTCCCAGTACGCGGACATCGCGCTGGCCGCCCGGCTCGTCGACGCGCTGCCCCGAGCCGCCGGATACCTGCTCAAAGAGCGGATCGGCGACACCGCCCAGCTCACCGACGCGCTGCACCGGGTCGCCCGCGGTGAGCTCGTACTCGACCCCGAATTGGTATGCGCGCTGGTCACCCGGCGGCGGACCGTCGACCCACTGCAGCGGCTCAGCGACCGGGAACGGGCCGTGCTGACCCTGATGGCCGAAGGGCGTTCCAACGCCGGCATCGCCGCCCGCCTGTATCTCAGCCCCAAGAGCGTCGAGCGTCACGCCGCCGCGGTCTTCGACAAGCTCGGCCTGCCGCCGGATAGCGACGACAACCGCCGGGTCCTGGCCGTCATCGCCTTCCTCAGGGCCCCGGCTTGATCCGTGCACGGGCACTGGACCGGGCCACCAGCCGACGACAACCTGATCCAGGAGGAATCATGACCACCGCTACCATCCGGCGCCGGGCGGAACTGTCCGGGCAAAACGTCGTCGCAGCCGGCGACAGCGCCGGCATCGGGCTCGAGATGGCCCGGCGGGCTCGGCCCGCGGCCGGGCTCGGCGCGCTGAGCAGCGCCGCCTTCAACGCCGACCCGGCCGCGCCCGGGCGGTTCTCCGATAACGGGCTAGAACAGATCGGTCATGTGATGGTCACCGCCGCCGGCCCCGCGGTCCGTTGAGCCCGGGTGGCGTGCCGTGACTGTCCTGAACACTCCGCTGGCCGCGTTCTTCACCGTACTCACTGTGTTCGTCTTTGCGGCGGCCCTGCGCCGACTGCTGGGGATGACGCTGTCGCCGCTGCGCACGCTGATCGCCGCGCTCATCGCGTTCTTCGCCGCCCCGCGAATCATCACGGCGATGGCCGGCGCCGCCGTTTCAACGGAGCATCCTGGCATCCTGCCGGGCCTGTGGTTCGGCCTGCTCGGCGTCGTCATCGCGATGCTGGTGGGCATGATGTTCCTGGTCATATCGGAGGCGCTCGTGCCGAGCGGCTCGCTTCCGGGCCCGCTGTACGTGCTGCGCGGCACGCGGCGGCTAGCCGGCCGGGCGCGCCGCTACTCTCAGATCGGCCGGATACTCGCCCGCCATGGCCTGGTCCCCTACCTGCGCGGCGGCCGCCGATCCGAGCTGGCCACCGAGGAGGGACGGGCCCGGCTGGCCCGCTCGCTCCGGCTGGCCCTGGAGGACGGCGGGGTCACGTTCGTCAAGCTCGGGCAGGTGCTGTCCACCCGGCGTGACCTGCTACCGCCGGAGTTCATCAGCGAGCTGAGCCGACTACAGGACGACGCGCCCAAGGTGCCCTGGCCGGACATCAGCCAGGTGCTCGAATCTTCGCTCGGCGGGCCAGTGACCGGCAAGTTCGCCGGCTTCGACCAACAGCCGATCGCGGCCGCCTCCATCGCCCAGGTGCACACCGCGACGCTGCCGTCCGGGGACCAGGTGGTCGTCAAGGTGCGCCGCCCGGACGTGACCGGCGTGGTCAGCTCCGATCTGGACATCGTGCAGCGGCTGGCCGTCCGGCTCCAGCGCAGCACCCGGTGGGGCCGTTCGGTCGGTGCCGTCGACCTGGCCCACGGCTTCGCCGCCGCGCTGCGGGAGGAACTGGACCTGCGGATCGAGGCGCAGAACATGACGGCGGTGGCGGCTGCCCCCCGGTACGGCGGCCTCCGCGTACCCGCGGCGTACCAGCCGTACTGCGGCGAGCGGGTCCTGGTGATGCAGTACCTCGACGGCCGCCCGCTGCTGGCCGCCGCGGCGGGCCTGCCCGCCCAATCACGGGCCGCGCTGGCACGTGACCTGCTGGACAGCCTGCTCGGTCAGGTCATGCTCGACGGGATCTTCCACGCCGACCCGCACCCGGGCAACATCCTGCTACTCAACGACGGCCACCTCGGCCTGCTCGACTGGGGCTCGGTCGGCCGGATCGACGCCGGCCTGCGCGGCGCGCTCCAGCGGCTGCTGCTGGCCCTTGACCGCAGCGATCCCGTCATGCTCAAAGACGCGCTGCTGGACATGGTGGACCGGCCCGGGCAACTGGACGAGCCGCGGCTGGAACGGGCGCTGGGCCGGTTCCTGGCCCGGTACTTCGCGGCAGGCATCACGCCCGACGTGCGGATGTTCACCGACCTGTTCCGCATCGTGGCCGACTACGGGCTCGCGGTCCCGCCGGAGATAGCAGCGGTATTCCGCGCGCTGGCCACCATGGAGGGGACGTTGACCCAGCTCGCCCCCGGATTCGACATCGTGGCCGAGGCCAGGCGCTTCGGCGAAGAGCAGCTGGCGGCCCAGCTCAGCCCGGAAGTGATCAAGAAGACCGCGGCCGACGAGCTGGTCGCGCTGGTGCCGATGCTGCGGCGGCTGCCCCGGCGGATCGACCGGATCGGCGGCGCGCTAGAAGACGGCCGGCTGACCGTCAGCGTCCGGGTACTCGCGGACCCCTCCGACCGGCGGTACCTGACCGGCCTGGTGCACGCGGTGCTGCTAGCGTTCCTGGCCGCCGCAGCGGGAATCATGGCGGTGCTGATGATCGGGCTGCACGGCGGGCCAGCACTCAGCAAGAGCGTCAGCCTGTATTCCTTCTTCGGCTACTGCCTGCTGGTGATCGGGGCGATCCTCGCGGTGCGGGTGCTCGCGCAAGTATTCCGTCCCGACCTCGGGTAAGCGCTACAGCCGGCGCCGATCGCGGACAGCCCGGTCGGCGCGGGTCGAGCTTGCTCGGGTGCCACTGTCATGGCGGCTCTTTCATGGCAGGGGTTCAGCAATGAGGCAGCTGGCCGCGGTGATCAGTGTCTGTATCGTGTTCCAGAAGGGCTCGGAGCTGCGGGCGGCGCGGCTGAGGACTAGCGCGCCCTCGAAGACCGCCATGATGAGATCGGCCAGGGCCACGGCCTGCTGGGGACCAACGCCCCAGCTTTGGAGGTGGCCGACGAGCGCCGTCCGCCACCGGGTGAACACCTTGTCGAACTCGGCGCTAAGTTCTTCGTCCTGGGGTGCCAGTTCGAGCACCATCGTGGCAATGGCGCACCCGCTGCAATAGCCAGACGCTTCGAGGCGCTGCACCTGGATCTCGGCTAGCGCCTGTATCAGCGAGGCGGGATCATGCGCCTGGCTGGCCGCCTGGTGGACCATGTCCTCGATCTCGTCTTCCGCTCTGGCGGCAGCTTCCCGGGCGAGTTCCTGCTTGCCGCCGGGGAAGTGGAAGTAGATGGAGCCACGGGGGGCGCCGCTTTCTTCCACCACGTCGGAGAAGGCGGTGGCGTGGTAACCGCGCTGCCGGAACAGCTCGTAGGCGGCGCTTATCATCCGGGAGCGGCTGTCACTGTGTCGGGCCATCGGTCCAATCCTAGGTTGACTATGTCGCACGTGCATCATATTCTATGTCACACGTCCGTCATATTCTATGTCGGCAAGATCTATCGGGCTGCCGAGGCCGTCATGACATCCACGCAGGTCACTCCCGTCGCCGACTCCTCTCTTGCCCCGGCGGAGGGGTTCGTCCGCATGCACTTCCTGGTGGTAGCGGACCAGGACCGGTCCCGCCGCTTCTACCGGGCACCGTCCGGCGCGGACGTTCCCTCCGAACCAGACCCGGTCGTCGTCAAGGTTGCCAATAGCTGGCTCATCCTCAACGCGGGCGGCGGCCCAACCGAGGACAAGCCCACCATCAGCTACGAACTGGACAAGGCCAGGGCCGCTGACCTGCGCCACCGAGTCCAGCGTGATGCGCATGCCCGCGCGGCACGTAGAGCCCGCCGTGCGCCAGCCCGCCTGAACGTTAATGGCGCCCGGTGCCAGGCGCTGTTCGCCACTAGCCTCCAGCGGTCGGACGCGCTGAGCGCCGGCGTTGCGGCCGAGGCGGTCAGGGTCACCATGCGGCAGCTCGGTACCGATGGCTGCAGCGCCCGGATCGCGCAGGAGTCCGGCGACCATCCGGAGGCAGCCGCTGAGCGGATGCGCTGGGTCCGGTCGCTACTCAGCTGTCCCTGAGGCGACATCTCGCCGCCTAGCCGGAGGCCGTGCGTGGCAGCGGTGGACCGAGCCGGGCGTGCACAGAAGGAGGAAGTCTCAGTGGCATCAGGAAGGACTGATTTCATTCCCGCCCCGCGGCTGAGGCCAGGAGCGGCACGGCACGCGGGCGGGGACCGGCCCGCTGTCTGGGCCGTCGGGCTGGCCTTGGAGGGTGTCCCGGTGGTCACTCAAGCGACTCCGCTGGTGGGTCGCGACGCGGACCTGAGGCAGCTCGTCCGTGTCCTGATGCGCGCCGAGGACGGCGCGGGAAGCATCGTCCTGATCTCTGGCGAGGCGGGGATCGGCAAGACACGGTTGTGCACCGAGCTAGGGCGGTTGCAGCGGCAGCGCGGAGGCCGGGTATTGCTGGGCCGTGCCGCCCCGGAGGAGGCGTCCATTCCCTACGCGGCGCTGGCCGATGCGCTGCGGGGGGCCCGCCGGGCCGAGCCCGCGGTCCGGGAAGCGGCGCGCGCGCGGGCCGGGATCTTGTGGGCGGTTGCGCCGGAACTGGCCTCGGAGACCAGCGGGCCGGGCCGGGCCGTAGACCGGCCGGTGCTGTTCGAGGCGCTGCTGGATGCGGTCGATGAGGCTGCGGGCGACGGGACGGCACTGTGGGTGCTGGACGACATCCACTGGGCGGACGACTCGACCTGGGAGTTCGTGCACTATGCGGCCCGCCGGGTCGCAGACCTGGCCCTGGTCCTGGCCGTCACCTACCGGGAGGAGGAGATCGGCCCTGCGCACCCGTGGTGGCCGGGCCTGATCCGGCTGGAGCGGGAACCAAGCGCGCTGAGCCTTCCGCTGGCCCGGCTCACCGCGGCTGACGGCGAGCGGATCGTTCGCGCCGTCGACCCGGCCCTGCCGCAGGACGCGATCGCGGCGATCGTGGAGCGAGCAGCCGGCACGCCGCTGCTGGTCGAGGAGCTGGCCAGCCTGGCCTCCGGGCCGGGTCACCTGCTGCAGGTCCCGGACATCGTACGGGCCACTGAGCGGGAGCGAGCCGGGCGGCTGGACCCGGCGGGACGCGCCTTGCTGGAGGTGGCCGCGGTAGCGGGCCTGGAGATGGATGCCGGGCTGCTGGCCTCGGTCGTGCCCGGGGGACGGCCCGCCGACCTGGTCACGGCCGGCCTGCTGGACCGCGAGGGGGAACGGTTCCGGTTCCGCCATCCGCTGCTGCAGGAGGCGGCCTACCTGGAGGTGCCGGCCGGGCGGCGGCAGGTGCTGCACGAGCAGATCGCGGCGGCCATGGCGAAAAGCAGCAGCCATCCCGCCGAGCGGGTTGCCGCTCACCTCGAGCGAGCCGGCCGCGCGGAGGCCGCGCTTTCGGAGCTGGAGGCCGCGTCTGCCGAAGCGAGCCGGGCAAGCCAAGCCGGACGCGCAGCGACCCTCCACCTGAGCGCCCTCCAGCTCGCCAACCGGCACGGAACGCTCGCGGACCAGCGAGCCCGCCTGGAACGTGCGGCGATCCGGGACGCGTTCCTGGCCACCCGGTGGTCCGAACTCGATCCGCTAGTCCGCAAGGCCTGGGCAGATCGCGACGCGCTTAACCACCTAGACCAGATCTGGCTCGCAGCTGTGTTCGGCGGCCATCTGTTCTGGACTGGGGCCATCGAAGAGGCGTGGACGCTGATGGAGCATGAGGTGGCGGCCCTGGACCAGGACGAATCTTCGGCCGAGGGGGCCCTGCTGCTGACCCAGGCCGCGCTTCTCGGGTGGCTCAAGGGCGAGCCTGGGCCTGCCCGGGCCTTCGCTGCCCGCGGGCTCGCCGCCGCCCGGCGCGCTGGTGATCTGGACGTGGAGCTTCTGGCTCGTCGTACCGAGATTGTCATCGCCTACGCGGAACATGATCCGGAAATCGCACTCGCCCGCCTGCGGGAGCAGGCTGCCTCGGCCCGCGCCCACGGCTTGGGCGCCGCCGAGGGCTTCACGCTCCTGTTTCTCTCGACGATCAGCAACGCGCTCGAGGACGCCGAGGCAGCCAGGATGATCGCCGAGCGGAACGGAGCCCTTTTCTGGATGGCCGCTCTCAAGGAGGCCACGCTTCATCTGCTACAAGGCAGGCGCGCCCGAAGCGAGGCCATCTTCCGCCAGATCCGCCGCGAGATCGGACCGGGGGTTCAGACCGCTGCCGCCTGGGTCGACGCAGAAGAAGCCTGCTTGTTCCTGCACCGAGGTGACCTCGATGAGGCGCGCAGGCTCCTGTATGGACCGAGCGCGTCAGGCGAGCCTTGCCGGTACGGGTTCGTCGGGGCGGAATGGTCGGCGGCGCACGGGTGGCTGGCCTGGGAGGAGGGCCGCTTGCCGGAGGCGTGTGCCCACCTGGCCAGCGCGGGGGCGAAGAGCGTGATGAAAGCCTATTACATGCGGTCAGGCGGTCCTCGCTTGCTGCCGCTACGTGTCGATGCGCTCGTGCGGCTGGGTCAGTGCGAGGAGGCGGCCGAGGCGGTCTCGGCGGCCGAGGGCTTGGATCTGGGTCACGACCGGTTCATGGCGGCGGCCTTGGCGGCGGCCCGGTTCCGGCTGGAGCCGACGCTTGAGCGGGCCCTGACGGCCGAAGAGGTGGCGGCGGCGGCGCCGTGGCCGTGGCTGCGGGCGCTGACCGGATGCTGGCACGGGGAGCTCCTCCAGGACACTGGCGCCGCCGAGGACGCCCGCCGGCAGTTCGAGGAGGTCGGCGCGCATTTGGGGGTGCGTCGTGCAGAAGCCGTGTTGCGGCGGCTCGGGGCGAGGCTGACCCGCCCGGACCATGCCTCCGACGCCCTTTCACCGCGCGAGGTCGAGGTGGCGGACCTGGTCGCCGAGGGCCTGTCCAACCCGGCCATCGCCCGGCGGCTGTACCTGAGCCGCCCGACCGTAGCCAGCCACGTGGCCCACATCTTGACCAAGCTCGGCTTCTCCTCACGGGCACAGATCGCCGCCTGGGCCGCCACGCGGCACCCGCTCGCGCCCTAAAGCGGCCGGACGAGAGCCTGCCCGGGCATCATCCAGCTGAATGATTCGGCGGCACCCGGCCCGGTTCATCCGGCTGGCCGATGCCAGGCCTGGCTCGGCGAGCGCACAGTGGCCCTGAGGTGATCGCGAACATGACAGCCCCGCAGATGATGGCCCTGGACCAGGCGCTCGCCGAGCTCAATGTTCCCGAGCCCGATCCCGGGAGGTGGGCCGGACAGCTCGCCGAGGTGGCCCGCGAGATGCGCGCGATCATCGACCGCCACCGCGACCTGGTCCCGTCCTCGGTCGGCTTCCTTCCCGGGGGCGGCCGCGCGCTGCGGTGTCACGAGCGCGTGCTGGCCATCATGCGGGCCGGCGGCCTCTCGGATGGCCTGGCGGTCGCGGGGCTGTATTTGCTGTGGGTCATCGTGAACGGCTTCTCGCTGGAGGAAACCCGGACCGAGGACCCGGAGCGGTCCCGGCCGGACCTGTCACCCGAGGCGAGCCGGTACTTCGCCTCGCTGCCCGGCGACCGCTTCCCGAACCTGGCCGCGGCGGCGGGCGAGTTCGCCAAGGCCGATTTCGACGAGCGCTTCGAACTGCTGATCAGGATCTTCATCGACGGGCTGGCAGGACAGGCAAGGCTGTCATGACGGCTTCGGTAAGGCTCAGCACGGCCACGGTGACGGCTCACGAACCGTGGGAGCCGGCGAAACACGGCGTTAGCTGCCCTCTGGCTCGAAGGAGACGTTATGTCTACAAATCCCGGATTGCTCGGCGCGCTAGGCGCTGCCTGCTACCGGCATCGCTGGGTCACCGTGCTCGCGTGGATCGCGGGGGTGGCGTGCCTGATCACGCTGTGGATGCGGTTCGGAGCCCCGGCCCAGAACAGCTTCGCCAGCAACGACCCAGGGCAGGCGCTGCTCAACGAGCATTTCTCCGCCCAGTCCGGGGATACGCTCACGCTGGCCATCCGGTCCCAGGCTCCGGTCACGTCACCGGCGGTGCAGGCGCGAGTGACGCAGGCGCTGACGCCGTTCCGGCAGGCGCCACATGTCACCGGCGTGAGCAACCCGTACATCACGCCCGGTCACCTATCCGCTGACGGGCACATCGCGTACGCGACGGTCCAGTTCGGCGTGCCGGGATCGAGCATCCCGGGCAGCGAGGCCATCGCGCTCATGGCCGACGCCAGGGCCGCGAGCGGCCACGGCGTGACGTTCAGCCTGGGCGGGGATGTGGTGGACCAGGCCGAGACGCCGTACGGCGGGCCATCCAACGGGATCGGCGTGGCGGCGGCCGCGATCGTGCTGCTGATCGCGTTCGGCTCGTTTCTGGCCATGGGGCTGCCGATCGCCACCGCGCTGATGGGCATCGGCTCCGGGCTGGCGCTGATCGCGCTGCTCGGGCACGTCTTCCCGGCACCCTCGTTCTCCCCCATCATCGCCGCCCTGATCGGGCTGGGTGTCGGGGTGGACTACGCCCTGTTCATCGTGACCAGGTTCCGGACCGAACTGCAGGACGGCCAGCGGCCGCGGGACGCGGTGGTGACCAGCATGAGCACCGCGGGCCGGGCGGTGCTCACCGCGGGCACCACCGTGGTCATCGGCATGCTCGGGCTGCTCGTGCTGCGCCAGGCGCTGCTGAACGGCGTGGCGATCGCGGCAGCGGCCACGGTGGCGATGACGGTGCTCGCGTCGCTCACGCTGCTGCCCGCGCTGCTGTCCTTCACCGGAACCCGGCTGGCCAGGCCCTCGCGAGTAAACACCTTCCTCGGGGGCAAGGTGTTCGGTCGCGGCGGGACCGGGCAGCACGCTGACGGTACCGCCGCAAGCACGCCGGACCGTTCGGAGCAGGTAGAAAAGATGCCCGCCACGCAGCGGTGGGCGGGTGTCGTGCAGAGGCACCCGGTACTCGCGGCCGTGCTGTCGGCGGCGGCCATCCTGGCCCTAGCCGCCCCGGCGCTGGCCATCAAGCTGTCCTTCCCGGATGAGTCCGCGCAGGCCCGGGGCACCATGGGCTACGCCAGCTACGCCACCATGGCCCAGGGGTTCGGGCCCGGGTTCGACGCGCCGCTGATCGTGGCGGCCAAGGTGCCGCCGGCCGGGCAGGCCGCGCTGGACTCCCTGGACCGGGCGATCGAGGCCACGCCGGGGATCGCGGCGGTGACCCCGCCGCTGATCAGCCCGGACGGGCAGGCGGCCCTGCTGGTCGCCTACCCCGCCACCGGCGAGCAGGACGCGGCGACCAACGCGCTGGTCAACCGGCTGGCCGGCACGGTACTGCCGCACTCCGGGCTGACCGCCTACCTCACCGGGCCGAACGCGGCCAACGTCAGCTTCACCAACCTGATCGGCACCCGGCTGCCATTGCTGATCGGGGTGATCGTCGCGCTGTCCATGGTGCTGCTGCTGGTGGTGTTCCGGTCGGTGACCATCGCGGTCAAGGCGGCGGTGATGAACCTGCTGTCCATCTGCGCCGCCTACGGCGTGCTGGTCGCGGTGACCCAGTGGGGCTGGGCCGGGCCCGCGTTCGGCTTCCCGGAGCAGCTGCCCGTCACCACCTGGGT
>Ga0306920_100010392_pt1 | contig 12485 bp, 10 predicted proteins | sample flu12Cox44000170_FD_204666 | JGI IMG/M metagenome (GOLD analysis project Ga0306920, IMG submission 204666) | Lab enrichment of tropical soil microbial communities from Luquillo Experimental Forest, Puerto Rico - flux4day.12C.oxic.44.000.170 (v2)... | ecosystem: Environmental > Terrestrial >...
CGCCCGCGGCCGCGTCGATGGCGAGCATCGCTTCCTCGGCCTGTGGACCTCCACGGCCTACTTCGGCAGCCCGCGGGATATTCCGGTTCTGCGCCGCAAGGTCGAGCGCGTCATCGAGCACTTCGGCCTGGATCCTGCCGGCCACGACGGCAAGGCGGTGCTGGCGGTGCTGGAAACCTATCCCCGCGATGAGCTCTTCCAGGCGGGCGTGCCGGACCTGATCCGCATCGTGCGCGGCGTGGTCAATCTCTACGAGCGGCGCACCGTGCGGCTGCTGGTGCGCCGCGATCCCTACCACCGCTTCTACTCGTGCCTCGTGTACGTGCCGCGCGACCGCTACAACACCGAAGTGCGGCAGCGCATCGAGCAGATCGCGCTCACGGGCTTTGCCGGCACGAGTGTCGAGAGCCGCGCGCAGATCTCGGGTGCCAGTCACGCACGGCTGCACGTCGTGGTTCGCACCGACCCGACCCGGCGCCACAAACCGGACTTCTCCGCGATCGAGCAGCGCATGGGGGAAGCCGCGCTCACCTGGTCCGACCGGCTGCGTCAGGTGCTCACCGAGCGCCGCGGCGAGGCCGCCGGGCTCGCGCTCGCCGGCCGCTACCGCAATAGCTTTCCCATCGGCTACCAGGAGGATGTGACCCCCGAGGAGGCGCTCGACGATCTGCGGGTACTCGAGGCGATGCGCGAGCAGCCCGGTGTGCTGCAGCTCAGCCTGCACCGGCCGGCGGCGCAGAAGGCGCAGCGCGTACACCTGCGGATCGTGCGCATGGCGGAGCCGGTGCCGATCTCCGATGTGCTGCCGATGCTGGAGAACTTCGGCCTGCGGGTGATCTCCGAGCGCCCGTACGAGCTGCTCTGGCCCGAGGGCGGGGCGGCCTGGATCCAGGATTTCGAGCTCGAGCACCGCGATGGCCTCATCGTCGACATCCCGCGCGCCCAGGATCACTTCCGCGAGGCGTTCGCCGCCGCCTGGAGCGGCACCCTCGAGAACGACGGCTTCAACCGCCTGGTGCTGGTCGCCGACCTGCAAGCCCGCCAGATCGTGGTGCTGCGTGCCTACTGCCGCTATCTGCTACAGACCGGCGTGCCCTTCAGCCAGGCCTACATGGAGCGCACACTGGCTGCCAATGCCGCCATCGCCAGGAACCTGGTGCGGCTCTTCCAGACGCGCTTCGATCCGCAGGTCGCGCGCGGCGCGCGCGGTGAGCGCGATGCCGCAGGTTTGATAGCGCAGATTCGCTCAGGGCTCGATTCGGTCACGAGCCTGGACGATGACCGCATCCTGCGGGCCTACCTGACGCTGGTGCAGGCGACGCTGCGTACCAACTTCTATCAGACCGCGGCCGATGGGCAGCCGCAGGGCTACCTGTCCTTCAAGTTCGACCCGGCGAAGATCCCGGACCTGCCGTTGCCGAAGCCGAAGTTCGAGATCTTCGTCTACAGTCCGCGCGTCGAGGGGGTGCATCTGCGCATGGGCGATGTCGCGCGCGGCGGCATCCGCTGGTCCGACCGTCGCGAGGACTTCCGCACCGAGATTCTCGGCCTGATGAAGGCACAGAACGTCAAGAACACGCTGATCGTGCCGGTGGGCGCCAAGGGTGGTTTCGTACCGAAACGGCTTCCCTCCGGCACACGCGAGGAGGTGCAGGCCGAGGTCGTCGCCTGTTATCAGACCTTCATTCGCGGCCTGCTCGATCTCACCGACAACATCGCCTCGGGGCGCATCGTGCCGCCGCCGCAGCTGGTGCGCCGTGACGGTGATGATCCCTACCTGGTGGTAGCCGCCGACAAAGGCACGGCCACCTTCTCCGACATCGCCAACGCGATCTCCGCCGATTATGGCTTCTGGCTCGGCGATGCCTTCGCCTCGGGCGGCTCGGCGGGCTACGACCACAAGAAGATGGGCATCACCGCGCGCGGCGGCTGGGAATGCGTCAAGCGCCACTTCCGCGAGATGGACATCGACACCCAGAAGACCGACTTCACCGCCATCGGCATCGGCGACATGTCGGGCGACGTGTTCGGCAACGGCATGCTGCTCTCGCGTCATATCCGCCTGCTGGCCGCCTTCGATCACCGTCACATCTTTCTCGACCCCGAGCCCGACGTCGCGGTGAGCTTCGCCGAGCGCGCGCGGCTGTTCGAGCTGCCGCGCTCGAGCTGGGAGGACTATGATCGCAGCCGGCTGTCGCGCGGCGGCGGGGTGTTCCTGCGCTCGGCGAAATCCATCGCGCTCACCGAGGCGGCGCGCGCGCTGCTCGGCCTCTCCGGCGCCAGCGCCACACCGAACGAGGTCATCCGCGCGATCCTCACCCTGCCGGTCGATCTGCTGTGGAACGGCGGCATCGGCACCTACGTGAAGGCGACCGACGAGCGCAATGCCGAGGTCGGCGACCGCGCCAACGACGCGCTGCGCATCAACGGCCAGCAACTGCTCGCGAAGGTGGTCGGTGAGGGCGGCAATCTCGGCCTGACGCAGCGCGGCCGCATCGAGTACGCGCTGGCGCGCGGCCGGCTCAACACCGATTTCATCGACAACTCCGCGGGTGTCAACACCTCCGACGTCGAGGTCAACATCAAGATCCTGCTCAACCCGCTGGTCGCGGACGGCAAGCTGACGCGCGGCGAGCGCAACCGCCTGCTCGTGCGCATGACCAACGAGATTGCCGCGCTGGTGCTGCGCAACAATTACCTGCAGAGCCAGGCGATCAGTACGCTCGAGCTGCAAGGCGCCTCGCGGCTGCCCGAGTACCAGCATCTGATCCGCTCGCTCGAGCGCGAAGGCGTTTTGAACCGCGCACTCGAGTTCCTGCCGAGCGACGATGAGCTCTCGGAGCGGCGCAAGAGCGGGGTGGGACTGACGCGGCCGGAGCTGGCGATCCTGCTCGCCTACAGCAAGATCTGGCTCAACAACCACCTGCTGGCCTCGGACGTGCCCGAGGACCCGTATCTTTCCGCGGAGCTGGTGCGCTACTTCCCGGCGCCGGTGCAAGAGCGTTTTCCGCGCGCCATCCGCCAGCACCGCCTGCGCCGCGAGATCATCGCCACCGCGACCACCAACAGCGTGATCAATCGCATGGGGCCGACGTTCGTGCCGCGGGTGCAGGGCGACACCGGCGCCGAGCCGGCGCAGATCGCCCGCGCCTACACCGCGGCGCGCGAGATCTTCGCGATGCGCGCCGTGTGGGAGCAGATCGAAGCGCTCGATAACAAGGTGCGCGCCCAGCAGCAGTACGAGGCCGCCTTCCAGACGAGTCGGCTGCTGCGGCACGTCACCTACTGGCTGCTCACGACGCGGCCCGGCCTGCAGGTGGACGCGGCCGTGGCGGAGTTCCGCAACGGCGTACACCAGCTCGAGAGCGCCACGCCGGAGGTGCTCACCGGGGCGGAGCTGGCGCGCTTCGAGGAAGGGCGCAAGGCGTACGTCGAGGCGGGGCTGCCGCCGCTGCTGGCGGAGCGCATCGCCAGCCTGGAGGCGCTCAATGCGGCGCTCGACATCGTCGAGGTCGCCGCGCGGCACCGCGTCGCGGTGGTCGAGGCGGCGCGCGTGTATTTCGAGGTCGGGACGCGCATCGGCTGCGACTGGTTGCAGGCCCGCATCGAGAAGCTCGCCGTCGAGGGGCCGTGGCAGGCGGTGGCGCGCAGCGGGCTGCGCGATGCGGCGCTGCGCGTGCACCGGCGTCTCGCCGAGCGGGTCCTCGAGCACACGAGCCGCGGCAGCGCGCCGGCCCGGGTCACCGCCTGGATCGAGTCGGGCGGCAAGGAGCTCGGGCACTGGCAACGCACCGTCGCGGAGATGCGCGCGGCGGAGGCCGCGGATTTCGCCACGCTGACGGTGGGCGTCGAATCGGTGCGCAAGCTCGCCAATTGACATGGTCGGAAAGCTCATTCTGGTCCGTCACGGCCAGAGTCTGTGGAATCTCGAGAACCTGTTCACCGGCTGGACGGATGTCGATCTCTCGGCCCAGGGGCGCGCCGAGGCGATCCAGGCGGGGCAGGAGCTGCTCAGGGCACAGCTCGCCCCGCGCATCGCCTTCACCTCGGTGCTGAAACGCGCCATCCGCACGCTGTGGATCATGCTCGATGAGATGGACCGGATGTGGGTTCCGGTGGAGCGCTCCTGGCGACTGAACGAGCGGCACTATGGCGCACTGCAGGGGCTCGACAAGGCGCAGACGGTGGCGCAGCACGGCGAGGCGCAGGTGAAAATCTGGCGCCGCAGCTACGACATCGCACCGCCGCCGCTCGACGCGCAGGATCGGCGTCAGGCGCGCTTCGATGCGCGTTACGCCGGTATCGATCCGCGCGAGCTCCCTGCCAGCGAGTCGCTGAAGGACACGCTCGGGCGCGTGCTGCCCTTCTGGCACGCGCGCATCGCGCCGGAGCTGCGCGCGGGCGGTGATGTGCTGGTGGTGGCCCACGGCAACAGCCTGCGGGCGCTGGTGAAGATGCTCGACAACGTCGCCGAGAGCGACATCACCGAGCTCAACATCCCGACCGGTGTTCCGCTGCTGTACGAGCTCGACCACGAGCTGCGTCCCCGCGGCAGCCGCTACCTCGGCGACCCCGCCGCCATCGCCGCCGCCACCGATGCCGTCAAGCGTCAGACCGAGAAGCGCTGAGCTGCGGGTATTTCGCTGCAGCGGCACGATCGCGGCGAGCTACGCCGCCCAGCCGTCATAGCGTCCGTGGAACTCCGTGGCCAGCGCCGTCAGCCGGCGGCTGATCTCCTGCATGTCCGGCACCACGAGTCGCATGGTCTTGGTCGCATGCAGGCTGTAGACGAGCTCGGCGTCGCTCTCGAGCGGCTTCACATCCACGCTGAACTCCGGCTCGAGCCGTGCCCGTGCCCCCTGGCAGGCGGCCTCGTTCGGCAACGCGAGAAAGAAGTCGACACGATAGTCGTTGAAGGGCGCATAACCCTGGGAGCGCAGCCGCCCGATGACCTGCTCGTCCCATGTCTCGGCGCGCGACTTGCGCGCCGCGCGCAGCTTGAAGTAGATGCGCAGCGCGATGAGCGCGAGTGCCGCGGCGAGCAGTACGACGGTGAGGCTCACGCGCGCGGCTCGTCCTCAACGCGAGTCTGGGTCCGGAAATCGCGGCTTGCGCTTCTCGAGGAAGGCGCTGACCCCTTCCCGGCCCTCAGGATCCACGGCGTGCCGGGCAATGGTCTCGCTCTCGAGCACCATCTGCGACTCGAGCGGCCCGAGAGAGTGCGCGATCAGCCGCTTGGTTGCGCCGAAGGCGCCGCTCGCGCCCTGCGCGAGCTTTTCCGCCACCTCCAGCGCGCGGGCCGGCAGCTGCTCATCGGCCACCACCTCATTGACGAGCCCCCAGGCGAGCGCTTCATCGGCCGCGAGCGTGCGATTGAGCAGCAGGAGCTCCATGGTGCGCTTGAGGCCGAGCGTGCGCGGCAGCAGGAAAGTGGTGCCGGCATCCGGCGTGAGACCCGCCTGAGTGTAGGCGAGGTTGAACTTCGAGCTGCGCCCACACACGGCGAGATCCGCCATCGCCACCAGGCCCACTCCCGCGCCGGCAGCGGTGCCGTTCACCGCTGCGATCACCGGTGCATCCATGCGCACGAACTGCGAGATCGCAGCGTGCAGGTAAGTGGTGAGCTCGCGGATGTAATCATCACCTCCCGGCGCACGTGTCCCGAAGGCGCGCAGATCCCCGCCGAAGCAGAAGTGTCTGCCGGCGCCGCTCAGCACCACCGCGCGTACGGCGGCGTTGCGGGCGCAGGTCATGGCGGCCGCGAGCAGATCCATCGCCACCTGCAGGTTGAGCGCGTTGCCGCTCTCGGGGCGGTTGAGCGTAACGAGCGCCACCGCGCCGCGTGTCTCGACCTGTACTGCCGGGGCGGACATGACTCACTCGTCCGGGGCGATGCGCACCCGCAACCCCGCCAGCTCGGGAGTGAACTCCAGCTGGCAGGAGAGGCGCGAGTTGTCCTGGTAATGCGTGAGCTCGGACAGCAGCTCCCGCTCGTCCGACATCATCGCCGGCAGGCGCGCCTGCCAGTCCGGGTCGACATACACGTGACAGGTGGCGCAGGAGCACATGCCGCCGCAGATCGCGGCCACGCCGTAATCGAGCTCGCGCAGGTTCTCCATGACCTTGAGTCCGGTCTTTCCCTCGACTTCGTGCTCGACTCCGTCGCGATCCACGACACGCAAGAGCGCCATGCTGCCCCTACCCCCTTGGAAAAAAATGGAATGGTTTGCGGTGAGAGTGCCCGGGATCTGATAGTTTGCCGCTTCGTCCTGCGAGCCGCCAGAGGAGCGCAGCGCGAGCATCAGGCCGGCGGCAGGGGTCCGAGCACCTTCATCACAAACACGGCCTTGTCCTGCACTCTCGCCAGCGCCTCGAAGGTGGTGCGAAGCTCGCCGCGCAGCAGCTCCATCACCGGCTCGAAAGGCCCAAATACCTGCGTGCTCATGCTGTTCGTCACGATGCGCAGACCGGCCGCACGGTTCAGCCGCTCGAGGAACTCGTGAATCGCGGGAACGAAGTCCGCTTTCAGCGGATACAGGCTGATCTCGACTCCGATGTCCATACGCCGCCTCCGCTCCGAGGTTGGCGTCAGTATTGCACGCGCGCAATTTCCTATGGGTGGTTCATGCGGGCTGCGGCTATGATCGCGGGCTAGAATGGTCCGGTCGCGGCGGAATGGGCGGATGAGCAGATGACTCGCAAGGTCCAGGTCCACCAGGTCGATGCGTTCACCCGTGAGCCCTTCACCGGCAATCCGACCGGGGTGGTGCTCAACGCCGATGCGCTCTCCGAAGCGCAGATGCTCGCCATCGCCCGCGAGCTCAACAACGCCGAGACCGCCTTCATCCTGGCGCCCGACGCCGACGATCACACCGTGCGGGCGCGCTTCTTCACCCCGCGCAGCGAAGCGGGGTTCGTCGGACACGCCACCATCGCCGCCCAGTACGTGCTATCGCGCCGGCACGAGGCGCCGCGCTGGCAGCGGCAGAAGTCCAAGGCCGGAATCGTCGACGTCGAAGTGCGCGGGAGCGATGAGGATCGCCGGATTGCGATCCGCCGCAGCCCCCCGCCGATCGGCCGCGAGCTGAACGACCGCGAGCGCCTTGCGGTGCTCGACGCGCTGGCGCTCGCCTCGGAGAGCCTCGACGCGCGCATTCCACCGCGCATCGTGGGAGCTGCCGGGACACGGCTGCTGATCGGGGTACGTGGGCCGGAACCGCTCAAGCATCTCAAGCCCGACCTGGCGCGCCTGACGACGCTCTCGGCGCAGATCGGCGCCGCCGGCTACTTCGTCTTCACGCTGGTTCCCCACGGCGGCGACCACCTCACCGAAGCGCGCATGTTCTGTCCCGCGCTCGGGATCTCCGAGGATCCGGTGAGCGGCAACGCGCACGGGCTTCTCGGCGCCTACCTGGCGCGCCTCGGACTGCTCGGCCGCAATGGCGAGCGCGCGCGCTTCAGCGGCGTGCAGGGGCATTCGCTGCATCGTCCCGGACGCGTGGAGGTTGAGCTCGAGTTCGCCGGCAGCGAGCTCGCCGGTGTGTGGATCAGCGGCCAGGCCGTGTCGATTTTCCAGACCGAGATCGAATTCTAGCGGGGTGCTCCAGCGATCCATGGCGCAGTTCGCGCCGGTACTCGAGCTCGCCGCAGTGCCGCTCGGCAGCATGCGCGCCTGCACCGTCGGGACCCGCGAGCTCGTCGTCTGTCACACGCGCGCGGGGTTGTTTGCACTCGACAACATCTGCACCCACGCCGAGGCGCGGCTGTGCGAGGGACGGCTGCGGGCGATGCGCCTGGTGTGCCCCCTGCACGGCGCCGCATTCGATGTGCGCGACGGACGGGTGCTCGCGCCTCCCGCAGCGTGCCCGCTGCGAACCTACCCGGTGCGCATGCGCGCTGGAGTCATCGAGGTGGCGCTCACGGAGCTGCGCTGACCGCCGCGGCGCGCCGCACCAGCCAGGCCGCGGGCAGCGTGACGCAGGCGCCGATGAGAAAGGGCGCCGCCGGACCGAGCGCCGCGTACAGAGCCCCCGAGCTGAGCGGGCCCAGCACCCGCGCGAGGCTCGCGCTCGCCACGTAAGCCCCCATCACTGCGCCGCGGTCGTGGCCGCGAGACTGCCGCGAGGCGAGCGCGGATGCGCTCGGGTTGTAGGCGCCGAGGCCGACGCCACATAACAGCAGGCCGCTCACCGTCACGCCGAGTGCGCTCGCACAGCCGAGCACCAGCAGGCCGGCGACATACACCAGGGCGCCGGCGCTCGCCAGACGTGCCTCGCCGAGCCGCGGCGCGAGCAGCCGCACCAGCCCGCCCTGCATGAGCAGCGCCGGCAGGGCGATGGCAAACAACAGGAAGCCGACGGTGCGGGGCCCGAAGCCGTACCGGTGCAGCGCCCAGATGGCGAAGATCGATTCGAGAATCGACTGCGAGTAGGTGACGATGAGCGTGGCGGCGGCGAGCAGTGCGAGCGTGCGCCGTGTGCGCAGCAGCCGCCACGCCCCGCGCCGCGGCTCGTCCGGATGTTGCAGCCGGTGCGCCGGGGTGTGGCTCTCCGGCAGCACGAGCCGGACGAGCAGGATGGCCAGCAGGCTCGTGGCGACCGATACCACAGCCGGCCGCGTGAAATTCGCGCTGTGCGGATCCGCACCGGCCAGCAGACCGCCGACGGGCTGCCCGACGGTGAAGCCGATGCCGATGGCTGCGCCGACGATGCCGAGCGCGGCGGCGCGTTTCTCCGGTGGACTCACATCCGCCGCGTAGGCGAAGGCCGCGGCGATGTTGCCCGCCATGGCGCCCGCCAGCATGCGCGAGGCGAGCAGCCACCAGATGTTATGGGCCAGCCCGAGCAGCACGTACGAGGCGCACGCACCGGCGAGGCTGAGCATCAGCACCGGTCGCCGGCCGTAGCGGTCGCTGAGGTGGCCCCACCAGGGCGCGGCCAGCAGCTGGCAGAGCGAATAACTGCCGAGCACCGGCGTGATGAACTGCGGCGCGGTGCCGAAGCGATCGGCCATGTACGGCACGAGCGGGATCAGGATGCCGAACCCGAGCGTGTCGATCACGCAGAACGAAAACAGTACGGCGAGTTGTCGCGACAACCGGCTAGTGTCCGGGCACTATCGAGGAGATATCGGCGCCCGGCTGTGCGGCAGCCGGCAGCGCATCGCGCGCGGCATGGACGATGAGGTTCGGAAGGTGGTTGTCATCCCACGCGGCATCGCGCCCCTCTGGAGGGCCGGTGCACACGATGGCGATCTGCAACGAAGGTACGACCCAGAGGCGATTGCCGCCCTCACCCGCCACCGCGAACAGATCGCGCGCCGCGGGCATCTCCCGATTGGCAGCCGGCTGCCAGCGTACCCGTAGGTAGGCGCCGTACAGCGGATCGGATTGCGCGGGGGTGCGCATCAGCGTCACCCATCCCGGTCGGATCACCTCATCGCCCCGGTAGTTGCCATCGCGCAGCAGCAGTTGAGCGACGCGGATCCAGTCGCCCTGATGCGCGAGCATGCAGCAGTCCGCGTGCGCGGTGCCTCCCGGCCGATCGAGCGCCAGCCAGGCATCGGCGGCCCCGAGGCGCCGCCACAGAGCCTGGGAGAGGTAGGCCGCGTAGCGTTGCCGGGTCGCCCGCTCGATGACGAGCGCCAGCAGCTGCGGATCGGTGGCCTGATCGACGCGCGTGGCGCCCGGTGTGCGCGCGGGCGGCGTGCGCAGCAGCGCCGCCGCGAGATCGTCCCGCGTGCCGCCATCGCTCGGGGCGCCGAGCCCGCTCGACATCTGCAGCAGGTTGCGCACCGTGATCTCGCCGCGCGGGTCGCGGCTCCATTCGCCGATGAAAGCGCCGATCGGCTCGTCCGGCCAGGCGATCAGCCGCTGAGACATGGCCGCACCGGCCGCGAGCGCCGCGAGCAGCCGCGTGAAGGATTGCGCGTCTGCGGGTGTGTCGAAGCCCGTTCCCTGCCAGTAGCGCTCGAACACGATGTGCTCGTGACGGCTCACAATGAGCGCGCGCGAGCGGTGCTCACCGGCATAGCGCGCGGCCATCTCGAGGCCGGCGGGATCCAGCTGCTCCAGTTCCGGCGCCACCCGCGGCGCCGGCGGGCTGTTATCGCCCGGAACGGGCTCACGCGCGGGCTCGGCGTGCGATATCAGCCGCAAGGACGGCGGGAGGTAACGGTTCCAGATCACAAAGGCGAGGACGAGCGCGAGGAGCGCCGCGCCCGCCACCAGCACTGCCGACGCCCGCGTCGCTCCTGCCCGTTGCATGGGCCGCATTGGATCATAGTTGGCGATCGGGAATCGGGTATTCTCGGCGACGTTTCGAGTACACGCAGATTTCGGCGGGGGTGTCGATGCGACTGCGGCTGCTCGCCCCACGTTACTGGCTCACGTGGGCCGGCCTCGGGTTGTTGCGCCTGGTGGCGTTGCTGCCCTTCGGTGCGCTGGTTTGGTTCGGCCGCGGGTTGGGTGCGGTGCTGCGCCGCCTGCCGATCAGCTTCGTGAGCACCGCGCGCCGCAACATCGAGCTGTGCCTGCCGCAGTTGTCGCCGCCCGAGCGCGAACGGCTGCTGCGCGAGCACTTCGCGAGCCTCGGGATCGCCCTGCTCGAGATTCCCCTTGCCTGGTGGGCACCCCCTAAGCGGCTCGCGAAGCTCGTGCGCATCGAGGGCACGGAGCACCTGCGCGCCGCACTCGCCCGCGGGCACGGCGCGATCGTCCTCACCGCGCATTTCACCTCGATGGAGATGGCCGGCCGCTCGCTGCTCAGCGTCGCGCCGGCGGGCTTCCTGTACCGGCCGCCGAAGAACGAGGTGATCGCCTACGCCTTCGAGCACTTTCGTGTTGGTTACGGCGGCCGCGGCATCCCGCGGGACGACATCCGCGCGTTCATCGGCGCCTTGAAGAGCAACGAGTGCGTCTGGTACGCGCCCGACCAGGCCTATCGCAAGAAGGGCGCGCAGATGGTGCCGATGTTCGGCATTCCCGCCGCGAGCAACACCCTCACTTCGCGCCTTGCGGGCATGACCGGCGCGCCGGTGTTGCCTTATTTCCTGCGGCGGCTGCCCGGGACCCAGGGCTACCTCGGTGTGATCCATCCGCCGTTCGAGGACTTCCCGAGCGACTGCGCGGTGGCCGACACCGAGCGCTTCAACCACATGATCGAGGCGCAGGTGCGCCTCGCTCCCGAGCAGTACCTGTGGATCCACCGCCGCTTCAAGGGACTCACCGCCGACTACCCGGACTACTACGGACGGCAGCCGGCGCGCGCGCCCAGCCCGTGAAGGCCACCGCAGCAAATCGCGCGCGCTGCGCCAGGTGAGTATCCACCATGCAACACGATGCGCGATTTGCCGGGGACCCCGGCGGGGACCCCGGTGGGACCGCGACCGGGATGACCGAGGCGGCGCCCGCAACGTGTGACCTGCTGGTCGTTGGCGGCGGCGTCAACGGCACCGGTATCGCCCGCGATGCCGCCGGGCGGGGACTTTCGGTGCTGCTGTGCGAGCAGGATGACCTGGCCGCGCACACCTCCTCGGCCAGCACCGGGCTCATCCACGGCGGGCTGCGCTATCTCGAAGGGCTGCATTTCGCGCTCGTGCGCAAGGCGCTGCTCGAGCGCGAGCTGCTGCTGGCCGCCGCGCCGCACATCACGCGGCCGCTGCGCTTCGTCATGCCGCACGACGCACACCTGCGCCCACGGTGGCTGATCCGCACGGGACTGTTTCTCTACGATCACCTCGCGCGGCGCGCACGTCTCCCGGCCTCAGCCAGCATCGATCTGCGCAGCCACATTGCCGGTGCCCCGCTGCAGGCCTCCTACCGCACGGGGTTCGTCTATTCCGACGGCCAGGTCGATGACGCGCGGCTCGTGGTGCTGAATGCGCTCGATGCGCAGATGCGCGGCGCCGTCATCCTGACACGTACCCGCTGTGAGCGGCTGACACCGCACGATGGCCGCTGGCGCGCCACGCTGCGCACTGCGCGCGGCGAGCGGCCCGTAGAGGCGCGGGTGGTGGCCAATGCCGCCGGCCCGTGGGTGAGCGGCGTACTTGGCGCAGCGCTCCCGGGCCGCGCGCAACACCAGCTGCGGCTCGTCAAGGGAAGCCACATCGTGGTGCCGCGTCTTTTTGCGCACCGCTTCGCCTATCTGTTCCAGAACCGGGATCGGCGCATCGTGTTCGCGATCCCGTATCAGCAGGACTTCACGCTGCTCGGTACCACCGATGTCGACTATCACGGTGATCCGGCCGCCGTGCACATCGAGGCGAGCGAGATCGACTATCTGTGCGCGCTTGCCAACCGCTACTTCCGCCGGCCGATATCCCCGGCCGACGTCATCTGGAGCTATTCCGGGGTACGGCCGCTGCTCCAGGACGAGTCGAGCGATCCGACCCGCGTCACGCGCGACTATGCGCTCGAGCTGGAGAGCCAGCCGGCGCCGCTGCTGTCGGTGTTCGGCGGCAAGATCACCACCTACCGCCGCCTT
>Ga0306920_100010393_pt1 | contig 12485 bp, 8 predicted proteins | sample flu12Cox44000170_FD_204666 | JGI IMG/M metagenome (GOLD analysis project Ga0306920, IMG submission 204666) | Lab enrichment of tropical soil microbial communities from Luquillo Experimental Forest, Puerto Rico - flux4day.12C.oxic.44.000.170 (v2)... | ecosystem: Environmental > Terrestrial >...
ATAACGCCGCTTACCCTGGCATACTGGCCAACGCCTTCATCGATGCCGGCATTCCCGCATTCACACCGGAAATCGGCGCGTCGCGTATTTTGAACCACGACATGATCCCCTTATTCGTGGAGGGGACCATGAACGTCCTTAAGCACCACGGCATCATCGCCGGACCGATGGGGCGCACCGGCAAGGACACAAGTCTCTTTGTCGGCAACAGCGCTCACCCTGTGCTCGCGACCCGCGGCGGGTTCGTTGAGCTGCTGGTCAAGCTAAATGACAAGGTCGATGCCGGACAAGGGGCGCCGTTCAGCGCAATGCGTTCGGAGAAGTCGTCGCGGAATATAGCAGCGACGTCACCGGTGAGGTCGCGTCCTACCGCACTGGCGCTACGTCGGAACCGGGCAATATCCTTGTGACGGTCCTTTACAACCGCACCCCATCTGATGGCATCGACCCGTTGGCTGAATGACGTCCGCTATTGGCACAAAGCGGACGTGCCGATGACGGTCAGCGATGTCTGCTTTCGGGGGTAAAGCGAACATCGCGCTGAGATCCGACAATGTCTGCTTTTGACCCATAGCGGACATCGCTACTGCACTGCACCTGTCCCCTTGATTTTAGGTTGTTGGCTGACGAAAATCATTGTCGGTGATGGGAGAAAGGCAGATGAGCCATGAACCTCGTCTCACTGATTATGAGGTTTCTGAGGGCCGATATGACCGGACGAACTGCGAGCGTGCTCGGTCTTGATCACACCGCTAAACGATCGATGCTGATCGCCTGTTCCGCCATTTTGTTGGGACTTGCATTTCCGACGTCATCTTTCGCTCAAAGAAAGGCCTTGGCGACCTGCGAAATGGAATGGAGCGCTAACAAAGCGTTTAACCAAGCGGCGGGGATTACGGAAAGGGATTGGGTGGCGAAATGCCGAGCCGATAATGCAAAGAAACCGGCAGACGCGCGACGGGCAGAATATGCGCGCGAACGATCCTGCGCAGCGGACTGGAAGGCTGCTAAAGCAGCGGGCACGGTGACCGCGGGAATGACTTGGCCGACCTTTTGGAGTGACTGTGACCAGCGCAAAAAAGCTATGGGAATGTGACGCGAAATAGGCGGCGTGGTTATCGTGTCCGCTTCTGGGAAAAAAGCGGACATCACAACGGTGCTGAAACGATGTCCGCCGGACAACTGAGCGATCGGAAGTTTAAGCCAAACTAGCGCGCGGCCGGCAGTCGCTTGCCTGTCTGTCTCTCTTTTTGTTGACTTGGAACAGACAACCTTCCACGCGCGTTTTCAACCAGCGTCGGGGTGAATGCGGCGTAAGCATCGGAGGTTGTAAATGACCACCGTGAAAAGTCTGGCAATCGTCGCGCTGCTTGTTGGTGGCACTTCGCTCGCAATAGCACAGGGTCCGCCCACCGGCGGCTATCCACCTGTGGCCCGCGGCGCAGGGGGCAAACAGGTCGCACCTGGACCAAACCTTCGGGTGCCTAATACTCCGTCTCATCCCACAACCCGACACCAGAGAAGAGCAAACATGATACTAGGCTGCGCCGTAGGCCAGCAGGCCGCTGCGACATGCGCTTGCGGTACCGCAGCTAATGGCCGCCCGTTGCTGTGCCAGCAGGGGCAATGGTGCCACTACCCCTTCATTAATGCCTGCACGCAGTAAATCGCACTATCAAAATCGGTTGTCGCAATAACTCCGGCAGCTTCGCAATGTTCGCCGCGATCCGCGCGCGCCTCGACGCTGGTGTATTCGCCGTCGATGCAGTTTTTTGTCTTCCAGCAGACAGACAACAATGACGTTCGTTCATCTAACTAGGGGCTGCTAAGGCCCCCTACCCACCGCCACTGACAACGGTCCGGGTCATATGGATAATTCCAAACAGGGCAAAACAGCCTGGAGGAACGTTAGATCCCGTGCACGGCGCACGCGGCGGCGCGCCTGAGGGCAAGAGGAATGGGAATTACCGCCAGGTGGCCGAACCAAGGCGACTATCGAGCTTTGGCGCTTCGTCAAATCGCTACGCTGACGTCCGCTTGCATCGGAAGGCGAATGCGACCCCTCGGACGAGCAATGAATTGCGGTCATGGCATCTCAGCGGTTTGGGTGGCATAGCTCGATCAACCGAGGGCCTTGGCAACCCGCAAACTCAGGGGAATGAGAGTATTGGTGCTGTGATCCGCAAAGGGCCGGTATTCCGGCGAATTGTCAGAAGAATTCAGAACTCCAAGCCCGTCGATTAGCCCGAGATATTGCGAGTAACACTTGCAGGGTACTTCCTCTGAAATCACACACCCAAACGTGTGCACTGTGATTGTCTTAGTTCGATCCGTGGAAAGGGATCGCAGTGCATTTTCAATAGCTAAGGCTCCCTTGCTATGGCCGATAAGACGGACGATTCCCGGAACATTTCGGAGTATCGCGTGCACATCGTCTGACGCGGCGCTGCCATAACGAAATACTGGCGCGCCGGTTGATGCGGTCTCTCGGCCAGGTGTACTGCATGCGAGATCCCTTCCCATCATGGCAAGCGTCGGCGCAAAATTCGCGAGAAAGCCCTGCGTTGCGCTTTGAAGCGCATCATACGCTTCGAACCCGAGCCAGCCGCCGAGCGCCTGCGAAACGACGTCGGCGAGGCCATAGCCGGGCACAATGGCGGCGACCGGCTCCCCTAGCGCCACCGACGCATCCCAAGCGAAAGCAACCGATCCGTATGCAGAGCTTCCCACGCCCGTGACCGTCAGCGTGTCGACCGCGCGCCCTTCTGAACTATTCGTATACTCAAAAAACTCGTTCATCTTGAGGAAGGGTTTGCACACATACGGCGCGAGATTGCTATCCACGACGATAATGCAACCGCTCGGGTTGGACTGTGCAGTAAGGTCGAGAGTTGCGAGAGGGTGCGTTGGTGAACCTGAATTGACCGGTGCTCCCGCATTGATCACCATTCCCTTTGCTAAGAGGGCCGAGGTCAGCACCCCGACATCGTAGAAGAGAATGTCCAGTGTTGTATTCCAAAGCCGGCCCCATCGCAGAACGGGTTCAATGAAGGGCTTCTGTACTTCATAGAGCGCCAGATTTTCTGGCGACACTGCACTGGATATCTCTTGGCTCGCGGATGTGTTCGGCATGAGCGCACCTTCGTCCCAACGCAGTTCGATTTTACGACTTCCGGGCGCCGCTCGCACGTGCCATCTGCCACAGTGAGAGAACTGCTCACATGCCGCCGGTCGGGGGACAAGGATGGCGGGCTTTTGGTCCGTCCGCTTCCGGGGGTAAAGCGGACATCGGTTAGAGGTCGCGAAATGTCCTCTAATGACTCAAAGCGTACATACGGGACCCACCTTCCACGCTTATTCTTTGCGTCGTTGCGTTTTCGCCACAGCCAGCCGCAACCATAAGGTTTAGATTAGTCGAAGGAGCGCTAGGGCCAGGGCGCGCTAGCGAAAGTTTGTCAAAGAGAACGCTGGGGGCAAGCATAATGTCACTTCCGGAAACCGCTTATTTCGATGCCAACCTGCCCGGCGCCAGCCAAACCGTCCGAATAGCAAGTCTCTATGATGCCAAAATATTTGTGTGTCGGTGGGTGATTAGAGACAGAGACCCTGCGCTAAAGGCGCTTCTTCGAAACGTGGAAAAGGCCAAGAGTTTTGCAACGACAGAAAGCGCGATCCAGCAATTGACGCAGGCACTAGCCGCACGCGGATTATTGGTCACCACTGGTCGGTAGTCATCTCCGTCCTCAGCGATGTCCTTTTTGCCACAAACGGACGTGTCAGTTTCTCTCAGCGACGTCCGCTTTCGGGGGTAAAGCGGACATCCCACGGACGCACTTCATTGTCGCTAATGACCCAAAGCGCTTTTAGATAAGGTCAGCCGGGCCCACCGAACGCGGTGCCCTGGCGAGGGCGAACCGCAACATTAACGCGGCAAATGACAGAGCAAGAATCGCTCCTGCCACTATCAGGAGTTCGGTCCCTGTCCGATGTTCTTCCCCCACAATCTCGATCAGGACGCGACTCAGAGCAGTTATAGCAATATAGATCAAGTAGCGAACCGGAAGCTCCGTCGTTTTGAAATAAATGCCGACCATTGCCCCCAGTTCAAGATATATAAACAAAAGAAGGATGTCGGAAAGTTCGGCCCGGCCTTTACCCACCATGCCGAAAAAAGCTAACGCTGCTGACCAGACGGTAGTTGCGCCAATCGCGAACAGCGCTAAGTAATGAAAGACATCGACCAGCAGCGTTCCGACCGCGTCTCCAGTTGTTTTGATTCCGCGATGAAGATTTGCCGCAATTTGGGTCAACTCACTCGGTGGTTCCGGCATGTAATACTCCTTTCCAACTAATTGATGAATTCTCCTCGTTGCACCGAATTTGTTGGGCAGAGAAATTCCGACCGCAACTGGTGAAGATCATACTTCGTTTGTGATCCTTCCTTAAGCCCAGATTCATCTTTCGGTTTCGCCCCACGATCGCCAACGAGGTAATCCAACAGAGTCTCAAATTGGCACAAAACGGACATCACGACCGTGCTGACCAATGTCTGCTTTTTGAGGTAAAGCGGACATGACGCTGACATGCCGCTATGTCCGGTATGACGCAAACATCCGCCCGCGGGTTTTGCTGCGATGCGGCGCATAGCTCTCGCTCAAAGATCGTATTAGACTTTCACGGAGATGGTTCTCGGCCAAGGGGCGAAAAGCCGGAAGCAAAGGACGAAATGGGACCCGGCGCCGGATGGCGCGGCTTGACTCTGCGGAGGCCTACAGCGGGGTTTGCGGCGGGGCACCCGAACCTACGCCCAATGCCCTAGGAGCAACGGGCGAGTCCTATGCGGACATGGTGCCGTGCTCGCCGCAGTGATGCCACGTCGCTGGTGCAACATCTGCGGCGGGGCGGCAGGGCAGAAAGAGGGAAACGTCATGCCCAGGGCTGGAAAAGACTTGACCAAAGGTGTGTGGAGCAAGCTCTTATTGCTCTCTGTGACGTTGCCCTTGCTGTCTGGAAGCGCTTTTGCGCAGAGCAACCCGTTCATGCCTAAAATGTCTTTGGGGGAAAAGAGAAAAAGCAGCTAACGCCGGAAGAGCAGGAAAAGCAAAAGCAGCTCGACGCAGACTACAAGGCGGCCACCAACAAGGTTCCCGATCAGAAGCCGAACGACCCTTGGGCAAGCGTTCGACCGACGCCCACCGTTCCAGCGCCAAAGAAGAAGCAGCAATGAGCGTCAGCGAGCTTACCAAAGACGAGGCGCGGAGGATTGCAGCGAACGTGGCGAAGCTGCCGGAACTGTTGCGGAAAGAATAGTGCGCATTCGCTAAGAGAAGGCGGGAATATACTGAGCCGCCCGCACGTTACGTGAGCGTGTATTTGGGTTCGCCGGAGTCGCAACCCGCGAGCGGTGGAGAGCTGAGGGCGAGTCATGATCACCAAAACGCTTTCGCGCTACTTTGCAATGCGATTTCTCGGCTCAGTCATCGGCTCGTTTATCGGCGTGGTCGCGCTTGCCGCCATGATCGACTATGTCGAACTGATGCGGCGCGGCGAGGATTGGCCCAACGCGACGGCCTGGCTGCTAGCCAAGATCTCCATATACCGTGTTCCCCAACTAGCGGAACGCATCATGCCGTTTTCGGTTCTGGTTGGTGCGATGTCCTGTTATTTGACGCTGTCACGGCGTCACGAGCTCATCGTGGCGCGCGCGGCCGGAGTTTCCGCCTGGCAATTCGTGGCGCCGGCGATGACCGCGGCGTTTATGTTCGGGATCGTGGCCACGACCGTCTACAATCCGATCGCGGCGATTTTGCATGAGCGCTCGAAGCGTCTCGAGGCTGACATGCAGGGCGAAAATCTTTCCGCGCTGCAACAGAGCATGAGCGGTTTCTGGGTGAGGCAGAAAAGCAAAGACGGCGCCGCCATCATCAATGCCAGCACGAGTCGCGAGCAAGGCGCTCAGCTTGGCGGCGTGAGCGTCTACAGGTTCGACAATTCGGGCCATTTCCAGGAGCGGATCGAAGCCAAGAGCGCAGCCTTGCAGGACGGCTATTGGCAGCTCGAAGACGCGCGCATCTACTCCCCCGGAAAAGCTCCCGATCTCGAGCCGAGCTACAGGCTGCCGACCAATCTGACGCTCGAGCAGGTGCGCGAAAGCTTTGCCACGCCCGAAACCGTGCCGTTCTGGCAATTGCCCACCTATATCGATCTCGCCGAGCGCGCCGGTCTTCTCGCCGCGGGATATCGCCTTCAATACCAGCAGCTGCTCACTCGGCCGTTTCTGCTCGCCGCCATGGTTCTGCTGGCCGCGTCTGTCAGTTTGCGCTTCTTCCGATTTGGCGGCGTGCAGAAGATGGTCCTAAGCGGTATCTCGGCGGGATTTCTTCTGTTTGTGCTGTCCAAAATCACCGAGGACATGAGCAGGTCGGAGCTCATGCCGCCGGTCGCAGCCGCCTGGATTCCGGTGCTCATTGGCGGCCTCACCGGATTTGTCGTGCTGCTTTACCAGGAGGATGGATAGTGGCGAGTTCTTGGGGTTCGCAGTATTGCGCCCAGGTATCCATCAGCTCGCGGCAATTATCGAATAGGTCGCCGCGCTGATAGGCGCGCTCAGTCTCGTCACCCACGGTATGCGCTAGCGCCTTTTCGGCCAGCTCGCGGGGGAAATTGGTCCGTTCCGCTGCCCATGTTCTGAACGATGCGCGGAAGCCATGCGGCGTCACCTCGCAGTTCATCCGTAGCGATAGGTCCCGCGGCGCCTTGGCTGAGAATGGCCGGCCGTCTCGTTGGCCGGGAAAGACGAACTGGCTGGCTTTGTTCATGTGGCGCAGAACATTCAAGGCAGCATCGCTCAACGGGACGCGATGTTCTTCGCCGTATTTCATGCGCTACTAGGCTGCTTTGCGGGATTGGACTATAACAGAACGGTACAGCCATGAACGGGAGAATAGAGGAAGACATTTCCGGAAACGCGGGATCGGCCGAGGATCGGCTTATCGCGCGCTACTTTCGTGCTCTGGCGACTGCTCCGGGCGCTTTCGAGCTCGGCGACGACGCAGCCGTCGTCACGCCGCCTGCCGGTTGCGATCTGGTTCTCACGACCGATGGCGTGATCTCCGGTGTCCACTTTCTGCCGGACGACACACCGGGGCACATCGCGCGCAAGGTGTTGCGCATGAATCTGTCCGACCTTGCCGCCAAAGGCGCAAAGCCGATCGGATTTTTGCTCTCCATCGCCCTGCCGGCACGAACCGAGGAGTCATGGATTGCTGCTTTCGCCGCCGGGCTTGGCGAAGACGCCAAGCACCATGATTGTCCGCTCCTCGGCGGCGACACTGATCACACGCCGGGACCGCTTTCAATTTCCATCACGGCTTTCGGCGCTGTGCCGTCAGGCGGCATGGTGCGCCGCTCGACTGCCAAAGCCGGCGACATTGTCGTCGTCTCCGGTACGATCGGCGACGCCGCACTCGGCCTGTTATTGCGTCGGGAAATCGGCCTTGCCGAGCGATGGCGTTTATCGGCCGCCTCGTGGAACCATTTGCGCCAGCGATATCTTCTGCCGCAGCCACGGAACGCGCTTGCGGAGGCGGTTCTGCGCCACGCATCGGCGGCGATGGACGTTTCCGATGGTCTCGCCGGCGATCTGGCGAAACTCTGCCGCGCCTCAGGCGTTGCAGCCGAGGCCGAAGTTGAAAGCGTGCCGTTATCGGACGCGGCGCGCACGGCGCTTTCGGCAGATCCTAAACTCATCGAAACGGTTCTAACCGGCGGCGACGATTACGAGATCGTTCTGACGGTGCCTCCGGCGAAACTTGACGGTTTTCGCGCGGCGGCAAAAGGCGCCGGCGTACCAGTGAGCCAGATCGGCCGCGTGACAAGCGGGCAGGGGACACGCTTTTTGCGAGCCGGCGAGGTCCTCTCGTTCGCGCGTTCCTCCTATAGTCACTTTTAACCGGGCAATGAAGTAACCACGTGCAGGGGCGGGCCGTGCCGCTTCCGCGTCCATTCGCTATAATCCAATCGCGCACCAATCCATCGTGCACCGGGCGGATTTCTGGCGGGTAACGGCCGAAAGGATAAACGCATGGCCAAGTCAAAGCGTAAATCAAGGCAAGCGCGACAACCTGCAAAGTCGCGCCAAAAGCCAACCGCTCGCCACACACGTGGCAAGACGGCGGTGCGTCCGAAGGCTCGGGCGGCGCGCACGACAAAAGCGAAATCGGATCCGCGCAAGCAATCTTTCGTCGTCAGTCATCATCGGCCGAACGCGTTCGAACAGGGACTGCGCCGCTATGCCCAGTATCGGGATCTCGGTATTGCCGGAGCGACGAGAGGTTTGGCGAGGGCGCATGTCATCAAGATGATTCCGCCCTGCGACCCCGCCGAGATGTCGAAGCGACATTTTCACGATGTCGATTTTCAGATGGTTTACGTGCTCAAAGGCTGGATCAAGGCCGAATACGAAGGCGCCGGCGTGGTTACGATGCGTGAAGGATCGTGCTGGCTGCAACCGCCGAAAATCAAGCATACTGTGCTCGACTATTCCGACGATTGCGAACTGCTCGAAATCATCATGCCCGCGGACTTCGAGACGGTCGAACTGGAATAGGCAGGGTGCGCCAGGAGCTTTATCGGCAATGAAGTTTTCCCCGCATGATCTTGCGATGCTCACCGCGCTCGAGCGCAAAGTGCTGTGGCTCGCGACCTGGACTATTCATCACGCCAATCACGTGCGCGACAATGCCGACGGAGTGAAAGTCGGAGGCCATCAAGCGTCGTGCGCCTCGCTGGCGACGATCATGACTGCGCTCTATTTCCACACGTTGCGACCGCAGGATCGCGTCGCCGTCAAGCCGCATGCCGCGCCGAATTTTCACGCGATCCAATATCTACTTGGGCGGCAGCCACGCGAGAAGCTCGAGAATTTTCGCGGTTACAAGGGCGCGCAATCTTATCCCTCCAGGACCAAAGACACCGACGACGTCGATTTTTCGACTGGATCGGTCGGTCTTGGCGTCGCGCAGACGCTGTTTTCATCGCTGGCGCAGGATTATGTGCGCGCGCACGGCTGGGGTCTTGAAAGGGCCGAAGGCCGCGCGATCGCGCTGCTCGGCGACGCCGAACTCGACGAGGGTAATATTTTCGAGGCCATGCTCGAAGGCTGGAAGCAGGGCCTGCGCAATTGCTGGTGGATCGTGGATTACAACCGGCAAAGCCTCGATGCCGTGGTCCGGGAGGGTCTATGGGAGCGTTATCAGAATCTCTTCCGCAATTTCGGCTGGGACGTATTGGTCCTCAAATATGGATCGCTCCAGCAGGCCGCGTTCGCCGAGCCTGGCGGCGAGGTGTTGCGCCGTTGGATCGATAATTGTCCAAACCAGCTCTATTCGGCGCTTGTGTTCCAAGGCGGACCGGCATGGCGCAAGCGCCTCAATGAAGAGATCGGCGATCAAGGGCTGGTGACGGCGCTGATCGCGCGGCGCAGCGACGATGAACTGGCGCAGCTGATGAACAATCTCGGCGGCCACGATCTCGGTTCAATCATGGCCGCTTTTGATGCGATCGACCACGATCGTCCGGTTTGCTTTATCGCCTATACGATCAAGGGCTACGGCCTGCCGTTTGCCGGTCACAAGGATAATCACGCGGGCCTCATGACACCGGCGCAGATGGAGACGTTCCGCAAAGCGATGGATATCCGTCCGGGCCAGGAATGGGAACGCTTTGAGGGCCTCGAAACGCAGCCTGCGGAACTTCAGGCGTTTCTCGACGGCGTACCGTTCGCGAGGGCCGGCCCTCGCACTTTGCAGGCGTCGCGCATCGAAATTCCCGAAAAACTCCCGATCGCCATTCAACCGGAAATGTCGACGCAGCTTGGCTTCGGCGCCTTGCTTAACGAACTTGGCCGTGAAACGACGCCGCTTGCGACGCGCATCGTCACGGCCTCTCCGGACGTCACGGTATCGACGTCGCTTGGACCGTGGGTTAACCGGCGGGGCCTATTTGCGCGCAAAGCTTTGGCGGATACGTTCAAAAGCGAACGCATTCCTTCCACGTTCAATTGGGAGTTCTCGCCGAAGGGTCAACACATAGAGCTCGGCATCGCCGAAATGAACCTGTTTTGTGCGCTGTCGGCGCTCGGTCTATCGCATGTCATCAACGGCGAGCGCCTGCTGCCGATCGGTACCTTGTACGACCCATTTATCGCTCGTGGCCTCGATGCGCTCAATTACGCCTGCTATCAAGACGCGCGTTTTATTCTGGTCGCAACGCCATCGGGAATTACACTGGCGCCGGAGGGCGGCGCCCATCAATCGATCGCCGAACCGCTAATCGGCATGGCGCAGGACGGCCTCGCCGCTTTCGAGCCGGCCTTCGTCGACGAATTGGCCGTCATTGTTGCGTTCGCCCTTGATTACATTCAGCGTGACGGCGGGGGCGAGACCTCCGAACGCAATTGGCTGCGCGATGAGACCGGCGGATCGGTTTATCTGCGGCTGTCGACGCGGCCGATCGAACAGATCAAGCGCGAAATGACCCCCGCGCTTCGCCAAGCGATCGTCGATGGCGCCTATTGGTTGCGTGAACCAGGTCCGAACTGCCAAGTCGTGGTGGCTTACACCGGCGCCGTCGCTCCCGAGGCCATTCAAGCTGTCGGGCTGATGGCCGAAGATCGCCGCGACGTGGGCCTGCTCGCGATAACGTCTGCTGACCGGCTCAATGCTGGTTGGACTGCCGCCTGCCGGGCGCGCGAACGCGGGCTTGTTCACGCACGTTCGCATGCCGAACGATTGGTTGCCGGCCTGCCGCGGCATTGCGGCATCGTCACTGTTCTCGACGGCCATCCGGCGACCCTGGCATGGCTCGGCGCCGTTGGCGGCCACTGCGTCAGGCCGCTCGGGGTGGAACATTTCGGCCAAACGGGGACGGTTGCCGACCTCTATCGGCATTATGGCATCGATGCCAATGCCATCATCGTGGCCGCGCAAGCAATCGCCCCGGGCCGTCCGATCCGTTATCTCGGAGCGGCATAAACGCGTGGAAAACGCGTTCTCGCCACCGTTGCGCGGCGAGGACAATTTTGCCAATGTTCGCGCCGATTTGCGCCGCCGGCGTGCCCATTGTATGCGAGACGCCTTCCTTGCGGGCCGGCTTCATGCTTGCCCCTCCAAATACCGGGGATTTCGCCATGACGACTTTGTGGCTCATTGTTCTTTGCGGCGCGTTGGCAATTGTTTACGCCATCTGGGCCACCGGCTCGGTGCTGCGTTCGGATGCCGGCAGCGCGCGGATGCAGGAAATATCCGCGGCCGTGCGCGAAGGCGCACAGGCTTACCTTAAGCGCCAATATTCCACGATCGCTGTGGTTGGCATCGTGATTTTTCTCATCGTCGCCTATTTCCTCGGTTGGCTCGTCGCTATCGGCTTTGCGGTCGGCGCCATCCTGTCAGGTTCGGCCGGCTTCATCGGCATGAATGTATCGGTGCGCGCCAATGTGCGCACCGCTCAAGCCGCGATCGGTTCGCTGGCCGGTGGCCTTGAAATAGCGTTTCGCGCCGGCGCGATCACAGGCTTGTTGGTGGCCGGGCTCGCGCTTCTCGGTGTCACACTTTACTTCGGCTTTCTCACCGGCACCCTGCACATGGCGCCGAACGACCGCGAAGTGATCGACGCGCTTGTTGCACTTGGCTTTGGCGCTTCGCTGATATCGATCTTCGCCCGGCTCGGCGGCGGGATTTTCACCAAGGGCGCGGATGTCGGCGGCGATCTCGTCGGCAAGGTCGAGGCCGGAATTCCCGAAGACGATCCCCGCAATCCCGCGACGATTGCCGACAATGTCGGCGACAATGTCGGCGATTGCGCCGGCATGGCGGCCGATCTTTTCGAGACTTATGCCGTCACCACCGTCGCAACCATGGTTCTTGCCGCGATCTTCTTCGGCAACAGTGGCGCGGACGTCTTGATGCGCATGATGACGTTTCCTCTCGCCATCGGCGGCGTCTGCATCATCGCGTCCATCATCGGTACCTTCTTCGTCAAGCTCGGTGCGAGCCAATCGATCATGGGCGCGCTCTATAAGGGAATGATTGCAACCGCGATCCTTTCACTCATTGGCATCGCCGGCGTCACCTACTGGCTGATCGGCTTCGGTCCGTTGCCTGGCGCGAATTACTCGGGCGAGACCCTCTTTATGTGCGGGATCGTCGGCCTGGCCGTCACTGGGCTCATCATTTGGATTACTGAGTTCTATACCGGCACCAATTTCCGGCCGGTGCGCTCGATCGCGCAAGCCTCGGTCACCGGCCACGGAACCAACGTTATTCAGGGTTTGGCGGTTTCGCTGGAATCGACCGCGCTTCCGGCGCTGGTCATCATCGCCGGCATCCTGATCAGCTACAACCTTGCCGGCTTATTCGGCATCGCCATCGCAGTGACGACGATGCTGGCCCTCGCCGGGATCGTGGTTGCGCTCGATGCGTTTGGGC
>Ga0306920_100010394_pt1 | contig 12484 bp, 13 predicted proteins | sample flu12Cox44000170_FD_204666 | JGI IMG/M metagenome (GOLD analysis project Ga0306920, IMG submission 204666) | Lab enrichment of tropical soil microbial communities from Luquillo Experimental Forest, Puerto Rico - flux4day.12C.oxic.44.000.170 (v2)... | ecosystem: Environmental > Terrestrial >...
AAGGCGCGCAGATATAACGGCGATTTTGGGAAAGGAACACGCACCCGTTAAGTTTCTTCGAGTGGTCAACAAAGGGTATGGGCAAAAATGCATTTAAGCCGATGGGACGGGCATTCTCCGCAACGCCCCGTTAGCGCCTCTTGCGCCAATGAGAACCTATTTGCGATCGGTGTTTTTTAAGAGTCCTCACAATTTTCATGAATATCGAACAATAAGTGCTGGTAACCCTAACGGCAATCCTGCAATTCGGCGGGACTGGCCCAAGTCAAATCAATATCAGTGACTTCCATCACGGTCTGTTGCCACGGGCCATGTGAGCCTCAGCGCGTCCGAAACAGGAGAGCTCACCATGGGACAGCTCGGCAAAGCCAGTTTTGTGCTCGCACTGCTTATTGCGCTGCCATTGACCGCAGAGGCCAAGGCCGCAACCCTTGACGGCGAATGGAGTGTGCGGATCGCATCATCGAGTTCGCAATGCGGCGATGGCGTCACGCTTTCAATCGGCATCAGCAACGGCCGGATCGCATCCAGTGAGACATCGGTGCGCGCGTCGGGCCACGTCGCCGAAGCCGGCATCGTAAGCGTGACGCTGTCGAGCGGAATCAAGCGCGCGGTTGGCTACGGTCACCTCTCCGGTTCATCGGGATCGGGCACCTGGCGAGGCACGATGTGCTCGGGCACTTGGACCGCACAAAAGGTCTGACCTCCGTCTGCGCAGCTATCCGACAGACGCAGAATACTCTGTGTCGGTAACATGCTCCATCCAAGTCACGTGATTGCCGTCAAGTGCCTCCTGCATCGCGATGTGAACCATCCCCGTGCTCGGCGCCGCACCATGCCAGTGCTTTTCACCCGGCGCAATCCAGACGACGTCGCCGGCCTTGATCTCGCAGATCGGTTCGCCCTTCTTCTGAACCCGTCCGACGCCCGCGATCACGTAGAGCGTCTGCCCGAGCGGATGAGTGTGCCAGGCGGTGCGCGCGCCAGGCTCAAAGGCGACACGATTGGCCGCGATCCGCGCCGGCGCCTGCGGTGTGATGATCGGGTCCTGCCAGACGGTGCCGGTGAAGCTTTCGCTCGGCGCGCGGCGTGTCGGCCGTGATCCCGCGAAATAGATGTTCATGAGCTTCCTCCCTTGTGTTTCTTGATCCGGCTACTTGCAGCTATGTCTTCGACGCCACATACCGCGCCTTGGTCTCGGCATTCATCGGGTAAAGGCCCGGCAGGACCGCGCCGTTGCTGACCTCATTGACGATCCAGGCCTCCATGCGTTCCTGTTCGGGACCCTCGGCAAGAACATGGTCAAGCAACGCCTGGGGGATCAGCACCGCGCCGTCCTGATCGGCGACCACGATATCGTTGGGGAACACGGCCACGCCACCGCAGCCGATCGGCTGGTCCCAGCCGACAAAGGTCAGTCCCGCGACCGAAGGCGGCGCCGCATAGCCGTCGCACCAGACCGCAAGACCGGTGCCGAGCACGCCTTCGACGTCGCGCACCACGCCATCGGTGATCAGCGCCGTCACCCCGCGCCTGACCATGCGCGCGCAGAGGATGTCGCCGAAAATGCCGGCATCGGTGATGCCCATGGCGTCGACCACGGCGATGCAGCCTGCCGGCATGGCCTCGATCGCAGCGCGGGTCGAAATCGGTGACGCCCAGGATTCCGGCGTCGCAAGATCCTCGCGCGCCGGAACGAAGCGCAAAGTGAAGGCCGGCCCGACCAGCCGCTTTTGCCCCGGCCTTAGCGGACGCGCGCCACGCATCCAAACATTTCGCAGCCCCTTCTTGAGAAGCACCGTGGTGACGGTTGCGGTGGTGACACGCGACAGCGTCGCGAGCGCGTCAGTGGAAAGGGACATTTTGCGATTTGGCTCCGGTTGCAAGCAAGAACGGCAGGCGCATCTTGCGAGCCGCGCAAGCCCCGTCAAGTGCGGAAGTGGATCTGGCGAAAGGCTGAGGCCTGTCGGGCGACATTCGATTAATTTATTGAATTTATGGGCTGAATTGCAGCAAGGCGGATTCCACTTCACATTAAAACAGGCTACAGCTCGTCGCGCTTTGCCAACCCAATTGTGAAGCTATGGTCGCCGCGCCTTCCCCACCCCGTCTGTTGTTGAGTGGCGATTGTGCCATCACGGTGGAATTTGCCAAAACCATCGACGATGCCGCCAACCAGCGCGTGCTGGCGCTCGACCGCGCCTTGGCTGAGGCGCCCGTTGAAGGCGTGGCCGAGACGGTCCCGACCTACCGCTCGCTTTTGGTGCATTACGACCCCCTGCGGATCGAGTTCGAAGCGCTCGGCGCCGAGCTCCTGGCGCGGGCGCAACAGCCGCCTTCGCCAATCGAGACGGCGCGGCACTGGCGCATCCCCGTCACCTATGGCGGCGAGAACGGCATCGATCTCGAGGACGTCGCCAACGCCTTGAACACCACGCCCGACGACATCGTCGCACGTCATGTCGCAGGCCATTATCACGTCGCCATGATCGGCTTCTCGCCGGGCTGGTCCTATCTCAGCGGACTCGAAAAATTCCTGACCATGCCACGCCGGACGAATCCGCGCCTGACAACGCCACCGGGCACGATTTCGATCGGCGGCATCCAGACCGGCATTCAGTGTGTCGCAGCACCGAGCGGCTGGCACCTGCTCGGACGAACAGCGGTCCGCACCTACCAGCTTCATCGCGATCCCATCTTTCTGCTGAAGCCCGGCGATCGCGTCACTTTCGTTGCGGTCGATGCGAAGACATTCGTCGAACAGGATCGCGCTGCGGAGGCCGGCGCGATCGTCGCAGAGCTTGTGGGGCAATGACCAAGCTCATTGTCGCCGCGATAGGACCGGCAAGCTCGGTCCAGGACGGCGGACGCCACGGCGCCCAGCGCTATGGGCTGACGACCAGCGGCGCCATGGATCGCCTGGCGCTGGCCGCGGCGAATACGCTTGTCGGCAACGCACCCTTCGCAGCGAGCATCGAAATCGGCCCGTTCGGGGCGGCGTTCACCGCAAAGGATGGCCCGGTTCGTGTTGCACTTTCAGGCGCCTCGCGCAGCGCCGACATCGCCGGCCAGCAGCTCGCGATGGACTCTTCAATGACGATCGCCGATGGCGAGACCCTCAGCCTTGGCTTCGCCAAGGGCGGCGCGTTCAGTTATTTGGCGATCGAAGGCGGCATTGCCGGCGAACAGACGTTCGGCAGCCTCGCGGTCAATGCCCGCGCCGGTCTCGGCAGTCCCTATCCGCGGCCGCTACAAGCCGGCGACGAATTTCACACCAAACCGCCAAACGGCGACGATGAGCGTCGGATCGAGCGTCCCCCGATTGCCCCCGGACCAATCCGCGTGGTGCTGGGCCCGCAGGACGACGAGTTTTCCGACGATGCGATAGCGCTGTTCCTCGATAGCGAATGGAAGATCTCACCAACCAGCGATCGCATGGGCTATCGCCTGGATGGCCCCGTGATCAAACATTTGCACGGACACAACATCGTCTCCGATGGTACGGTCGACGGCAGCATCCAGGTGCCCGGCAATGGCGCGCCGATCGTGTTGATGCCGGATCGCGGCACCACGGGCGGTTACCCCAAGATCTCGACCGTGATCTCGGCCGATCTTGGCCGCTTGGCGCAGACCCCCGCCGGGACCGGCTTTCGCTTCAAGGCCGTCAGCATCAAGGAGGCACAGGACGAAGCCAAAAACTTCGCAAAGCTCTTGCGCTCCCTACCCGACCGCCTGCGCGCGATCGACAAAATCGAGCTCAACATCGATGCCTTGCACAGTGCTAATGTCGCCGGCAGCGCCGTCAGCGCGATGGATGTCAACACCTGGAACGTCCCGGCGGGCGCACTGATGCGGGATTAAGTCACCTCTTGCAAAGCGGAAACAGCCCATGACCACAATCGATCTCAACTGCGATCTTGGCGAAAGCTTTGGCCCCTGGGAAATGGGCAATGACGCCGCCATGATCGAGCTTGCAACGTCCGTCAACGTCGCCTGCGGTTATCACGCCGGCGACGCCGACATCATGCGCAAGACGGTCGAGATGGCGAAGGCGCGCGGCGTCTCCGTCGGCGCGCATCCCGGTTACCGCGACCTGCACGGCTTTGGGCGTAGGCCGTTTCCCGGTATGAAGGCTTCCGAAATCGAAAACCTGATTGCCTACCAGATCGGCGCGCTGCAGGCGATCGCGACCGCCGCAGGTTACAAGGTCACCCATGTGAAAGCGCACGGCGCCCTCGCCAATTTGGCTTTCGAGGACGATGCGACCGCACAGGCGATCGCCGACGCTATCAAGGCGGTCGATCCCAACCTCGTGTTTGTGGTGCTTCCCCATTCGCGCCTGGTGAAGGCTGGCGAACGCGCCAACCTGCCAATGGTGCACGAAGTGTTTGCCGATCGAGCCTATGAAGACGACGGTCTACTGGTTTTGCGCCGCAAGCCCGGTGCGGTATTGCATGATGGGAAGGCGATCGCCGAGCGTGTGGTGCGGATGGTACAGGATGGCGCGGTCCTCTCTGTCAACGGCAAGGTGATCAAGACGCGTATGGATACGATCTGCATCCACGGCGATACGCCAGGTGCCGTTGAGATCGGACGTCAGGTGCGCAAAGCATTGAAGGACAACGGCATCGAGGTCGCACCCTTCAAGCGCGCGGCGTGACAGAGATCAGAAGCATTGCCGCAAGTTGCGGCCGACGACCTGTCCCCGGACGACGCTTCAATCGCGTCTTGGCGTAGCAGTTGCGCGAGATCAACACCGGCGCACGCAGCATTATCAACGGCGTGTTGTCGCCACTGCTGGCCATGTCCAGAAAAGCCTGCGCACCTGTGCAGGCAGGTCACGGCCAGAGAGACCTGGCACACAGTCAGAAGGGACGCACCGAGAGCGTGCCGAACACGATGGCTGCGATGACGGCAAACGCGCTGTAGAGCGCCACCAGAACAACCCTGTCGCCGGCCCGGCCCGACGGCGCGAGCCAACGCGCCCAGAAATGCAGGCGCGCTTCCGCCGACAATTCACGTATGGTCCTTCTCCATCGCCCCATCGTTCGCAAAATAAAAGATGCGGCGGCGTCAGCTTCAAGCGGCGGCCGGAAATAGCGATACGGCCGCTACGAGAAACCCACATTGCAGGGAAAAATTCTCCGCCGTGGATTCGGCGGAGAATGTTATTGGCAGGATTCGAGACAACTGGAGGCCATTCAGTACACGTCCTGCTGGAACCGCCCTTTCTTCTTGAGGTCAGCTACAAAGCTGATCGCCTCTGCCGTCGACCGCGCACCGTGCTGTGCAACGATGTCGACCAGCGCGGCTTCGACGTCCTTCGCCATGCGTTTGGCATCGCCGCAGATATAAATATGGGCGCCGTCGGCAATCCACGTCCACAATTCGCGGCCGACCTCCCGCATGCGGTCCTGCACGTAAAATTTCTTCACGCCGTCGCGCGACCAGGCGAGCGACAGCCGGGTCAGGAGGCCCGACGTCTTCATGGCGTTGAGCTCGTCCTTGTAGAAGAAGTCGCAATCGCTGCGCTGGTGGCCGAAGAACAGCCAGTTTTTGCCGGGCGCCCCTGTTGCGCGGCGCTCGAGCAGAAAGGCGCGGAACGGCGCGATGCCGGTGCCAGGTCCGATCATAACGATCGGCGTCCTTGGATCCTGCGGCAGCGCAAAGCCGCTTGAGTGCTGCACATAGACCTTGAGCCCGTCGCCGGGATTGATGCGCTCGGCGAGGAAAATCGAGGCAAGCCCTAACCGCTTGCGCTTGCCGACCACGTAGCGGACGCAATCGACCGTCAGCGACAATTTTCCCGGCGTTGCCGTGTGCGATGAAAAGATCGAATAAAGCCGCGGCTGCAGCGGCTCCAGCGCCTCGACAAAGGACTCCGGATGCGGGCGGACATTGGAGAATTTCTGCAACACCGCCATCACATCGAGGGTCGCCGCATCGCCATCGGGATCACCTCCCTGTGCCAACGCCCTTGCCCTCTCGCGCTGCTTGCCGCCTGTGAGATAGGAGAACAGCTCGAACAGACTGTCAGGCGCGGGCGATAGCGACACGTCCTCAATCAAGACCTCGCGCAGCGTCTTGTTACGCACTTGGATTGTGTGTGAGGCACCGATCAGTGCGATGATCTGGTCCACCAGACCAAGATCGTTCTTGGCAACAATGCCGAAGGAGTCGCCGACGACATAGTCGAGGCCGGCGGTCGAAAGGTCAAACTCGATGTGCCAGGTTTCCTTTTCCGATCCCGGCTTGTTGAGCCGATGGCGCGACACGAAGGTCGCCTCCACGGGGTTGTCGCGCGAGCGACCGGGCTCGGTCGTGATCGCCGACAGTGCAACCGCCGACCCACCTGCGGCAGGTGTCTCCTTCGCCGCCTTGTCGAGCTCCTCATAAAGCGACTTCAACATCCGCGCGGTTTCCTTGCCGCCGGGGACGCAGAGATTGAGCCGGGCTTCGCCCCTGTCTGCGATCGCATCTGAATAGTCGCTGCAATTGTAGCCGCACTGGCCGCAATCCTGTTGGGCCATCGCCGCCATCATCCGCCGCCGCAATGGGCGGCCCTCGGCAAGCTTCATGCGCTCGGCGATCGGCAGGGTCTGGTCGTGCCAGGGCGCCGCGCCGTCGTCGCCGTCGCCGGCCGCGCGCTGCAGCATCGCAGCGCCCTGCTCGGCCGACAGCGCTACTGCGCCGTCGGTGGTCAACAGCCCGGCAAAGAAACCGTTCAACCAGGAACGCTGCGCTTCGGAAAACGGCGCGCTCGGTGGAATGATCTCGATCTTTGCGGTGGGTGCGATCTGGTTCATGAGGCCCCCTCGGCATCGGCAAGCCTCCTGAGCATTGCGCCGTCGTGACGGCGGGCAAAGACGAGGAAGGTTTCGTCGGGCGCGGCGCGATGGGCAAGATACGCCTTCAAGAGCTTCTCGACCGTCTTCGGTGCGTCCTCCGCCCTGACATCGCGATACACCTCCTGACCAATGTCGGCGTCCACCCCAAAGCCGCCGCCGGCGAACACGTGGTAGCCCTCGACCGTTTCGTCCTCGCTTGCGCCGGGCACCTTGGCGGCAATCAGGCCGATGTCGCTGATGTAGTGTTGCGCGCAGGAATGGTGACAGCCGGTGAGGTGGATGTTGAGCGGCGTGTCGATGTCGACGTGCATCTCGCACCAGTCGCCGATTGCGGCCGCATCAGCCTTGGTATCGGAGGCCGCGAATTTGCAACCCTTGTTGCCAGTGCATGCAATGAGACCGGCGCGGATCTGCGAGGCCTTGGTCGCAAGCCCAAGCTGTTCGATCGCCGCAGTCGCGAGCACGACATCTTCATCCTTGACGCCGGAGATCAAAAGGTTCTGCCAGACCGTCAGACGAATCTCGCCATCGCCGAGGTCACGCGCGATCCTGGCGAGACCGCGCATCTGGTCGCCCATCAGCTTGCCGACCGGCAGCACAACGCCAATCCAGTTCAGCCCCTCCTGCCTCTGCTTGTGAACCCCGATATGCGCGATGCGGTCGAAGGCCGGGCGCTGGACGATCGCCGCCGCCGGCACACGCTCAAGCTTGTGACCGAGCCGCTCCTCAACTGTCGCCATGAACGTGTCGACGCCCATGCTGTCGAGCACATATTTCAGCCGCGCCTTGAGGCGGTTGGTGCGGTCGCCGGTGTCGATGAACACCCGTACGATCGCGTCCGCCACCCTTGTCGCGTCCTGCGGCCTGACGACGATCCCGGTCTCCCTGGCAAAGTCCTTGTGCCCGGTAATGCCGCCGACCCCGAGCCTGAACCAGATGCCGGGTTCGACGCCAAATCCGTCCTGCACCTCAACCGCCGAAAACGCGATGTCGTTGGTCTCTTCCAAGACCGCGATCCGACCCGCGCCATCGAAGGCCACGTTGAACTTGCGCGGCAGGCCATAGAGCGAGCGATCATTGAGGATGTGAAAATGCCACTCGCGGGCGTAGGGCCGGGTGTCGAGCAGTTCCTGCGGATCGATGCCGGCGGTCGGCGTGCCCGTAACATTGCGGATGTTGTCGGCGCCCGAGCCACGCGAGCAGAGCCCGAGGTCCTGGATGCCCTCAACCAATGCGACCGCGTTCTTTGGCAGCACCTCGCGGATCTGGATGTTGGCGCGGGTGGTGACATGGCTGTAGCCGCCACCATAGGCCGTGGCAAGATCAGCAAGCCCCGCAAACTGCCAGTGTTTGAGAATGCCGTTCGGGATCCGCAGCCGGCACATGTAGGAGTCCTGCGCCGGCATGACGTAGAACAGGCCATGGTAGCGCCAGCGAAAGTTGTCCGCTGCCGTCGGCGGCGCGTTGGTCTTCGCCTGCTGCTTCAGCCGCTCATAGGCATCGAAGGGATGCTCGTCACGTTTGAATTTTTCCTGATCGGCAAGCTTCTGTCCTGAAGCGAGCACCTTGTCCTGCGCCTTGATATGGGCCGCGTCGGGTCCGATCGGCGCGGCGTTCGCCTTGCGCTCCGCACTGGGCCCGAGGCCGCGGCCGCTGCGCATGATCTGAACGCCGGCGGCGAAACCTTCCAGGTAACGCTTCTGTTCGTCCGTGAAGTCGACAGAGAGGAGTTCGAGTTTCATGGCGTCAACACACGCAACCCATAAGGCGGCGTGCGCCGGCATCCGTCTTTGAGGCAATGAGTCCACTCGGTCGGGCGTAATGCATTTTTGAAGCTCCAGCTGCCACGCCCTTTGCGTGGTCACAACGAGGACGACACAGGGACGCGCGATCACTCGTCACTTGCGAGCAATCCGATCAGCCTCGTTGCTGCGGATATCCACTTGGATTGGGCCAGCGGCCCTCACCGGCGGCCGGCTAAAGAAACCCTCATTCAAAACATGTGCCAACTTGGAACGATACAAAAAGGTGTTTTTTATCAAAGTGTTACGCCTTTTGCGGCGCATGAACTGGATCGCCATTCATGCCATTTGAAAAGGCATCAGCTCAAACGCTATGCAGGCAATCGCAATGCTTGGGATCAGCGGGATGGCCTCGCCGCGGCATTAGAGCAAGCGTCGTGGGATCTCGAATGAAGCAAGATAGCCCGTGATGTCCCGGGGATCGAAGGCGGGGCCAGCGAATGCGCCGATCGCGCCGTGCTTGAGCAGACGGCCACTCGTGCCGAGCGCCGCGTCGTAGAGATCAGGACGAAACACCGCCATGGCAGTCTTGATTGCCTCAGGGCTCACCCAAGTTTGCTTCCAGCGGGCCATCTGTGCGTAAAGCCAGGCGGCCTGCACCGGATCGGGCCGGCCGACTGCTTGGCGGCCGACCAGCAAATAGCGGCTGCTCTCGCGCACCGTGCCATCCGGGGAAATCTTCAAACGCCCGTCAAGCGTCCGTCGGATGATTTCGGCATCGACACCGATCCGCTCCGGTTGCGCCAAAATCTGGGCCGCCTCCGCGCGGTTGCCGGGTTGTTCGATGAACTCCGCGGCACGTGAGGCGGCGCGGACCAGCGAAGTCACCACGTCCGGATTCTCCTCCGACCAACCCTGCCTGACCGCCAACACCTTCTCCGCGGCACGCTCCAGAATGTCGGAGACAAAGTGCAGAATGTGGCCGACGCCGCGGTCCACTGCGATCGAGTTCCAGGGGGCGCCGACACAGAACGCATCGACCTGCCCGTTGGTGATGCTGTCGACCATGAAGGGCGGGGGCAGCACCACCAGATGCACATCCTCGTCGGGGTCGACGCCGCCTGTGGCCATCCAGAACCGCAATTGGTAATTGTGGGTCGAGAATGGGAAGGTCATGCCGAAGGTCAAAGGCTCAACACCCGCCTTGCGCCGTTTGGCGACCAGCCGCGCCCATGCACGCGAAGTCACCAGTGGATCGAAGCGGTCGCCGTCGATCTCGTCCATGATTGCCGCATGCAGCGCCGGCGACACCGTGATCGCGTTGCCATTGATCCCGAGGTTGAAGGGAGCCGCGATCGCCACCTTGACATGGCCAAGCCCAAGGCTCGATGCAATCGCGACCGGCGCCAACAGATGGACGGCGTCAAACAGGCCGATATTGAGCTTGTCGCGGACGTTCGACCATGACACTTCCCGCACCAGCCTGATGTCGAGTCCCTCTTCGGTGCAAAATCCCTTGTCGACGGCCACAATTAGGGCTGCGGCATCGACGAGCGGGATAAAGCCGATGTGAAGCGGTTTGGTCACTTCAAAAGCTCCGACGCGGTCAGGATCGACTGCGCGATCTCACCGATCTTCTTCTTCTCGCGCATCGCGGTCGAGCGCATCAGCCCATAGGCCTCCTCCTCGGTCAGGCCCTTCAATCTCATTAGGATTCCCTTGGCACGGTCGATCACCTTGCGCTCCTCGAGGGCCAGTTTGGTGCGATCGAGCTCCTCCTGCAGCCGGGAGAAGGCGTTGAAGCGAAAGACACAGAGGTCCAGGATCGACTTGATGCGCTCCTTCTTCAGCCCGTCCACGATATAGGCGGACACGCCCGCATCAACGGAGGCCTGGATCGAGGCGGCGTCGCTCTGGTCGACAAACATGGCGATCGGCCGGCGTACCGCGCGGCTCACCTGGAACATTTGTTCCAGAATGTCGCGGCTGGGATTTTCAAGGGCGACGACGATAATATCGGGATCGAGGGCGTAGATGCGAGCCAATAGGCTCTGCATCCCGCTAATCCGGACCACGCTGCTACATCCCGCCTCGCGTAGTCCTTCCTCCAGGATAGCGGCACGGATCGGGCTTTCGTCCACAATCACGATTTTGGGCGACGGCTCGGCGCTCATCAATCACTCATCGTCCGGCAGGTTATGCATACCACGCCAAATGCCGGCTCAAAGCCTTGTATTTTTGCGCCATTGGGACTAGCTCACGACCATCATTCAATCAGATGCAGATATGCGAGAGGCCGCGGCGCCCAAAATCAGCTTTGTTTCGCTCGGATGCCCGAAGGCGCTGGTGGATTCGGAACGGATCATTACCCGCCTGCGCGCGGAAGGCTATGAACTCGCCCAGAAGCATAACGGCGCCGATATCGTCATCGTCAACACCTGCGGCTTCCTCGACAGCGCCAAGCAGGAGTCGCTTTCGGCCATCGGCGCTGCTATGGCCGAGAACGGCAAGGTCATCGTCACCGGCTGCATGGGTGCGGAACCCGAACATATCGAACAGGCCTATCCCGGCGTGCTGTCAATCACAGGACCCCAGCAATATGAGAGTGTGCTGGAGGCGGTGCATCGAGCCCTGCCGCCAGTTCACGATCCCCATCTTGATCTGGTGCCGCCGCAAGGCATCAAGCTGACGCCGCGGCACTACGCCTATTTGAAGATTTCCGAAGGCTGCAACAACCGCTGCAGCTTTTGCATCATCCCAAAACTGCGTGGTGGTCTGTTCTCGCGTAGCGCCGCGGACGTGCTGCGCGAGGCCGAGCGGCTGGTCAAAGCGGGCGTCAAGGAGCTGCTTGTGATCTCGCAGGACACGTCAGCCTATGGCGTCGACCTCAAATATGCGGCAAGCCAATGGAAGGACCGTGAGGTTCGCGCGAAATTCGTCGACCTCACACGCGAGCTCGGTGAACTCGGCGTCTGGGTGAGGCTGCAATATGTCTACCCCTACCCGCATGTCGACGAGGTCATTGCTCTGATGAGTGAGGGCAAGATCCTGCCCTATCTCGACATCCCCTTCCAGCACGCAAGCCCCGGAATCCTGAAGGCGATGCGGCGCCCCGCGGCCCAGGACCAGACGCTCGCCAGAATCGCCAAATGGCGCGCGCGATGCCCGGAGCTGGCGTTGCGCTCGACCTTCATCGTCGGTTTTCCCGGCGAGAAGGACACCGATTTCGCCGATCTGCTCGACTGGCTGGAGGAAGCCGAGATCGATCGCGTTGGATGCTTCAAATATGAGCCGGTTGCCGGCGCCGCTTCCAACGCGCTTGCGGGCAGCGTGCCTGACGAGGTCAAACAGCAGCGCTACAACGCGCTGATGGCACGGCAGCAAAAGATCTCGGCGCGACGGCTAAGACGCAAGGTCGGCACACGCCAGCAGGTGCTAATCGATGAGGTTGGGCCCAAAGTCGCCAAGGGTCGCTCAAGAGCGGATGCGCCGGAAATTGATGGCGCGGTCTATCTCTCAAGCCGCCGCCCTCTCAAGCTCGGCGAGCTCGTCACCGCGACGATCGAGCGCGCGGACGAATATGATTTGCACGGCAGCGTCGCCGGCTTCTAGGAGAGCGCATATGCCAAGGCCGCTAAAGATCAAGATCTTCATGGATACTAATGCAAGCGCGATCGAAGAGCAGATCAACGCCTGGCTGGCTTCTCAGACCTCGGCGTCCATCATCAAGACTGAAATGGTGATTGGCGGTGCGACTGAGAAGTCAAGCGGCGCCCATCCCTATCTCGTCATCACCATCTGGTATGAGCCGCCGACATCGGACCGGGAGCGACCCGGCTTTCGCGTCGCTTGAAACCGGCCATTCGCATGCCGCCAGCTCGATGCGATAGGATG
>Ga0306920_100010395_pt1 | contig 12484 bp, 11 predicted proteins | sample flu12Cox44000170_FD_204666 | JGI IMG/M metagenome (GOLD analysis project Ga0306920, IMG submission 204666) | Lab enrichment of tropical soil microbial communities from Luquillo Experimental Forest, Puerto Rico - flux4day.12C.oxic.44.000.170 (v2)... | ecosystem: Environmental > Terrestrial >...
ATAGAGCGTGATCCGCTTGTTCCAGATCTCGGCGATCTTGTTGACTGTCACATCGAGAAAGTAGCGGTCGTGCGAGATCAGCACAAAGGCGTGGGGATAGTTCGTCAAATACTCTTCCAGCCAGTTGCGGGCCTCGAGATCGAGGTGATTGGTGGGCTCGTCGAGCAATAGGAGGTTCGGTTGTTGCAGCAGCAGTTTGACGAGCGCAATGCGCATTTGCCAGCCGCCGGAAAACTCCTCGGTATTCCGCTGCCAGTCTTCTTTTCGGAACCCCAGCCCCGATAATACCGTGCCAACTTGCGCCTCAATCGCGTAACCATCGCGCGTCTGGAATTCGTGCTCGATGCGGTGGTAGCGGTCGGCAATCTGTGCGTATTCCTGCGAAGCGGAATCGATTTCCGACATCCGGCGCGTGAGGTCTCCCATCTCCTGCTCGAGGGCTCTTAAATCGGAAAATACGGTCATGCACTCGGCAAAAACGGTGCGTCCGGAAAGCGTGAGCCCATCCTGGGGCAAATATCCCGCGCTGATGCCCTTGGCCGTGCTGATCGAGCCATAGTCGAGGGATTCCATTCCTCCCAGGATCCTCATCAGTGTCGATTTGCCAGTGCCGTTCGCGCCCACCAGTCCTACGCGGTCATGGGGAGTGATCAGCCAGTCCGCTCCTTCGAATAGGAGCTTGTGGCCATAGCGTTTTCCGGCAGAAGACAACTGGATCATGAGCTACATCCATCGTCTCATGAGAAGGGCAGATTGCAGAAGGCAGAGCGCGTCAGGGAGCGCTGGGGCGCCGGGCCGGAGTGGCGACTCGCGAGGAAGAAAAGGATTTTTCCGGGCGAATGTGTTCCAGGGCCCGATCAATGACGGCCTGCAGTTCGCGCGCGTATTTCACTTCGCGCCGCTTCGCCAAAATTTTGCGTGCCTGGTCGGGTGCGAACCAGGTGGGATTGCGCATCTCTTCGAGGGGCGGGGTCACTTGCTCCACGTGCATCAGAAACGCCTTGACCACGAATTCCTGCACTCCCGGCGGTTTCCAAAACACTCCCTTGGAATGGATGTAGAGATGAAAGTGGCGGGGCTCGATCGTGCCGCGCGCTCCAGCTTCTTCCCAGGCTTCGCGTTCCGCCGCCTGGCTGTGCGACATGGAAGCCTCAGGCGCGCCCTTGGGAAAGGTCCATTTGCCACCGCCGTTGGTGTTGACCAGCAGGAACTCGACAGACGGGCCGCGATGGCGATAGCAGACGGCTGCGACCTGAACCGGCAAAGCAATTCTTGGAATTCGGGCCGCGCCCATGCTCGGAACCCTCCGCCTTGACAATCCTACTGCCACAATATTTCAGCAGTGTTAAAGTGCAACCCAAATTGTGCACCCTTTGGTTACGAAGGGGTTACGCGACACCTAAAGTATCCGATGAGGGGCACCGGGTTTGAACCCGCTGGGTGAGCGCTGCCGCCGCCTGATCGAGCAATCAATCGTCACCCGACCGGACCGTGATTTTCGGATTCGGGTCTCGATTGGATGCACGCTAATCAGTCCTGAGGACACTCCCGAGACCCTGTTGCGCCGAGTGGACGGCAAACTTTACGAGAGTAAGCAGGGCGGCAGAAACCGCGTCACCGTGGGTTAACTTCAGAGGCTTTTTCCGTACACAGGGATCGCGGCGCCCGTGACGTCCTTCGCGGCCTCACCCGCCAGCCAAACAATCAGCGAAGCCACGGAATCGGTCTGCACCCAGCTGGAAAAATCCGCTTTCGGCATCGCCCGCCGGTTCGCTGGTGTGTCCATGGTGCCGGGAAGAATCACATTTGCAGTAATGCCAACGTCTTTGTTCTCCCGCGCGATCGTTTTGATGAGAGAGACCAGGGCCGATTTCGAGGCGCTGTAGGCGCCCACGCCTGGGCCGGGATCCTCGGCTGCCCGGCTGCCAATCGCGATGATGGTGCCGTTGCCTGCCTTGCGCATGTGCGGAATCACTGCGCGCAGCATATAGAAGGCCGCGTTCAGGTTCACATCCATCATCTGTCGAAAGATGGAATCGTCGGTCTCGTCGATTCGGGCGCCGCCGGCGAATCCACCAACGGTGTGGACCAGGATGTCGATGCGGCCATACCGTGAAAACACGTCATTGACCGCCTTTTGAGCTGAGTCGCCAGTCGAGATGTCGGCACTCATGGCGAGAAAAGAGGGACTTGTAAACTCTGATTGATCAATCTTTCGAGACACTCCTATGACCGCGGCGCCCGCATCCAGCAATGCGTTGGTTACAGACACGCCCAAGCCGCCATTGGCTCCGGTCACGAGGGCGATTTTTCCAGCAAGTGATGTGATCGAAGTCATTTCGCTGCCCTACAGTACATGGGATGGCTGGGGCTTCCCGCGTTGCTGTTCCAGGGTGTGCATGGTGTTCAGGATCGTGGCAATGACATTCTCGTTACCGACGGCGGTGTTGATCATCATGTGATAGAGCGACCGCGTGGGCCAGTCGGCACCGTAATAGTGTTTCACGAACGTCATGCGATCCCGATCCACGGTGTCGACCAACTCCTCCGCCTCTTCCATGGTTTTCCCGATCGCGCAGAGACGACGAACCTTCTCGGCTCTTGGCGCATAGAGAAAAACATGAAAGGCATCGCAGCGCTCACGCAAGAAGTAGGGCGCTCCGCGGCCAACAATCACGCAGTTCCCCTCCTCGGCCGCCCTTTGCAAGACCTTTTGCACCATTTCGACCATGCAGTCGGCATCGAATGTGTCGCCGATGGGCGTACTGCGCTCGTAGCTGCCGCGCCAAAACACGCGGGCCAAACGATAAAAAGTACTGTCGACGCGCTCATCGCAACGTTCCACGGTCGAGCAATCCACATTGGCCTGCTTGGCAATCTCTTCGGTCAGAGCGTGGTCCCAGAGCTTCCACCTCAGTTGCTGTGAGATTTTCTCGGCGATTTCGCCGGCGCCACTGCCGAACTCCCGTTCCACGGTAATGATGCGGTACAAGCGTCCCCCTCGTGGACGGAAATCTCTCCGCCCGAATGCGCCTTCTTCATCCAGAATACCAAGGGAATCATACCTAGAATCGCTGCACCCGACAGCCAAAAACAATCCCCATAGGCCGGCGTGTTGGGCTGACCGAAAAGATTGTTCTGCATCATGGCATAGGCGCCATGCATGGCGTCGGCGGGGGAATAGCCTATTGCCTGAAGGGTGCGCCGTGCCATTTCCGCCTGGACCGAAACGCTGGGTTGGCCGCGTTCAAGTGGCTGGAGAGGTTCCCGCGGAAAGGCTGCCGGCGATATGCGGCAGGGCCACATTCGCAATGCCGGTGTCGAGTGCCTCCATGAAGGTAGCGAGGGTGATGGTGAAAGCGATGACCCATGGAATTACGGCAGGCTTGCCGGCATCAATTCGATCCATCGTGAGCGCGGCAGGGCTCATCGGATCCAGACTTTGGGTTCTACCGACATGCCGGGACGCAGAACGTGCTCGCGCGTTTCACCCGCATCGAAGATGATCTTCACAGGGATGCGCTGCACCACCTTGACGTAGTTTCCAGTGGCATTTTCGGGGGGCAACAAGCTGGTGATTGAGCCGCTTGCTCCCGCAATGCTTTGAACGTGCCCTTTGTACTCTCTGCCGGTGGCGTCGACCGAGATCGTGACCGGCTGGCCAACCTTCATGTGCTGGAGCTGAGTTTCTTTGAAGTTGGCCGTTACCCAGATGTCATCCAGGTTCACGATCTTCATCAGTTCCTGTCCGACGGAAACGTTCTGCCCGACTTCGACGCTGCGCTGGGTGACGGCGCCGCTCACGGGAGCAAAGATGGTCGTGTACTGCAAATTGAGTTGCGCTTGTTCGAGTTCGGCCTTATACCGTTCTGCCTGGGCTTCTGCGGATTGTGCCTTCGAGCGCGTTACTGCCATTTGCTGAGGCACGGTTTGCGCCGCGCGCAAATTGGCTTGCGCCTGGGCGAGCTTCGACTGGGCCTGCGTGACCTGCTGCTGCGCTGCTGCAGCGCCGGCCCTGGCAGCGTCTACTGAGGCAGCGCTGGCCTTCGCTGAGGCTATCGCCTGATCATATTGCTGCTGTGAGATTTCCTGCTTGTCGACCAACTGCTTGTAGCGGACCAGATCATTCTGTGCCTTGACGTTATTGGCTTCGGCCTGCGCCAGCTGCGCGTTCGCCGCATCATACTGCTGACGTGCAGCGGCAATGCCCGCTCGGGCGTTTTCCACGTCCGCTTGGGCGGACGACTCCTGGCTGGTGGTGTTGACGTTGGTCAGGGGGACGTTCACCTGCGCCGCCTGCGCGGCGGCCAGGGAGTCGGCATAGTACGCCTGCGCGCGATCGAGCGCTACCTGGTAGTCCTTGGGATCAATCTGCACCAGCGGAGCTCCCGCCGCCACATATTGGTTGTCGTCGACCAGCAGTTTGACCACATGTCCCGAGACGCGAGCACTGATGGAATTCAGATGGCCATCAATCTGCGCGTCATCGGTCGATTCGTAGCTGGTGAAGTACCGCCAAAGGAAAAATCCGGCCACCACCACCACAATCGCGCCGATGATGAGCGCCATGCGGACGCGAGGGTTGCTGGTTGTGCGCCAGCGCAGATCCCTGTCGGAAGCAGGTAAGGGAGCTGGACTCGGAGGGGGAGTCGCGGTTTGACTGTTTTGTGCGGCAGTTTCCGTCGTTTGTGCCATGTTGGTTACTTGCTTTTTAAATATTCCTTCACGCCTTGCTCGGCGTAGCCGACCGCCCGGGACAGTTCCACTTTCGCCAGATTATGCGCATAGAGGCTGGAAATGTAATTCTCGTTGGCTGAAGCGACCGACTCCTGCGCCTGGATCACTTCCAGGTTGTCCGTAACCCCGGCGGCAAAACGGTCGCGCGCCTGGCTCAGAGTCTCATTGGCCAGATCCACCGAGCTGCGCGCAACCTCAACTTGATCGGCGGCCGCATTCAAGTCGAGCAGTGCGGTTCGGACATCGTAATCGATTTGTCCGCGCAAGTTGTCCAGTTGCTGCTCGCTCTGCCTGAGTTGCGCCTCCGCCTGCAATACGTCGGCATGGATCTTTCCGCCTTGCAAGATGGGAATGTGCAGCGTTCCGGCAACTGCGAACACACCGTGGGAGTTGCCGATGTTGACTCCGGAGTCGCCGTAATTGGCCTCCACATCAATGTAAGGGTAATTCTCGGCGGTGGCGGCGTTACGGAACAGCTGCGCGGCCCGCACTTGCTGCAGCGCCGCCTGGTAGTCGGAGCGCGAGGCATAGGCTCGTTGCAGGTTCTGCTCAAGACTCACCGTGGGAAAAGGCTCGTAGGGCGCTTTGTCCGATAAGCTGAATTCTTGCCCCGCAGGAAGTCCAATCGCACGCGCCAACGCCAGCTTTTCTTTGGCGTAGTCGTTCCGCGCAACAATCAACTGCTGCTGTCGACTCTGCAACTCTACTCGCGACCGCAGGGTGTCGATCGCAGGACTCACCCCTGCGTTTTGCTGAGCCAGAGACTTGTCAAAAAGCGCTTGAGCTGTCTCGACCTGTGCCTCGGCGGTGTCGACCCGCGCCGCCCCGGCCAGGGTCTGCAGGTATGCGTTTCCGACCGCCAGCACCACCAGATCGCGCGCGTCCTTGTAACTGTACTGGGCGGCCTTCTCGTTGCTGGTGGCAGCGCGTACACGGTTGATGTCTTTTAGATTGAAGAGGTTCTGCGTTAGATAAAACCGGCTGTCGAAGAATCCAAATGGACCGACAATAGTGGGAATGCCGGCAAAAGAAGTTTTGGTGAAGCGAATCCCCACCGTCGCCAGGTTCACCTGGGCCGCATTCTCGCTTATGTCGGCGCTCAAGTTGGGCAGCAGACTGCTTAACTCGTTCCATTTCTGCCCGCGCACGGCGATATTGTTATCCGACTGCAGCAGGACACCCAGATTATTTTGCAGTCCACGCTCGATGGCGTCTTTGAACGACAGAGGCAACACCGTGCCGGTTGCCTTCCCTTGGGCAACGCTACCCCCGAAGGGACCCTGGGAAGAGGGTACGGAGGCTCCTTCCTGTATTTCTGGGGCGGTGGGATAACTTCCGAGAGTTTGAGCGGCTGCAAACATTGATAGCCACACAACTGAAATTACCAACGACGAAAAACGTGCGCCCTTCTTTCCGCATGGTTTCATTGAGTTCAACGAGTTCATGAATCGGAATTTTGTTCCCGCAAGCGTAACCCAAGCGAAACCAACAAAACAGGTTGATTCGTGCTGTGCTACCTCAGATGCAAGGTTTCCCTTGGGTTGAGCCCGTCATTGCTGTTCAATTCGACCCTGTGGCGCGCAAAACCGGGGACATCAATGGTGGCTAACCTTACTGTGATCAGTAGTATACGCGGGTATGCAGCAGCAGGTAAGAAGCACAGCTGCTTCAGTTCTTGGCTACGGGCTGGGGTTCCTCGATGGGAAGGCGAACGCGAAAACATGTCTTGCCCGGCTGCGATGTGAAGCTGATATTCCCGTGGTGTTGCCGGACAATCCGGTACACGGTGTCCAAACCCAATCCGCTGCCGTCGCCCACCGCCTTGGTGGTGAAAAAAGGATCGAAGATACGAGGCTGAATGTTGGTCGGGATGCCGGGTCCGTTGTCGACAATTTCGACCAGAATGTCCTCGCCCTCGCGGCAAGTGCGGATGCGAATTTCACCCCTTCCCTTCATGGCATCGATAGCGTTGTCGAGCAGATTGGTCCAGACCTGATTCAGTTCGCTGCCGTAGGAAAAGATCTTCGGTAAATTGGGGTCAAATTCGCGGACGATCATGACCCCGTGCTTTAACTTGTAGGTCAGAATCTTCAACGTGTTTTCGATTCCCTTGACCACATCGACCTGTTGCCGGGGAGCCTGATCCATGAAGGAGTACTCTTTGATCGCCTTGACCAGGTCCGAAATTCTGCCCGTGGTGTTTTGAATCTCCTGCAGCAAGCGGTAGATATCTAGTGTGGTGGTAAGTCTTTCGACGACTGCGGTCAACGCATTCGGGGGCAATTCTTCTTTGAGCGATTCCAGTTCCTGTACGTCGAACTCTGCTTCGGCAAGGATCGGTGCGAGATCCCACGCATTGTGAACGCCGCTGCGGTCTAGCCATGTGCCGATGAACTCTTCGGCGTCGCTTTGCTGCAGCGCATCTTTGGGCTTAGCTTGAGTCTGACGGCCTTGTGCTGCAGTCTCGATGGCCAGAAGGTGATCTTTTTGTTCACGCGAAAGTTCGCTATGGTCGAGTTGGGCGTTGGCCGCGCGCAGCCGTTCAAACGCCTCGCGTATGGAGGCCGCGGCGCGGCTTCCAGCTGCGGCGGGGTTATTCAGTTCGTGCGCCAGACCGGCGGAGAGTTTGCCAAGGGCGGCCAGCTTGTCGCGTTGCAGATCGAGCTTGGTGACTTCGCGCACCCGGTCGGTGAGCACTCCAACCAACCGCGGACCCAGTGTCGGAATCTTCTGCAGCATCTCGGGAAACGCGCTGGTAGGAATGGTGGCGATCCGCGTGAATCCGATGGCACGGCCGGTAATGCTGTAGTGGGTCATGCGGGAAAATGGCAGCATGCCCGTGACCTGTCCGGCGCGGCCGGTATAGACCGGGGCATCCGGCCCCAGGCTTTCTCGCCGGCCCTGCAGTTCGCCCTCCAGGATGATGACCATCCGGTCGGCGACTTCTCCTTCCCGCATGATGAGTTCGCCCGGTTGAAAGGACTGGACGGTGGCATGATCGGCGAGCCAATTCAGCGCTTCGTCGGACAGGTCAGAGAATGCGTCGATCTTGCGCAGTGCAGAAACCAGCTCAGCGTTCATGCTCCAACCTTTTTCAGGTATTCATGCACGAATTGCACCGCCACTGCTCCTTCTCCCACGCCGGATGCCACGCGCTTGGTGGATCCCTGGCGGACATCTCCCACGACAAAGATTCCCGGGACGTTGGTTTCCAGCAATCCGGGATCGCGGTCCAGAGACCAGCCCTTGGGCCGCTGGCCGTTGCGGATCAGGTCAGGCCCGGAAAGAATAAATCCTCGCTCATCCCGCTCGATAAGACCGTCCAGCCACTCGGTGCGAGGAACGGCTCCAATAAAGATAAACAGCGAAGAGGCCGGAACTCGCTCCGTCTGGTTGGTGTCGGAGCAGAGGATCGAAATCTCTTCCAGGCGTGTGTCGCCGTGTACTTCAGTTACACTGGAATGCGTGTAGACCTTGATCTTCGGGGTCTGTTTGATTTCGTCGATCAAGTATTGCGACATGGTTGCGGCCAGGGACTCTCCGCGGACCAGCATAATGACTTCGCACGCATAGCGCGAGAAGTACATGGCAGCCTGTCCGGCGGAATTGGCGCCGCCGACAATATAGACGGTCTCGTCCTTGCACGACATGGCTTCCGTCGTGCCGGCACCATAATAAATACCCGCCCCTTGCAAACGTTCTTCGCCGGGAAGGCCGAGCTTCCGCCATTGCACGCCCATCGCCAGCATGAGCGCGTGGCAGGAAATCTCGCTGCCATCGGAGAGTTTGACGATGCGGTAGGGCCCATCCACGCGCAGACTCATCGCTTCCACCGGAGACAGGATTTCTACTCCGAAGCGCCGCGCCTGCGCGACTCCGCGCCGAGCCAGATCTCCACCGCTCAAGCCTGCGGGAAACCCGAGATAGTTCTCGATTTTGGAACTGAGTCCAGCCTGCCCTCCAGGCGCCTCACGTTCCACCATCACGGTGCGCAAGCCTTCGGATGCGCCATACACCGCGGCCGCCAGGCCCGCCGGGCCGCCTCCGACAATCAGCAGATCATAGAAGTTGGCTTCGGCATGAGTGCGCAGCCCCACTTTGGTTGCGATGTCGGAATGCGTGGGCTGGGGCAGGCGGGAGCCGTCGGGAAACAAGACCAGAGGCAGGTTCTGCGCCTCCGGTCCCAGCACATCCAGGATGCGCCGCACCTCAGGGTCGTTCGCGGCTTCCACATCCATCCATTGGTAAGGAATGTGGTTGCGCGCCAGAAAATCGCGGATCTCATAGGATTTTGGCGCCCAGCGTGTGCCCAGCACGCGCAAGCCATCGAAACTCGGCCGAAACGACGCAAGCCAGTCACTGAGCAAGTCGTCAAGCGCGGGGTAGAGATTTTCCGAGGGCGGATCCCAGGGTTTCAGAAAAAAGTGATGCAGCTTGGCCTTGTTGATCGCGCTGATCGCCGCATCGGTGTCGGCGTAGGCAGTCAGCAGCGCCCGCTTGGCCTCGGGAAACAAGTCCATCGCTTCGCCGAGAAAGTCCACGCCATCCATCTGCGGCATGCGCTGGTCGGCCAGCAGCAGAGCCACCGGTTCGTTGCGGACCTTTAATTGTTTCAAGGTTTCCAGCGCAGCTTTGCCCGAGTTCGAGCGCATAATCCGGAAACGATCCGCATAGTGATGGCGCAAGTCACGTTCAATTGCGCGCAAGACTTCAGGATCGTCGTCTACTGTGAGCAGAACAGGTTTAGCCATGAAAAAAATTCCTTGGTGTGACAGTTTAGATGTCAAGAAAGTAATGCGGATTCACCGATCACCCTATTTTGTCTGTCTTCCACAGGCTTGAGTTGACACTGTCGGCCTCAGGCAGTGAGAATACTCTCACGCCGCTGGTAGGTTCCAACCGTCTCCGGGCCAGAGTTTGGTCCGTCAGCACCATGTAATTTGTGCGTTGGGTCGCTTCTCGTCTCCACATTCCCTTGAGGCCTGAAGAATGCGTTTTTTGGAAAGTGTTCGCACCGCGATTGAGGGCATCAAAGCTTCGAACCTCTGTTCATTCAACCTCGCGATTCGAAAACCTGAAGAGTTGCGGGCCTATTTGTCGTTTTGCCGGCGTCAGTACGATGAGATCATGGGAAAGGGCCTGCCCGCAAAAGCCATCATCCCCGAGCTTGGTCCTACCGATGCGGACGCGTTAGTAATTCCCCTGCGCTTTCAGAGTGGAGGCGGCACTGATCCGCGCGAGATTCTAACCCTGGCGGCCGTAACCCGGCTATTACAACCCAAGAGAATCTTTGAGATCGGGACCTACAACGGCCGCACTACCGGCATCTTCATTCTTAATGCTCCGCCCCACTGCGAAGTGTTTACGCTTGATCTTCCGCCGGGGGTCGGCAGTCTTCACGGCTACATTCCCACCGACATCGAACTCGTGCAGGAGCGCAAGCCAGAGAATTACCTGACTCGGTCGGGGTTGTCGCACCGCTGTCGGCAGATTTATTGCGATTCCATTCAGTTCGATCCCGAGCCTTACCGTGACAGCGTAGAGCTGGCATTTATCGATGGCGCGCACGCCCAAGAGTTCGTGCGCAACGACACCGTGAAGATGGCCATCATGATGTCGAGCCGAGGATACGTTTTCTGGCACGACTACGGCGGGCACGGCGCGTTCCGGCCGCTGTCGCGTTACCTGGAATCGTTGCCCATCGAGATTTACCGCGTGCCCTCCACTACGCTGGCCTGGACCACTGCTGCTGAATTGAAGAAGTTGGCGACGCCACGGCAACTGGGCAGGGTGAATGAGCGGGAGACGCAGCCTCTGCACGCACAAGCCGGATAAGTGCGCACGACAACCGAGTTCTCCTTCTTCAGTCCGTGTTGTCGATGTCGACGGCAGCCCTCCACCCACCATCTGCCTGATACTTCCAAATCAGGGCACATTTTTGAGCAGGCCAATCAGAGGTGATGTCACGAACACGAACAGAGCGGCGAGGATGAGAGACAAACGCCTATGCAGCCGTCTACGACCGGGCTACACATGCTTGCAGTATTTCGAAAGTAACCATGGTGACATTCCTCGCCCAGGGGGGACATGTGCTTCGCCCATCGCAATTGTGGGCGGCACAAAGCTGTCACTCTCATGCGCTCTCTTACCGTCACTGGCGCAGTTTGGCGCAACTTGGCTATGTGACTGCGGGGTGGCCTGCCAGGCGTGAACCCCATCCCACCGCTGAGACCTGGGTCTCAAAGCCGCCCGGACCTTGATCCGAACACCCAGCGCGATTCCTGACTCTCTACTCTGGGTAGGATCTCACCTCGTAGTGTGCGACCGTCGGACGTCGCTCCTCTTCCGCAAAATATCGGTCGTCCTCAGGATAATAGACTGCTTTCTCCGGATCTGGGCCTGCAAACCGCCTCACGGCATCCATGTCGTCCCACAGTGTGATCAACACATATTCGGTTTGATCCCCGATGTTCCGGACCAGAGTCAGCACCCGCTGTAAGCCCTTCGTGGCCCGGTAATCCTTGAGTCCCGTGCTCTCCAGATATTCGTAATACACTTTGCCCATTCCCGGGCGGGTTCGTCCTTGCCAGATCCTCGCGATCATTGGGAACCTCCGTCGTGGTCGCTTCATATGATTGGACTGGGACACCTTTTGATCGAGATTCTTTACGACCTTGTGTCATCAGCCTTCTTGATTTGCTCGGAAATCGCGCACTCAGCCAAGAGCCTCGTCCCCTGATCGAGGAGACCACCGGCTGGGAGGCCCGTGCTGTCAGAGTTGATGAATCGGGAGGATGTTGCGCACCGATTACTCCCCAGTCACGCCAGGATTCGACATCTGAAAATTCAGGCCAAAGGGGCAGAATACGCCCAGAGTCTCTCGAAGCAATATTCGACAACGTTATCCCCAAGTGGCTACGTTTTTCCCAGGGTCTCATGAGATCACTATCTTCCGCTGGATCGATCGCTGACGGAGGGCATTAACTCGCGCCGGGCGTATAGCTGCAAATGAAGTTGTGCTGGTTCACGCGTAGGCTCTGTGCTCAGCAGTAGAAGGTGTTTCGGTTGCCGATCTTGCATTTCCGACATGTAATGCGATTGGCGTTGAACCTCCATCTCTCTCATTCACCCCGCCAATCTGACGGACTGCGCTGCAAGAAGAGGTTGTGGCGGGACCAAGGACGGAGGCAACTGGAGGCGTTTCCCTTGGCGCCGTTGGCGAGCCGACGTCGCGGCGATCTGTTGGAGGTGTTGGACCGACTGAATCCAACGATCACGGAGCTGACGCAAATGAACGGGTCGATCTCCGCTCGCTATAATGACTGCTCCATGGACACGAGTTCAATCCCGCAAAACCGGCAGCAACGCTTGTACTCGGTGGCTTCGATCCTGATCGTTGTGCTGGCAACCTTTGTAAAGGTCTTTCCGTTCAGCGGTCATCTCCTCGGGGTCGGGGTTGCGCTGGGGATCACTCTCCTTCGGCAGCCAGATCGGATCCGTGGCTGGTTCGCAAGGCCGCGGTTCCGACCAGTGATGGCCAGCGCGGTTGTGTACAGCTGTGCGCTGTTGGCTACGGATTTCGCGCTCCTGAAGCTTTTGCCGGCTGCCGGCCTGCCGGCCGTGGATTTTTCTCGATTTCACGCGTTACGAGGTGACGCCCGAGCAACGGCCCTATGGATCGCGGGTATTTGGGTGCTTGTCAGCCCGAGCGAAGAACTGATAAGCCGTGCGTTCTTGGTCGACCAAT
>Ga0306920_100010396_pt1 | contig 12483 bp, 7 predicted proteins | sample flu12Cox44000170_FD_204666 | JGI IMG/M metagenome (GOLD analysis project Ga0306920, IMG submission 204666) | Lab enrichment of tropical soil microbial communities from Luquillo Experimental Forest, Puerto Rico - flux4day.12C.oxic.44.000.170 (v2)... | ecosystem: Environmental > Terrestrial >...
AGGACGAATGCCTCCACGGCCTCCAGGAGATCCGTCTCGGGCGTCAGCAGAATGTAGTTGTTGGCCACCGCGACGCCGCGGCGGGCCAGTTCCCGGTTGACCGCCATGGCATCGTACACGCCGTACCGTGGCTTGCGGTTCTGACGGATGACAGGGTTCGAGGGTCCGTCGACCCCGAGGGCCACCGCGAATGGGTTATGGCGGACCAAATCCGCGATATAGCTCTGGTCTGCCCCGCCGCCGGAGTCCGTGAGGTCCCACACCGTATTCTGCCCGGGATTGAAGATCACGTCGTCGCTTATCCCGTACTCGATGCGCCGGCGCAGATATTCGCGAATTGTCTTGCGGTTGACCAGCGTGTTGTCCTCGGACGTCGCCAGGACGAACGCCGGCTTCGCCAGGCGCTCGATCTGGTCCAGCAATTCCGGGTTCTGGCCGGTTTGCCGCCACCGGCGCCTCGACGCCAGGAGCGCCAGCTTGGCCGCCAGCCATGCCTGCTTGGTCTGCCACCGCGATACGGGGCCGCGGCCGAGCCGGGATAGATGCAGATCGAGGGCCTCGGGCAGGCCGGTCAGGCGGGCGAGCTCCCCCGGGTCGGCCAGCACTGCGGGATCGATGATGCGCAGGACCGGGTCAAGCAGCGCCCGCAACTGGTCGGCCTGACACTCCTGCCGGATCAGCACGTGCAGCGCGACGCGCAACCTCGGGGGTCCGGCGACGCCCAGGTGGTCCTGCAGCTTGCGCGCGGTGGCCAGCTCGGTCCCGGCCGGGAGCGGAAGGTCGTCGGCGACGGCCAGCAGGGTGAAGCGCCACAGTTCGTCGGCGGACCCGGGGCGGTACAGCTGTCCCTGATGGTTCGGGCAGAATACACACTGGTACGGACAGCCCCGGGTGAAATTCATCTGCAATTTACGACGGGACTTACCACGCATCCAATCGAAAGGCAGCGGGCAGGAAATCCGTTCCGCCCGGTTCCGCTCCGCCGTTTCGCATAGCATGACGGCGTCGCCGTACCTGATGGCTACGCCCGCCATCGTACGGGCCAGCCTGAGCGCTTCCGTCCGGCGTCCGCTATCGAGCAGGCTGAGCACCCGAAGGACCTGCGGCAGCGCATCTTCGGCCTCGCCCCTGATGAGCGCGTCCCATCCTTCTATCGATCCCTGGATGAGGTCTATATCGCGGAGTTGCGGGCCGCCCAGAATGATTTTCCCGGGGTAGCCGGCCTGCCGTAGCCGAGTGACGAGATCGGCTACTTCGCCCTGGTTGTGTACGTAGACGCCGATGCCGACGACGTCCGCGCCCAGGAGTTCGGCGGCCCGGCGCTCGAAATCGGCGGGCGGAATGGTCAGCGCGTTAACCCGTGCGCCGAGGCGTTCCAGCCGGTCGCGGAGGAACTCCAGCCCGATGAGGGGGACTCCGCCTAGCCGGTGTTCGATGCTCGAAGGGATGTAGACCAGCCGGACCTTCGGGGCCGCCGCCGCATGCCCGCGGCCGGGGTCGCTCCGGCCGCGCAGCAGGGCCCTGGTCCACTGCGCCGCCGGGCTGGCCCGATACTGGTCGCCGATTTCGTCGGCAGGGATCGAGAGGTCGGCCACGCACTCCACGGACTCGAGAAAATAGAGCAGCCGGTCGTCTTGCGGGTCGTGGGCGACGCGGGCCAGGATCACCGCCGCGACGCCTGTCTGCTCCCAGAGGGTGAGCCCCGCCTCGCTGCCGCGCACGACAAAGCCGCGGTCCGCGCCACGCGGCGCGGGCGCGGCGGCACCCGGCGATGACGCGCTGAAGGCGCTGGCTACCACGGCCGGGCCGGCGCCTTTCCCGATGCTGGTCAGCCGGCGGGCATGATCCCTCAGCGCGAGCGCGGTGGCCTCGGGCGCGGCCGGGCCGGCCAGAACATACGCGGCATCGATGGTGGCGTCGAGCGACTCGTCCGCCGTCGGCCGGTTCGCTTCGGCCACAGTGACCAGACGCCAGCTCATCGGGGGCGACAGCAACGAGGGCGGCATGACGCGTTCCACGGCCGTGCCCAGCTTCGCCATGGTGGTCGTGCTTCCCGCGTGACAGATGATCCAGTGGCCACGCACTCCGTAGCGGTCCAGCACCACACGATGCTGATCGTCCTTCCGCAGGAACCATCGGATGTGACCGTCGGCCTCGGTTTTCTTCCGGCGGACGAAGCGCAGCATGGCGACGCGCCGTTCGGTTTCCAGCCACGCTCTGTCGTCCGCGGTAAGCGGCGCGCCGAGAGCTCGTTCCATCACCGCCAGGCCCTGATCGGGTTCTTCCATCAGCAGCTGGAGGCTCCCGCGCAGCGAGGCTAGCTGGTTGTCGTGCTCCGGGATGAGCGCGAAGCGGCGGCGGAGCCGTTCGTCCATCAGAGGTTCGAAACCGCGTCCGAGAGGGCGCAGACGCCGGGCCGCCGGGTGGAGCACGTCGCTGTCCTCCGCAAGCCGCGCCGTGGCGACCGCCAGGTCCCGCGCGGCGTCGGGCCAGAGCGGCAGCCGGCCGATCAGCCACCGCGCGAGCCGATCCCCCGTGTCGTCCAGGTCCGCCGCCGACGGGGGCGGTTCCCCGGGTGCGGCGGCGGACGGCACGGCCAGCGCGGTCAGCGCCGATGCTGGCAGTGCGGCCAGCGCGGTCGCCACCCGGTCAAGATGCGCCTTGAGTAGCCTGGTGTGGCCATCGAGCAGCGCGTCGCGCTCACCTGGCCGCGGACCGCGCAGCAGCGGCAGGACGTGCCGCACCGGGGTGCTGCCGCCTAGCGCGGCCACGATGAGATCGGCATATGAAGCCAGCGTCACCCCGGGGCCGGCGCGCCCCGGGGCGTTACCGGTTAGACCGGTCATGAGGGCTGGTCCGTTTCACGCACTGTGGTAACTCGCACTGCGGTAACTGGGACCATCCATGGTGTCACGCGAGCGATCGCGGGTCCCGCGGCCGGACGGGACCCGCGATGCCGGCGACCTCAGCTGCAACCGCTGGTGGCGCCACAGCCCTCGCAGACGTAGCAGCTTCCGGCCGGACGCATCTTGGTCCCGCAGGTAAAGCAGAGCGGGGCGTCCGCCGCGTGGCCCTGGTGGAGCTCCAGCACCTCCATCGAGCTGTGGGGTCCGTCATGAGCGTGTGGTTCCTCGCTGCGCTGCGGTCCGCCGGTGCCGGACGAGGTGGCGCTTTCTTGCGGCGTGCGGCCGCCCACCCCGGGCGATGACAACTCGAGCGGCGCCATCCAGGCCTGGTCCACCTCCTCGGCGAGCGGCACCAGATCCTCCCCCGTCAGCTGGGCCGCCCGCTCAGCGGCCGATAGGATGCCCAGCTCAGACCGCGTCTCGAACGGCAGGTAATCCAGTGCCAGCCGCCTGAACACGTAGTCCATCACCGAGGTCGCGATCCGGATGTCGGGATCGTCCGTGACCCCGGCCGGCTCGAAACGCATGTTGGTGAACTTCTCCACCCATTTCTCCAGCGGGACCCCGTACTGCAGGCTGATGGAGATGGCCATTGAGAACGCGTCCATGACGCCGGCCAGCGTGGAACCCTGCTTACCCAGCTTGAGGAAGACCTCACCGATGCCGTCATCCGGATACCTGGACGCCGTCATGTAGCCTTCTGCGCCGCCGACCGAGAACGACACCGTCTGCGAAGGGCGCTTCTTCGGCAGCCGCTTGCGGACCGGCCGATGAGCTTCGGCGGGCTCACTCGCCGCGGCCTTCGCTGTCTTGGCGTTGGCTACCGGCTGCCCTACCTTGCAGTTGTCTCGGTATATCGCCAGTGCCTTCAGGCCCAGCTTCCATCCCTCGAAGTAGATCTTCTCGACGTCTTCGACGGTAGCCGACTCGGGCATGTTAACGGTCTTGGAGATCGCGCCTGATATGAACGGCTGCACGGCCGCCATCATGCGCACGTGGCCCATCGGTGCGATCGACCGCTCGCCCATCGCACAGTCGAATATCGGGTAGTGCTCGGTCCGGAGGCTCGGGGCGTCCACGACGTGACCGTGTTCAGAGACGTATTCGACAATCGCCTCTACCTGCTCGCTGGGGTAGCCGAGCGAGTGCAGGGCCCGCGGCACCGCTTTGTTGACGATCTGCAGGGACCCGCCGCCGACCAGCTTCCTGAACTTCACCAAGGCCAGATCGGGCTCGATGCCAGTGGTATCACAGTCCATCATGAGCCCGATGGTCCCGGTCGGCGCGAGCACGGTTGCCTGAGAGTTGCGCCAGCCGTTCTTTTCCCCTGTCTTGTTGGCCGATTGCCACTGCCGCTCGGCCTCGCGCAGGATTATCCGGCTGTCCTGGCTTATCACGTCCACCGCATCACACGCCGCGGTGTGCTTCTGCATGATCCGCTTGTGGGCCTGGGCATTGCGGGCGTAGCCGTCATACGGCCCGACCACGCCGGCGATTTCCGCCGAACGCCGGTAAGCGGTGCCGGTCATCAGCGCCGTGATGGCCGCGGCCAGGGAACGGCCATCGTCGGAGTCGTACGGCAAGCCCGAGGCCATCAGCATGGCGCCCAGGTTGGCGTATCCGAGGCCGAGTTGCCGGTACGCGCGGGTGATCTCCTTTATCTTTTCCGTCGGGAAGTCGGCGAAGCTGATCGAGATATCCATCGCGGTGACGATCAGGTCGATCGACCGCACGAACTTCTCCACCAGGAACGATCCGTCCGCGGCCAGGAACTTGACCAGGTTCAGCGAGGCGAGGTTGCACGAGGAGTTGTCCAGGTGCATGAACTCGCTGCACGGGTTGGATGCGGTTATGCGCCCGCTCTCAGGACAGGTGTGCCAGTCGTTGATGGTGGTGTCGTACTGGATACCCGGGTCGGCGCACTCCCACGCGGCCTGTGCCATCTTCTCGAATAGGGCCCTAGCGTCGATTTCATCGAGGACCGCACCATCCAGACGGCCGTGCAGCTGGAATTTGCCGCCCGCCTCGACCGCGGCCATGAACTCGTCCGTGACTCTTACCGAGTTGTTGGCGTTCTGATATTGGACCGTGTAGATGTCCTTGCCGCCAAGGTCCATGTCGAAACCTGCGTCACGCAGCGCGCGGATCTTCTTTTCTTCGTGAACCTTGGTCTCGATGAATTCTTCGATATCCGGGTGGTCGACATCGAGGATCACCATTTTGGCGGCCCGCCGGGTGGCACCACCGGACTTGATGGTTCCGGCCGAGGCGTCGGCGCCCCGCATGAAGCTGACCGGGCCGGAGGCGGTCCCGCCGCTGGAGAGCAGCTCACGGCTGGACCGGATGCGTGAGAGGTTAACGCCAGAACCGGAACCGCCCTTGAAGATCAGTCCTTCTTCCTTGTACCAGTCAAGGATCGAATCCATGGAGTCGTCAACCGAGAGGATGAAGCACGCGCTGCACTGCTGAGGCGAGGACGTGCCCACATTGAACCAGACCGGCGAATTGAAACTGAACACCTGGTGCAGCAGCATCCATGTCAGTTCCTGGTCGAAGATCTCCGCGTCGTCCTTCGAAGCGAAGTACCCGAACTCTTCGCCCGCCTTGCGGTACGTCTTGACCACCCGGTCGATGAGCTGGCGCAGGCTCCACTCTCGCTGGGGGGTGCCGAGCGCACCCCGGAAGTACTTGGTGGTGACGATGTTCGTGGCGTTGATCGTCCAGAAGTCCGGGAACTCCACGCCACGCTGTTCGAAGTTGACCGAGCCGTCACGCCAGTTCGTCATCAGGACGTCCCGCCGCTCCCAGGTCACCTCGTCGTACGGGTGCACGTCCGCCGTGGTCCAGACCCGCTCCATGGCCAGGCCCTTGCGACGGCGTGCTTCCTCGCTGCGCACCCCCGAACCGCGCTGACGTCGATCACCAGATGGATGCGGCGTTGCGTTCATTCCATCTCCTCCGTTTCCTGATAGGAACTTGAGCCCCGAGTCAGGCGTCGCGGCCCGGCTTCGCGCTGTTCAGTTGCATGGCCGTGTTCGGCCGCACCGGCCCAGCGTCGGCTGGCTGAGCAACGCTCGCAGCCGGCGCGAAGGCTTCTGGTACCGACGCCAGCGCCGCGATCTCGCGCTCGAAGTCGGCCAGAGACTCGAAATTCTTGTATACGCTTGCAAAACGCAGATAAGCAACTTCATCGAGCTCGCGCAGCGGGCCGAGGATCGCCAGACCTACATCGTGGCTGGACACTTCCGCGATACCTCGCGCCCGGATCTTTTCCTCGACGGCCTGGGCCAGGGCGGCCAGCGCGTCGTCGTCCACCGGCCGTCCCTGGCATGCCTTGCGCACCCCGGCCTCGACCTTCGCGCGGCTGAAAGCCTCTCTCACCCCGCTGCGCTTGATCACGACCAGAACCGCCTCTTCCATCGTGGTGAACCGGCGCCCGCACTCCAGGCAGGCACGCCGACGGCGGATGGCACTTCCCTCATCCGTTTCCCGGGAATCGAGCACGCGCGAATCACCATGCCGACAGTACGGGCACCGCACGAACGTCACCTCCCATCCGTTCCCGGCGTGATCCAGGCCGGCCGACTCTCAGGTGGACCAGCCCCCGAAGCACAACGTCTAGCATACTTACACCATTGTAACTACTAGATATGGAACGTTAGGCCATCCTCCACCTCACCGCAAGCCGACACGCCGCAGCGGTTCCGCGATCGCCCGATGCCCTCTTCCGCGCCGCCCGCGGGACCATCCTTGCCTTCCGCGGGACCATCCTTGCCTTCGGCGGGCGAGCCAGCGCAGCATGGAGGGATACGCAGAGCAGCGCGCGGGTGCAGGAGGCTGCGATGAGGCTGCGACCGCGTCGGCGGAACCTGGTGATATGGAGCGCGGCGGCCTGCCGGGCCGAGCGGGGCCATGGCTTGTGGTTCACCCGCCCCGCGCGCTCCCGCCGCATCCGCCGGCGGATGCGGACCCTGGCCCTGCTCGTGGCGATCGGCGTGGTCCGTCTGGGTGCCGTCGCCCGGCCGCGCTGGCGGCCCCTGCTGGCCGGAACGGTGCTCACCGCGGCCGGCGTCGTCCTGCGCGGCAGCGTGGCCGGCATCGTCATGATCCCCGGGATGCTGTCCCTGGCGTATGCCCTGCTCGTCCCGGTCGACCCGATGGCGGACAGCCCGCGGCGCCGTGAGCTGGAGCGCGAGCTGGCTGCGTACTGCACCCCGGCTCAGCGCTGCGACCTCGAAGCGACCCTCGACCGGTATCCGGACGGCGTTACCCGCGAGCTGCGCGACATCCTCGTCGGCCAGGCCATGGCCGCGGACCGCGGCCGGGCGGGCTAACGGGCGAGCCAGCCGAGGCGGCGGGAGATCTCGTCCGCGGCGCGGCGGACCGCTGCGGCCAGGACGGCGATGCGGTCGCCCGGGATGCGGAAGCTCGGACCCGAGGCGCTGACCGAGGCGATCACCGTGCCCTCGGCGTTCCTGACCGGGGCCGCGACGGCGGTCAGCCCGGCCTCGAGTTCGTCCACCGTGACGGCGAAGCCGCGCCGCCGCACCTCGGCCAGCAGGGCCGGGAACTCGGCCACGGCGGCGATGGTGCGCTCGGTGAAGCGGGCCAGCGGCGGCACCAGGCTGGCCGCGAGCTCGTCCTCGGGCAGGTAGGCCAGCAGGACCTTGCCGTCCGAGGTGGCGTGCAGCGGGATGCGCCGCCCGGCCCAGTGGTGCGGGGAGAGCGCCGCCGGGCCGGCCGCCTGGTCCAGGTAGAGCGCGTCGCGGCCGGACAGGATGGCCAGGCTGACGGTCTCGCCCACCTGCTGGGCCAGCGCCCGGCAGACCGGCCGGCTCTCCTGTACCACGTCGAGCCGCGCGCTGGCCGCCCCGGCCAGCCGCACGATGCCCACTCCCAGCCGGAACTTGCCCCGGGCCGTGTCCTGGGTCACCAGCTCGCGCCGGTCCAGCGCGGCCAGCAGCCGGGACGCGGTCGACTTGTGCACGTCGAGCTCGCGCGCCACCTCGGTGACCCCGGCCTCCCCGTCCCGGGCCAGGATCTCCAGGATCGCCACCGCCCGGTCTACCGACTGCACCGACGACGACAGCCCGCCCATATTGTTGCCCATAGCGCAACGATACCCAGACTCTGACAAACCCTGACGACGTGGATGCCACATCCATGCTGCTGCTACGACGTGGATGGGACCTCCCTGCCTTATCTGCGGGCCGCGTAGGGTGGCGGATAGCCGGGACCCCGCCTCTGCTTGACCGCCCACGATCTCATGAGGCAATATTGTTGCGTATAGAGAATTATGTTGCGTTATACGCAACCATTGAGGTGGGCTATGAACGCTGCGCGGGGCCGGGAGTACGTGCTCACGCTGTCCTGCCCGGACAAGCCGGGGATCGTGTACGCGGTGTCCAGCTTCCTGGTGCAGCATTCGGCGAACATCCTGGCCAGCCAGCAGTACGGCCAGCCGGAGACGGAGAGCCCGGGCGGCCGGTTCTTCATGCGGGTGCATTTCTCCGTGCCGCCACCCGGGCGGCCGCCGGCCGAGCTGGAGCGCGGCTTCTCCTGGGTCGCCGAGGCGTTCCACATGACCTGGCAGCTGCACGACCAGGCCGCGCGGGTCCGCACCCTGATCATGGTCTCCCGGCTCGGCCACTGCCTGAACGACCTGCTGTTCCGCTGGAAGACCTGCTCCTTGCCGGTGGACGTGGTCGGGGTAGTGTCCAACCACCCCGACTTCGGTGAGCTGGCCGCCTCCTACCGGATCCCGTTCCGCCACATCCCGGTCACGCCGCAGACCAAGGCGGCGGCCGAGAGCCAGCTGTTCGAGGTGATCGACGACACCGGCGCGGACCTCATCGTGCTCGCCCGCTACATGCAGATCCTGTCCGGCGAGGTGTGCAAGCGGGTGGAGGGCCGGATGATCAACATCCATCACTCCTTCCTGCCGAGCTTCAAGGGTGCCAAGCCCTACCATCAGGCTCACGCGCGCGGGGTCAAGCTGGTCGGCGCCACCGCGCACTACGTGACCCCGGACCTGGACGAGGGACCGATCATCGAGCAGGACGCGATCCGGGTGAACCACGCGCTGTCCCCCGAGCGCCTCGCCGAGGCCGGCCGGGACGTCGAGGCGCAGGTGCTGGCCCGCGCGGTGACCTGGCACGCGGAGCACCGGGTGTTGCTCAACGGCGACCGGACCGTAGTCTTTCACTGACAACGGCGTCCACGGAGTAGTGCCATGGCCATCAGCGTCTTCGACCTGTTCAAGGTGGGCATCGGCCCGTCCAGCTCGCACACGGTCGGCCCGATGAAGGCGGCTGGGATGTTCGCCCGGGGCCTGCGCGACGACGGCCTGATGCCGCGGGTGGCGACCGTGCGGGTGGCCCTGTACGGTTCACTCGGCCTCACCGGCCCGGGGCACGGCAGCGACAAGGCGGTCCTGCTCGGGCTCGAGGGCGAGCAGCCGGCCACCGTCGACGTGGACGCCGTGCCCGGCCGCCTCGAGGCGATCAGGACGAGCGGGACGCTGCGACTGCTCGGCCAGCACGAGATCCCCTTCACCCTGGGCAAGAACCTGGAGTTCAACCGCAGGAAGAAGCTCGGCTACCACCCGAACGGCATGCGGTTCACCGCCTACGACGCCGACGGCACGCCCATCCGCGAACGGGCCTACTACTCGGTCGGCGGCGGCTTCGTCCACGACGAGGACCAGGCGGCCGCCGGACCGGCGGACGAGCGGTCCGGTCCTCCAGATCCCGACCTGCCCTACCCGTTCACCACCGGCGAGGAACTGCTGGCGCACGCCAGGGCCAGCGGCCTGCCGGTCTCCGGGATCGTGCTGGCCAACGAGCAGGCGCTCGGCCGGACGGCTGAACAGGTCCGGGCCGGCCTCGCCGACCTGTGGCAGGTCATGCAGGCCTGCGTGGAGCGCGGCTGCGCCACCGACGGGATGCTGCCCGGCGGGCTGAAGGTACCGCGCCGCGCGCCCCGGCTATTCCGGCAGCTCACCTGCGAGCGCAACGGCGACGACCCGCTGCGGGCGATGGACTGGGTGACGCTGTACGCCCTCGCGGTCAACGAGGAGAACGCGGCGGGCGGCCGCGTCGTCACCGCGCCCACCAACGGCGCGGCCGGCATTATTCCGGCCGTGCTGCACTACTACGACCGGTTCGTGCCCGGCGCGTCCGCGGAAGGCGTGGCGCGTTTCCTGCTGACCGCGGCGGCCATCGGCGTCCTGTTCAAGGAGAACGCGTCGATCTCCGGTGCCGAGGTCGGCTGCCAGGGCGAGGTCGGATCGGCCTGCTCGATGGCGGCCGGGGCGCTCGCCGAGGTGCTCGGCGGGACGCCGGAGCAGGTGGAGAACGCCGCGGAGATCGGCATCGAGCACAACCTCGGGCTGACCTGCGACCCGATCGGCGGCCTGGTCCAGGTGCCGTGCATCGAGCGGAACGCGGTCGCCTCCGTCACCGCGATCAACGCGGCCCGGATCGCGCTGCGCGGCGACGGCCGCCACTTCGTATCGCTCGACAAGGCCATCGCCACCATGCGCGCCACCGGGCGCGACATGCTGGACAAGTACAAGGAGACTTCGCGTGGCGGCCTCGCCGTCAACGTCATAGAGTGCTAGCCCATGAGTGGGTTTGCCCTGTTCCGTGGCGATGCGCTCGACGCCTACCGGGATTGGCCGGCCCCCGCGACGATCATCAGCGACGGCGCCTACGGCGTGCGCGGATTCCACGGCGACACGATCGGACCCGACGCCCTCCCGCACTGGTACCGCCCGCACATCGCGGCCTGGGCGGCGGCCGCCGGGCCGGCCACCACGCTCTGGTTCTGGAACACCGAACTCGGCTGGGCCAGCGTGCACCCGGTGCTCGCCGAGCACGGCTGGGAGTACGTCCAGCTCATCGTCTGGGACAAGGGGCTGGCCCACATCGCGGGCAACGTCAACGGCCGGACCATCAGGCAGTTCCCCGTCGTGACCGAGGTCTGCGCCTTCTATCAGCGGACCTTCACCGTCACCGGGCCGGACGGGCCGATGCCGCCCAAGCAGTGGGTCAGGCACGAATGGACCAGGTCCGGCCTGTCGCTGCAGCGGGCGAACGAGGCCTGCGGGGTGAAGAACGCGGCCACCCGCAAGTACCTGACCAAGGACTGGCTGTGGTACTGGCCGCCCGGTGAGATGACCGAACGGCTCGCGGCGTACGCCAACGCTCACGGCCTGCCGGCCGGCTGGCCCTATTACTCGCTCGACGGCGAGCGCCCGGTCACCGCGGCCGAGTGGGACGCCCTGCGGTACACCTGGCGGCACGCGCACGGGGTGACCAACGTATGGTCGCGGCGGCCGCTGCACGGCGAGGAGCGGCTGAAGGGCACCCTGCGCCGTGCCGCGCCGCGGGTGTACAACCCGACGGCGGCCAGTTCGGCGCACCTGAACCAGAAACCGCTCGAGTTCATGGAGCGCCTGATCACGGCGGTAACCGAGCCCGGTGACGTGGTGTGGGAACCGTTCGGCGGCCTGTGCTCGGCCTCGGTCGCCGCGGTCACGCTCGGCCGCCGGGCCTTCGCCGCGGAGACCGACCCCGCCTTCGCCGACCTCGCCGCCGAGCGGCTGCGGTGCGCGGGAATCATCCAGGGTGACGGCGACCAGGACGCGCTCACGGGGATGGAGGCAGGGTGACCGCGGCGTCCACGGCGGCTAGCCCCGAGGTGGCCAGCCGCGAGGTGTCTCTGGAGCTGATCGGGCTGAGCCGCCGGTTCGGGTCGGTGGTCGCGCTGGACGGCCTGACCTTCAGCGTCCCGCCCGGCGAGGTCTTCGGCTTCCTGGGGCCGAACGGGGCGGGTAAGACCACCGCGATGCGCGCGATCTTCGGCGTCGTCGCCCTGGAGGCCGGCCAGGTGCGCTGGCAGGGGCAGCCGGTGACCGAGCAGGTCAGGCGACGGTTCGGCTACATGCCCGAGGAACGCGGCCTCTACCCCAGCATGCAGATCCTGGAGCAGCTGGAGTACCTGGGCCGGCTGCACGACATGATGGCGACCGCGGCGCGCGGTGCCGCACGGCACTGGATCGAGCGGCTGGGCCTGGCGGGGCGGGAGTCGGCCAAGCTGGAGGCGCTGTCGCACGGCAACCAGCAGCGGGTGCAGCTCGCCGCGGCGCTGATGCACGACCCGGAACTGCTCGTGCTCGACGAGCCCTTCGCCGGCCTGGACCCGGGCGGCGTCGACGACATGACCGAGATCCTGGCCGAGCGGGCGCGCGCCGGGGTCACCGTGCTGTTCTCCAGCCATCAGCTCGACCTGGTGGAGCACATCTGCGAGGCGGTGGCGATCATTCACCGCGGCCGGGTCGTCGCCCAGGGCGCCGTGTCCGACCTGGAACGCGGCGACCGGCCGCGGCTGGCCGTCCGGGTGGCCGGCGACCAGGCGGGCGGCTGGGCCCGGCAGCTGGATCCCGGGGTGGCCTCGGTCGAGCAGGTGAACTCCGGCCTGGTGCTCCTCGCGCTGGCGCCAGGCGCCGATTCCCAGAAGGTGCTCGACGCGGCCCGCGCGGCCGGCGCCGTCGAGCACTTCAGCTTCGCCTCCC
>Ga0306920_100010397_pt1 | contig 12482 bp, 10 predicted proteins | sample flu12Cox44000170_FD_204666 | JGI IMG/M metagenome (GOLD analysis project Ga0306920, IMG submission 204666) | Lab enrichment of tropical soil microbial communities from Luquillo Experimental Forest, Puerto Rico - flux4day.12C.oxic.44.000.170 (v2)... | ecosystem: Environmental > Terrestrial >...
TTTCCAAGACGCTAAACCTCCTTGCTGTGGGAGCCAGACGCGCTCCCGCCACAGCGGGCGAGACGCCCGCGCTACAACTCCTCGCGCAGCCTTCCCAAGTATCGATCAGCCATGGCCGATTCGGCAAGTGCGGCCACCAACACCAACACCATGACATTCCACCACAGACTGTGTGGTTTGAGCGGCTCTCGCGCCTGTTCCGCAGCCAAGGCCTCCTCAGGCCCCGCGCTGCCATTCGCTCGCCAGAGGGACAGAACGTCTTTGGGTACTACATCGAGATCGGACTCGCGGCGGTCGGCATTGACCCCGATAACCTCTTGATGGCCATCAGCCAAGCGAACCTCGTAGAAGCCCGTGCGAGTCAACTGCAAGGTCTGCGCGGAGGCAGCCTCGTTGAACAAGAGGGGTCGGCCCCCGTCCGGGTCGATCACCTGCACACTCGCGGCCGGCTGCCGGGCGGTTCGCAACTTGAACACAGAATCGATTGTGCGCCCGCCATTGCGCGGCTCGATGCCCGAAAGATAGCGCGCGGTCTGCTCAACAAAGGGGACGAACGCCGGATGGAGGGGAAAATCGTTAGTGAGATTGTCCAGGCCGGAAGCCAGCAACAGGACGCGTCCTGCACCGATGTTCTTTTCCAGGAGTAGAGGCGTCTGGTCCGTTAGCCTGGCGAGAACGCGGGAATCGGTGGGGTCCACCTGCACGGCAAAGTAGATTTTTATGCCGGACCATCGGTCAGCTTTGGCGATTGACGGATGCGAGAGGTCGGCTTCGCCCACCGTAAGAAACCGCTCGCCGTCGCGCGAGTAATGGCGGGAACTCACGATCTGGCTCCCGAAGACAGGAACCGTGGCGCGGCGGGCGCCGGAGGTTCCATCAGCAACCAGGACGCTGCCGCCGTCGCGGACATACTTCAGCAGCGCGTCCTCGAAAGACGGCGGTGGCGAGAGCAGATCGGACAAGACGACGAAAGTGTAGCTGGCAAGCTTGACGCCGGCCACCTGATCGGCGGGAATCGCATCCAGTCTAAAGGCCGCTTCGGCCGCTGAGCCCAGGGCAGTGCGGAAGTAAAATGGGGATCGCAAATCGCTGGGCTCATAAACGAACAGCACCTGGGCAGGCTCGGAGCGCTCGATGGCGAAAAGGCTAACGTCGTCGGCGTGGAGCGAGTCCGCCGAATCGATCCTCGCCTCACAGCGGCTGAAGCCGTAGGACACGTCAACGAGAGGGAAATCAACCGCTGCGCGTCCTCCCGCAGGCACTTCGACACTGCGAGTGGCGACCACTTTTCCGTCAACAACCAGGGAGACCGCCCGGGTGGCCGTCGGGGTGTGGTAGCCGGCGACCACAGCGTGGACCCCCGCCTTCTTCGAACCCCAGACCTGACCTGGGGCGTTGACGCTTTCAAGAGCCCAGTTCGGTACCGCTTCTTGAGACACCGGGTGCGGAACCAGAGAGACGTTCCCAGGAAGAACCATTTCCGAGAAGTTGGCCGGCATGCCCGATTTCTGCATGTCGCTGAACAAGTGGAGTTCTATGGGAGTGCGGACGCTTTCGACCACAGAGCGGAGGGCATGGGCAAGCTCCGCGAGGCTCGCGCGCGAATCCCCAGGCCGGACACTTTCCACGGCAGCGCGCAGCGTGCCTGCGTCCTGGGTGGGCTGGGTGAGAGCGCGAAGCTGGGAACCTAGCGTCATGACCTGGGCGCGATCGGATGGCTTCCGTGCAGCAAGCACGGCAATCGCTTGGCGAACCGCGTCGGCCAGCCGCGATCCGGCACGCATGCTGAAAGAATTGTCGATCACCAAGAGGAGGAGTTTGTTGCCGGCAAGGCCAGCGACCGGGCGGACAAGGAACGGGTTGGCAAAAGCCAGTGCCAGCAGAAGAAGAAGAGCGAGTCGGAGCGACAAGAGGGCCAGGTAGCGCAAACGGCGGTGTTTGATCGGGCTTTGCTTCCGCTGCTCAAAGAACATGAGTGAGCTGAACGGATGTGGATTGGCCCTGTGGCGCCGCAGCAGGTGAAGATAAACAGGCAAGGCTACCGCCGCCGCACCAGCCAGAAACCAGGGCGAAAGAAGACCCATTCAATACCTCCCCTGCCGTATGTTGAGGTACTCTCGCAGGGCGCCATCCAGCGGTCGGTCGGTGACGAGCAGAAAGTAGTCCATCCTGGAGCGATGGGCGGATGCGCGCAAGGTTTCGAGGTGCGCGTCCATCTTCCGATGGTACTCCTTGCGGGCGTAGTCGGGATCGACCTCCAAGGTTTCTCCGGTTTCCAGATCGATCAGAGTAGTCGGCCCGGTGAGCTTTGGTCGGATTTCATTCGGGTCAAGAACGTGAAAAAGCACCACCTCGTTTCCATGAAAACTCAAGGGCTCCAGGGTTCGAATGATCTGCTCAGGAGACCCGTAGAAGTCCGAGACGATGACCACCAGGCCGCGACGCCTGAGGAACTCCTGAAACTGATGGACGGGCCTGGCGAAGTCGGTGTGAGCGCGCGGTTCGGCATGCTCGAGGCCGCCCAACAACCGGTAAAGCTGTCCGTGGCGTGTGGAAGGCCTGATGTAGTTGCGAAGCTCCTCATCAAAAACGATCAACCCAGCCGCGTCGCGTTGAATCTGCATGGTGAGATAGAACAACGCGGCAGCGGTGAAGCGGGCGTAGTCGATCTTGCTGACCGGGTGGGAGGAGTAGCTCATGGAGTTGCTGGCGTCCAGGAGCACGGTCAACCGGGTGTTAGTCTCTCCTCGGTAGCGCTTCAGGTAGCAGCGCTCGGTGCGAGCGAACACGTTCCAGTCGATCTGGCGGGGGTCGTCGCCGGGCGTGTAAGCGCGGTATTCGGCAAACTCCTGGCTGAAGCCCAAGTTGGGTGAACGATGGAGACCGGAGAGGAATCCGTCGACCACGGTTTTGGCGACCAGGTCAAGACCCGAGATGCCAGCCAACACCGATGGATCAAGAAAGCGTTGCATCATCAGGCTCCCGAGGGCGGCGGCACATGCTCGAGCAGGCGACGGAGAATCTCATCCGCATCGATGCGGTCCGACTCGGCATGAAAGTTCAGCAGGACGCGGTGACGAAGGACGGGCATCGCCAAGGCGGTGATGTCCTCGTAGGCGACGTGGTAACGGCCGTGGGCGAGCGCCCGGGCCTTTGCCGACAGAACAATGAATTGGGCAGCGCGCACGCTGGCACCGTAGTTGACGTACTTTTTGACGAAGTCCGGCGCCAGGCCGCTGCTGTATCGCGTGGCACGCACGAGGTTGACCACGTAACGACCGAGGGATTCCGCGATGGGCACCATGCGGACCAACTCCTGGAAGTCGAGGATCTCCTCGGCGCTGGTCACCGCTTCCACCTGGGCGATACGCGTTCCGGTAGTCAGGTCCACGACCTTCACCTCGTCTTCCGCCGTGAGGTAGCCGAGAAGGATGTTGAACAGAAATCGGTCAAGCTGCGCTTCGGGCAGCGGGTAGGTGCCTTCCAGTTCGATGGGATTCTGGGTGGCCAAGACAAAGAAGGGCGAGGGCAACTTGTAGTGGTTGCCGCGGACGGTACAGGAGACCTCCTGCATGGCCTCGAGCAGCGCTGCCTGGGTCTTCGGCGGAGTGCGGTTGATTTCGTCCGCCAGCAGGACGTTACCGAAGATTGGACCCTGAACAAAGGTCCAGCGCCGGTGGCCGGTCGTGGGATCCTCCTCGATGATATCAGTGCCCGTAATGTCCGAGGGCATCAGGTCCGGTGTGAACTGGATGCGTCTGAACACCAGGCCAAGGGTCTGGGCAATGGTGCGGACCATCAGGGTTTTGGCCGTGCCCGGCAGGCCCGTAATCAGGCAATGACCGCCGACAAACAGCCCGATCAGAATCTGGTCGAGCACGTCTTCCTGGCCGACGATTACTTGCCTGACCTGAGCCAGAATGCTGTCGCGCGCGGAGCGAAACCGCTTGATGCGGCTCATGAGTTTCTCAGAATTCAGGTTGAGTTCGGTGAGCGTGCCCACGGTTAATGCGTCCTTTTGCGTCAATTTTGGACTCTACTTCAATGCGCTCCTTCCAGTTCCAGTAGCAGTTTCTGAGCAGGGCGATAGCCCGGGGCGGCCTCGAGGGAAGCCAGCAAGTGCTCCTCGGCCTTGTCCCGCCGGCCGGCGGCAAAATACGCGCGCGCTAGGTTGTACTGCGCCGAAGCCATGTCCAGTGGGTGCAGCGCCACCGCCACAGCGTACTCCTGCACAGCGCCATCGTAATTCCCCTGAGCGAACCACAACCCGCCGAGGCGACGGTGAAGCTCTTCGTCGACGGGGTAGATGAAATTGATCCGGTCGAGCGTGGAAGACGCCTCCTTCGGTTCGCCGAGCTTCTCCTCGAGGGAAGCAAGCTCCTTGAGGGCCTCTGGGTCACGGCCGCCCATCTTCTCGTAGTCGGTGAGTACGGCGCGAGCGGCCTGCTCATTTCCCTTTGCCAGATTGGCCTCCGCGAGGAACTGGTAGGCGTTAGCGCCGAAAACGTAGTCAGGGTACATGCGGCGGACCTTGTCGCCTTCCCTACGCACCTCGTCGTACCTGCCACTCTTGGCCAGCTCCGCGAGATGCTTCAAGCCTTTGCGCCAGTCGTCGAAACCGGCGACCGTCGTGCCGACGCGCTTGTCCAGCCATTGGTGGAACTGTCCATCGAACTCCTCCGGCGCCATACCCAGATCTTCCCGGATGACCTCGGCTGTGTCTTTGCGCTCGGCGAAGGAGTGCACCATCTCGAGCAGCTTGTCGTCGCTCCAGCGACCCTTGATGTAATCACAGATGCGCCCCGCCTCGAAATAGGAAACCGTGACCTGCGCCGGGTACTCCGGCCGGACAAAGCCGCGGTCGAGCTGAGCGATGGGGAGCAGCTTATTGTCGCGAAGGGCAGTAACGACATCAGGGGACAGGCGGTCGCCCCACTCCGGGGAAACCTCCGTTTCTTCATGGACGGCCAGCCCCTCGGTGAACCAGCGGGGCACCCTCTGATGGGTCGCCGTAGCGACAAACACGTGGCTCATTTCGTGCCAGAGTGTGCTGGCCCAATGAAAGCTGCCAGGCGGGCGGCCCGAGGGACTGTCCATGGCGACGACGTCGCCGAAGGTAGCACCCAGGGCGCCAAGGCCGGGCAGCCCCACAGTGCGGACAGCGAAGTCCTCGTGATCCGGGTAAACCTCGACCTGCACCGGACGCTGGAGTCTCATTTTGTATTTCTTCTCGTAGGTGGTGATCGAACGCTTCAATTCCGCCTCAAAGTAAGGGCGAAGCAAATCAGCCTCTTTCTGGTGAAGCTTGAGGATCGTGTTTTCGTCCTTGAAGGTGACAAAGTTCTGGTAGCTGTCCAGCAAGCGCAGGCTGTTGACGGTCGCAGCGTCCCTGTACCCGTTGTCGTAACACATCTCGAGCTGCCGCCGTGGTTCCTCCTCCTCTCCCATACGCATGAGATTGATTCCGAGCTGCGAACGAGCCGGCCAGAGTCGTGGGTCCACTTCGAGGGCTTTGCGGTAATAGGCGATGCCCTCCCGGTAGCGGCGGTTGAGTACCAAGTGATGCGCGATGAGTGCGTAGCCCTCCCCGGAGGCGGGATTCACCTGGCGGATGTTCTCGAGCCAGCCTTGGAAAGCCTCAGGGGAGATTTTGAGGGCGTCGTCCGCCTGTTCCGCGGCTTGCTGGGGGTTGGAATCTTCCAGGGCAAGGTTGGCCATCAACTCGCGGGCTTCAACTAGCTTGGGATCGAGTTCCAGCGCCTTGGCGGTCCATTCGATGGCCTTGCTATCGAAGCCGTCGGCACTCACGAGGGCGAGGCCCAGGTAAGCTTGAGCGTTCTTGGGGTCTCGCTGCAGCGCTTCCCGAAAGAGGTTCTCGGCTTCAGCGTTGTTAAACCGCTCGTGCATCAGCCGGCCCCAACGGACGCGGTAGGCGGCGCTGCCAGGCGATCCGGCCACGGCGGAGCGAAACTCGTTGTTGGCCTCCTTGTACATCTCCAAACCCCAGTACCCCTCCGCGCGGAGATAGGGATCGCGTGTGAGGGTGAGGGACTCGAAGCATTTCCGGCCTTCGGCGCGATGGCCGTGCTTGCGCAGGGAAAAGCACTCGTCAGGCGTGGCGGCCCAGCACAAGCTGGTGCCAACCAAAACCATCACCCACAACAGAGCTATTAGGGGCGCGAGCGCGCCCGACTTGTTCTCGATTCGCAGCCCTCTCCCGTGAGGCCCCCAGGGGAGAGGGCTGTGGTTTATTGTGTCTGGTCGGCCATCCTCCCTTCGGGAAGCCAGGGGTAGCGCAGACCCCGCTTTTGGGTTTGCGGCTCGTGACGTTGGCGGCCGCGCCGACGTCCTCAGATACGCGTTCTGGCCTTGGTTGGAAATCGCACACGCTCGATCACGGGACGGCAGCGGTGTCTCTGCTCTTCTGGAGAGTCTTCGGCTGCGCCCGACCAGACCCGAAGCCGCAGCCGGGACATAATGGCTAGGGTACGAAGTGGAGGCAGGTTCTTCAAGCCCACAAGCCGCAGACCCATAAGCGGGGTCTGCTCTACGCGCTACTGCTTCGCACCTTCGGAGGTGCCTCACTTGTCCAACTCCTCTTGGACTCGCGCCAGCTTTACGAGTGCAGCGGTGAGTTGCTTCTTGTAGTCTTCCTGCGACATCGAGGCCTTCTGGTACTTCAGATTGTCGATCTGCCGCTCCAGCTCCTCTTTTTGGACCAGCAGGGCGTGCTTGCTTTGGTCGTTCGCCGCTTTCTGGGCCGAGCCCAACCGAAGCAGGGTGAAGCTCGAGATCAGCAGTCCTTCACCGTTCTCGACCGAAGGTCCTCGGACGGCTTCGTTTTTGCCCGTATCCTCGAAGACGGCGTGCTCGGTGGCCAGACGCTTTTGCGATTCGTAGAAGGTCGCCGTCTTCCGCGCGGCGTACTGGAACGCCTCCAGGGCGCTGATAGCTTCGTTCTTGTCGACGTCGGCGTCTGGATCGCGTACCGCCTCGACCCAATAGCGGGCAAAGACGGTAGCGTTCTTCTCCGTGCCGCTCTTGGTGGCGGTGATAACGCCCCGGCCGGGTCTCTGCAGCGCCGGAATGGAGCCGCCGCTGGCGCTGGTCGTATTGACGATCAACTGGCGCTTGGAAGGTACACGGTCGCACAGTTCCGCCAGTTCCTCGCCGGACACATCGGGACCCACGAGATTGAACTTGTACTCGACTCCGTCGAACGAGCCGTGGCCGATGAGAATGAGGACAAAGTCATCCTCCGCCTTCGCCTGGCCGGCGACGAGGCCGATGGTCTCAATCAGGCGCGCACGGGAAGCCCCATCGCCCGTCAGCGTGTAAACGTGCGCGTCACCGCCAGCGTTCCTGAAGAGCTTGTCAAGATCCTTGGCTAGTCCGGTGAATCGTTGCTCATAACCAGGCTCGCCCCCTAGGCCGGCGACGGTGACGTAGTAAACAGCAGCTCTTGTGGGAAGGACCGAGAGGATCAGGAAGGGGAAAAGGGGAAAAGGGGAAAAGGGCAAACGGCATCGTCGCCTATCATCTGTCCGCGCTCCCTGGGCCTTCGTCCGTTGTCCTCGGCCCCACGAAACAAGTGACCAGTGACAAGTGACAAAGGACAGAGGACGGAGCTTTTTTCCCTTTTCCCCATTTTCCCATTTCCCCTTCATATAGCCCCCCACTTCCGGCGCAGGAGCCATTCGGCACACCGCAGAGCCAAAAGCAACAGAAAGACAGCCGGCATGTTCCACAGGTCCTTGGTCTCGCGAAGGGTAATTCCGGCTTCAGAATAGGGAATCTCACTGGCCAGCCTGGCGAGCTCCTGGGGCCGCCAATAGCGCCCCCCCGTCTGCGCGGAAAGCTTCTCGAGCAGTTCGCGATTCTGTTCGGTGTGAAAGTTTTCGGCTACGCCGTCGAGCCGCTGGAACGCTAGTACATCGCGCCCTATTGGTTCTTCGCCGCGCTTGGCGATCACCTCCGCCTCATAGGTCCCAGGGCTTTCCGCGCTCCATTCCGCCTGGAAAACTCCGGGAGTATTCGGTTCGGCGGCCAACTCAAACTTGGCGACACCCTGCGGTCCTGAGACGCTCGCTTCCACCTTGGCGTCCGATGCTGGCATGTACTCCTTGTCACGGACCTCCGCGGAGAGTTTCACACGGCCCTCGTCAAACAACATCTGGTTCGGAACTGAAGCGACCACGTGACCTGCAGTGCCGGAAACCAGCCAGCGCAACAGTTGGCGCCAAAACGCCTCGTGAGCGTGATCTTCCAAAGGAAGGCTCATCCGCCACCGCCAGGTGCTCGATGTGGCCAAAACCGCGGTCCGGCCACGACCGTAATTCTCTGTGATGAGCAATGGCATCTTGCGGCTGCCCGCGTTCATTTCAGCCAGCACTGCGGCGCCCGGCTTCGGTGTCCCCGGTTCCTGGTAATTCAACAAATAAGGGAGCTTTTTCCAACGCTCAGTGTTCTGCCTGGGATCTTCCACCAGGCTGCAGATCACGCTCTCGGCGCCCGCCGGGGTCAGCTCGATGGTCGCCTGATCGCGGTGAAAAGTACCTTTTTTGTTGGGAAGGATGGTCGGAAACAGGTCCGCAAGGCCGGAGGCGCGCCAGGCTCCATCGGCCAACGCGAAGCGCCCACCGAGGAGCAACAGCCCGCCACCGCGCTGGTCGACGAACCTCCTAATCAGCTCCTGTTGGACAGACGTGAAATAGTTGGCTTCGACCGACCCGATGATGAGCGCTTGGTAGCCGAAAAGCTCTTCGGCGCGGGCCGGAAAGCCGTCAGCCAACTCCTTGGGGTCGTCGATCCCCTGGCGGTAGGTCTTGTTTTCGGTCGTGCGGAGCAGGGAGACCAGCCGTACAATCCCGTCGTCCTCCTGCGCGCGCCGAATGAATTTGTACTCCCAGCGCGGCTCGCCCTCGACGTAAAGAATATGGCGTCTGTCGGATTCTACGTTAACCAGCCGCAAAAGAGCATTATTGGAAAGGTTCTCCTCACCCGGTACCATGTCGAGGGAGAACTGCAGCGTCTTTGCTCCGGCGGCGCCCACGTTGAACAGCAAGGTCTCCGTCTGCATGTTCCCATCGCCAGCGAAGGTGACTTCTCGGGTGGCGAGGAGCTTTCCTTCGTCGCGGATCTTCAGCATGGACTTGCGCCCGGTAAAACCGTGCTGGCGGAAACTGACGGTGGCCGCCAAGCGGGAATTGGCCAGGGCGCGAGATGCGACGTCGACGTCACTGATCTCAACATCCTGGGCCGACCGATCCCGGCCGAAGCCGACCGTGTGAACTGGAATCCGGTGGCTGCGGAGCGCCATGACAGTCTCGAGATCGATGCCGCCAGTATTGTCGCCTCCGTCGCTGAGCAGCACCACGGCCCCGATGGGCAGGTCGGCGGTTTGATCTGCCAATTGCTTCAGGCTGTCTCCAATACGTGTCGCCGGAGCCGAAGCCTTCAGCTCTTCCAGGCTTGAGATGCGAACCAGTTGACTGTCGAAGCGATAGAGGCGCGTTTGGAAATTCTTCTGGAGTTCGGCTAGCACGCCAGACTGGAGCGCCGTGATGGCCTGCGCCTGGCGAGTCGCGCTACCCTCGGAAATGGACATGCTGCGCGAGTCGTCGATGAGGACTGCGATGATGTTCTGCTGCGGCTTGAGCTCTGGCACCATAATCGCCGGCTGCCAGAGCAGGATGAGTAGCAGGGCGACCAGGGAGAACTGCAGGAGCCAAACCACGCCTGCCCGCCAGCTTCTCAGGCTGGGCGCCGATCGCGGCAAGTGCAAGCGAATCAACAGTGCCAAGCCGGCGGCGGTGGCGAGGAGCAGGAGGCCCAACAACCACTTGGGCCAACTCCCGAGCAGTACAAACTCGCCCTTGGCGAAGACAGCGCTCGGATACTTGAAAAGCCATTGAACCATGCTCGCAATGAACAGCCCTCATCGCGGCCCGACTCCGGCCCGCCAATGTCTCATCTAATAGATGATTTCTACGACCGAATGTTGCCCGATTACAGATGCGACCGACGTGCGGTGACGTGGGTCGAACGGCTTTTGTCGTCTGATGGAAGCCGGGAGGCTGGCCGCGGTGGAGTCGGAGGTCTTAATCTGTTGAGGACCGCTCCGTTCGGGGGATGGATCGAATGCCATAGGCAGGCTCGAAAATGCCCAGGCGCCCACCCAGGAGGAGAGGCCTTTCTCGGAGGGAAAGGTTGCTGCCGTGGCGCCCACTGCGGCCATGATTGGCTGCGCCGAATCCACCCCCAGACCCGCCACCTCCGCCAGCCGCTGGACCTGGTCCTGATGGGAGCGGAGCAGCTCGGCCACCTCCTGGTCGAGTCGGCCCATCGGCTTTTCGAGGAGTTCCAACTCCTCCAGCGCCGCCTTCAGCAGCCGGCGGTAGACGGGATCGAGCTCCTGGCAGGCGCCGAGCGCGTCGCGCCACTGTTCCGACGGGGCGCGCCAGCCATAATCGGCCAGCGCAGCCAGAGCCGCCGCGTCGGCCTCCCCCTCGCCCAGGGCCTTGAGCAGGCGCCGGGCGCTGGCGCCCAGCAGATCCGAGACCAGGCTGGACAGCTGGAGGGGGCCTCTTCCAGCAGCGCCTCCAGCCGGTTCTGCCACTGCACCCGGTTGCGCCGGAGTGGGTACGGGGTGCGCATGACCGTCCCCCCCAAGCGCGGCTCGGCATCGGGCACAAAGCTCAGGATGAGTTCGTTAGCTACCAGCCGCTTCACCAGACGTTCGGCGTCGGCGAAGTCGTTCTTGCGCCCCCGCCGTGCCCGGTTCGATTGCGCCTGCGCCAGGGGCCGTGTTCCCGACGCGGGACGGGCCCCTTCCCCCTTCTGGCATCGGCTTCCCGTACCCCTCCAGGGCTCCCCAGACTGGTTTCCAATACTGCGCCGCCGATTCCATGACCACTTCTTCGACCTGTGGTTCGATCCGCCACTCGGCCAGCCGTCGCCGTTGCGCCGGGTTACGACCCAACTGGCGCCGCTCAAAGTTGTACTCCCCGTCGATTTCGACGGCGGAGACGACCACAGCCAGCATCCTCTTATGAAGCGTCAATTCCTGCTATCCTGTAAGGCATACCTTTGCTCCTTCGGGCGGGAGGGGAGAGCGTGCCTTCCGTTCCCTTAAGCCGGGTCACGGGCTATCGCCGCTCCCGCCGGGGGAGACAGCGACGCCCAATTATTCGCTCAACACGCACGCTCCGGATCAGACATTCATACGGCCTCGACTTCTCCAATGCGTCGGCGATCTCGCCGCTCCAGGCCGCTGTTATCTTAACATCGGAGCCATTTTCATGAAGTTTCGCGGGCCACCGACCCTAAGTGACATACATGGCAAAACCCCGCCATGTATGTTCCACCCACGTCACGCGTACCGCGTCAACGCCGGTGGAACAACGTCGGTAACCACAAATGAGTCGCCCGCGAATCAAAACTGCACACTCGGCGGCATCACCTCAGGCGGCAACTTGAATACGCGGTTGGCGGCCACGTAGCACCCAGGTCGCCATTGTGCCAAACAGCGAGCCCACCACAACCGTGAACGCTACCCACCAGACCAGTTGAGCAACGAATCCGAACAAGAAGTACGTCAGCAGCTTCGATTCTCCCGGCTGTGCGGTGCTGTAATGGGTATGCCAGTCCGCCCAGGTCGCGACTGCCATGACGATAGCTACTGGAAGGCGCGCCGCGTAGGCGTAAGCGAGTAGCACGCGAAAAAGACGCCGCCACGTGGGGAATTGAATAGCGGCACTCAGTGCGGCCAGTGTCCACATCACTACAACTCCCCGAAGGCCCTGGATGATGCCACGATTGAAAAGATAGAAGCCGATGACCAGCAGGATCGCAGCCAGTACCGCGTGCCCGATGGCGTGCCCGACCCGCTCCGGTCCTTGGCCCACGGCCGAAAGCTTGAGCGCGAAGTAGACACCGAAGACCGGCACCAACCACACAATACCTACCACCGCCAGAAAGCCGCCCGGCTCGGGATTGAACCACGTCTTCGACCAGTGCCCGAGCTCGCCAACCAGGCGCACGAGGGTGACCGCCAGTGTGATCACACTCGGCCCACCGATGAGTCTCGAGATCGAAAGCTCGGTGTGTGAATTCGTGTCGGACATCCGCCTCCAGATCGGGCACTAAAGTGGCATCACACCGCAGGCGCAGCCGACTTGCCACGCCTGCTAATCGCGACGGCGATGGCGCCGCAAAGCGAACCGAACACGACCGTATACGCCACCCAGAAGACAAGCTGAGGGACGAGTCCAATCTGGAAGTACCTTCCCCAAAAGTCCATCGGGCCGGTGTAGTTGGGCGGCAAGGCATCGTAGTGCGTACCCCAATTGCCTTGGATGGCGAAGTACATCACAATCGCCACGGGAATTCGCGCGGCGTACCCGTACGCCACGAGGGTTCCCGCGAGAGCCGACCAAGGATTGAACTGCACCGCGGCACCGGCGGCGATAACCAATAAACCA
>Ga0306920_100010399_pt1 | contig 12480 bp, 10 predicted proteins | sample flu12Cox44000170_FD_204666 | JGI IMG/M metagenome (GOLD analysis project Ga0306920, IMG submission 204666) | Lab enrichment of tropical soil microbial communities from Luquillo Experimental Forest, Puerto Rico - flux4day.12C.oxic.44.000.170 (v2)... | ecosystem: Environmental > Terrestrial >...
ATGCTCAATAGCTCGGAGGTGAAAGTCCTCTACCCAACCTGATGGAGGTGAAGGGTTAGTGATGCGCAAGGGCTATCGCCGCGAGGCGGGGTCTGAAGGAAGCGCGAAGCAAAGGTGCGAGCCGATGAACAAGAACCGGATACGAGGCGCCAGCGTCGGACGAGCGGGCAACGTGTCGCGAAGTCCATATCCATCAAGGGCGCGAAGCGTAGATCCGGCGGTTGTGCACTGAAAGCGATTGAACTTACCCCGGGAGATCTGCCCCGTGTCGTCTCCGGGCGACTGAGCCGGCCGAGAGGCCGTCTGACCGCAGGGCAGAAGTCAGCAGAGGGCATATTAGGTCAAGCCGTCGGCAAGGCTAGTGAGGCACTCCAAAGCCGAAAGGCGGAGCAACAGATAGGCCGAGCCGGGAACGATGGCCGAAGGCCCGAACGATTGAGAGTGGCAAGTAGGACTGACGACTCCCGAGCTTAACCCAGTCGAACCGCCGTGGTACGTGACCCGTATGCCCGGTGGTGTGGGAGGGGTGGCACCGCGAGGTGTCCCCCTATCCCGATCCATGCCCCATAAAGGACATTCAGCAGCCCGTAAAGCTTAACATGGGGTCAATGTTGAGCAGCGAGCAGTGATGGGGAAATCGCCCAGGACGCCCCGGTGCAGACAGGCCAGAGCCGGAAGCCCGCGCACCGAAAAAGACGGCTTGAAGCAGCGAGACTTTGTCGGTCTTGCTAATCCAGATCAATGCGCGGAGCGAAATCAAGCGAGAATTCTGTCGAGCCGCGATCAGCGCAAGAAATCGAAGACCTTCATCACAGACGATAATGAGGGAGCACGGGATTCGCGTCGGCTTCTGCTTGAATGCCAAGGCTTAGAGGCACGAGAATTCGCGTCCTGTGAGGAATTTCTCGGTGCCGTCCGGCCGCGGGATGCCTTGTTCTCGATGTTTATATGCCGGGAATGAGCGCCTCCAACTGGTTGAAAACTCTGCGCCGCAACGGTGACGTGTCCACCCGGTGCATCGCCGGGTCGCGGCACAGCCTCTCGGCGTCGTTCACGTTCTCGTAACCGGCCAGCCGCCCGGCCTTGGGGCAAGCAAAGCAGCGCGGTTCGGGTTTTGGTGCTGTCAAACGGCAAACGTCGTCTAAGATCGCCATCTACCCGCGCTACGCCCGGTTTGCAGTTGCCCAAGCCGGTCAAAGAGGTAATCCTGGCTTCGAAACCGCCTGGAAGCTGGCGAATGTCGGTTGAATCCCCTGCCCACCGAGGCACAGGTATGAGCGAGGGATACCCGGCATGAACGAAATACAGGCTGGTGAGCCCGAGCAGATCGCGGCGGCGCCTCCCCCGTCCAGGCACGCCGATCCGTTAAGGCGCTGGACACTCTTCATCCTCGTCCTCTTCGTCGTGCTGTTCGGCTGGACGCTGGTTGCCGACCGCCTCACACCCTACACAAGCGACGCCAGCGTGCGGGCCTTCGTGGTGCGCGTTGTTCCGGAGATCTCGGGAAAGGTCGTCGAGGTCGCGGTGCATGACAACCAGATCGTCCGGACCGGCGATCTGCTGTACCGGATCGACCCGACCCCGTTCCGCATCGCAGTGGAGCGTGCCGAGGCCAAGCTCGCCGCGGCCGGGCAGGCCGTCGGCGCCTCCACAGCGGCGGTCGATGAGTCCCAGGCGCAACTGGTACAGGAGCTTGCACAGCGGGACAACGTTCGCGAGCAGGCGGCCCGGGTCTTCGAGCTGGTGCGCACTGGCGTCTATGCAAAATCGAAAGGCGACCAGGCGGAGTCGGAGTTGGGCACGGCCGAGGCGCAGGTGCAGCGTGCCCAGGCCTCCCTGGAGCAGGCGCGGCAGGCGCTTGGCCCCAAGGGCGCCGACAATCCGCAGATTCGCGACGCGCTGGCCGCGCTCGAGCAGGCACGCCTCGATCTCGCCCGCACCACCCTGCGCGCACCCGGCGAGGGTGTGGTAACCAACCTGCAGCTCAACGTCGGGCAGTTCGCGGCCGCCGGCCAGCCGGCGCTGACCTTTCTTGACGCGCGCCTGGTGTGGCTGCAGGCCTTCGTGCGTGAGAACAGTCTGGAGTACATCAGCCCCGGCACGCGGGCCGAGGTGGTGCTCGACGTTTTGCCCGGCCGTGTGCTGCCGGCGAGGGTGGAGAGCCTCGGCTGGGGTGTCGGCGAAGGCGATGTGGATCCCACGACCGGCCTGCCAAAAACGCACCAGGGCACCGGCGGATGGCTCGCATCGGCGCAGCGCTTCCCGGTCCAGCTGGCATTCAAAACTGCTGACGGGCCACCACCCGGCGTGCGCTACAATGCCCGCGCCAGCGTCATCTTCTACACGGGCGACCACCCGGTCTTTGATGCGCTCGCCTGGCTCTGGATCCGGCTGATCTCGGTACTGACCTTTGTTTCCTGAGATGGCACGGCGCCGCGCGGCGTTGCGGCTCGCATTCGCCGCGACATTGGCGATGGTCTGGGGCACGATGGTCAGGGAGCCGCTGCCCGGGCTCACGGCCGTGCTCGCCGCGCAGATCCTCGTCGGCATGCCCCGGCCGCCACGCCCGCGCCAGGCGGCGGCGCTGGTCGCCGTGATCGCGGCTACGGCCGGCGCAGCCTTCGCTGTCTCGGCGGTCTTCTCGGATCGGCTGCTGATACTGATGGTTGCACTCGGGCTGCTGTTCTTCATGGGTTTTGCGATGCGCGAGCGGGCGGCGGGCCGGCCCTCGCTCCCTGCCACGATGCTGCTGAATGCCACCGCGGTCGTCCCGGTCCTCACTGTCCAAGCGGAGATCCTGGGGGCCGGCGTGATCGAGACCCTCGTCACCGCGGCGATACGGGCAACGCTGGTCGTCTGGCTCCTATACGCGATCTTCCCGGCGCCGCAGGAAGAGGCTGCTGCGGGCGTGCCGGTCGGCGCCACGCCCGCCAGCGGCATACCCGTGACGCAGCAGGGGGGCGCGGCGCGCACCCTCGCCAAGGTCGCCATCGTGCTGCCGGCCCAACTCTTCTATCTCGCCGAGCCCACTGCGCTCGCATTCCCGGCGCTGCTCGGGCTCGTCACCTTTCTGACTGCGCAGGATCCGGCGGCCGGACGCATCCAGCTCCTGATCCTGCTGCTGGGCAACCTCGTCGGAAGCGTCGCCGCCGCGGTCGCCTCGACGGTCTTGGAGATCGGTCCGCCCCTGCCTGCACTGACCTTGATGGCGCTGCTCGGCTCCCTTGGCTTCGCCGGGTGGATCATGACCGCAGGGCGTCGCCCGGGTGGCGCGGTGGCGCTGACCGGTCTTGTGACCTTCTTGATGCTTTTCGGCCTTACGGCGTCGCCCACTCCGTTCGAGGTCCCTGTCCTCGATCGGATCGCGGATATCTTCGTGCTCTCCCTCTATACGATCGGAACGACCGCGCTGCTTCTGCCGTCGCCGGAACGACAAGGGCCGGCCGCCATGGCGGTCTCGGCCGGCGGCGCAAGACCGGGTCTTAGGCGGGGCATAAGCTGATGATGCGCGGTGGTGTCAATTTGGTGTCGCGCCCTTTCCGCGTTTGCGGATGCATCAGGAGGTGACCACTCGGCAATGGCAAATGAACTCCCATCGCTGGAAGGCGCGGGGCGTCCCGCCGCCGCGACCGGTACTACGCAGCTCCTCGAGCGCACCGTCCTGCTTCTGCTCTTCGCAGGTCTGCTTCTCGGCATTCTGGCGGTGCTGCTGCCCTTCACCACAGCGATCCTGTTCGGCGCGAGCCTCGCCATTGCCGCATGGCCGCTGCGCGATTTCCTGCTCCGATGCGGGCTGAAGCGCGGACTGGCGGCGACATTGCTGCTGCTCCTCGCGCTCGCCGTCATTGCCCTGCCGTTGATGGCGGTGGCGCCCAGCCTCGCCGAGCATCTGACGAAGGGGGCGGATCGCCTGCAGGACTACTTCGCCAGTGCTCCGCAGGTTCCTGCCTGGCTCGCCGGCTTGCCGGTCGTGGGCGAACGCCTTGCCCGGCTATGGGGCAAAGCGATGTCCGCCGAGGGCGGCATCCGGGCTTTGCTCGAACCCTACTCCGCCTCGCTGCGGCAAGCATTCGTCGGGGCGGCCGCGGCGCTCGCCGGGAGCATCCTGCAGATCATCCTGTCGTTGGTCGTGGCGGCGCTGTTCTGGGTCAGCGGCGACGTGCTGGCGGCAAGGCTGCGCGATTTTCTCCGAAAGCTTTGCGGCGAGACCGCCGCTGCCGAGCTGGATGTAGCGGCGGGCGCGGTGCGCGGTGTGGCCTACGGCGTGGTGGGGACGGCCGCCATCCAGGCCGTCGTGATGGCGATCGGCCTGGTCGTGGCAGGGGTTCCGGGCGCCGCCTTGCTCGGCTTCGTCACATTGTTGCTTGCGCTGAGCCAGATCGGCGCGCCGCTGATCATTGTGGTGTGGGGTGGTGCGGCGGTTTGGCTCTTTGGCCAGGACCAGCAGGGCTGGGGCATTTTCCTGATCGTCTGGGGCCTCATTGTCACGATGATGGACAACGTCATCAAGCCTTGGTTGATCGGCTTTGGCGTGGCGATGCCGATGAGCCTGACGATCCTTGGCGTGTTCGGCGGCTTCGTCGCCTTTGGTTTCCTCGGCCTCTTCATCGGACCGACACTGATCGCCGTCGGGTACACGCTGCTCGAGGCCTGGAGCGACGCACCCCGCGGCGCAACCGGAGCATCCGTCGGGTGACGCGACTCGCGGCATTGCCTGCAGTGGTACAATCATTAGTTGAGTGCGCTGCCGCTATCAGGGAGAGGGAGCGTTCCGGGGAATACACGGTTCGGGAGGCGCCAGTGGGCCGGTTTGCGGCAATCCTTCTTGCGGTGACCGGGACGGTGGCGCTGCAGGTCGTGGCACAGGCCGTTGTGCTGGCCTGCGTTCGCTTGATCGGACGCCGCACGCGGGGCGCGAGCGAGCTCCGGCGGACGTTCTGGATATCGCTCGGCGCCGTGATACCGCTGTTTTTTGGCCACTTCGCACAGGTTGGTCTGTGGGCGGGGTTCCTCGTCCTGCTAGGCGCACTCAGGACCTACGACGATGCGTTCTACTTCTCCCTTGTCACCTTCGCGACGCTGGGTTACGGCGATATCGTGCTGGCGCCCGGCTACCGCATCTTTGGCGCGCTGGGAGCCACTTGCGGTTCGCTGATGCTCGGCTGGTCGACCGCGCTGATCTTCGCCGCCATCAGCCGCGGGGTTGACCGCGGTGGGGCTTGATAGACCCGCTGACCTGCAGGGTGCCGCCGACCCCGCTGATGTGGTGGATCCCTCACCCGACTGCTTCTTACGCGGTGTTTTCGAGAATTTCATCGACGGAGACCGCGGCAATACGGTGTTACCTTAGCGGACTTCCATCCTCGGGTACCATCCGACAGGTTGGTCCATCTTGACCTATCGAGGTAGGCGCGACTGCTGGCAAAGATGCCGCACCAATGCCCTTCTGAGTTACCTTGGGTCTTCCCGGCAACGTTATACCGAATTAAGCGAGGATCACATCGGGCTGGATTTTCGAACTGCTGTCAAACCCTCTCAACCTCAACCCGCAGGGGATGCTCCTCGACCTTAGCCATCAACAAGACTTTGGATTGCTTCTGTTCAGCTACCTCAAAGGTATAGGTACCGGCAATGCCCTTAACCTTGCGTATGGACGGCTAAGGTCAAGGCCAGAGCATCTAGCGTCGACATATGAAATACCGACTTCAGGACGAATTCGACAAAATCCATCGGTGTGTAATTGTCGTTATAGAAGACGATGTTCCACATGCTCGGACGCTTTGCCTTTACCTCATCCTTTTCGAGGAGATCGAGTCCCGGTTTCTCGACGGATACTACTCGGTTTGGATTTTGTTTTTGTGAGAGCGGCCCGCTGAGTGTTTTCATGATCTCGCACCCATCCTTTATTCGCCCCCCAATCCCAGCACGATCCGCGTACCGTTCCCCTGGCGATGTTCCGCAACACCTCATATGGGTCCGTTCTCGCTCAATCACACGCCCTCAGAGGACCTTCTGTCGCCTTCTCGGCAGCCGCCACATCGACGGCACCTCGGTCGATCCGCCTCTTCCAGTGCTTGAGCAAATCCTTTCGATCGGCGACGTTGACGACCGTCACGGACCAGGCGGACTGGCATGATGCGGGCCTTCAGATGGAAGCGGTGGCGATCTCCGTCGAAAGGGGAGTGGCGCCGCAATGAGACTTATCCCGACTACATCGGCGGCGCTGCCGGGCCGCACCTTACCGCCGCCAGCGAGCGTGCCGGCGTGCGCTTCCTCGAATTCTTCGTGGCCAAAATCCGCAACCCGGACACGCGCCGCGCCTACGCTCAGGCCGCAGATGAATTCCCGGCCTGGTGCACCGCCGCGGGCGTGCCGTCGATCGCCGCGTCCAGCCGGTGCACGTAAGCACCTGGATCGAGGCCGGGACGCACGAACTCGCAGCGCCGAGCGTCAAGCAACGGCTCGCCGTGATCCGCCATTCGCCCGGATCAGGGCGGCGCTTGGCATGATTGTCGAGGATGTCTTCAGGCAGAATCGCCGGCTCCGGGTGCGCTGCGCGAGAAGGGCGGCAAGCGACACGCGATGCCGTCCACCACAATCTTGCGGAGTACCTCACCGGCTATCTCGACGGCGCCGGCCTGCGCGGCGATCCCAAGGGGCTGTTTTCCGCGCGATCGGATGCGGCGCCGGCACGCTCACGCGAATGGTGCTGCCACAGGCAACCGCCTATGCAATGATCCGCCGGCGCGCAGCCGCAGCGATTCGAACCTCGATGAGCTGAAACTGTCGCCGCGAGGGCCGTGACGCTGGGCAATTCGCGGTCTTCCGGCCGCTCGAGGAAGGTACGGCAGGCCGTCGAGACTTTGATTTACCAGCGACGAATCGGCCCGCAATCGACGTGGACAAAGTCCGAGCGCGGGTAGTAGCCGACCCCGCCGCATCTGAGGCTCAGCGCTGCGTCGCGGATTTGATTCAGGTCCCGGCGTTCCGACCGGAGATCGACGGCCATCCCCTTGATATGATAGCTATATTTCGCCACCCCCTCGTGGGTCAGGTAGAGTCTCCGATTGGTGGTCGGCGAGCGATAGCCGCAAACCACCAGAAACGGATCGTGCGTGTCGAGCCGATCGCGCAACATTCCGAGCACGTCGAGAACCCCGGCATCCATCGGCCGGATCTCGTCGGAATGGTGGTCCCGCAGAATCCAGTTGATGTCCCTGACTGCCTCCCGAATGTAGTGACCATCGGCCCAATAGACCGTCCGCAGCCATTCACCGGTATGGATGTTGTAGAGCGCAACCGATCGCGGAGCGAAAGAAACTGCCGGGACCGGATCTACCAGACCAACGGCGGCGGTGGCCACTGCCGCACCGAGAAGGCGGCGGCGGCTCAGTAAAGAAGACACATGCAATGGCTAACTCCCCCAGTTCCCCGGGGACGGCCATAACAACTGTTAACTGGGGACGCAAGCCCCGATCAGCCAAAATTAAAGCGCCCGATCCGTTTTTTTAACGACATCTTTAACCTAAGTTGAACTGCTGTATTTATTGATCACCCTTTCCGTTGGGCGACAGGCGAATCCTGGGCAAGCGGCGGCTGTTGCGCGCGCGTCAAGTGCTGCCAAATCTCGTCATCCCGCTCATAAGGGTCGGAGCGGAACTGAATCGAACCATCCGAATCGACGTAAACCGTCTGATAGACAATAAGAATCGGTAAGGGGGTCGGCAAAGCGCGCCGATTGGTGTAACCGACGGAAATTCCCCTATCGATTGCCTCGGGGCCCTGCTGAAGCAGGAGTTGCGCTAGTGAGCGCGGGCTCTCGACGCGCACGCACCCATGGCTCATCATGCGATCGGCTGATTGGAAGAGGGACTTGATCGGCGTATCGTGCAGATAGACGTCGTAGCGGTCGGTCATCTCGAATTTGAGCCGTCCCAGGGCGCTGTACGGGCCGGCCTCCTGCTGAATAGACCCGCCAGCGCGCCACCTCATATGGTGGCTCCTCAGATAATCCGGATCGGCTGCCAGCTTCGGCAGGATTTCTTTCTGAACGATCGAGCGGGGGATGTTCCAAGGCGGGTTGAACAGGATGTCGTCTATCGTCGACTGAAACTCGGGTGTCTGCTTGTCGATCTCCCCAACGACGACGCGCGTCGTAAATACCGGCCGGTCGTCGCGGAACAACCTGAGCCGCGCGATCGCGGCATTCACCTCTACTCGGTCCGAAGGCATGCGCCGAGGCAACCAGCGCAGCCGCTCCAGATTGATGGCCAGCTGCCGCATCCGCCTTTCCGCAGCCGCACGGTTTTCGGTCACCCCGCGCTCGGGCTTCTTCCGGGCGTCCGAGCCCCGCATCGGAATACCGCCTTCGCTGACGGCGCGGTTTTCCAGATAGGCTCGGCGCATCGCCACGTATGCGGGCGAAGATGGGGCGAGCGCTTCGATCAGCTGCGCAGGATTCGGGCTCGCAATCGCCGCATCGAGCACGCCGACGACGTCGACCGGCTCCGGCGTCAGATCCTCGTCATCGGCCCGGTCTTCGATCGGCATCGCACCCCGCGACAGCGCGTCGGCATAGGCGAGGAAAGCATCGGAAAGCAGCAAATCGCGCTCGATCGGCGACAGCGCCGGGCCACGCTCGGTGATCACGGAGCTGTGGAACAGACCAGGGTCCAACCCGTGATTTCCCGCGTGCAGGACCGCATTCCACAGATGGCTCGCTTCCGCGGCGCGACTGGTCCATACCGTCTGATAGCCGTGAGCGGTATAGAAACGACGCAACAGCTGGTCGTGCATCCGTTCGCCTGCCACCGCCAACTTGCCCGAGACATCGAGTCGCGCCTTGAGTTCGGGATTACCCAGGAAGGGGGTCACGTTCGGCGATCCAGCGTCGGGCTCGAGAACGGCGGGGCCCGCCGTTAACGCGTCCTCTCCCGGCTCGACCGCAAGCGCGCGCGGTGAGCTGGGCGCAAGGCCGAGGACACCGAGCCCGAAGGCCACCGTGCTCCCTACCAGTAACCGCCTTGCGCAGTCTCGACCTGCACAGGAAATGAGCACGTTACCTCGCTTTGCCGGGGGGACCGTCACGATGTTCGTGGCGCGGCAGGATAGGAACACCTACGTTGCAGCTGCCGTTGCGGGGCAGTCGGCAAGGCTAGGCATCGACCCTCACGGGTGCGCATCCAACCTGAAGGTGATTAGTTGAGATTGCCTTTGCAAGGGACAGGTCGTCGCGACGCGAATAACGAAAGGGAAAGTCGCCGTGCGCAAGACCGCTCTGGATTCGGCGCTTGGGTGATACGTGATTTCGCCTCGCGAAGGGCGCCGATTGCACGTTGGGGCCGACCTATCTGCAGGAAGGCATAGAGAATGCCGCCCTCGCCTGTTGACTTTCCCGGGGACAAACAACAAACCCCGCTTGGAGTGTTGCGCGAGGTCTTTGGCTTCGACAGCTTCCGAGGTCAGCAGTTGGCGATCATCGAGCACGTGACCACAGGCGGCGATGCTGTCGTGCTGATGCCGACCGGCGGCGGCAAATCGCTGTGCTATCAGGTGTCCGCGCTGCTGCGCCCCGGTTTGGGTGTCGTCGTTTCGCCGCTGATCGCGTTGATGAAGGACCAAGTTGACGCGCTGCGCCAAGCGGGGGTGCGCGCTGCCGCGTTGAATTCGCGGCTGTCCCCCGGCGATACGGCGGAGATCGAACGCGCGGTTCGCGACGGCGCAATCGATCTCGTTTACGTTTCGCCCGAGCGATTGGTGACGCCACGCTGTCTGGAGCTTCTCTCCGGCTGCCGCCTCGGCCTTATCGCCGTTGACGAGGCGCACTGCATCTCGCAATGGGGTCACGATTTCCGCCCGGAATATCAGCAGCTCTCGATCCTCAAGGAGCGCTTTCCGGGAGTGCCGCTCCTGGCGCTCACCGCGACCGCGGACCGCCCGACACGTCGCGACATCGTCGCACAGCTTCAGCTCGCCGAGGCGCGGGTCTTCGCCGCGGGCTATGATCGCCCCAACTTGTTCTATCGAATCGTCCCCAAGCTCAATCCACTCGAACAACTTTGGCGATTTCTGTCCGAGGAACATCCCGCCGATGCGGGGATCGTTTATTGCTTTACCCGGCGCGCAGTCGAGGAGACCGCCGGCTGGCTCCGGGCGCGTGGCCGCGACGCGCTTTCCTACCATGCGGGTCTCGATGGCGAGGTGCGCGAGCGCAACCAGGAGCGCTTCTTGAAGGAAGAGGGCGTCGTGGTGGTCGCGACCATCGCCTTCGGCATGGGGATCGATAAGCCCAACGTCCGTTTCGTCGCGCATCTCGACGCGCCGAAGAACCTCGAGGCTTACTATCAGGAGACCGGCCGAGCGGGGCGCGACGGGCTCGCGGCGGATGCCTGGATGACTTACGGCATCGCCGATGTAATGAGCCTGATGCGGCTGCTCGACGCTAGCGAGGCGACGGAACGCCAGCGTCGAATCGAGCGGCAGAAGATGGAAGCGCTGATCGGCTATTGCGAGACGGTTTCCTGCCGCCGACAGGTTCTGCTTGGTTATTTCGGCGAAGGCGATCACCCGCCCTGCGGGAATTGCGACAATTGCCGCACACCGGTGCCGAGCTGGGACGGAACCGTCGCCGCCCAAAAGGCGCTATCGGCGGTCTACCGCACGGGTCAGCGCTTTGGCGCGCAGCATCTCGTCGACATCCTCGTCGGCAAAACGACCGAGCGCGTTGTCAGGCTGAAGCATGATCGACTCAAGACATTTGGCGTCGGCACCGAGTTAGATCGGCGCGGCTGGCTTTCGGTCTTTCGCCAGCTGGTGGCGCAGGGCTTCGTCTTGCCGGATCTCGCCGGCCATGGCGGACTTGCACTCGCACCGACCGCGGCGGAGATCCTGCGCGGCACAAGAACGGTCCGCTTTCGTCTCGACCCGCGCGGCCCGACACGGCAAAGCCCCAAGCCTGATCGCAAAATCGCTGAGGCCACAGAACTCGACCCCGGAGCGCGCGCCTTGTGGGAGGCGCTGCGAGCCTGGCGGCTCGAAGAAGCGCGCCGCCAGGAGCTGCCGCCCTATGTGATTTTTCACGATTCGACGCTACTCCAGGTGGCGCGACGCCGTCCGATCTCGCTGACATCGCTTGCGATGATCCCCGGCATCGGCGCCAATAAGCTCGAGCGTTACGGAAGCGCCATTATCGGGATCGTGGCGCAGAAGACCCTTGATCCGGAGCCTCTCTGCGCAGCGTCTCCATCAAGAAAAGCGCACGACGAGACGAAGGGGCCCGCCTAGGGCCTCGCCGCGCGTTCTTGCATCGCGCGATGCGGTATTGCAATCCGCGGTGATCCGTGTTGTTTTCCGAAATTGCTGTCTCACTTGGTGAGACGATGTTCTCTACGTTGAGTCGTCATTGTCGCCGCTCGGTCGGGGCCGCCCTTATCGTTCTCGGTCTCTTGTGGCGAACTGCACCGGCGAGCGCGCAGGAAACGCATTTCTTTCGCATCGGCGCCGCGGCGACTGCGGGAAGCTTCTTCGAAATCGGCGGGGTGCTCGCGAGCGCTATTTCCAAGCCCGCCGACTCACTCCCCTGCGAGCAAGGCGGCAGCTGCGGCGTCCCAGGACTGGTCGCAGTGGCACAGGCAACGCAGGGCTCGGTGGAAAATCTTCGCATGGTCGCTTCCGACCAGATCGAGTCTGGAATTGCCCAATCCGATGTTGTCAGCTGGGCCTTTGCCGGAACGGGCGTTTTCGCCAATGAAGGACCGATCAAGAAGTTGCGGGCCATTGCGAGCCTGTTCAGAGAGAGCCTCCACCTCGTCGTGCCCGCTGCCGGTCCGATTCAAACACTGGCCGATCTGAAAGGCAGGCACATCTCGTTGGGCCAGACCGGATCAGGGACTCTCGCCGATGCTCGCATCGTACTCGCTGCGAGCGGGCTCACTGAGCAGGATCTGTCGGCCGAATACCTGCGCTCCGGTACCGCCGCCGCCAACTTATCGGAAGGCACCCTCGAAGGCTTTTTTCTGATCGGCGGCGTCCCGATCCCGGCGATTCGCGCCCTAGCGGCAACGACGCCGATCCGTCTCATTCCGATCCCGGATGACGTGTTGTCGAAGATGCAAGAAAAATACGGCCCTTACGATCGATCTATAATACCGGCCGATACTTATCCGGGGGTCGACATCGCAACATCGTCCGTCGGGTTCCATGCCCTTTGGGTAGTTTCCGCTGACGCGTCCGACGACTTGATCTTTGCTATCACCAAAGCCCTATGGAACGAGGCAACCCAGCGCCTCCTCGATGCTCATGACCCTATCGGGAAGGATGTGCGGCTCGAACACGCACTCGACGGCCTGTCCGTACCGCTGCATCCGGGGGCTATACGGTTCTATCGCGAAGCGGGGCTTCCCGTCGAAGATGGCGGGCCACCTGGCAAATCGGATTGAGCTGATCGAGCCGAGGGAGACAGGATGAACCCTGGCGAGCGTG
>Ga0306920_100010402_pt1 | contig 12478 bp, 16 predicted proteins | sample flu12Cox44000170_FD_204666 | JGI IMG/M metagenome (GOLD analysis project Ga0306920, IMG submission 204666) | Lab enrichment of tropical soil microbial communities from Luquillo Experimental Forest, Puerto Rico - flux4day.12C.oxic.44.000.170 (v2)... | ecosystem: Environmental > Terrestrial >...
TTCATCTGAAAGGGCAGATCGTCGCACGTATAGTCGCACAAATACTCGATGCCCCGCTCCGCGAGCAGATCCGCTGTTGCGTGTGTCCCCGTCAAGAACGGACTCAGCCAACCCTTTGGCTTTGCGCCAGTGGCCGTCGCAATAGCCCCGAGAGTATCATCGATCAGCGAAGCTTCCTCGTCCAAGGACAGGCCATTGACGATTTCGGTGTTATTTCGCCCGTGCCCCATAAATTCCCAACCGCGTTTCGAGCTTTCCTCAATTATGCGGGGGTACTCGCGGCAAATATCGGAATTGAGACACACGCTTGCTGGCAAGCCATACCTGTCCATCGTCTCCATCAGTCGCCAAATACCCACGCGCTGCCCGTAGTCTCGCCAACCGTAATTGAGAGGATCCGGCTTGAGCTGCGCGGTTTGCGGCACTATCGACGGGCCAGGCCTGTCGTCCGGAAAATGCTCTAAATTAACGTAGACCACGACCGCGACGCGCTCGTTTTTCGGAAAGGATGGTACAGGACGATCGATGATTGGAACGAAGTCGTAACGTTTGGTTTGTGTCAACATCGGTCAGTCCCTCCCGCAGCTATGCAGTCTTCGATGACGCCAAGTGCGCCAACACGTCAGCACGAGCCATTACGTCACCGTACTTGCTGTCGATATCGAACAGATTCGCTTCGTGAGGTGCCTGATGGCGATCGCCGACGCATTCGCGTGGCACGATGACGCGGAAACCAAACTGCATGGCGTCAACCGCCGAGGCGCGGATACAGCCGCTAGTCGTGCAACCGATTAAGACGACGGTGTCGACGCCACGACTAGTCAACATAGGCGCAAGGGGCGTGCCGAAAAACGCACTGGGATACTGCTTGCGCACAACCACTTCCCCTGAGCGAGGGGCGAGCTGAGGCACCACTTGGCTCAGAGGATCCTCTTCGGTCAGGCATCGGAGAAGAGGAACCTTTTGGAGGAAAATGCCGCCGTCGGAGCCGCAAGGATGATAGACAACCCTCGTGTGGATTACCGGCAAATTGTTGGCTCGGGCCACCTCCAACAATTCCACACTCTGGGCCACCGCCGCTTCCACAGCAGGCGCATAAAACGGAGATTCCGGATCCACATAACCGACCACGAAATCGACATTCACAAGAGCTGGTCTTTTGCCAAAGCCAAGCCGCGTATCGAAAACCCCCTTGTAGCTGTTGGAAGCGGGATGACACTCGCGCATGGTTTGCCTGCCCTCGGAACAAGTCAGACGACTATCTGAGATCATTCACGAGGCGTCAAGGCTCCCTCAAAGTCGACCGCGCGTGACAAACCGGTTCCAGACTCGACGAAGTCGAGCCGCGCCACCGAGCTTTTGCCAGGCAGGCCATTCGTTTCAACTCTTGGTGATGCAACTGCAGTAGACGCGCGTGCCAGGAACCCTAGTGAACATCGAGCTGAGTGGGGATCGGGTAATTTATCTTTTAACAGTCGATCTAAAGAAGCTGCGGGTCAGCTCCCGGACAGTCGTCTTCTATCTCGAGCGGTGTGGTCGCGGCGATCCCGCTGCGGCCGCGCGTCTCTTGTTGCCCCGTCGCACACGCCGAGGCTCGGGCGGCTTTGAATTGTGCTCAATGGACCGGATAACTTCATCAAGCGCTGTTGCCAGCGGCATCGATGACCTCTGCAGTTTTGCCAAAAGCAACCCACCCTGCACTGCTGTCAGAATGGCAATGCTAAGAGTCTTGGGGTCTTGCGAAGGCCCAAGGCAGCCATTTGCCTGCATCCTCAGCAAGCCGCCTTCGATCAGGGCCGCCCAACGATCGAAATGAGAGGCCAGCGCGCGTCGGTGTTTCTCCGAATGGCCGGCAAGCTCGTTGGCCAATGACCCGATCGGGCAACCGCCGATTCTGCCAAAGGCATCGGAAAGTTGGACAAGCTTATCTCTCCAGCGCTTGATCGATGTGATCGAGTCGATCGCGCTGAGCTCCGGCTGTTGCGCCTCGATGATCCTCGCTCCCTGAAAGTCAATCACGCAGCTCAGAAGCTCATCCTTGTCGCCAAAATAATGGTAGAGCTGTGACTTAGAGGCGCCCACTGTCGACTTGACATGGTCGAGCGTCGTCTCTCGCGCGCCTGTTGCAAATATTAGCTCCGCGCTCGTCTGAACGATGCGGTCGCGCATGGCGCGCCCCTTCGCAGTGCGGCCGCTTTCCGTTCCGGCGGTTCGATCCGTCATCGCGCGCTCCTCCAGAATGGACTTGACAGTCCATTTTCATGCATTATTATGGACCATATAGTCCATTTTGTCGAGACGCCCGGCGGACCAGCCTCGGAGCGGAACGACGGAATCAGCAAGGAGATATAACGGTGCCCACCCAACATGCCGCCGCAGACGTTGCTTCGATCGAAGCGATTTCCGTCATTTTCGCAGCCTTCTTAGTATTCGCTTCGGCATTGATCCAGCATTTTAGCAATGTCGCGACGCGTGGAACAAAGTACGTCTTGAGCGACCGCTCTGTTCCGCCTTCGTTGGCGGGCTTCTTCGGCCGGGCAACGCGAACCCTCGCCAACAATATTGAATCGGGCTTGATGTGGGTGCCGCCTGTGGTCGTTATCCTCCTGATGCACCAAGCTGGTTGGCTTTCGCAGCTGAACGCGCAGGTCTATATAGGAGCGCGTTCCGTCTTCGTGCTGTCGTATTGGCTTAATATCCCGCTCACTCGCTCGGTGGCCTGGCTTGTTGGAATGATTTGTTGCGGGCTCGCCGCCGTTCTGGCCGTCATTTCGGTATTTTAGATCGACGGAGAAGACGAGACGACGACCCTTTACGATCCCATCGATCTCGGCGATCGGCATCTCAGACAGAAACTGCGATCTGCCCCCATCACGGTAATAGGGTCCACCGCAGTGGACAGGTGCGTCACCCCCGAACACCCGCTGCTACGACGACGGGCATGGGCGCGGGCAAGCCCTCATATTGAGCGTGAAACAAAGGGCAGATTTGCTCGGGACGAATTCGAATCCAGGAACGGCCCCGGCGTAGGGGGCACCGAGGCCGTCGACCTCTTGGGGGAGGTTTACTCCCCAGATGGGAAGCACCTTAAGGACAATCTCGCTAATAGCCGCCCGGCAATGGAGTCTGAAACGGAAAGCATCCAGCAGGTACGTAATGAGGGTTGTACAAGCAAGCATTATCGAGGCTGGCGTCCCAACCGCCTCGCCGCCGCCAGCCGCTCCAGGCGATGTAATCGCAATACTTGCTGTACGGGTTGCCCGCCTCCCTGGTAGCACAAAAGATGCTCTGACCGTACATCTGACCGGCCAAAGCGGGGTCTGCCGCCGTTGCAAGGATCAGGGCTGCACCGAGAATTTTGAAATTCATATCGCGCTCCTTTCATTTGAGCGAAGTTGGTTCCAGCAATGCAAAAATGGCGCTCAAGCTGCTGACTACTAAAACCCTCTCATACTAGCACACCACGAACGCCCGGATTTGCGTATCGCCGAACGTTCCCAGCTACGACTCTATTCGTCCCAAATGCGCTCCCCGCACGAGCATCTGTAGAGGCGCACGATCGTGCCCTTTCGCGGGTCGAGCATCGTATCCACAAGGACTGGAAGGGCGTTACAAGACGGACAGCGAGGGCGTGTCACTGGCTCATCCGGCGTGGGCAATCGACCGTCCTTCCTGGTCACTGTTCGGTCCATCGGTCACCGACTCCTGATGGCGCGCGCGCGAAAGCCGGTAGTTACGACAAGCCGGACGAACGCCGCCATGATCAAATGGAAAATTTGTCGCCGTGGAAACTACGTTCCGATCCGCTTTACAGCTATGTCGGCGATCTCCGCCGGATCGTTCACCCCGAGCTCGTGAACTTCAATCACCTTTTCGGCAACGAGTTCGGTGATCGGATCATTGCGATCAACCAGGCCAAGCGAACGTAAGGCAAGATCAAACGCTCGGTTCAACAGCTCGACTTTATCCGGGTCGAGCTTGCTGCCCCTCAGCAAGCGATTGATTGGCATTGTCCCGTCCCCACCCGCCTGAAAGAAACGTCTACCAGATTGGATTTTTACCCTGCGCGAATCAAAGAAAAAATAGGCCAAGACAGGAGCACATCTGGATATGTTCACAAATGAACACAGGAGGGTGATGCCCCTGCCGGTCGCATCCTGATGTCGGCGGAAGGGCCCGAATTCATAGGGTTGGCAATTCAGGCCACAGGCACCAAAACCCGGTGGAGAATGGTCGGGAAATGCCGCTAGCTATCCCGCGCCGGGTGGACCAGAGCGGAAGGGAAACAGACAATGAGCCATGCCGTACACGACATAGGTGTCGCCAAACAAATCGGTCTCTATAGCGATGCCATCGAGGCGAGACCGAACCTTCGTTGGCTGATGACGTCGGGAACTCCCGGCTTCATCGATTCAAGCAAGGTTCCGACTGATATCGTCGGCCAGACCGAACATGCATGGGAGAACGTGCTCCGCGTCTTGTCGAAAGCCGACATGACGGTCGACGATATCGTCAAGGTGACGCAGTATCTGACGCGCCCAGAGGACGTAAAGGCGTATGCGCAGGTGCGCAACCGCTTTTTGGGCGCCGCGAGGCCTGCTTCCATGTTGCTCGTTATTCCTCAACTCGTCTGGCCGAACCTGCTGGTCGAAGTGGAGATAGTCGCGGCCAAGGCGGTTTAGTCAGAAGCCGTCAGCTCTTCGCCTTGCCATCCGCGATCGACGAAAAGGCCCTGGGAGAATGGTAACGGGGTCGCTATGCGCTCTGGTCAGGTGCAGGGAATTTGCAGATCCTGTTTCCCGTTCTACTGCTGTTGTTCGAGCAGCCGATCGCTGATCAGGCGCAAAGCACCTTTGCTCCACGAATAATTGGCGCCCATTCGAAGCCCGCTGTCGCCGGCCGAGATGAGATCGCCCGTTGCCGCATCGCGAAGCTGAAACCTGAATGTATATTCGGTCCGGCTTACTCGCCGCACGACGCCGACCAGGGATTGATCTGCGCCGAGTTTCAGCGCGATGGCTGCCTCGCAACCACCGCAATCATGCAGGCTGCGCATATTCACGCCGCCCGCGTCGCTGCCGGTCGCGACCACACGATAGCGCCCCGATTGCGTCAGCAATTGCCGGACCGCTTCGGTGGCATTCGCCAATTCAGTGGCGTCTGAAGCGATTTCGGAAATGGCAGCGCTGGTATCTTCAAGCTCGAAGTCGAACACGGCAAGTTTGGCCGGCGCTGGTGCCGTCACCGGCGCAATCGGCCGGGACGCACCCGGCGTCGGGCCTGCGAGAATCCCGGTCAAGGCAAGAACGGGCAGTGCGAGACAGGAGCGAGACATGCTTCAACCTCACGTGTTCGTTGACCAGCCGTCCCGCAGATCAGCCCGGCGACCCTCGAAACGGAACGCGACCCTGGTTCCGTTCGCGGGCAAGGCGGAGGGGTGCAGCTTCAGGCGATACTGTTGCCCTCCATCATCTTGCGCTTGACGGTCTCGCAGGTCTTGCGAACGTCTTCGGTGAACAGCGCACATTCCTCGATGCGCTTGAAGATCTTCTTGGCTTCCTCGCGATAGGCCGTTGCGGTATCGCGCATGTAGGCAATCGCACTATGCACGTCCGCGGTCATCGCCTCGCATTTCTTCGCCGCGCCAATCAGCTCGGCGCCCATTGCTTCGATCTCCTTGGCGGCGGCTTCATAGTCGCGCACCACGGCTTCGGCTGAGAGCGCGCCGACACGCGAAACGCCCTCTCGATGCTCAACGTAGTCCGGCAATGGCTCGGAATGAACGGGTGCCGCCGCCTTGATCGGCAAAGCAGCGGAAGCCCCGGTGACTTCTGCTTCAAGTTTGGTCAGGTCCAGTGCCTTGATTCTCGGAAATTTTTCGACGCTCGCCATGAGTCAATCCTTCTACTCCGGTCCGGACTCCACCCGTGAGCAAAAGGGACCGATCCGCCAGCAGTCCGGACAACAGCCGTCGGGCCCTGACCACTTCACGGGCCGCCCCCCAGGAAATGGCGGGCTGATTTTGAATCCTGATTCGTGGCGAAAGATTCGCAAAACTGCGGCGAATGCTTATCCTTGCCCGTTGTTCCCAGCAAATCCGCAAGTGTTACCGATTGCCCGGATCGGAGGTCTCTTTCTCCTTCTCATTCGTAGCCGGCGCGGCGGACCTGGACGCGACACAATCCGTGACAGCCGATTTTCCGCGCGGCGCCGAGCGAAAAATCCAGCACTCTGCCGCGCGCAAAAGGCCCGCGGTCCTGGACCGGGCATTCAATTTTTTTGCCGTTCGCCAGATTGGTGACGACGAAGATCGTGCCGAGCGCTTCCGTGCGGTGAGCGCAAGAGACTTCGTTGGGATGGAAGCGCTTGCCGCGCGCGTCCCATTTATCTTCCCAATAGACGGAGGCTTCCTCGTTTTCGGCCGGTGGACGCGCGATGCGGCCCATCCAGATTTGCTGAAACGTGTCGGCGTGCGCCGGCAATGAGACGAGCATGAACGCAAACGCAGCCAATCTTGCTTTCGAAACGAACATTCTGCCTGCATCAACACCAAGAGACCGACGGTCAGCTTACGGTTAATGCGTGGGCAATAATTTGGGCGGTGGCGTGTTCGAATTTGGTGCTCCGCCGGGCGGCGGCGGGGCACAAATGCAACTCCGATCAACTCGTCGGGCCAGATGACGAACCGCGCAAGCCGCGACTGCGGCACCGGCCGTTGGCGCGCCGCCGAAGATCAGGGATCCAGCACGTTGTCCGATGATCGGACGCTTCCGCTGCGGCCGCCGATTGCGGTCGCGGCGCACGGCGCCTGCATGGCCGCTTCCCTTCTCGCACGCCGCTTCCACGTTCGGCCCTTGACCGTTGTTCTGTCAACATGGCGGAAACCATCCGCCGTTTCTGCCACGCGCGCTAACGATTTGGAAAATCGTACCGATCAAAGTCGCTGCTGACGAACAGCAACAGGGGGATGTCATGAGCGCCAAGGCTGTCATGGAAAACGTGCGACGGTATCGGTCGATTGCCTCATTGTATCGTCAGACTGCTTCTTTCCGTCCCGTCCAGAAATGGTCCCTGCTGGACCAGGCCGAGGAGTGGGAGCGTCTGGCGGTGAGGGAGCTTGAGGCTTATTTCAAGGCGTGCGACAGCGCCACGTCCAGGACGGCCGCGCGTTCGGAGGCATCGTGGCGAATGCTGGCCGCCGCTTGAGCGCGCAAGGCTTCATTCAGCCAAAAAAGTCCTGCAACATTTTGTTGACGATGTCGGGGCGTTCGACCTCCGGAAGGTGGCCGGCGCCCTCGAGGATTTCGAGTTTGCCCTGCGGCAACACCTTGACCAGAACGGCCGCGTTGTCGTTGACCGGGTTCACCTGATCCTCACGTCCGGAAATCATCAGCACTGGAAAATTCAGCTTCCCGGCGACCTCCTCGGGACTGTAGCCATTGACGAGACCGAGCTTGATACCGTGAATGAAGCCGCGGGGGCTGGTGGCACGCAGGATATTGCTGACGAGTTCTATCGTCTGCGGCGAAGCCTTGGCGGGCAGCAATGCGTTGACCCGCTCGCCGAACGCATATCCGCCCTTGGCGATCTGCGCCTCACGGGTCGCAATGATCTGGCTCTTTTTCTCTTCGCTCAAGTTATGCGGCCCGATGCCGGTTCCGGTCATGGCAAGCTTGACGATCCGGCCGGGATAATAAATGCCGAAGCATTGCGCGACGCGGCTGCCGAAGGAATTGCCGACAAGGTTGATGCGATCCAGCTTCACCGCCGCGAGAAAATCCCTGAGCGCATTGGCAAAGGTCTCGCAGTCGGGACTGTCGGTCTTCAAGGCGTCGGAGAGCATGTAGCCCGGTGCATTCCAGGCCACGACGTGATAGCGGTCCGACAGGCCCGCGAGCTGGAATCGCCAATGCGTGGAATTGGCCCCGACACCGTGCAACAGCACGATCGCGGGCGCGCCTGGGCGCCCCGCCTCCATATAGCTGAAGCGGTCACCGAGGTAATTGGCGCGCACGGCAGGCGGGATTTCCGCAAATTTCAGATCGGGCAGCGGTGGAAGGGAAGGCGTCTGCGCAGCGGCAGGGATAGCCGAGAGCAAACCAAGGCCCAAAACCGCAAGCGACTTCGGCACGAACATGCAAAACCCAAAACTCGTCATGAAGGATGGGAGCGAGAGCACTCTAATCCGCCAAATTCCGGTAAACAGCGACCTGCGGATGGGCGCGGATCATAAGGATTTTGCAACCACTTACAATTGGCCGTCCGTTCATTCTCTCTTGTCAACACGCCGTCCGCGAGCCCTGCTTTCCCAAGGGCGTCAGCATGTTTACGTCAATCGGGGAATGATGCATGATCGATTCCGGCTCGGCCCTTCGGGAGTGAGACCATGTCGGCGCGCTATCCAGTCACCGTCTTCCTGGCGATGAGCATTGCCGCCGCGCCCGCGTTCGGCCAGACCCTCGTCGCTCCCTCCAACCGCGTGCCGCTCTCCTTCGGCATGACACCGCAGGAGGCATCGCAAACCCTTGGCGTGCCGCTTTATTGCGTGCGCTGCGATCGCGGGAGCGAACTGCTGCTCGCCATTCCCAACGTCAAGGGCGCCGCTTTGTCCTTTCGCAGCGACGGACTCTACCTTCAGTTTCGCAAAGGCCGACTCACCGGTTGGAAGGGCGATTGGGGGACGATCCGGCCATGAATAAAGGACTTGCGCCGATCGCAATCGATTCGAAAAAATTGTCGCTTGCTCTGCTCGCGACTCTTGTTTTGGTCATGCCGGTTTTTGCAGGCGACTATTATGGCGCGCGCCCTCTCCGTTACGGCAACACCAGCGGCTGGTCTTTCGATGCCCGCAACGACGACCGCGACTTTCCGAACAACGGATTCTTCCCCGGCAATTTTGCCGCCAATCCCTGGGAAGCCTCGATCGGCTCCGCCGGCTTCCTCGAAAGCAATCCATACCGCTCGCCGTGGCACTATCCGTCCGAGGTCTATTTCAGGCCGGCAGGGGACCGGGTCGCGTGCGCGGGACACGTCAAGGAACGGCATCGCCGTCCTTGCGCGCGATCGCCGCGTTGACATAGTGCTGGCGGACTTTACGAGGGGCATTGATATTGCGATCGCGTGACGAGCCATGACGTCGGTCTTGCGTTTTCCGGACTGGTGTTCGCTCTCGGAAGCTGAACGCGCGGCTGCCTTTGCGCAATGCGGGAGGCGGCTTGGGAGAATCGGGCGCAGGCTCAACGCGGTCGAGCAAATTTTCTCCGAGGATTTTTCAAGCCGCGGTCCGCTCTCTGGGATGCCTTATGTGGCAAAGGACATGATCGCGACCGGCAGGAGCGCGCCGGCATGGGGATGCTCATTGCCGCAAGCGCAGGGCCTGCCTCGGGCGTCGATCATCGATCGCTTCGACCAGGCAGGGGCTTCTCTTATCGGCACTGCGACCATGACGGAGCTGGCGTATGAGCCGGCCGGCATTACAAGGCGAGGTGCCCTCAATCCGTGGTCTGCGGATGCAATCCCGGGCGGGTCGTCGACAGGGTCCGCGATATTGGTGGCGTCCGGCTGCTGTTTTGCCGCGCTCGGTTCCGACACCGGCGGCTCGGTGCGGATCCCGGCGCATTGCTGCGGCGTCACGGGGCTTAAGACCACCTGGGGCGTCATACCGGCTGACGGGTCAATGTCGCTGGCGCCGAGCCTGGACACGATCGGACTTCTCGCCCGCAGTGCCGCCGATCTTGCGCTGATATGGCGGTCGATTTTCGGAAACACCGAAAGCGCGCATGCGAACAATCCAAAGGCGAACGTGCTCGAAGAGGCGTTTGCTGCCTGCGATGGCGAGATCGCCGACATTTGCCGCAACGCCATCGCGATATTGGCAGAGAGCGGCGTTGGGATCGAAATAAAGTCCGGATTTCCCGAACAGGCAGATCAATTCGCCTTGCTGGTGTTGCAGGCCGAGGCAGCGCGCGAACATCGCAAGCGCATCGAGGATGCGAACATCGATGCAACCGTGCGCAAGCGCCTTCGCAAGGGCCTTTCGATTTCGGATGAAGAACTTGGCCTGGCTCTTGCCGCCCGCGACAGGCTTCGCAGCGATTTTGTCTTCCGCTACCTCGGAGAGACCAGCGTGGTTCTGCTTCCCGTGTTGGCCATTCGCACGCCGCACCTTCGTGAGGTCGATCCGGCCTCGCCGCATTTCAACCCGCGGACGTTATATGCGCTGAGCCGCTTCACCCGCTTCGTCAACTTCCTGGGCCTGCCGGCGCTCGCGGTGCCCGCCGGCTTCGACGCAAGCGGCCTGCCGGTCGGTCTTCAGGTCGTCGGAGCGCCCGGGAGCGAGGCCCTGCTGCTCGAGATCGGTTCAAGATTGCAGGCCGGCTCCAACTGGCACTCTCGCGTGCCGAGGGCAATTGCGGGGGATATCAGCGCCGAGGCAGGGTCGCCCGCCTGATACCTGGCGGTCGACTCTACCCAAGTTGCACGGCGCGGCAGGATATGGTGCAGTCCTTGCGCAAAAGCCGCGGTCAGATGCGGCAATACACGGCGGCGCAATAGCCGTCTGGCGAGTTCGACAGGAGGACGCATGCGGCAGATATCAAGGCAGCTTACGAAACTTATCTTGCTTGCGGGAACCATTGGATGGCTGTCACAGCCTGCGTCCGCCGTCGGGCCCGAGCCGGCGCCGTTGTCGCCACCGGTTCAACTGACGGTCGGCTATCAGAAGGTCGGCCACCTCGCGCCGGTCATTCTCATCACCGACGAACTGAAGAAGCTCGGCGTCGATCTCAAGCTGGTCGAGTTTGTCCGCTATGCCGATGCGCGCACCGCGCTGCTCGCCGGATCGCTCGATGCGGCTTCGGTCGGGCCGGCCGATCTTGCGATCTCGCTCGCGCAGGGTTCGACCAATGTGGTGGGATTGATGGGCGTCGGCTCCTCGCCAAAATATGTGATCGGCCGAAACGGCGTGAAGTTCGATTCCTGGGACGATCTGAAAGGCAAGAAGATCGCGATCGCGCCGGGCTCCGCCGTCTGGTTTCAGTTCGCGGCCACGCTAGTCGAAAAGGGCATCCCCTATAACAGTTTCGAGGCCGTGAACATCCAGGGCGGTGGCGCGAATTTCGACCAGGCTCTGAAGAAAGGTGAGGTCGACGGCCTCGTCACCTGGGAACCCTTCGAATCCATTCCGGCGATGGAGGGTTACGGTTTCTTCGCCAAGGGTCTTGAATACGGCTCCTCGAAAGCAGTGGGCGCCGAGCTTGGAATGTTCATGGCCTCGAAGCAGGCGATCGACACCAAACGCGCCGCGATCGAGCGCTTTGTGTGGGCCTACCTGAAGAAGCAGGAAGAACTCACCGGTTCTCCCGCGAAATTCGCCGACGCCTACGCGCGGCTCTCAGGCATGGCGCCCGACATTGCCGCCCAGGCCGCACAGATCATCAAGCTGGGCGAGGTGATTTCGCCCGAACAGATCAAGCGTCAGGCCAAGGGATTTGCCGAGCTTGGTGTGATCCAGAAGGACGTCTCCGACCAGATCGACGGGCATTGGGACGGCTCCCTCGTGGAGAAGGCGCTCGGCAAGTAAGTGCATGATCCGCACTCGCGGGGCCGCGTTGGCGCAAAGTGGGAGCCGGTTTTACTCGCGACAAATGCGAAAATGCGTTGGCGCGGAAATCATGCTCAAAAAAAAGGGCGTCGTAATGCCCGGGCTCCATAAAAGGTACAGGTGATGTCGCTCTCGACCGGGCACATGAGTTCAAAACCGGCCGTCTCGCGCGCTCCCGGGCCTGGGTCGCCTGTGCTCTCGCCGGCGGGCCGCAGGAGCATTCGGCAGGTTCTGCTCGCGGTTATGTTGCCGGCGCTCGTGGTTGCGATCTGGCAGATGGCGGGGAAGGACGGTTCGCTGTTCGGCGGCGTCCTGCCGACCCCGGACCGCGCCTGGCAGGCATGGAAAATCTGGGCGTTCGGCTCGACAGGCCTAAGCCTCAATCCTTACAGCGGAACATGGCTGGCGAACCTGCTCTTCTCGGCCGAGCGGGTCGGCAAGGGGTTTCTCGCCGCCATCCTGGTTGCCGTGCCGGTCGGGCTTGCGATCGGATGGAACCGGATTGCTTCGGGCGCGCTCGACCCCACGGTCCAGCTTTTGCGGCCGATCCCGATTACAGCCTGGCTGCCGTTCTCGATCGCCGTGTTCGGCATTCGCGACATGGGCGCGGTATTTCTGATCGCGCTTGGCGCGTTTTATCCGATCGTGGTCAACACGGCGCAGGGCGCGCGCGATGTCGAACGCAATCTCATTCGCGCCGCGATGATGATGGGAGCGGGACGGTGGACGATTCTGCGACGGGTCGTGCTCCCGGCGTCGCTGCCGTCGATCTTCACCGGCTTGCGGATCGGTCTCGGCATTGCCTGGACGGCCGTGATCGTTGCCGAGATGGTCGCGGTCAAATCCGGCCTCGGCTACGTGCTGTGGGACGCCTAT
>Ga0306920_100010403_pt1 | contig 12478 bp, 13 predicted proteins | sample flu12Cox44000170_FD_204666 | JGI IMG/M metagenome (GOLD analysis project Ga0306920, IMG submission 204666) | Lab enrichment of tropical soil microbial communities from Luquillo Experimental Forest, Puerto Rico - flux4day.12C.oxic.44.000.170 (v2)... | ecosystem: Environmental > Terrestrial >...
AAGGCTTCTACCCGCTGATCGTTGTCTCGCAGGTGGTGCCGAAGATCTCGATCGCCCCGCTTTTTATCGTTTGGTTTGGCACCGGTGCCGCCTCCAGCCTCCTGCTGGCCTTTCTCGTCAGCTTTTTTCCGATGACGATCAACGCGGCGATCGGCTTCCGGATGGTCGACGAAGAGGTCATCTCGATGGCGCGGGGGTTTATGGGCTCGCGCTGGCAGATCTTTCGCACGATCCGGCTGCCGAACGCGCTGCCCTATCTGTTCGGTGGCATGAAGATTTCGATCACGCTCGCAATCATCGGCGTCATCGTCTCCGAATTCGTCGCCTCGCAGCGCGGGATCGGCTATCTGATCAAGCTGGCCGGCGGTCTTCTCGACACGCCGTTGATGATGGCGGCGATTACCGAGCTGAGCCTTGCCGGCCTCGCACTCTACGGCGTCATCGCCTGGGTGGAACGGCGTGTCATCTATTGGCAACGCGCGAGTGACGTTGAGGGAGGCGTCGGCGGCTGAAAAAGGGAGATTCGGCATGGCCTACAATCGGCGAGCCTTTTTGAAAAGCGCTAGCGCAGCCGCGGCCGGCGGCATGCTTGGCCTCGCCTTGCCGGCCAAGATCGGCGCGGCGGAAGCGGCGCAAGTCAAGCTGACGCTGCCCTGGCTGCCGCTAGGTACCTACACCTACCCATTCGTTGCCAAAAAGATCGGTGCCTGGCAGCAGCGCGGCCTCGAGGTCAGCATCGACCGCGGTTTCGGGTCCGGAAAGGTCTGCGTGCCGGTCGATCAGGGGCAATACGATTTCGGCCTGATCGATATGGCAGTGATGATGAATTGTGCCGCCAAAGGTCTCGACCTCATTGCGGTCGCCGGCATCTGGCCAAGATCGCCGATCGGCATTTTTTCGCTAAAGGAATACGACATCACTAAGCCCGAGCAGCTCCAAGGACAGACGGTGGCTTTCGATGTCGGCAGCGGCGACTTTCAGTTGTGGCCCGCCTTTGTCAAGGCGACCGGGATCGACGACGGCAAGGTCAACAAAGTGACGATGGACGCTGCGGCATTGATCAAGGCGCTCGCCGAGAAGCAGGTCAAGGCGGAAGGTAATTTCTTCGGCAGCATCGCCCCGAGCATCTGGGCGCAGGGCATGGAGCTCAACAGCATCCTCTACGAGGATTACGGGGTGAAGATGTTCAGCATCGTGCTGGCCGCCAAGCGCAGCACTGTTGAACAGAAGCCGGAGCTGTGCCAGGTCTTCATCGACGGCCTGCTCGAGGGTGTGAAGTACACTTGGCTTAACCCCGACAAGTCAGTCGATCTTCATATCGAGAGCCTGAAGGAATTCCAAGGCGGCAGCCCGGCAAACCGCAAGACCCTCGAATTTGGCCAAGCGGTCGGCACCGCGCTCGGACTGGTACCTTCGGTCGCGGAACACGGGCTCGGTTACATGGATCCGGTTCTCGTCGCGACGACGCGCAGGACGGTCGAGACCTATATGGGCGCCGCCGGCCTTCCGCCAACCGATCGGCTTTTCACCAACCAATTCGTTGGCAAGGTTAAGCTGAGCGGCGCCGAATGGGCGGCGGTGCAAAGCCGCTCGCAGCAATACCTGCCGCCGACCAAGGCATGACCGGGCGAAATGCATGAAGAAAAGCTTCCGCGATTTTCTTGCCGATCTCGATGCGGCGGGCGAACTCGGCCGATATCGCGTTCCCGTCGACGTGCGCGACGTCTCGGCACTATGCGCTCAGTCCCGGCAGGCGAGCCTGTTTGACACTCTCAAGGACTATCCTGGTTGGCGGCTCGCTGGTGCCTTGCTGACCACGCGCAAGCGCTTGGCATTGGCAATGGATTGCGCTGAAGACGAGGTGGCGCGCCGCTTCGAGGAGGGGCTGGGACGCCTCATTGAGCCCGTTATCGTCGAGGACGCACCTTGTCAGCAGGTCGTCATAACCGGCGATGCGATCGACCTTGCGGCGATTCCCTACCCCATGATGCACCTGTTCGACGGCGGTCCCTATCTTTCAGGCACCTTCGTGGTGTCCAAGGATCCCGAATTCGGCCGCAACTGCGGCTCGTACCGTCTGATGTACCGCTCGCCCAACGAGACCGGCATCGATCTGGTGTCACCGTCGGACATGCGCCTCTATTACCAGCGGCGCCTCGACCAGGGTAAGCCGCTTGAGATCGCGGTCGCGATCGGCTGCCATCCGTATGAAATGCTCGCCGCTTCGTACAAGGCACCGATCGACCTTGATGAATACTGGGTCGCCGGCGGTCTGCACGGCAGCCCGGTGCCGCTCGCGAAATGCAAGACCGTCGATCTCGAAGTCCCGGCCGATGCCGAGCTTGTGTTGGAGGGCGAGCTTTTGCCGATCGGCTGGACCGCCGATGAGGGGCCATTCGGCGAATTCAGCCAGATCTCGGGCGACGTCAAATGGAACCCGGTGTTCCGCGTCAAATGCATTACGCACCGCCGCGATCCCATTTTTTATCTGCTGCAGATGCCATGGGAGAACGACTGGCTCGCCGCGCCGGTGACCGAGGCCGCCGGGTTGCGCGCGTTGCGCAACGCCTCAGTGCAGCCCGTGGACATTCGCGCGCCGGTCGGCAGTTGTGGCTACTGGACGCTGATCGCCTCGATCCGCAAGCGGCCAGGCGAGGGCAAGAACGCACTGCTCGCGCTGCTCTCGGTCGCTGAGGTGAAGCTCGCGATTGTCACGGATGAAGATATCGACATCCACAATCCCGACGACCTCGACTGGGCGATGACTTTCCGTGTCCAGGCCGACCGCGACCTGATTGTCGTTCAGGGGGCCCGCGGCAAGCACATCGATCCGAGCATCAAGTCCTGGGAACTCGGGAAAGGCGGCTTGCCGACCACCGCCAAGCTGGGTATTGACGCAACGATCCCAGAAGGCGTGCCTAAGAAACTCTACCGACGCATCCGGGTCTATGGGCAAGACCGGGTAAAGCCGGAGGAGTACCGATGAGGCTCGACATGAGTCCACTCGCCTCTACGCTGATCCGCGAGATCACCGATCGGCCGCAGCAATTTCACGAGCTGGTCGACGCGCATCGCGAGGTTCCATGGCCCGACTTCCTTCGCGCTTGGGGGGAGCTGCGTCGTGCCGAGATCCTCAACCGGGACGACGACGGCAACTACTTAATCCGGGAAGCAAATGCGGCATCTTGATACCGTCTGCACATGTCGGTAGCGGACCCGCTCAAAATGATCTCCAAGCGCCAGTTTCATGGGGGTCGGCGCGGTCGCCTCCCTTCGGGCCGGCGCAGAACGCACCGGAGCTGCGTTTCAAAGGTCCGGATGTGGGGATGCGGCGCAAACCCGCTGATTGCTCCGGTCTCCGCAAGTCTATGATATGCGGTCATTCGGTCCTACCAAAGCATCGCGGACAGATTCGACATTGGCACCACCGCGCTGGTCGGCAGCGGCAACATATTGCGATCCCAATCCTCCCACAGTTTGCGTAGTTCGGCGAGCAGATCCGGCCGTTTTTTCGAAAGATCGCCGCGTTCGCGAAGATCGTATTCGATGTCGAAGAGATATTCGTTATCAGCGACCTTCAGGTATTTCCAACCGCCGCGCCGTACCGACCGCTGGTAGCGGTGGCGCATCCGCCAATAGAGCGTGCGTTCGAATTCTGCTGTCTGGCCGGTCAGTACCGGCAATAAATCGACCCCGTCGAGCGGGTAGCCGGGGACCGGAGCGACTTCGGCCGCCGCGAGGCAGGTTGCGGTCAAATCCATCGTGATGCTCACCTGATCGGTTATGCGCCCCGGCTCGATACGGCCGGACCAGCGGCAGATTTGCGGTACCCTTAACCCGCCTTCCAACAGGTCGAACTTACGGCCGACAAATGGCCAGATTTTCGAAAATCGCTCGCCGCCGTTGTCGCTGGTGAACACGACGAGCGTATTGTCTTCGCCCGGTCCCTGCCGAACTGCGTCAAGCACGCGGCCGATGCCGGCATCCAGGGACTGCATCATTTCGCCATAGATGCGGATGTTGCCGCCTTCGGTCAGTTCAGTCCGCTCGACCTCGCGTTGCCGCGCGGCGGCCTCAACCGAGGGAGCCGACCACGGCCAGTGTGGCGCTGTGTAATGCAGGCTGAGGAAATATGGTTCGGGCCGCGCCGACGCTGCGGCGATCCAGGCAACCGCCTGTTCAGTCAGTATGTCCGTGACGTAGCCTACTCGCTCGATTGGGGTCTCGCCCTCATAGAGATCGTGTTCTCCGCCATCGCCCATATGAGCGTAGTATCCGGTGAATCCGCCCATCACGCCGAAGAACTCGTCATAGCCGCTCTTCAAAGGGCTGTAGCGCGGCAGATATCCGAGATGCCATTTACCGATAAGCGCGGTACGATAGCCGGCGCCGCGCAGCAATGCCGGCAAGGTGGGAAAACCGGGAGGCACTCCCATTTCCGGCGCTTGGCGGTCGCTCCAACGCAATGGCTCGACCAGCCCGATCGGCAGTCGATACTGGTAGCGGCCGGTGATCAATGCAACCCGAGTATTGGTGCACAGCGCCGAGTTGGCGTAAGCCTGCGTGAAGCGAATGCCCTCGGCGGCAAGCCGGTCAAGCGCCGGAGTTCGGTAATCGGTCTGACCGGTGCAGCCGAGGTCGGCGTAACCGCAGTCGTCGACGACAATGAACAAGATGTTGGGCTGGCTTGCTGGCATCCTGTGCTCTCCGAAAACTCTGATCCCGCTAGCATGCTGAGGTGCAGCTACCAGGGGAAGCCTTTTGACGACAGCGCGACCGCCAACATCCCGTTGCGCGCTTCGAGCGCACCCCAGGAACTGCTAGTGCCCACATCAGACGAGGCGGTGGTGTACCCATAAGTTCGGCTCGACATAGCCCGCAGAATCTTGTTCGAGCGAGACATGGACGGGCGACAGCGCGCCTGGCACGATTGCAGGGCCGCTCTCGCCAAAGGCGAGACCGGTCCACGCCGTCCATTCGGCGATCGTGCCGCAGACGACCATACTGTACGGCGCCACCTTGACGGTCCGAGCGCCAGCCAGGACATGGGCTCGTATCCACGAGTCATAAGGTAAGCGGTCCTCGCGCCGGCGAGCGACGTAATCGGCGAAGGGTGTCAGCGGTTCCAGATGCTTTTCGGTCGGGCGCAGCGGCGCGTAGAGATCGACAAAGCCGAGGCGCCGCGCGTTGCCGCGCATGGCGGCCAGCATCAGCCGCGAAATGCCGCGCCGCTGCAGGCGCGGTGCCACCATGATTTCGAGGGCGCTGACGGCTGTCGGGTGGTGCCCGGCTCGTCGGTCGGGTCATATCGACCTCTTCTCGGACCTTCGGGTTGATAGAATTTCCCAGATTACCGCCGTCCTGCGCGGTGTGAAGCTGTCGGGCACCATGCGCCAAGGGCAACCCCGACAGCGCGGCGAGCGCGTGGTGGGTAGCGTCGGTAGGATCGTGGCTGCGGCTTATAGCGTGTCGGGTGCTGGATGTTCCGGTGCCCGAGATAGTGCTGCCGCGCGCGGGTATCGCGACCATGGTTGAGGAGCTTAGAACCATAGCCACATCGCGGCGCGCCTGTCGACGACGCCGACCCAGAACGTCGACCGATGTCAGCGAAAAGCTGCGGCGGCAAGCTCGCCAAGCTCGGCGAGACCATCACCGAGACCCTGGAGGTGGTGCCGCGGCAATGGAAGGTGATCCAGACCGTGCGCGAGAAGTTCACTTGCCGCGTCTGCGAGAAAATCACTCAGCCGCCGGCGCCGTTCCATGTCATCCCGCGCGGACATGTCGGGCCGAGCCTGTTAGCAATGATCCTTTACGCCAAGTACGGCGAGCACCAACCGCTGAACCGACAGAGCGAAGCTTATGCCCGCGAGGGGGTCGACCTCGATGTCTCGAGCTTGGCCGATCATGTCGGCGCCGGCGCGGCCGTGTTGAGCCCGCTCTGCGAGCTGATCCGCGGCCACGTGTTCGCCGCCCAGCGCGTGCACGACGACGACACGACGGTGCCGGTGCTCGCCAAGGGCAAGACAATCACCGGTCGATTATGGACGTACGTGCGCGACGACCGGGCGTTCGCCGTGCCCGATCCGCCGGCCGCAATGTTCTTCTACTCGCGCAATCGCGCCGGCGAGCATCCCGCCCGGCATCTGGCCGGCTATGCCGGGATTCTGCAGGCCGATGCCTATGCCGGGTTCGCCGATCTCTACGATGGCAGGCGCAAACCGGGCCCGATGTAGACCTGCTTGAGCTGATCCATCAGGATCACAGAGGTGTCGCGGAATTCTTGGACGTTGCGCGCCGCGACCTTGACCTTGAGCGGCTTATCCGGCCCGTAGCCGAGCGCCTCGATCAGCTTGCGGGCCAACGTTCGGTTCTTCTCGCATGGACAGGCGGTCGGGCCGGGGATCACCACGCGCTCGCACGGCAGATGTGCTGGGAACGGCGCGCGCACCGGCTTGCGGCGGGTGAAGGGGCGCGCGGCCGCGCCGTCCCTTTGCGCCGCGACAATCTCGTCCTCAGCCGCGTTCGCCGCGAGACCACTCTCTAACGGGAGATCGCCGTGAAAAAACGTCTCTTTAGGCATTTTTGACCCTCCTTAGGCATTTTTGACCCCGCAAGATGCCGACGAAACCCCGATTTTTTGGGTGGTTTTCCGCCAAAACCCCGCTCGGTGTTAAGGAACAGACAAGGCATTCCGCGGCTCTCGGGAGTTTCTTCGCGCGCGCGTGAGGGAGAAACGCACCGCAGGACTCCGATCCCGCCGAATTCGAGCTCGCGCTGCTCAATCTCGGTGTCAATGCACGGGACGCGATGCCGAACGGCGGCCGATTCCGCGTCGAAGCGCGCAACCTCTCATTCCGCTGCAACGACGCCGGAAGCGAGGGGCTGGTTGGCGATTTCGTTGCGGTCACACTATCGGACACTGGAACCGGTATGACAGCAGAGGTGCAGATGCGCGCGTTCGAGCCCTATTTCACGACTAAGGAGGTCGGTGTAGGCACAGGACTCGGCCTTTCGCAAGTTTACGGTTTCGCGAGGCAGAGCGGTGGGGCTGCATTGATTGAAAGTGAAATCGGCCGAGGCACATCGATTACGGTATATCTTCCTCGAGCGGTCAAGATTTCCATGGCGCTCACCTCGGCAGCGCACGATGCCGTAAAGGCAGCAGCCCCGGCCCGCCTCCTGCTTGTCGAGGACGACACCGAAGTCGCCCAAGCGACCACGGAGCTGCTGCGGGACATCGGCCTCGAAGTAATGTGGGTGCGCGACGGCAAAGCTGCGTTAGCAAAGTTAGAACATGACCCGACAATCGAGATGGTGATGTCGGACATCGTCATGCCCGGCGGTATGAGTGGTTTAGAGCTAGCACGTGGGATGCAGGAACATCATCCCGGACTCCCGGTTCTGTTGACGACCGGCTATAGTCAATACGCGCTGCAAGGGGAAAAAGAAGGTTTCATTCTGGTCGAAAAACCATATCGGCGCGACATGTTGGCGGCCTCAATCCGGAGAGCGATCGAGCACGGCAGCCGAACGCGGAGGCTCGCCGAGCAGGAGCCCAGCGTCAAACGCAACGCGAGATCGCATGCGGGATAAGTCGAAGCATCCATGCCGCAACGCGTAACTTTGATGGAAACAATCGAAACCGCCGGCTCGGAGGTGATCTTCGTTCATCAGGACGTCAGTACGGTGCGATGCGGCGCGCGGGCGGCGGCTCCATCGTCATTACGTCATCCGTTGCCGGTCTGGGGGATCGGCGGGGTTGGCCGGCTATTGCGCCGCAACGGGGGGCGTGCGTCTGTTCGCAAAGGCGGTCGCGATGGATTGCGCGGCGGCTGGCGACAGTATCCGGAGTTAATACAGTCCATCCCGCGTCATCGACACGCCGGTTTGGATGAAGTTACCAGCGTCTGCCGGGGAACAATGCGCCGATTGACCCGCACGAGGTGGTCGGAGCCGGGGTGCCGCTGGGCAGGGCCGGACAGGCGCAGGACGGCGTGCGATTCCTCGCTTCCGACGCGTCCATCTACATGACCGGCGGGGAGCTCGTGACCGACGGCGGCATGACGGGCGGCGCGAGACCTCGTTGAGCTGAGACCGACGCGCTGTGGGTCTTCTAACAGTTTTTGGAAGTGCGACTTTAGCGGACTCCTCCATGGTAATATATCTATGGAGGATTCCGCTAAACTCGCATTCCTCGTCAGCACCAGCGCACCGCCGCTGAACGAACTCGACCGAAAGCACGAGCGCGAGTCGACGACGAAGCTGGACCGCACGAGTACGCCGTCATGCTGGGCCAGGAGGTGTTGGATGAGCTCCCCGACATTAACGCTAAAAAGCATTCGGGCCCGCCCCGTTTTGCTCAAGCTCACCCGCCCCGTCGTAGCGCGCATTGCGACACTCGCCGACTGGCCGTTGATCCTAATCGATCTTTATACGGAAGAGGGGGTGATAGGACGCAGCTACCTCGAGCCTTACATCGCCAGATCGATGCGGTATCTCATTCCTGCCCTCCACGATCTCGGTGACATGCTCAAAGGTCGACGCCTCGCTCCGATCGAGTTTTACGAGGCAGCTCGAAAATCACTCCATTTCGTTGGCTACGAGGGCATGTCGATGATCGCTGTCGCCGGCATCGATATGGCAGCTTGGGACGCGCTGGCGCGGGCGGCCGGCGTACCGCTTTGCGTGCTGCTCGGAGGCGGCGTCGGCGCAGTGCCCGCGTACAACAGCAACGGCCTCTGGCTAAAGTCTGCGGAGGAAGTCGCGAGCGAGGCTGTCGAACTGCGCGAGGAGGGCGGAGTCACCGGTCTGAAACTGCGTCTTGGCCGTGAGCGTCTGGCCGATGACCTTGCGACGATCGAGGCCGTCCGAGAAGCAGTCGGGAGCGAAATGAGCCTGATGGTCGATTTCAACCAGGGACTTCACCTTGGCGAGGCGCTGGAACGATGCCATGCAATCGATGATCTCGGCCTCGCCTGGATCGAGGAACCCATCGTCTACGACAATCTCGACGGATACGCGCGGCTGACCGCCGACCTGAAGACGCCTGTCCAGATCGGCGAGAATTTCTACGGGCCGCGTGCCCTCTACACCGCCTTGCAGATGAAAGCTTGCGACTACGTGATGCCCGATTTTATGCGGATCGGCGGCGTCACAGGTTGGCAGAGAGCGGCTGCCATCGCCGCGGCGGCGGGCATACCCATTTCAACCCACCTCTACCCCGAGGTCGCCGCGCACGTCATGCGGGTCGCCGAAACGGCGCACTGGCTGGAGTGGCAAGATTGGGCCAATCCGATCTTGCAGCAGCCCTACCGAGTGAAGGATGGGAAAGTGCATATTCCGGATGTGCCGGGGCTGGGGCTGGAATGGGATGAGACGGCAATAGGCGCCCAGCTGGTTGACTGACCATTTCTAGACACGCAAACACCTCTCCGCCTGAGTTCAACACGCTGCTGCTCCTCGGAGCAAGCGAGTTGGGGGGAGCTCCCGCCGGCCAAAAACGAAATCATTGCGTATTCGGGGGCTGGCTTCGATTCTGTCCCCCCTCTTCTTCGTGCGCTATCAGCCGGGCCCGCGCGGGGAATGCTCAAGAACGTAACATCCGTATACCGACCAGCATCAACGTCGCTGCGAGGAGCGGACGCAGGATTCGATCGGGAACGCGTGCTGCAAAATGGCTGCCTACGTAGATTCCGGGTAACGAACCGATCAGCAGCGACGACAAGAGCAGCCAATTTACCGACCCAAGCAGCCAATGGCCGGTGCCCGCAATCAACGTAAGCGGTACGGCATGAGCAATATCGGATCCGACGAGCTTGCTGATCGGGGTTCGGGGGTAGAGCAGCACCAGCGCGGTCATACCTATCGCACCGGCGCCTACTGAAGACAGAGTAACGAGCACACCGAGGACGAGACCGGCGGTGATCGTCAGAGCGGCGACCCGGCGGGGATCAGGTTCCGGGCGGCGCGTTGCAGTCAGCAGTCGCAACCACCGATGCGAGACGACACAGACCGCGGTCAGAATTAGTGCGCAAGCAAGTACGATTGTGATCAGCGGCGGCGACGCACCGCCCCGGACTCCGAACTCGTAAAGTATAGCCAAGGTAAAGATCGCCGCAGGAATACTGCCGCTGGCAAGGCGCCGGGTCACCCGCCAATCGATGGTCTTCCGCCGATTGTGCACGACAGTGCCGACCGCCTTGGTCATTGCGGCATAGAGGAGGTCGGTGCCGACTGCAGTTGTGGCCTGGACGCCGAAAATCAACACGAGTAAGGGCGTCATCAGCGAACCGCCGCCGACTCCGGTCAATCCGACCAGAACACCGACCAAGAAACCCGAAAGCGCGAAAGAAGGGTTGATCGCATAGAGGATGTCCATCCGTCTCGGTTCCCCTGCGACCGAAGTTCGTGCGGTATCGGGTTTACGGCAGAATCCAGGGTATGGTCGCACAACGTCGAGCGTAGATGACACTGCTAAACTCAACCAGGAAGCCGACACCCGTCGTTTTGACCAGCCGGCCGTGATGCGCAGCGATCTTCGGCCCAAACACCTCTTTGCGGATCGTCTTGAAAGTTTGGAGAGTGCCTTCCTCGTCTACCCCCATCAGCCGCGAATAGCCCGCGACATCGGCAGCGAGGATCGCAGCAAGGCGGCGGGTTTGGCTCACGTCGCTTCGCCGGCTGCCAGGCGCAGGCCAGACAAAAAAAGCTCGCGGTGCTCTGTGTTGCGCAGATAGCTGGCGTCCGGTATCACGACGGAGGTAATGGTTCTCAGCCGTGCGACCACCTCTCGCGCGTCGTCGAGTCGACCCATGTGGGCATAGCAGGCGGCAAGAGCGCGATAGGGTTGCGGGTAGCTTAGATCCTCCTGTATCGCGAGGAGGAGTTTCGGCACCGCCTCATCGAAGCGCCGGCTGACAAAATGGGCGTAACCCATTACGTTAAACGTAGTACCGACTCGTGCGCGCGGGCTGAGGCGGAGCGCGGCTTCGAGATGCTCGATCGCGATGTCGGGCTGGCCTGCATACAATCTGAATGTGCCGCTGACGTGCCACCCCCGCGCGAAATTCGGGTTGAGCGCCAGGGCGCGGTCAACCAACGCGATCATGGCGCCGATATCCTGGCCGAAATAGGCGAGCGTGTGAGCGGCATTCACCAGGATGCCCGGATCGTCGCCGGCAACTTCTAACGCTCGCCTCGCGAAATCGGTGCCCTTCCGGCCGTCCGCCGCCGGATCTTCGCTCCGACCGTCAAGGACCAGCCGAAAACAACAGAACGCGGCCCATGCGAGGGCGGGCCCATAACGCGGATCGCGCGCGAGCGCCTGCTCGGTAAGACGGAGCGCCTCGGGAATTTGCCTCGACGACGACACGTACATCGCATAGGCACGGAGATAAAGGTCATAGGCGGTCAGGTCTGTAGTCGGATGGTTGGCCGAACGCGCGGTCTCGGCAGCCTGTAATGCCGGCTCGATAACGCCAGCGACGCTCGACGCCACCTTGTCCTGAAGCTCGAAAACATCTCCGAGCGAGCCGCGAAGCGGTCGGCCCACAGATGCGTGCCGGTTTCCGCGTCTATCAATTGCCCAGTGATTCGCACCCGCCCGCCGGCCTTGCGCACCGAGCCCTCGAGCACGTAACGCACGCCGAGTTCGCGACCCACCCGCTTAACGTCGGGCGATTGGCCCTTGTAGGAGAAGCTCGAATTGCGGGCGAGCACGAACAACCAGCGGATGCGGGAGAGCGCGGTAATGATCTCCTCGACCATGCCGTCAACGAAATATTCCTGCTCCGGATCGCCCGACATGTTTTGGAACGGTAATACCGCGATCGATGGATTATCGGGCAGCGGAGGGTTAGCCAGCGAGGTCGCTGCTGGCTCCACGCCGAGCCGGATTCGGTACACCCTTAGCGGCCTTGCAATGTTCTTGACCCGCTGCTCGCCCCTGTCCTCGAAGGACAAATCCAGAGGACCTGCAGCATCCTCCTGAACGCGGGCCGAAACACATATACCGCCGGGTTCAGCCAAGCTTTCGAGCCGTGCCGCGACATTGACACCGTCGCCATAGATGTCGCGCCCGTCCCTCATAATGTCGCCGACATTGATCCCCATGCGGAACTCGATGCGACGATCAGACGGCACGGCGGCGTTTCGTTCCGCCATTTCGCGCTGCACTTCGACGGCGCAACGCACCGCATCGACGACGCTTGCAAACTCCACCAGCAAGCCGTCGCCCGTGGTCTTAACAATTCGACCGCGATGTTCCTTGATTTTGGGGTCGGCCAATTCGCGCCGAAGCGCTTTCAGGCGCGCGAGAGTTCCTTCCTCGTCCGCACCCATGAGCCGGCTGTAGCCAGCGACATCGGCGGCGAGAATTGCGGCCAACCTGCGTTCGACGCGTGCCGTGGCCAAAGCGGTGCTCCTCAACCGCATGGGCCGAACAGATCATCGGCTCTCGGAGCACATTCTACCGGCAAAC
>Ga0306920_100010405_pt1 | contig 12476 bp, 10 predicted proteins | sample flu12Cox44000170_FD_204666 | JGI IMG/M metagenome (GOLD analysis project Ga0306920, IMG submission 204666) | Lab enrichment of tropical soil microbial communities from Luquillo Experimental Forest, Puerto Rico - flux4day.12C.oxic.44.000.170 (v2)... | ecosystem: Environmental > Terrestrial >...
CGTCGAGCAGGACTGCGTCGAATGGCCCGGCTTGCCACTCCAATGCGTCGTGCACGACAATTTCGGCATTGAGAGAGAGGCGGGAGAGATTCTCGCGCAAACGGCTAATCCGAGCGGGCGAGCGATCGACTGCGGTTACGTTTGCGCCCGCGAATGCGAGCTGGGCGGTTTTCCCCCCTGGTGCTGCGCATAGATCGGCCACGCTCATACCCCGCAGGTCACCAAAAAGACGCGCCGGCAAGGCGGCCGCGGCGTCCTGTACCCACCACGCACCTTCGGCGTACCCGGGCAGCAGGGAGACCGCTCCGTGGGCGAGCGTACGTACGGTCCCAGTGGGGAGTACGCGCCCGCGCAATCGTTCGGCCCAGGACTCGGCGTCTTGCTTTACCGTGAGGTCTAGCGCCGGCTCGTGTCCATTGGCAGCCGCAATTGCACGAGCTGCATCGTTCCGGTAGGTCTTGGTCCAGCGCTTGAGCAGCCATTCCGGTGTATCGCGCGAAGTGTCCTCCGCTGATACAACTGCACCGTTCTGCGCCACGCGGCGAAGCACCGCGTTAACGAGGCCAGCGTAACGCCCAGCTCGGCGATCAGCCTGCGCCAGACGGACCGAAAGGTCGACCGCGGCGTGATCGGGGACTTCGAGCCAGAGAATTTGTGCGGCACCGAGCAAAAGTATCGTTTCGGTCCGCGGCGCGTCGTTGGGGAAACCTTTCTCAAGATAGCCGCCAACCAAATAACGCAAGGTACCAAGCCGACGTAATACGGTGGCCGTGAGCCGCCGTGCCAAAGCGCGGTCACGCTCTGGCAGGGCAGACAGGCCCGGATGGGCGTTCTTGCCCGAAAGCTGCTCATCGAGCGCGATTCGCCGCCGCAGAACGCCGTCGAGGATGTCGGCAGCAATTTTTCGAGCAGCGAGGCCGGGAACTTCCGGCTGTGGGGAAGTGCGCGGACGCGCCATACCCGGATAGTTGCCGCTAAATTGTGTTCAGGTCACGAAGTTTCATCGAAAATGTCAACAACGCACAGCTTTTCGTTATCGATCGCCCACGTTCCGCCATTTCACCGCGATTGGGCGCGCCATCCTTCAAGACCGATCAACCTACCCCGAAACGTTCACGCGCCCGCTTTTGCCGCCTTCTTGTTTTGTCGGTTATTGACCAAATCGTCGACCACTGCAGGGTCGGCCAGCGTCGATGTATCTCCCAGATTGCCATATTCGTCTTCAGCGATCTTGCGTAGGATTCTTCGCATGATCTTGCCCGAACGCGTCTTCGGCAGGCTCGGTGCGAATTGGATCAAATCAGGCGAGGCGATCGGACCAATCTCTTTGCGCACCCACTGCACCAGCTCTTTGCGGAGGTCTTCGCTTGGTTTCTCGCCTGCCATCAGTGTTACGTAGGCGTAGATGCCTTGGCCCTTGATGTCGTGCGGATAGCCGACGACGGCGGCTTCCGACACTTTCTCATGTGCTACCAGAGCGCTCTCCACTTCCGCTGTGCCAAGGCGATGCCCAGCGACATTGATCACGTCGTCGACGCGACCAGTGATCCAGTAATATCCGTCTTCGTCGCGACGACAGCCGTCGCCGGTGAAATATTTGCCTTTGTAGGTCGAGAAGTAAGTCTGCTCAAAACGCTCGTGGTCGCCATAGACGGTTCGCATCTGCCCCGGCCATGCGTCGGTGATACACAGGTTTCCGCTGGTTGCCCCTTCAAGCGGCTTACCGTCAGCATCTACGATCTCCGGCCTAATGCCGAAAAATGGCCGTGTCGCAGAGCCGGGTTTGAGTTTGGTAGCCCCCGGCAACGGAGTAATCATGATTCCGCCAGTTTCCGTCTGCCACCACGTGTCGACGATCGGACAGCGATCCTCTCCCACCACGCGGTGATACCACTCCCAGGCTTCAGGGTTGATCGGCTCGCCGACCGAACCGAGCAGGCGTAACGATTTACGCGAGGTCTTCTTGACGGATTCGTCACCAGCCTGCATCAGCGCGCGGATCGCGGTTGGCGCCGTATATATAGTATTGACCTTGTGCTTGTCGCAGACCTCCCAGAAACGCGACGTGGTTGGATAATTTGGAACCCCCTCGAACATGAGTGTGATGGCGCCATTCGAAAGAGGCCCGTAGAGAATGTAAGTGTGGCCGGTGACCCAGCCGACGTCGGCGGTGCACCAGTAAATGTCGCCGTCGTGATAGTCGAACACGTACTGATGCGTGATCGATGCATAGAGCAGGTATCCGCCGGTTGTGTGCAATACGCCCTTTGGCTTGCCAGTCGAACCCGACGTGTAGAGGATGAACAACGGATCCTCTGCATTCATTTCCTCGCAGGGGCACTCGGCGGGCACGGTTTTGGCGACTTCATCATAATATTGGTCGCGTCCAGCCTTCATGTTGACAGGTGCATTGGTGCGCTTGACGACAATGACATTTTTGACACCGCTAACCTTCTCACAGGCGGCGTCGACATTTGCTTTCAACGGAATCTTGCGCCCGCCGCGAATGCCTTCATCAGCTGTGACAATGATGATCGATTTGCAGTCGTCAACACGCCCTGCAATCGAGTCGGGTGAAAAGCCACCAAAGATAACAGAGTGGATCGCGCCGATGCGTGCACAGGCCAGTATCGCATAGGCCGTCTCGACGATCATCGGCAAATAAATGGTTACACGATCTCCTTTCTTGACGCCCTGTTTTTTCAGCACGTTGGCGAACTTGCTCACTTCTGCATGCAATTGCTTGTAGGTGATCTTCTTATCGTCCTTGGGATCGTCGCCTTCCCAGATGATTGCGGTTTGGTCGCCACGCTTTTGCAAATGACGGTCGATGCAGTTAAAGCAGGCGTTCAGCTTTCCGTCCTCGAACCATTTGATTGAAACGTTGTCCGGCGCAAAGGAAGTATTTTTTACCCTGGTGAAAGGCTTGGACCAGGTGATGCGCTTGGCCTGTTCGGCCCAGAACTTGTCTGGGTCCGTCAAAGACGCGGCATACATCTCTTTGTATTTGATTTCATTCACGAAGGCCCGTGACTGCCACTGCGCAGGTACGTCGTAGATCTTGTCCGACATCGAAACTTCCTCCCCGCCCACCACTTTATGAGGCGGGCGCTTATACATTTTGTCTCTACGACATTATGCGACGTGGTCCTTGCAAACCACAAGGCGCGGATAGCCCTACTTTTGGGTCCGTCAGGGACCCCAACCGCCGACAATCGCGCCAATAATCAGAAAAGCCCCCAGCCAAGCGATACTGTCGATGACCGTGAGCATCGGCCGGCGTCCGCCAAATGCATTGTTGGTTGCGAGCGTGGTCAATACAAAGCCGAACCAGCAGAAAGCAGCCGAAATTATACCGGCACGCATAGTGAACATGTTCATATGGACAAGAATGCCATAGAGCACCCAGGCAATGATGAACTCACTGATAAATACCACGACGAACGGAGCGCCTTTTGCGATGCCAGACTTCGCGTCCTGCTCGACCTTGCACTGTTCGACGGTCTTGCCCTGCGCAGCGAGCCAGGGCTTGCTCAACGCGGTGTAATAAATACCGCCGAAAAACCAGGCGGCAACGGCAGCAACCAGGAGTGAAATAATGTTGGCGTGCGTAAAGTTCATTGTATCGCCCCCTTATTTCAGTCCCCCCATTTTGCAGACCAATTTCCATTCCGCTTCGGTCACCGGCTGAACTGACAGGCGCGCATATTTTACCAGCGCCATCTCTTTCAGTTTTGCTTCGGCTTTGATCGCGGCGAGCGTTACTGGTTTTGGCAAAGGCTTCTCGGCAACAGTTTGCACTGCTACCCATGCTTCGCCTTTCGCCGCCGTTGGATCAGCGAAAGATTCGCGGATGACCTCGCCAATGCCAACGATCTGTTTTTCGTCCCCGGTATGATAGAAAAAAAACTTGTCGCCTTTTTTCATTTCCTTCAGATACCGGCGTGCGGTGAAATTGCGTACGCCCGTCCAAGCTTCTCCTTTTGAGCCGCGCTTGAGCTGATCGTTCCAGGAATATTCATCGGGTTCTGTCTTCAGCAACCAATAGGCCATGGTCCTATTCCTGTTTGAGTGGACGCGCGAGCAGCGACTCGATTGCTTCATCGACGCTCATTTGTTCTGACAGCACGGCGGCGACGGCGGCCGAGATTGGCATTTCCACGTTTCTTTCCCGAGCCATTTCAAGCAATACCGGTGCGGTGAATATTCCCTCTGCGAGCTTGCCACGTGTGGCGGTGCCGAGCTTCTCGCCTTTGCCTAAGGCCACTCCGCAGGAGAAATTGCGTGATTGCGGTGTCCCGCAGGTGAGTATCAAATCGCCGAGTCCTGAGAGGCCCATCATGGTTTCGGTTTTTGCGCCATACGCTGTGCCGAATCGAACAAGCTCAGTAAAGCCGCGGGTCGTGAGCGCGGCTGAGGCGCTGGCACCCAACCCCTTTCCAGCCACGATGCCGGCAGCAATCGCAAGGACGTTCTTCGTGGCGCCTCCAAGTTCAACGCCTCGTACATCGGTCGAATGATAAGGACGAAAAGTACCGGCATTTAGCGCGTGCGCCAATGCACTTGCGACCTTCCCATCGGGTGCGGCAATGGTGACTGCCGTCGGCAATCCACGCGCGACATCCGCTGCAAAACTTGGTCCTGATAGGATCGCCGGCACTGCAATTGGGGCACATTCAGCGATGATTTCCGTCATGAACTTATGCGTGCCGCGCTCAATACCCTTCGCGCACGCGATCAGTGGTGTGTGTTTCGTGATTGATGACGCTAGCGACACTATCACCGAACGCATGGCCTGCGCCGGCACCACCACAAGGATGGCATCGCTGCCTGCCGTCTCACCGAGGTCGCGAGTCACTTTGATCGCATCGTCGATGCGCACACCAGGCAGGAACCGGCTTTCGCGGTTCTGTTCGAGGCTTGCGGCGTTATCGACCTCGTGTTCCCAAAGAATGACGTTGCTGCGGCCTGCGCGCACACAGGTCAGCGAGAGTGCTGTGCCCCAAGCGCCGCCACCGAGCACTGCAATGCGTTGTATGGTCATGTCGCCGCCCGCCAGTAAACTATTTATATGCCGCTGTGCGCCGGCGCGCGCCCTCGGCGGCCGCTATCTCGTCAAGCGGCCACCGTGCCCGCGGCGCTACATCGAGCGAATCAGTGAGACCGAGCGCAAGCCTCTCACAGCCGGCCCAGGCGATCATTGCACCGTTGTCCGTGCACAGCTCCGGCGGGGGTATGACGAGCGTAGCACCGACTTCAAAAGCAAGGCGGTTGAGCACCTTTCGGATAGCTTGGTTCGCGGCGACGCCGCCTGCGGCAACCAGCGCGCTCGGAGTCCCGAAGCGCGCACGGAAAAGCACCAGACCAGAACGCAGCCGATCGAACACAACCTCGACAATCGCCTGTTGGAAGCTCGCACAGAGATCAGCGACGTCTTCGTCGCTGAGCGGAGCGATTTTTTCAGCTTCCAATCGCAAAGCGGTTTTGAGTCCGGAGAGCGAAAAATCAGCGTCTTTGCGTCCATGCATGGGCCGCGGAAGATTAAAGCGCCTTGGATCGCCGCGAAGGGCCTCTCTTTCCACCTGCGGTCCGCCTGGATAACCGAGGCCGAGCAACTTTGCGGTCTTGTCGAAGGCCTCGCCAACGGCATCATCTTGCGTTGTGCCAAGTCGGATGTAATCACCAATACCGCGCACAGCCACTATCTGTGTGTGACCGCCGGAGGCGAGGAATAGGCAGTACGGAAATGCCGTCCGATCGGTCAAGCGCGCGGTCAGTGCATGTGCCTCCAGGTGATTAACCGCAATCAATGGTTTATTTTTAACCAAGGCAATCGCTTTTGCAGTAGTCAATCCGACTATGACCCCGCCGATCAGTCCAGGTCCGGCGGCTGCCGCGACCCCGTCGATTGCGTCATAATTGCAGCCGGACTGCCGCATGGAACTGGCGATTACGTGATCGAGGGCTTCGACATGGGCACGTGCCGCGATTTCCGGTACGACCCCGCCGAACGCGGCATGCTCGCTGATCTGGGACAACACCACATTGGAGAGGATATTGCCGCGGCCGTCTTGAAAGCGTTTGACAACCGCCGCGGCAGTCTCATCGCACGTCGTTTCAATGCCGAGGACGATCATCAGTGCCTCTTTTGCCCTCGCGCCCGCCCGGCGCAAGGTGACGGCCGCCAAAATAATAGCTTAGCTAGTTCTGAGCGTGGGGCCGACCCCGGCTCGGCCTAGCATCGTGAGGTTATATGGTGCAATCCACAGCCTCTTTGCGCATCGGGACGCGGGGCAGTCCGCTCGCCCTGGTACAGGCGCGTCTGGTGCGTTCGCGACTAGCTGCGGCCACGGGTGTCAACGAGCAGGAGATTGAACTCCTGGTTATTCGCACGACCGGCGATACGATCCAGGATCGACCGTTGACGGACGAAGGCGGCAAAGGGCTGTTCACAAAAGAGATCGAGGAAGCCTTGCTTGAAAAACGGATCGATGTCGCCGTGCATTCAGCAAAGGACATGCCGACCAGTTTGCCGGGGGGCTTAGTGTTGGGTGCGTGCCTCGAGCGGGAGGATCCTCGCGACGCGTTCATCAGCCGTCAGGCCCGCTCGCTTGGGCAGTTGCCGCACGGCGCCCGGCTGGGAACTACTTCGCCACGGCGGCAAGCCATCGCAAAGCGCGCCCGCCCCGATTTGCGCCTGGCACCACTGCGCGGCAATGTTGAAACGCGGTTGCGCAAGCTCGACGCCGGCGAGGTCGATGCGACCTTGCTTGCGCTTGCCGGTCTGAAACGGCTGGGGTTGGGCGCGCAAGCAACCCACATCATGAGCACTGACGAATTTCTACCTGCTGTCGGACAGGGCGCAATCGGCATTGAAGCACGTGAGGACGACAGGCGCGTCTCCGATATTCTCGTCCGCATCGATCACATCGACACATCGACAGCGATTGCTTGCGAGCGCGCTTTCCTTGCCGCACTCGATGGTTCTTGCAAGACGCCCATCGCTGGCCATGCAACAATCGCTGGTGACGCCGTGCAATTTCGTGGATTGATCGCGCGCCTAGACGGCACCGCCGCGCATGACATTGTCGGCACTGGAAGGCGCAAAGATGCAACGACCATTGGCGCCGAGGCTGGCCGAGAGCTCAAGCATCGAGCTGGGCCCGAATTTTTTGACTAGTACATTCCGGAAATTGGACACTGGCTTTTGCAAAAGATCATACACCGAGAAAGCTGACAATGCGTGTCGTTATCACTCGTCCGCAAGCAGATGGCGAACGCACTGCCGCCGAGCTGCGCGCGCGGGGACACGAGGTTCTGATAGCGCCGTTGATGCTGGTTGAGCCGGTCAGTGCGGATCTCGCCGGCACGTGGGGTGCCGTCATTATCACCAGCGGGAATGCGGCCAAGGCGATTGCGGGCAATGTTGCGCACGATGCACTAGTCAAGGTGCCGCTCTTTGCCGTCGGCCATCGCAGCGCCGAAGCCGCTCGCCAAGTTGGCTTCACGAACGTAACCTCCGCGGGCGGCGACGTGGACGATCTCATACGCTTGGTGATTGAACGCCGTGCCGATGAAAATGCTCCGCTGCTCTATCTGGCCGGCGAGGACCGCGCCGCCGATCTCATTGGCGAACTAACGGCGCGCGGAATGGCGGCCGAGATGCGCATTATCTATCGTGCGGTTAGCGCGCCGTTTCCGCCTTCTTTGATCGATGCGCTGAAGGCTGGGGCGGTTGATGCTGTCATGCATTTTTCGCGCCGGAGCGCCGACAATTACGTGTCTGGCGCGGCCAAGGCGGGCGTCGCCGGGCTGGCAATGGCCGTTCGCCATCTCTGCCTGTCGGGGCAGGCTGCCGAGCCGCTTGCCGGGGCGAGCGGTATCGTCATTGCCGCACGGCCTGACGAGGCAGCATTAATTGAGCTTTTGCCACCGCACCAGGCTTGATGATTGGCGCACCCCGATAATTTGCGTTATTTCCTGTTGCGGGGTTGGGTCGATCGCGAAGGAAAAGCGGATGTCGGAAAAGCCTACTACGCCGGGCCCCCCCGTGGGCGTGCGCCGCCACAAGCGCCCTGCGCCGACCATCGATTTGACTGCAACTGAGACGGCTTCCAATGCAACCGCGCCTCCCGAACCGCCTCCTGCCCACGAGCAGCCCGAGGCGGCAGCATCCGGTCTCGATGCCCAGTCGACGGCTAACCAGGGATCGTCTTTCAAGCCGCCGGGGCGGTTCAGTCTGCCAGCAGTTATGGGCGGATTTTTCGGGGCGGCTCTTACGGCCATCATTCTTGCTGCGCTTTGGTTTGCCGGCGCAGTGCCAGCCCGTTACGTCGCTTCCGGCGACGGCGGCGCACAAATTGCGGACCTGGAAAAACGAATGCGTGAATTGGAAAGCCGTCCAGCGGATCCCGGCGTTTCGGAACGTCTTACCGCTGCAGAGAATGCTATGAAATCGCTTGGCGTCACGCTGACCGCACTCACCAAACGCAGCGACGAAGGCGTGAGCATTGCGGCTGATGCAAGGTCGCGCGCTGATGCCGCACAAAATGCCGTCACCAAATTGCGGGACAATGTACAAAATCTCAATACATCGGCCGGCTTATCGTCGGCGGATGCTGACGCCGTACAAAGGCGTCTTTCGGCGCTTGAACAGGCGACCGCGAAGCCAACAAGTGATAAGGGCGCGCGGCTTGCGCTGAGTGCCGCTGCACTACGCGATGCAGTGGCAAGTGGAATGCCGTTTGTCGCTGAACTCGATGAAGTGAGATCGCTCGGCGCGGACGAGAAATCTTTAGCGCCGCTAATTCCGTTCGCTACAAGTGGCGTAGTGACCGTTGCCGCGCTTGCGCAGGAGCTTCGCAGTCTGGTCCCGGCTATCATGAAGGCCTCTGGTGCGCAGGCATTGCCGGGAGGGTATCTGGAACGCCTGGAGGCGAGTGCTGCCAAGCTTGTGCGAATCCGCCCGGTTAATGCGCCGGAGGGTGACGATTCATCTGCCGTATTGGCGCGTGTCGAGAAAGAAGCTGCAAGCGCGGCCATTGATGACGCGCTCGTTGATTTGGGCAAGCTGGACCCGGCCATACGGGCGCCGGCGCAAAACTGGATCGCCAAGGCTCAGTCCCGGCAGGCTGCGCTCGCAGCAGCACGTCAGCTTGCGAGCACCACCGCACACGTGCTCGGCAAGCAATGAGGCTGGGATGATTCGTGTCATCCTTTTTCTAGTTTCGATCGCAATCATAGCTGCGAGCTTTGCGTGGATTGCCGATCGTCCGGGTGAGGTTGCCATTACCTGGATGGGCTATCGCATCGAAACGTCGGTCATGGTGGCTGTCTTCGCCGTTTCCGTGCTTGCGCTCGCAGTCATGCTACTATGGTCTATCGTGCGGGCGATTTTGCACTCGCCCGAGCAGGCGTCGCTATTCCTGCGTCATCGTCGTGCCGCCAAAGGGTATCACGCGATTAGCCGGGGTTTGATCGCCATCGGGGCGGGCGACTTGCGTGTTGCGCGGAAATCCGCGGATGAGGCGGCCCGCCTGTCACCGGGCGATCCGCTCGCGCTTCTGCTAACCGCGCAATCCGCGCAAATGGCTGGCGACCGAAACGCTGCGGAACGTGCGTTTCGTCAAATGGCTCATCGCCAAGACACCAAATTACTGGGATTGCGGGGTCTCTATATCGAGGCGCAGCGGCGCAAAGATCCTGAGGCAGCCCTGGCTGTGGCAAAGGAGGCGACCAAAATGGGTGTCGCGGTTGCTTGGGCCGGGCAGGCTGTACTGGACTATCGTTGTGCCGCTGGCGACTGGGCGGGCGCCCTCGATGCCCTCGACCACATGAAAAGCGCGTTGGAGAAGTTTGACTACAAACGCAAGCGGGCGGTGTTGCTAGCCGCCCGCGCGCAAGCGATTGAAAGCATCGATCGGGATGCATCACGCACATTGGTTCTGGAGTCGGTCAAGCTCGCGCCGGACTTGGCGCCGGCGGCGGCTTTGGCCGGTCGACGGTTGGCGGAATCAGGAGAGGCACGAAAGGCACGCCGAATATTAGAAGCGGCGTGGACCATCAACCCGCACCCTGATATTGCCGACAGCTATGCGAATTTGCGGCTCGGGGACAGCGCGCGCGAGCGGCTGGCACGCATGCAAAAGCTCGCCAGCAAGGTCCCGGGCCAGCTTGAAGGTGCTTTGGCGGTCGCGCGTGCGGCGCTTGATGCGCGCGAGTTTGCAACCGCGCGAGCAGCGCTCGCACCGTATTTGTCGGCGCCAACCCGGCGCGTCGCGACGTTGATGGCGGAAATTGAAGAAACCGAACACGGCGATGAAGGCCGCGTACGTGAATGGATGACGCGCGCTATGCGAGCCTCCGGCGACCCGGTTTGGACCGCCGATGGCGTTGTTTCGGACAGATGGCTTCCTGTTTCGCCGAACGGACGACTTGACGGCTTCGAATGGAAAGTTCCTCTCGCCGAGATAGGCGTCAGCCGGCCTATTATCGAGGCTAGTTCTCCTGCGGCCGACCCGATGACGATTGCCCCCGCGGGGGCGAACCCAGAGCCGGCGGTGGAAGAGTCGGAGAAAACCGCACACCCCAAGAACCCAGCACAGGCCGAATTGGCCCAGCCGCCAAAGGGGGCCAGACCGTTTAGGTCATCCAAGCCTACCGAGCCTGTCATCCCATTGGTGCACGCACCAGACGATCCGGGCCTGGAATCAGGCCTCGATGGCGACCCAGTTCGAGAAACGTCGACGCCATCTACCCGTGACACATGGCATAGGTTCCGCCAATTATTCCGTTGAGGGCCGTGCAAGGGAAAGGGCCATATTGCTTGCCAAGCGATGTTCGCGCCGATATCAGTGGCGCGGTTTTGGCCGGCGTAGCTCAGCGGTAGAGCATCCGCTTCGTAAGCGGGTGGTCGGGGGTTCAAATCCCTCCGCCGGCACCACATAGAAAATCCGAAACATGTGGAAGAAGGTCTGGAGCCTCGCCGGGGCCTCGGTCTGGCCAACATGTCCGATCTATCCTCGACCGCTGGCTATAGTCCAGCCGCCGCGTCAATCGTGCAGTCGAACGCCAATGCCCAGAACGCGGAGTTGATCTCGGCTACCATCGAGTGCGGCCAGGCGAACATGGCCACGCTCGAGCGCGCGGTTCTCAAAGACAACACCCTCATGCCTGGAGAATGGTACGGCGGTCAGCTGCACATAGCTCCGCTCGTCTCTCAAGACGGCCCCAAGACCTACACCATATCGGTGGCAGTTGGATCCGATCGACACGAAATCCAAATTTCGCAGGGGCCGCCTAGTTCGTGACTATGGCGGCGGCGCGACGAGCACGATCAGAAAGATTGGAGCAATAGCTTCAGTAGCTGCCTTAGCTTCGACGATTGAAGTATCGGCTAATGCCGATCCGGAAAGCTGCCGCGATGCGGTGGATCAGTTTAGGTCTGCCAAAAGCGAAGTTATAGATGGCGCACGCGCCTTTGCGTCGTGCGTTTCCAGCAGCGACGGCCACAAACGTCTACCGCACGCGGCTCAAGTCCGGTGAGGGCAGCGAATGTAGTGACGATTTGCTAGTCAGTCATCCCGTTCTCCTGTCACGTTTAGGCCACGCTCCTGCGGGGCCTCACCGGAGCCTCGGCGCGGCTATTACTTCCGTGAGGCTCCGTGAACGGACGGAAACACGCGGAAATTCTCCGCACATTATTGCGGGGGTTTCGGAGCGAGCGAGCAGACGTCAATAAAGCTGTGGATATAGTTGGAAACGACAACTGGGCCACTTCGTAAGCGGGTGGTCGGGGGGTTTAAATTCCACCGCCGGCACCGTCCTGATAGCGGGAAGCCGTCCGACAATATTTTTCAGTTGAAGGTTTGGGACAAGCCCCACTGTGTGCCTTCATCCAATTGATTGAAGTAGTGTTATAATTTATGCTCCGAAGGAGCTTGGGCGGGGGACGGTAGCTGCTTTGCCGAATTAAATCTGTCATTCGCCCGCGCCGATAACATACGATATTGGCGCAATCAGATCCGTGACTTGCAGAGTAACGCTATGACCAGACCCGCTGTCATTCTCGTCGGTGCCGATAAAGGAGGCGTAGGCAAGACAACCGTTGCCCGCACCTTGATCGATTACTTTGGTGCTCACCAAACACCGACCCGTGCTTTCGATACCGAGACTCCGCGTGGAACGCTCAAGCGATTCCATCCTGATTTGACAGAGGTCGTAGATGTGACCTCGGTTTCGGACCAAATGAAAATCTTTGACACGCTGGGTAGTGCGGACGCTAGGGTGACGGTGATTGACGTTCGAGCCGGCTTGCTATCCTCGACGCTGCAGGCGCTGACCGATATCGGTTTCCTGGAGTCCGCCAAAAAAGGACAGATCACTTTTGCTGTATTTCACATTCTTGGATCATCGATCGCCTCGCTCCAGGAAATCGCGGAAACTGCCCGGGTTGTCGGTGAGGCCAACTATTTCCT
>Ga0306920_100010407_pt1 | contig 12475 bp, 12 predicted proteins | sample flu12Cox44000170_FD_204666 | JGI IMG/M metagenome (GOLD analysis project Ga0306920, IMG submission 204666) | Lab enrichment of tropical soil microbial communities from Luquillo Experimental Forest, Puerto Rico - flux4day.12C.oxic.44.000.170 (v2)... | ecosystem: Environmental > Terrestrial >...
GCGACCGGGGGCTGCCGGGATGGCCTGCACTCCGACCGACTGAATCAGAATGAAGGTGCCGAATCCACCCTCGCGTTCCTGTTGGCGCTTTTGGAAATCCGTGTGGCGGAGACCCTCACTCCGTCCGTCGAAAACCTGGATCGGGTCGGGAACCCGGGCCGCTTGTCGGGCATTGGCCTAGCCAGGGAAACGGTTGGGAGTTAACCTTCGTCCGCGTCATGGACGAAGGATCTATGATGCCTTCGTGGCGCGGCTGAGTGCGGATGGCAGCGCCCTGGTCTGGAACGTCGCCGCCGAGCGGATCAGTCCGTTTAATCTGCAAGAGTTCGTGGCCGACGTGTGGCCGCTGGCCGAGGAGTCCTCGGATATTGTCTACTGGGCGCAGGAGTTCGAGTCCGGCCACGGGAACATGGCCGCCTGACGGGACCGGAAAGGCCCGGCGCCGGCGCGTTGCAGGGCGGGGCGGGAGCCACGCCCGGAGGTACGGCGATGGGCGGGACAGAGTAGGCTCCGCCACTGCCTCCAAGGGAGTGGCTGCTTCGGCGGCGCGTGACGCCCGTCGCCGGGCATTGTTCCCGAGGTTTCGCGCAATCCCGCAGAGCCAGGATCGCAGGCTGTCTGCCTGCTCAAGTGTCGCGCGCTCGCGCCACGCGGCCCAGAAGGTCTCCTGGGCGATGTCCTCGCTGAGCGTCAAGTCTCCGCAGTAGCTGTACGCAACGGCACAGACCAGTGACTGGTGCCGCCGTACCACCGTTTCAAATGCCGGAGCACTTCCCTGACGCACGAGTTGCCAGAGTTCGGAATCGGACGCGCGCTCGGTTGCAGCAGGAGTCAACATGGCCTTCCTCCGCGAACACCTTGGTGCCTATAGTGTGCGAGGACCACCCCGCCTGCAAGTAAGTGGCGCCAAGGGGGCCCGAGGTGACAGACCTCCTCTTGCCAGCGATCACGTCGCAACTTTCCAGTCGGCCAGTACGAAAGTCGCACGCAACCACATCCGGATTATGGGCTTGTGACCTCGACCGACGCAGTCCGAGACCAGCGGGCCCACGCCGCGGCACCCGTGCGTCACGGGGGCAGAGCCCAGGCCACATGCGTGCTCCGCAGGAGTTGACTGAGGAAGTCCAGGGCCGAACGCCTCTGCTGCCAGCACGTCCGCCACACCGACATCAGCGCCGCCTGCGCTCGCGCGCCAACCCAGGTCCGGCTGCCACCCCAGACCTTCCGCAGGATGACGCCGAAGCGGATCGCCAACTCCGCACGGCAGTTGGTGGCGTCCAGCCCCGGCTGACGCAAAAACGTGAACAGGTCGTCGCGATGAGCCCACAGGTGCTGGGCCAAACGCTCGTTAGCCGCGTTCACCTTGGGCGGAAAGACCAGGTCGGACAGTTGGTTCTCCATGCGCCCGCGGGCCACCGCCAAACCGTGCCGGCTGATCTTGCCTGCCGCGTGGCGGTCGCGCAGATCCAGCCCGGCCCGGAGCAGCTCAGCCACCCGGCGGAGGAAACAGACCGCTCCCCGCGTCGCGGTCGCCGCCATCTCATCGGCCCGCCGTAGCAGGTGTTGCAGGCACTGCTGGTGCCGGGCGCCCTTGAACTGGTCGTATGGCGACCAGCCTATCTGATTCCTCCCAGCCGCGGCTACGGGTCATCGTATGGCGGCGTGCTCGCCCGCCCCTCGAGCGTGTCCGGCGGACTGTCAAAAAAAGGCACGCCGACGTTGGCTGCGGCCAGTTTCTGCAGTTCTTCGCTCAGGGCAGTCATGGCGTCGCGCGCATCGGCGATGCGTGGGCGCTGGGCCGGATCCCCACTGCGGTATGCGAGCCTCAAGTTGTCCAGGATGCCCTGGTATGCCTTCAGGGCGGGATGTACCGCCTTGTCGGCTGGTGCCGCCAATTCTAAGGGGCGCACGCACGGCGCGCCAGTGTCCCGGTAGGGTCGCAAGATGCGCTCCACGTCGCGGAAACGTTGGTAGTGCTCCATGCCGTCGGTGATGATCCGCAGGGCCAGGTGGTAGAGCGGCTCCGGGTACTGATGCGGATCGCGAAGCGTCGCGCTCACGCGGGCGTACTGGCCTTCGATGTAGGCGCTCGGCTTCTCCAGGCCGATGAAATCTTCCACGGTCTTTTGGCTGAGTGGCCGCAGCTGGCGAGGCCGAGTGAGCAGGGGCGACCGCTGTGCCTCTGCCGGACTCATCCTGGCAACCACGGCCGGGGGCACGCTTGTAGCTCGCCCGGCGGGGAGGCCCGCTTCCGGCGGTACTGGGAGGTTAAATCGAATAACCGGCCGTCCACAATGGGAGTACATCCAGGGCTTTACCTGGCGAATCCACGACCCTTCCTTCCAACTTTTGCTATGCGCAAGAACTGCCGGCGGCAAATCACGGTGCCCACGGCGAGTCTTTTTCGAAATCTCTTCATCTGAAATCCCCTAGTAATCGCCAACCACCTCACCGCCGGCCCGCGTCGCCAGCTGCCGGAGGGTGGTCACGGCGGTGGACTGGGCGACGAAGCGGACCGAGCCGTCCGCCAGCGCGAAGTTGGCTCCCACGGGATGGCTGCTTCCGAAGGCGCAGACTCGCTGGTCCTCGTAGGGCTTGAACTGGGCCGAGGTCGTGGGGGCGCCGGGGTCCCCCGCCCGGAACGGGATGGAATAGTTGATCGGGGAGTAGGCGCTCAGGGTGACATCGCCAATGGCCAGCCGGCCCTCGGACGCCGCCCACCAGCCCCAGTAGCCCATTGCCGGCCGCGACGTCAGGCCGGCGGCCGCAAAGCTGTCGTAGTTGGGGTCCCAATGGCTCCGCTCGCCAAATAGGAGTGTGCCGCCCGTGCCGTCGAGGAGATCCGCGATGCCTACAGCGACTTGATTCGCACTCGGCTGCGAGCCGGGGCCGGTCGTGTGGAAGACGCCGTCCGTCGTCGCGACGCTCGGGTCGAAAGAGCGGCTGCCGCCGTTGCCGCCATAGCTTGTTAAGGCATAGGTGCGGTTCTGGTTCACTACGGAGCGGTCGCCCTTGACGACGTAGTCGTGGAAGGAGTCCTTGTAGTGCGCTTTGGCTCCATTGGCACCGTAGAGGCGGGCCACGTTGGTCTCGTTATCGCAGAATAGGAGGGCCGGGTCGCCTTCCGCATAGAACGTGTATTTGCCCAGATCGGGATGACATGCTTCGATGGCGCCCGGGCCGGTGGCCGCCAGCCAGGGCTTGCGCGACTCGCCCTTCCAGGACCAGGTGTTGCGGAACCAAATTTGCGGCAGCAGGTGGAGCACCGCTTCTTCGGGGCCGCGGTTATGCACCGTCACCTGCATCAGGAGGTCTTCAGGCCCAGCCTTGGCATACTCGGCGAAGATGTCGAAATAGCGGTCGTCATCGAAGACGCCGGTGTCGAGCAGCTCGTACTCCGGCTGGTCCTTGCCGCGGCGGCGGTTCTCTTCCACGAGCTGGCTGTAAGGGAACTCGGGCTGCGGGTACTTGTAGAGCATCTTCAGGTAGGAATGCGTGGGCATGGCGTCGAGGTAGTAGTAAACCTCCTTCACGTCCTCGCCGTGATTCCCTTCGCTGTTGGTCAGACCAAAGAGCCGTTCCTTGAGGATCGGATCGCGTTCGTTCCACAATGCCAGGGACAGGCACAGGCGTTGTTCCTCATCGCTGATGCCGGCGAGGCCGTCCTCGCCCCAGCGGTAGGCCCGGCTGCGGGCGTGATCGTGCGGAAGGTAATCCCAGGCGGTGCCGTGGGCGCTGTAGTCCTCGCGCACCGTGCCCCACTGACGCTCGCTGAGGTACGGCCCCCACTTGCGCCAGAGCTGCCGGCCGACGCGGTCTTCTTCTAACCGCTGCTTCTCTTCGTTTGCGCCCTTCTTCTGCGGAGCCATGTGCTGAACCCCCTTTCTTAAGTCACATCAATGTCGATCAGGAACGGGCGGGTCGTGGCGAGGGCTTCGCGAGCTGCTTCCAGGGCGAGTTGCTTGAGGTAGTACGTCTGAGTGCTTCCGCAGACGACGACTAGCTCGCCTCGCGATTCCACACACAAGTTGGAGACACGCCCCCAGGTGCGCTCGCGGATTGCCCGCTCCACCGCTTGTAGGATCTCGGAGTCATTGCCTTCCACAATTGCTTCTGCTTGCATGGGCATGCTCGCGGGCCAGGAACAGCGTTACGCGGTTTGCCTGCTCATCCATCACCCCTCCGTGGCTGACACGGTCAACCTTCGCGTGACCGTGGCTTTAGATGCCTGTCGTGTTAATCTCGTTACGGGATGCTCCCTCGCTTCTTCCTGCAAAATCCCGTGGGCCAGGCGCAAGACTTCCCCCAGGGACCACGCCTGGAAAGGACAGCCCCGCGGGGTGTGCGGAGCGTCCCCGTCGGCAATCTCGGAGACATGCTCCAGACCAACATCATCGAGGTGCCGGACAAGCGGTTCGAGGAAGCGTCCGCGGGCCTCGTGCTTGGCTTCCGGGGTGCTGCCGCGAACCCCGGACCCACGCCTCCACGAAAGGCCCGGCCAACCACGGCCAGACCGTTCCCTGGTGGTACGTCCCGTCACGCTCGCGGACGCCGCCTTCATAGCGCGGGGCATACCCGGGTAGACCCGCCGCCAGTGATCGGAGTCCCAGTGGCGTCCAGAGACGGGCTTCGACGGCATCGACGACGCGACGGGCTTGCTCGCCCTCCAGTAGGGCCACGGGCAGACCGCCCACGGCGAGGATCTGGTTGGGCCGAAACGTCGTGTCGGCGGTTGCCGGCTGATGGTCGGGATCAACGACATCTTGCAGATACCCGCCCCTCTCATTCCAGAAGCGTTCCCGGAACGCCTCCCGTCCGCGCTCGAAGAGGGGCAGCCACTCCCTGGAGGACTGGCCTCCGATCCAGAGAGCGTTGAGCCACAGGGCCTCCACCTCGACGGGTTTGCCGATGCGCGGGGTCACCACCCAGTTCCCGACCTTGGCGTCCATCCAGGTCAGTTGGACGCCCGGGACACCGGCCGCGAGCAGGTCGTCGTTGTCGAGGCGAATGCCAAAGCGCGTTCCGGCCGCGTAGCCGGTGAGAAACGCCTCGACCGCCTGTTGCAAGCGTTCTCGTGTACTTGGCTCGACGGTAGCTCCCGCCGATGCCGTCGCCTGGAAGAAGTCATGAACCGCGATGATGTACCACAGCGAAGCATCGACGGAGTTGAATTCGGGTACGGAGCCGCGGTCGGGGAAGAGGTTGGGTAGCATGCCCTCGGACACAGTGCCGGCCCAATCGAGCAGGATGTCGCGGGCATCGTCGAGCCGGCCGGTTGCCAGGCACAATCCTCGCAGGGCGATGAAAGTGTCCCGGCCCCAGTTGGTGAACCAGGGATACCCGGCGATGACGGTCTTGCCCTGGCCGCGCCGGACCAGGTAAGCGTCTGCAGAGCGGTGGAGGCGTGACGGGAACCGCGCGCGCCGCTTGCGTTCTGCCTCTTGCAAAGCCTACCAGCGAACCTCTGCTGGGGCATCACCATCGTCCCTGGCGGCCGACTGATTCTCTGCTTGAAGAATCAGGACCGCGTCGCCCCGCGTGAGGTCCCAGCGGAAGACGCCAGGGGAAGCTAGGTCCTCCGTGTAATCCAGCCCGCGGGCGCGCTCTTCTTGGTAAAGGAAGTTCCGATACCACACCGGCTGATGCTGGTATTCGCCGTTGGACAGGGCGACTGTCCCCGGAACCCCCGGATAGGGGTTCCAGGCGACCCGCGAGCCGGCGGGCTCGGCATCGAAGCGGAAGGCCGGGTTCTCGTGGTGCAACGCGTGGTAGTCGCGCCCAGACAGGAAAGGCCGGGCGGTAAGCGTGGCGTGCTCCACGGGGTCCAGCAGCCACCAACGCATTGCCACGGCCGACATGCCGTGCGGTACAAACAGCTCCTGCTCGACCCGCGTCCCGTCATCAAGCTGGAACGTCCAGCATGGCCACGGCTCCGCCTCGAAGCTCGCGAGGCGCTCGTCACCGTCGGGGTGAACCACGTCCGGCGTGTAGTGCTGTGAGGAGAGAGGGAAGCTGCCCGCCGCCGTCTCCACCCAGGCGTCCAAGCCGTTGACCAGGACCAAACGTCCGGTCGGAGGCGTCGTGGCGGTGAGGAGCAGAGCATGGTAGCGCCTGGTCCGCCTCCCGGCGACGGTCCCGGAGGCAAAGCCGCCGAGGCCGTCGGTCTCCAGCCATTCCGCAGTCTTTGGCAAGGTCGCTGACATCTGAAACTCCAGTCGGGTGGACCATGCGCAGCCTGAACGGGTCTGATCGCGCTCCAGTCGGCTTATGGCACATCACAGAACCGATTAACTCCGTGTCAACTGGCCCTGGCGTTCTGCGGGAACGTCGGCCATACCTGGAACATTCTCCGTTCCGTGGTGTTGAGCGACAGCAGGCGCGCGGACCGTCGAGAACCGGACAAGGTCCTTGCTGAACAGCAAGTCCAGGGTCCAATTCAAGGCGACGCGGACTTTCTTCTCCAGGCGGGGCAGCTTGCTCAGGTAGATGGTTCGCCAGAGGAACCAGGCGATGAAGCCTGAGAAGTTCAGGCCGAGAATGTTGGCGACGCCGGTCCGCCTTCCGATCGCCGCCAGTTGGCCGAGCATGGAAAAGACGAAGGGTTTCTTGGTGCCTCCGCGTATCGCTGCCTCCAGGTTATGCGCCAGGACCTTGCCCTGCCGCAGGGCGTGCTGGGCCGTGGGTGGGTAAAGTTTTTCGGTTCGGGGGTCACGGATCGCCGCGCAGTCTCCCGCCGCCCACACGCCCGGCCATTCCGGTACTTCGAGAAACTCGTTCACCAGAGGGCGCCCGCGCTCCTTCTGGCAGGGCAAGGTGGTCAGCAGGGGATGGGGGGCGTTGCCCCCCGTCCAGATCAAAGTGTTCGTCTTGATCGTGGCACCGTTGCTTAGCTTCACACCCTCGTCGGAGACGGACTCGACCTTCGCATTCAGCACGATCTCGATCTTCCGTCGCGCCAGTTTCTTCTGGGCATACGAGCCGAGCTTCGGGCTGAGTTCAGGCAGGACAGCCGGTCCGGCGTCCACGAGCACGAACCGGAGCATCTCCTCCTCCAGGTGGGGGTAGAACTGTAGCGACTCGCGGACGAAATCGTTCAGACCGCCAATGGTCTCGACGCCGGCGAAGCCCGCACCCCCTACGACGACGGTTAGCAGGGACTCACGGAGATCGGCGCAGCAATCGAAATCCGCCTCTTCCAGGTTCTTGATGACGTGGTTGCGCAGGTGGATGGCATCACCGAGGGACTTCATGGTCAAAGCCCGTTCCTGAAGTCCCGGCAAGTTGAAGAAGTTCGTAGGCGCTCCGAGGGAGAGAACCAGATGATCGTAGGGAAGCTCGTGGTGGTGATGGCCGTCACCGTGCGATACTGTCACCGTCTTCCCCGGCAGGTCGATGGATTCTACCTGTCCCAGGAAGAGATTGACGCGCCGCAGCAGCTTGCGGAGAGGGTTGACGATGTCCGTGGGTGCGAGTTCTCCGGTGGCCACTTCATGGAGCATCGGCGTAAAGAGGAGAAAATTCTCGCGGCTGACGAGGACGGCTTCGACAGCGGGGTCCCGAGCGAGCGTCTTCTCCAGATGCAACGCCGCGTAAACGCCGGCGAAGCCGCCTCCAAGAATGACTATGCGCTGTCGCGAACTGGTCGTGCGCTTGGAGCGGTTCCAGAAAAAACCCACGGTAATCTCCTTGTGACCTTCGGATCGCCTGCCGCGTTGCGTTCTTGGATGTTCGTCCGGCTCGTTTGGTTACGGCGTGGCCCCTCCACTTACGGTTCAGCACTTTTCCCGCGACCGAGCCGATAAGATGGCCTGGACCAACTCTTCTGGAACGTCGGCAGGAATAGATTCGTGCTCCGCTGCGCAAACAGTCTTTCCGAGCCTGACTGCTTCCTGGTAAGTGGCAAGGTAGGCGACACAGTCCGGACACTCCCCGAGATGCTCCTCAAAAAACGCACGCTGGGATTCGGGCAGTGTGCCATCGAGGTAGCCCATCAGGAACTCAACCATCTCTTGGCACGTCACGGCTTGCCTCCAATCAAGGATTCTTGAAACCAATCCGTGAGTTCCTCGGTGAGCCGTCCGGTGTTGTCCATACGCGGAACCTTGTGCTGCCCGCCGAGCTTTCCGCGCGAGTGCATCCAGCCCGCGAAACTGCCGCGAGGCACGCTCACTACCTCGGGTGCAAGCATGGTCAGATCGCCGGCGCGGTGAGCCCGGTAGTCCTCGTTGATGCTGGATAGGGCCGCGTCGAGTTCGCGAGCGAAGGCATTCCCGTCACGGGGCACCCGAGCGAATTCCACCAGGTAGCGGTGCCTGCCCGGGTTCCCAGCTCTTCGCGGGAACACCGGGCCGACATGGAAGTCGGTCACGTCGGCCCCGGTGATTTCGGCCGCCTGTGTCACCGCCCGCTCAACTTCCTCGCCGATCAGGTGCTCTCCGAACGCCGAAAGGAACTGCCGCGTCCTCCCCGTGAAGCGCAGCAGCGGTGGATCGCGGCGCTCGAAACAGATCGTGTCGCCGAGGAGGTAGCTCCACAGACCGGCACAGGTCGTCAGCACGACGGCGTACTGCACGCCTGGCACCACGTCGGCGACCGTATGCCGTGTCGGCCGGTCCTGGCCGAGTTCCGCGACCGGTACGAACTCGAAGAACACACCATGGTCCGGGATCAGACGCAGAAGTCCGTGGCGCGGGTCCTCGGCGGCGATGAACGCTTCGGAGGCGGGATACGTCTCCAGGAAGTGAACGTCCTCTCCGACCAGCCAGCGAAAGAGTGCGCGATAGGGGTCAAAGCGGGTTCCCCCGTGGACGACGAGGCGAAGAGTTGGCCAAACTTCAGCGATGCGCTCACGGCCGGTGAGTTGCCGGAGCCGCTCGAACAATACCAGCAGCCACGACGGCACTCCACTGACGAGCGTCACCGGCAGGTGGGCACTTTGTTCGGCCAGACGGTCGAGTTTGTTTTCCCAGTCCGTAAGCAAGGCCAGGTCCAGCGGAGGGAAGGTATAGGATCGTAGAATCGAAGGAACTTCGCGGGTCGCGATCCCACTTAGGTCGCCAGCGAAGGTGTGCGGAAAGGCAGGATCGGGCCGGGTCAGGTCAGTGCTGCCGCCGAGAAAAAACATGCGGCCCGAGAAGAGCGCAGGGTCCGGGTGGGCCGCATAGAACCAGGAAAGGCCGGTGAGTGCGGCCCGTCGGTTCGAGGCCAGCATCGCGGCTGAGACCGGAATGTACTTCGTGGAGCCGGTCGTAGTGCCCGACGACAAGGCCAGATACGGGGTCTGCCCCGGCCAGGTGGCGTTGGTCAAGTGCGGGAAGGCCGGCTGCCAGTAGTCGCTCCAGAACGCCGCGTAGTCACGCAGGGGCACCTGGCGCTGATAGTCCGCGACGGTCCGGATGGCTGTAAATCCGTGGTCGCGGCCGAAAGCGGTATCGGCTGCCTGCCGGATCAGGCGGATCATCGTCTTCTCTTGCTGGGCACCTGCCGGGTTGTGGTCGAGCCGGCCCACGCGCCACCGGGCGTAAAGTCTGAACGCCGCGTCCGCGGCCCGGCGGGCTAGACGGTTTCCCGCCAGTCGTTCCATGAGTCCTGATAAACCCCTCATGCCTTCGGTCCCCCGGACTCGCTATTCGCGGCGTTTCGAGCCGTCACGATGCCGCCGTGATGCTTGTTGCCGATTTGCTGGCGGCGAACTGGGTAAAGTCTCCCGCAAGAAGTCGATCACGAGACGGTTGATGACAACACACTGTTCGATCTGCGGGGCGTGCCCGCAACCCTGGAGAACCACCAGCCTGCCGTGCGGCAGCAGGCCTGACGCCTCGATGGCCTGGCGCGGATCTACGATGCGATCCTCGCTGCCGACGACGAGGAGGGTCGGCTGCGTCACCTGGGCTAGGAGGTCGCGCACCCGATGATCCATTGTCCCGCGGATGGTGCGCAACAGCCCCGATCGCCAGCGGCGGCTGGCGAACTGTTTCTCATAGTAGGCGAGCAGGTTCGGGTCGGCGTGACGCGGGTCCTGAAACACACTGTCCACCAGTGAGCGCAGGTCATTCCGCCGCACGCCTTCGACCACGGGCAGCCGCTCCTCTTCACTCAGTCCCGAGGGGCAGAGCAGGACAAGCCTGGCTACCTGATCCGCGTAGCGCACCGCGTACTCGATGGCCACCTTGCCCCCCAGGCTGTTGGCGACGAGGTGGTAGGGCGGCGACTGCACGAACCCGTCGAGGTATTCGTGGAGACGCTCCACCAGGTAGGCAATATCGACCGGGTAACCCGCCTCGATGTGCCGGTGCAGCGCGGCGCCCTCGTAGGCGAGGAGGTGGGGCGTGTGGACCTCGAAGTGCCGGCGCCAGGCGTCGAGGTTGCAGTACCAGCTCTCCGCCTGCTCGGCGAGGCCGTTGATGAGGACCAGAGGGACCCGCCGGGAGTAAGAAGGGGTGCCCCTCCCACCGGACCACAAACGTGACGCGAACAACATATGCAACCCTCCTTACCCGTGAATCATCTCTCGCGGCCGCGGTCAATCCGCGAGGGGATCAACCCGCAAGCCGCGGTAGTAGTCGAACACGAGCCCGAGCAACGCCAGAATGCCAGTCGAGGCGTGGCCCCGCTGCCGGTTGGCATAGCCGATCCGGTAGAGGAGCGACCATTGCCGGAACAGCGTGCGATAAGCGCGGAGCAGCGGCCACGACGGATCGTAAATGTTGGTTGATTCGCTCGTCACGCCGTTCAACTCGACGATGGCGAGGTCGCGCCCCGCCTTGAAGGCCTCGGGGTCGGTGTAGCGCACGTCGAAGCGACCGATAAAGAACCCGGGGAACTGCCGGGCGATCGTGTCCACGGCCCGCTCCAGCTCCGGTGTGATGAGGCGCGCGCCGTCGCGGAACATCGTCCCCTGGCAGTGATTGCCGGCCAGGGCCAGGACGAATGGCTCGCCTTCTGCCAGGATGCGCCCGCGCTCCTGATCGTGCCTTGTCAGAAACGTGCATGCCTGCATCCGGTAACGTGGGTGCCGCCAAATCAATTGTTTCAGCGTGGACTGGCCGTCGCCGACCAGGACCGGAAACACCTTGTCCGTGACGGAGAAGATGTGGCCGGTTTCCTCGCTGGGCAGTCGGTAGTAGAAGATGCCCGCCTCGTAGGGGCCGGGGTGATACCTCTGCACGACGACGGCGGCCGGCTGCTCCTGGAGGTACTTCTCCACGTCAACCAGGTCGCGAACCCGCTTGACGCCAGCGCCACGCTGGGCAGCGTCTGGCTTGAGGATGAGCGGGAATCGCCATCCTTGCCGTTCGATCAGCTGTCGAACCTGATCGATCCGGCTGCCGGGTTCTCCAGGCGGGACAAGTGTGCTGGGGACCACCCATTCCTCGCGCAGCTGCGCCAGGATCGCATGCTTCGATTCGCCCACCACGCCGCCGTGGGGGATGGCCGGGTTGGCCGCGGTCCACGTCAGCACCCCGCGGTAGCGCAGCGACAGATACGCCAGCCAGGGAAAGACCGGCAAGTAGAAGAGCCAGCTCGGCCAGAATTCCCAGCGCCACAGGCGTGAAACCCTCGCGATCAGCTTGCCCCGGCCGGTGGCGGTGCAGGCGAGCGTTGCCACCCGGATCATCAGGAAGAGAATGACCGCACCCACCAAGGCCGTTAGCCAGCCCGTGCCGAGAAGCAACTGTGCCGGTCCCGCAACCCCTTCACCCAACAGGGCGACCAAGATAACCAGCGCAGGGGTCCAAAGCAGCGCGGCCAGAAACGTCCACAACGCGAACTTTCGGAACGATTGCCCCAAGAGGCCCGAAGCGAGGTAGAGGGGCAGGCGCGTTCCCGGCAGGAAGCGGGCGGCCAGCAACGCGACGGGGCCGCGTTGGTCAATCCACTGGCGCAGCACCTCCCGGCGCTGTAGCGGGACTACTCGTCGTACCAGAGTCATCCGCAATAGGCCCAGCCCAATCAGAAACCCAATCAGCCAGAGTCCAAGGTCACCAACAAAGATGCCCAGGAAACAACCGCTCAGGCCGACCAGAATGTCAAGTTGGCCTGAGCCAATCAACAAGCCAACCGCTATGCACGTAAGGTCTTCGGATCCGAAGGTTGCCAACATAATGACGGCGACCTGGAGGACGGGAGCGATCAAACTATCAACTTGAAGGGGAATCACAGGACGCCTCCAGCCGGGATGGGGATGGGCACCGAGACGGTTTCCGCCCGCTGGTCCGGGGCATCGGGATGGTACGTGAGCGTGACCATTTCTGGGCAAAGCAAGACGACCGTGTGACTGACGGTTCGCGCCTCTGCGCGACGCATGCACACACTCAGGTGAGGACAGTGGGGCCAGTGGTGCCGATGAAAAGCCTCCTGGCAAGTAACCAGGTCGCCCGACCGGCTGAAGAACTCGGCGAACAGGCGCCGCCGGGGCTCCTCGACCAGCTGGTCCCCAAGGCCCGACGAAGTGAAGAGGAACGGCTCGGCGAGC
>Ga0306920_100010408_pt1 | contig 12475 bp, 4 predicted proteins | sample flu12Cox44000170_FD_204666 | JGI IMG/M metagenome (GOLD analysis project Ga0306920, IMG submission 204666) | Lab enrichment of tropical soil microbial communities from Luquillo Experimental Forest, Puerto Rico - flux4day.12C.oxic.44.000.170 (v2)... | ecosystem: Environmental > Terrestrial >...
CTTGAACCGGTCCGGTCCCGCCTGCGCCAGCGTGAGGCGATCGGAGTCGGGGAACGCTCGGCGCATCGTCTCGGCGGTAACGCCGCTGAAGGTGAGCGTCACGCCCCGTGCCGCGGCCTCGGCGCCGAGGGGACGCGGCAGGCGCAGCGAGTTCTTGAGCCGCTGGTTCCGGAGCAGCTCGTCGATCGACGAGCCGCCGGAGCCGCGCGCGGCGAACGTGGGCCGGATCCAGGTCTCGCTGGTGAGGACGCCGTCCCGAACCGAGGCCTTCGTCTCCGCCGAGGCGACGAGGCCCGCGATCGCGGCCACGTTCTTGAGCCCGGCGGCCGTCGAGCTCCCTGCGCGGGCCCCCGCGGCCCGCCGCTCGAGCAGGTCGGCGAGCTTGGCGCCGTCCGCGCGCGCCGTCACGGGGAGCGGCGAGGAGACGGCGGCGCTGGCCGCGACGAGCGGCGCGGTGCGCGCCGCGAGGAGGCCCGGACGCGATCCGATCACCAGCGCGGGACCGCGGCGGACGAACGAGATCCCGCCCAGGGAGGCGGGCGCGGTCCCCGGCGCCGGCAGGTGGTGCGCGCGCCAGGCCTTCTCGAGCGCGGGCGACCACGGCATGATCGACATCCAGCCCTCGTCGGTCTTTTGGGTCCGATCGGCGGCGTACCACCCGAACGCCACCACCTCCGCCGCTTGCCACAACCAGAGCGGCGGCGTCAGCTCCGACGGAGACAAGAGACCGAGCGACCGGAACTGCCAGACCGGCGCGCCCGCGACGTTGGCGCCGACGAAGCTCAGCGCCGCGCCCGGCGCGAGCAGCTCGGCGAGCCCGCGGGTGTCGGCCGGACGCTCGGTGAGCGGGGTGCGGATCCGGATCCGGACGCCCGCGGACGATCCGTCGGCCTCGAGGATCAGCCCATCCGGCACGTCGTCGTCCTCGCCCGCCGGCGTCCAGGCCACGAGCCCGGCCGCGCGGGCGCCGAGAGCCCTGGCTGGGGACGTGCCGGCCGCGCGCGCCGGGAGCGCCAGCCAGACGCGCGCCACGTCCGAATCCGAGAACAGCCAGACCCGCTGACGGCCGACGAAGGTGAGGCTCTCGTCGACCCGGACGCCGTGGTCGCGACCGACGTAGAGCGTGGCGGCGCGGCGAAGCTCCACGCCCGCCTCGCGCATCGTGTCGGTCACCTGCTCGGTCACGAGCCAGCCCGTTTCGGGCGCAGGCTCGTCGGAGGCAGTCGGGGGCGGCGGCTCGTGGGGCAGCAGCATCGGCAGGAACAGGTTGCTCGTCGGCATGACGACCGCCATGGCCCCCGCGAGCCAGGGGAGCGTCACGCCCGAACGATGTCCCGCTCTCCCGGCGGGGTGGAGCCGCGCCGCCGCCACGTCGGAGAGCGCGGCCGTGCAGGCCCACGCGTCGGCGTCGCTGGTGGAGACGGCGCACTCGAACGGCTGATCCACGTCGATCCCCGACTTGTGAAGCTCCTCGGGGGCGAGGGTGGAGACGATCCGCCTCAGCAACGAGCGGGCGGTGCTGCGACCGCCGCCCGTCGTTCCGGCGGCGTTGGCCAGATCCGCGATCCCCGCCAGGAACGCGCCCGGCTGCCCGACCCGGAAGTAGTTCCACCCGTGATCGGGGAGGCGGTCGGCGAGCGGCCGCTCGAGCTCGCTCCGCGCGGCGGCGGCCTTCTCGGAGGGCCGCGACCGCCAGCTCGCGAGCAGCGTGCGCGCGGTGGTCGAGCCGGCTGCGCCGACTCCCGCGCTCGCGGCGCCCGTACCCGGGCCGCTGACCGCGAGCGCGTGCGCGTCGATGGCGGCGACCGCGTGCTTGGGCAGGCTGACGCCGGCGTCCGCGCCCGCCGCCAGCAGCGCGCGGGCGCGGGCGAGAGCCGCGGTGTCGGACGGGTCCATCTGCGGGGCGAGGCGGAGGGCCAGCACCGCCGCCAATCGCCGCTGCGGCGCGTTCGGCTTGCCGGGGAGGGCCGCGAGCCGCGCCCGCATCGCCGCCCGCGCGGCGACGTCGATCGGATCGGGGAGCAGCCCGGCCAGGACCGAGGCCTCGCCGTCGGAGCCCGAACGCAGGACGGCCTCCACCTCCCGGGGCGCGACGGCGCCCGCCACCCAGTACGAAGCGGCGAGCGCCAGGGCGCGGAGGCGGGGCTCGCCGCTGGCCATGAACCGCGCGCCGAGGCTGCGCACTTCTTCGGCGGGCAGGAGGGTCATCACCTGGATCACCCCGGCGAGGAGCTCCTCGTCGTCGGAGCTGGGGTCGTAGCTCGTCTGCTCGGCGGTGAGATCGACGCCCGCGCCGAGGGCACGGACGATGCCGGCCGCCACCCGGGCTACCGCCGCGCGGCCGAAGGCGTTGGCGGAAGGATCGCTGTCCCAGAGCGCCTCCAGGGCCAAAGCGGCGTTGGCGTCGCGGCTCACCGGAAAGCAGCGGAGCAGCCGCGCCCGATCTTCGGGGCGCGCGGTGCTGAGATAGAGGTCCGCGACCAGCGCGACCCGCGCCGACGATTCGAGGTCGCCGAGCTCGGCCGCGATGGGACACGCCTCGCCCGTGGCGGCCGCCAGCTCGAGCCGCACGCGCGCGGCGACGCCGGCCGCGGTCCACGGGGGGTAGACCTGGCGCCGGAGCAGCGCGGTTCGCGCGGGCCCGAGCGCGGCGTCGCGGTAGCGGAGGGTGTCACGCACCAGGCGGACGGCGGGGAGCGCGGCGTAGAGCTTGTCCCCGGCCCCGCCGGCGCTGACGTAGAAGACGTACGGTCCGACCGGCACGGCCGCCACGAGGACCAGGCCCGCCGGCCCGCGGAACAGCCCCTCTTGACCGTCGCCGAGCGGCAGCTTCACGGCGTGCGACCACTGCTCCTCGAGGCCCTGCTGCTCCAGCAGGGGCACGAGATCCTCGAGGCACGCCGGGCCGCTGCAGTACGTGACGCGGGGGATGCGGCCCACGGAGATGTTCACGCCCTGGTGCCCGATCATGAACGTCGGGGAGGCGACCTTCGTGAACCCCTCGGGGGCGTAGAGGTCGAAACCTCCTGCCTGGTCGCTCTCGAGGCGCGCCTTCTCGACGAGCGCGCCGCTCGGCTCGGCTTTGGCCAGCGCCGGAGCGAACGCGGCCGTCGACGCCGCCCACGGGGGCAGCGGGCCCTTCGGCGCGACGCCCAACCCGATGAGCTCGCCGAGCGACGCGAGGCGCTTGTCCCCGGGGTGCGCGGCCACCGCCTTCCGGATCAGGGCCACCGCCTCGCCGTGCTTCTTCTGGATCTCGAGCGCGCGGATCGCGGTGTGCAGAACGATCACGTTCTCGGGGAACTCGCGTTGGAGCTCGGTCATGACGGCGGCCGACGGCGCCTGGAGGCGGCCGATGCCGTCGTCGGCGGCGAGCAGCGCGAGGAAGAGCGAACGCGGGAACCGCCGCGCGAGCCCGGGCAGCGCCCCGACGGCGACCTGGTGGACCACCGCCAGGAACGCCTCGCTGATCGCGGCGCGGTCGATGCGCTTCTTGGCGAGGTCGGCGGCAGCGACCTCGGACATGTCCACGAGGAAGTTGGCCCACTGCTGCTTCTCCTCCTCGGTCTTGTCCGCGTCGGCCAGGGCCGCCGCCCGGCGCAGGTAGGGCGTGGCCAGCTCGGCGTCTCCCGACCCCATCGCCGCGACGCCGATGGCGAGCGCCTGCTCGGCCCCGGTCACTTGTGACTGCGCGAGGAGCATCCGGACCAGGAGCGGTTGATACGGTGTCCACTCGATCGCTTCGGCGGACGGCGAGCCGTCCAGCGCGTAGCCGCCCGCCCAGGCGTCGGCCTCGAGCGCCGCGGCCTCCTGCTGGCGGCCGAGCTTGGAGAGCCAGACGGCCTGCTCGTGACGGAGGTTCGCCGCCCGGTCGCCGGTCACCGTCTGCGTCGCCTCACGAAAGAAGGCCGCCCCGTCTATCTTCTCGGCCCGCGCCTCGTCGGGGTTCGAGGCCACCAGCTTCGCGAGCGACGAGGCGACCGCGGCAGTTCGGGCGCCACCGGACGCCCAGGCGCGCCCGCACAACGACAGCGCCTGTCGCGTGCGCTTGAGGTGGTCCGCGGCCAAACAGGCGAGCTGGCGCAGGCCGGCGGCGTCCCCCTTGTCCTTGGCCGCCTCGGCGGCCGCGTCGATCAGCGCCGGGAGATCCGTCTTCGCGGCCTCGCCGCGCTCGAACCCCTTGAAGACCTGCTGGCGGAGCAGAACGGGGAGCGGCGCCCGCAGCGCGGCCAGGAGCCTCGCCGGCTCCGTCGCGGTCAGCCGCTGCATGTACGGTAGATCGAACCGGCGGCGCCGGTCGTCTTTCCGGGCTGCGGCCAGTCGCGCCGCCTCGGCCGTCGACGCCGCGTCGCCCGCGATGAACGGGGCCCAGAACGCGAGCGCCGGAAGCGGCGCCTTGTCGCGGCGGCGCGCGAGGTAGGCGGTCGCGCGCGCGGCGAACGGCACGACCGCCGCTGGCGACAGCGAGGCCAACCGGCCGCCGATCCACGAGGCGGTCTGAAACCCCTCGACGACCTCGGGCGAAAGCTCCAGCGACTTCTCCACGTCGCCCTCGGCGGCGACGTGGGCCCCGAGCCCGGCGACGGTACCGGCGAGCCGCGCGTCGAGCGCCTTGGCGAGCCGCGCCCAGACGGTGAACGGGAAGGCCGCGCCCAGGCGGGCGATCCAGGTCGCGGTCTCGGGCGGAATCGCGGCGGGGCTCGCCCCGAGGACGAACGCGCGGGCGAACAGCGCCCCCGCCGGCGCGGCGTCGACGTCCGCCTGCCAGGCGCGCCGCGCCCACCGGCGGGCCTCCGCGCCGTCCTTCCGGTCCAGCGCGAGCTCGGCGGAGACCCGGGCCGTCGCCTCCCAGAGCGGCGCGATCCGGAGCATGCGGGCCTGCGCGCGCCGCGCGAGCGCCGGGTCGCGCGCGTGGGCCAGCGTGAAAGCCCAGCCCGCCAGCTCTCCGCCCTCGGCGCCGTCGACCCGCTGCCACGCGGGCCGGAGCGCGTCCAGCGCGCGCTTCGGGTGCGCGGACCGCATCCAGAGCGCCGTCACCAGCTTCGCGAGGCCGCCGTCGTCCGCCGCGGGGGGTTTGGCTTCGCCGTCGCCGCCGCCCTCGCCCTCATCATCGTCGTCGTCGGCGGCGGCGGCCTGAGCGTCGGGGTCGCCTTCGCCCGTGGCGGTCTCCGCCCTCCGCTTCGACGGGAGCGGCGTGCGCCCCAGTCGAGGCATCGTCGGCAGCGCGAGAGGATCCGCCTTCGCGTGCGCGGCTTTGGACGCCGCTGCCGGGCGGGCTCCCCGGGTGGCGAGCAGCAGCCGCGCCGACGTCCGCACGTCGATGGGCAGCAGCGCCGCTCCGCGCGCGAACGTGGCGCGCGCCGCCGCCCAATCGCGCTGCGCCAGGTCCACCGCCAGCTCCAGGTGGACGAATCCCGGCGTTCCGGCGTAGCGATCGTTGCGCAGTCGAGCCAAGGCCGGGCCAAGCGTGGCCAGGTTCTTCGCGGCGCCGCCGGCGAGCACCTCGAGGCGCGACGCCGGCAGATCCGCGAGGCGGCTCAGCACCTCGGCCGGCTCGACCGCGCCGCCCCAGTCGTCGTCGTCGTCGTCGCCGCCCAGCGACTCCAAGAGCTCGAGCCGCTTGCTGCACTCGTCGAACGCCACGGCCGTCTCGGCGCATCCCTTGACGAGGCGCGCGGCCTCCCAGTCCTCCCGCGCCAGCACCGCCAGGGCCGCGTTGCGGAGCGGCGGCGCGTCGAGCGCCTGGGCCGCCCGGCGCGCCCATTCGCTCTGCAGCGCCGCCGTCGTCGGTCCAAACGGATCGGCGAACACGCGCGCCAGCACAGCCCGATCCAGCGCCCCGAGCGGCTGGCGCGTGACGCGCCCGTCTGATGGCCGGGGTCGATCGAGCACCACCCGTGCCCAGGCGAGCGAGCGCTCGGCACCGCTCGCTTTCTGCCACCGAATGGCCTCGGGCTCGGCCGCCGGTCCGGCCTCGAGCTTGGCGAGGACGTCGAGCGCCTGGGCCGTCAGCCGCTCCTCCGCGGTGGCCCGCGGCGACGCGAGCACGCGGGCCGCCTCGCGCTGGACATCGGCGAACAGGTGCACCAGTTGCAACCGATACGCGATCGCCAGCGACACGCCCACCGCCTCGGGTCGCGCCGCCCGCACCCGATCGAGCCGGACGACGACCCGCGTTTCGATGGTCGCGGGGTTGACGACCGAAGCCAGGTCCGCTGCGGTGAGGGCCACGCCGGCCTGCACGTCGTCGAGGAGGTGGCGCACGACGCGCGCCTCGAGGTTCCAGCGGTCCGCGCTCCAGATCCGATCCGCGAGCCGGCGTCCGGCCTTCACGTCGCCCGCCTGGAACGCGTCCGACAACCGCTCGTGCAAGAGCCGCGCGCCCAGATCCCCGAGGCCCTCCAGCCCGGCGTCCGCCCCGGCGCGGTCGGGCGGCCAGGCCTCCTCGAGGAACGCGCGCCAGGCCGGGGTCGTCCCCGCCGCCGCCCGGACCCGCTCGTGCAGCTCGCTCGGGACCTGGTTCACGCCCACCAGCAGCGCGGCGCGCACGGCCTCGACCTCCCGTTCGGCGACCTCGGGCGCCACACGGAGCGCCGCGAGCACGAGGTGCCCGTCGCCGGTCCGCTTCCCGTAATCAAGCGCCCGGCTCAGGGCCTCGTCGAAGCGCGCGGACGCTTCGCCCTTCCCCGGGTCGCCGGTCAGCGCATCGATGGCTGCCTCGACCACCGTGAGGCGGAGCGCCCGCTCGAGCGCGGCGGCGGCCAGGTCGGGGTTGCCTGCGCGCTCCTCGAGCTCGGCGATCGCGAAGGCGCGCCGGGCCGCTTCACCCGCGGGCGCGCCGGGCGGAGGGGCGGCGTAGAGGGCCAGCCGCTGCTCGGCGATCGGGCCCGAAGCCGGCGCGGCGGGCGCCGACGCAGCGGGCGGCGCCCCAGCGAAGGCGGCCGCGGGCGCGGCCGCGGCGAGCGCGACGCCCCACAACGAGAGAACGCGCCCGCGCCGACCGTTGTCCACCGCGCGCTATTTTATCCCGTCGCGCGCCCGGGCGTCAGCGGCGCTTCCCCAGGCGTCAGCGGCGCTTGTCGGGGGCCGGAGACATCTCGCCGGGCTGGCGGAGCGGATCGTCGGGCTGGGGCCACTCGTCCATCTGATCGCGCTCCTGCCGGGCTGCCCGAAGCGTGGCGCGCTCGGCCACCTCGTCGGGCGTCAGGATGCGCGGCTCCACCGTGGCGTCTTCCGGAACCTTGCTCGGCATGACGAGACCCACATCGATGATCCTGGTCATCGATCCATCCCGGGCAAGCGCGGCGCCCCCGGGCAAGCGCGGCGCCCCCGGGCAGGCGCGGCGCCCCCGGGGCAAGCGGCGCCCCCGGGCAAGCGCGGCGCCCCCGGGCGAGCGCGGCGCCCCCGGGCAAGCGCGGCGCCGGGCCACGTGGGAGCTCGAGGCTCAGGTCGGGACGTCGCGCCGGTCCCAACCGAGGCGGCGGGGCTGGCCGGGGCGCTCGAGCTGGTTGAGGCTGAGAACCCGGGCGAGGTCGTCGCCGGTCACGCTCCCGATCACCCGATCGCCCTCGGTGACGAGCAGCTCCGGCAGGCGGGTTTCGCCGAGCAGGCGCAAGGCCCGCGTGGCCTCGTCGGACGGCCCGAGCGGCGGCGTCGCGACCGCCGCCTCGCGCGCCCGGACGAGGGCCCGGCGCTCGGCCGGCACCGCCCGCACGCGGTCCAGCGTGACGAGGCCGAGGGAGCGATCGCCGTCGGTCACCCCCAGGCTGAGGCGCTTCTCGCTCAGCATGCGTCGCGCCGCCTCGTCGAGGGAGGCCTCCGCGTCGATGGCCGGCGGCGGCCCGCTCATCACGTCGCGGACGTGGAGGTTGCCGAGGAGCGACTCGATCACGACCGCCCGGCGCTCGGCCGTGGCGCCCATGAAGACGAAGAAGGCCACGATCACCAGCAAGAAGTCGGAGGAGGCGAGCCCCCAGAGCCCCAGCAGCACGGCGAGCCCCTTGCCGACGCGCGCCGCGATCACCGTCGCGCGCACCCGCCCGAGCCGGGGGGCCAAGACCGCGCGCAGGATGCGGCCGCCGTCCATCGGATAAGCGGGGAGCAGGTTGAACAGCCCGAGCAGCACGTTGAGGCTGCCGAGGTAGAAGATCCCGAAGCGCATGTTGAACGCCGTCGCCGGGACGAAGCGCTGAATCAGATAGCACGCGCCGCCGATCGCGAGGCTGACCACCGGGCCGAGCAGGGCCATCACCGCCTCGTCCCGCGGGCGCGGGGGCAGCTCCGCCATCTCCGAGACGCCGCCGATCATGAGCAACGTGATGCCGCGGACCCGTCCCCCTTTTCGCAGCGCGTACAGCGAGTGCGCGAGCTCGTGCAAGAGCACGGAGGCGAACAGCGCCACGGCCACGGCCAGCCCCCACAGCCACGGGCTCCCTTGCAGCCGCTCGGGGGGAACGTTCGCCAGGGCCGCCGCCGAGCGGAACGCGCGCGCGAAGGAGAAGGCCAAGAGCGGCAGGACGAGCAGGAACGTGAAGTGCGCCCGGATCTCGATTCCGCGGATCTTCCCGATGCGAAGCGCGCCCGAGGTCATCTCCGCCCCCTCGCCTAAAACCTAGGCGCCCGCGAACCAGGCGAAAGCCCGGCGGTGCGGCCGAGCTGCCGCGCGCCGTGGCCGGCTCAGTCGCCGTGCGCTGCGGCGATGAAGTCCTTGATCTCGATGTCCTTGGGAAAGGCGCGGCCGAGCAGCCCGAGCACGCGCATCTGCCCGGGGCCCATGTGGGCCCTGAACTTCGGCCAGCCGCCATAGCTCGCCCCCTTGCTCAGCTTCTTCGGCAGCGTCGGGCCGGTCGCCATCCCCCCCTCGCTGCATGAGATGGACAGGATCACGTCGACGGGGGGTTTCCCACCGCGCGCGAACCGGACCACGGCCGCGGGCTCGAAGTTCCCGCAGAGCTTGGCGTCCGACTCGCCCGCCGGCGGGAAGTCGTACGTCGCATGGTCGAGCAGGATGGCCTGGAACGCCCGCCCGACGAGGCCGGCTTGCCGGTCGATGTCGTCGATCGTGAACGCGCCGCTGGTCGCGTCCTTGCGCAGCCGGGCGATCTCGATGCTGGTCGCGCCGTGGACGACCGACACCGCGTCCTTGCCGAAGAACTCCTCCACCCGCGGCGACACGGCGACCTGCCGCGCGGAAAAGGCCGACGAGCCGGCGCCGACGAGCAACACGCTGACGGCGAGCATCACCACGACGGGGAGGGCGAGCGAGGGCCGTTTCATGGCCGCAGTGTAACGCTCCTCGAGAGCCCCGAGACGCCCGACGAGGGTCCCGGAACATCGAAGGCCTTGCGGGAGAGCGGTTCGGGCCCACCTTTCCGCGAAGCCCCGCCCCGTCGAAGAAGCCCCGCCCCGTCGAAGGCCCGCGCCGTGACCCGAAACCAGCGACTGATCCTCCTGGCGAGCATCCTCGGCTCGTTCGTGGTGTTTCTGGAAGTGGCGGCGGTCAACGTGGCGCTGCCGGCGATCGAGCGGGACCTCGGCGGCGGGATCGCGGAGCAGCAGTGGGTGGTCGACGCTTACCTGCTGACGCTCGGGTCGCTCATCTTGATCGCGGGGTCGCTCTCCGACCTGTTCGGCCGCCGTCGCGTGTTCGCCGCCGGCCTGGTCGGGTTCGCCGCGACGTCGATCATGTGCGCGCTCGCGCCGGACGCGGGCCTCCTCATCGCCGCCCGCGCGCTGCAGGGCGTGGCGGGCGCGCTCTTGGTGCCGAGCTCGATGGCGCTCATCATTTCGCACTTCGAGGGGCCGGCGCAGGGGAAGGCGATCGGGACCTGGACCGCCTGGACCGGCATGGCCTTCGTCGCCGGGCCGCTCGTCGGCGGGACGCTCGTCGACCTGAGCTCGTGGCGGACGGTGTTCGCGGTCAACGTGATCCCGGTCGGCGCCACGCTGTGGGCGCTGGCCCGCACCGCGCCCGAGCCGCGCGCGGGCGTGCGCACGCCGGTCGACCTCGCCGGGGCCGCGCTCTGTGCGGTCGGGCTCGGGGGGATCATCTACGCGCTCATCGAGGAGCCGATTCGCGGTTGGCGCGCGCCGTCCATCTACCTCCCCCTGGCGGGCGGGCTGGTCGCGTTCGCCGGCTTCCTCGCTCACGAGCGCGCGACGCCGAACCCGATGCTGGACCTGGCGCTGTTCCGGCAGCGGAACTTCGTCGTCGGCAACCTGGCGACCGTCGCCATCTACGGGGGGCTGACGGCGTTCACCTTCCTCGTGACCGTCTTCCTGCAGCAGGTCGCCCACTACACGGGCCTCGAGGGTGGGCTCGGGATGCTCCCGGTGGCGGCGATCCTGTTCGTGCTGTCGCCGATCTTCGGCCGCCTCGCGGCGCGGCACGGCCCCCGGCTGTTCATGACGGTCGGACCGATCACGTCCGCGGCGGGCTTCGGCTTGATGACCGCGGTCGACCAGCGCGCGATCTACCCCACCCAGCTCCTACCTGGACTGGTCGTCTTCGGGTTGGGCCTGTCGGCGACCATCGCGCCGCTGACGGCGACGATCCTCGGCGACGTCGATCAACGCCAGGCGGGGATCGCCTCCGCCGTCAACAACGCGGTCGCCCGCGTCGCCGGCCTGCTCGCCATCGCCGCGATCGGGGCGCTGGTGACCGTGCGCTTCGAGGTGTCGATCGATCGCGGCCTGGCGTCCCAACCGGCGCTCGACCCCGGAGCCCGGGCGACGCTCGCCGAGGCGCGGCGGCGCCCGCTCAACGTCGCGGTCGCTGCCGCGGCGCCTGCCGCGAGCCACGAGGAGATCGTCGCGCTCGTACAGGCCGCGTCCACCGACACCGTCCGTGCCGGCCTCTGGGCGATGGCCGGCCTGTTGACGCTGGGTGGGCTGGTGTCCGCCGTCGGGATCACCAACCCCCGCGCCGCGCGGCGATCGGAGCCGGGCCCGGCGCGCCCTAAAGGACGTCGATCTTGTGCTCGCGAGTCTCTCGGATGAACAGGGCGCCGACGACGACCGTCACGGCCGCCACGATGACGGGGTACCAGAGGCCGGCGAAGATGTTCCCCTTGGCCGCGACCAGAGCCGCCGCCGTCAGCGGCAGCATGCCGCCGAACCAGCCGTTGCCGATGTGGTACGGCAGCGACATCGACGTATAGCGGATGCGCGCGGGGAAGAGCTCCACGAGAAAAGCCGCGATCGGGCCGTAGATCATCGTCACGAACAGGACCTGGACGAAGACGAGCAGGATCAGGACCGGGACGTTCACGTCCTCCTTCTTCGCCTCCTTCGGATACCCGAGCGACTTGAGCGTCGCGCCGAGCTTGGCCTCGTCCCAGCCGACGATGGTGATGCCGTTGATCGTCGTGAGCGGCCGCGCGCCCTCCGGCCCGTCCGTCGTGTCGAACGACAGGCTCCGCTTCGACAGGAAGTCCTGGACCTTGTCGCACTCGCTGTACTTGGTCTTGGGGTTCGGGAACAGGTGCATGCGGCACTCGGTGGCCACGAGCGAGATCCGCGTGCTGTCCGAGAAGCGCTCGAGCGCCGGGTTCCCGAAGTGGGTCATGGCCTTGTAGATCGGGAAGTAAGTGACGGCGCCGAGCAGGCAGCCGGCGAGCATCAGCCGCTTGCGGCCGATCCGATCGGACAGCCACCCGAAGAACAGAAAGAATCCGGTGCCGAGCACGAGCGCGACGCCGACGACCGTGTAGGCCGTGTCCCAGGAGATCTTCAGCGTCGTGGTCAGGAAGAAGAGCGCGTAGAACTGGCCCGTGTACCAGACGACGCCCTGCCCGGCCGCCGCGCCGAGCAGCGCGACGAGCACGATCTTGCCGTTGGCCCAGTTCGTGAAGCTCTCGCGCAACGGCGCCTTGCTCCGCTTCCCCTCCGCCTTCATCTGCAAGAAGACGGGCGACTCGTTCAACTTGAGCCGGATGTAGATCGAGATGGCGAGCAGGACGAGGGAGATGAGGAACGGGACCCGCCAGCCCCAGGACTTGAACGCCGCCTCTTCCATCCCGCCCCGGCAGGCGCCGATCACCACCAGCGACAGGAAGAACCCCACCGTCGCCGTGGTCTGGATCCAGCTGGTGTGCAGGCCCCGCTTCTCGTTGGGGGCGTGCTCGGCGACGTAGGTCGCGGCGCCGCCGTACTCGCCGCCGAGCGCCAGCCCCTGCGCCAGACGCAACAGCACCAGGATGGTCGGCGACAGCATCCCCGCCGAGGCGTAGGTCGGCAAGAGACCCACCGACGCGGTGGCCAGGCCCATGACCACGATGGTGATGAGGAAGGTGTACTTCCGTCCGACGAGGTCGCCGATGCGGCCGAACACCAGAGCGCCGAACGGCCGGACGAGGAAGCCGGCCGCGTAGGTGGCGAAGCTCGCCAGCAGCGCCGCCGTGGCGTTGCCCGGCGGGAAGAACAGCGCCGCGAAGAACGGCGCCAGCGTCGCGTAGATGTAGAAGTCGTACCACTC
>Ga0306920_100010409_pt1 | contig 12474 bp, 10 predicted proteins | sample flu12Cox44000170_FD_204666 | JGI IMG/M metagenome (GOLD analysis project Ga0306920, IMG submission 204666) | Lab enrichment of tropical soil microbial communities from Luquillo Experimental Forest, Puerto Rico - flux4day.12C.oxic.44.000.170 (v2)... | ecosystem: Environmental > Terrestrial >...
ACCCGGTACTCACGCCGCGACGCCGTGCTGAACAGCAGCTCGCCGGCGGCGGCGTAGATGTACCCGACGTCGACCATGATCGCGTAACGGGCCAGGGTGGGGAGCGGAGGCTGAATCTCGGTCATGGTGGTTACGACTCTAGATTGCTACAGCGGTATGTTCCCGTGCTTGCGGGGGGGCAGGGACTGGCGTTTGGTCCGCAGCGCGCGCAGCGCGCGAGTCACCTGCGAACGGGTCTCGGCGGGGCGGATGACAGCGTCCACATACCCCCGTTCGGCAGCTATGTAGGGATTGGCGAGGGTGTCTTCGTACTCGCCCGCGCGCTGGGCACGGAGCTGGCCGGGATCGTCGGCGGCGGCCAGCTCGCGCCGGTACAGGATGTTCACCGCGCCCGCCGCGCCCATCACCGCGATCTGCGCGGTTGGCCAGGCCAGGTTTATGTCGCCGCCCAGGTGCTTGGAGCCCATCACGTCGTAAGCGCCGCCGTAGGCCTTGCGGGTGATCACGGTGACCTTGGGCACGGTGGCCTCGGCGTAGGCGTAGATGAGCTTGGCGCCGCGGCGGATGATGCCGCCCCATTCCTGGCCGGTCCCCGGCAGGAACCCGGGCACGTCCACGAATGTCAGCACCGGGATGCTGAACGCGTCGCAGGTGCGGACGAACCGGGCCGCCTTCTCCGATGCGTCGATATCCAGGCAGCCGGCCAGGTGCATCGGCTGGTTGCCGACCACCCCGACGCTCGCGCCCTCGACCCGGCCGAAGCCGACGATGATGTTCGCCGCGAACCCGGCGTGGACCTCGCAGAACTCGCCATCGTCCAGCACCGTGGTGATCGCCCGGTGCATGTCGTAGGGCTGGTTCGGCGAGTCGGGGACCAGGGTGTCCAGCGCGGCGTCGCTGTCGGTGATCTCCAGCGTGACCGGGCTGGCCGGTGCGGCCAGGGGCGGGTCGTCGAGGTTGTTCGAGGGCAGGTAGGACAGCAGCTCGCGGGCGAAGTCCAGGCAGTCGTCCTCGTTCTTGGCCTGGTAGTGGGCGACGCCGGAGCGGGTGTTGTGCGCGTGTGCGCCGCCCAGATCCTCGAACGAGACCTCCTCGCCGGTCACCGTCTTGATCACGTCCGGGCCGGTGATGAACATGTGCGAGGTGGCCTCGACCATCAGCGTGAAGTCGGTGAGCGCGGGCGAGTAAACCGCGCCGCCCGCGCACGGGCCCATGATCAGCGAGATCTGCGGGATGACCCCGGAGGCCAGCACGTTGCGGTGGAAGATCTGGCCGAACATGCCGAGCGCGACCACGCCCTCCTGGATCCGGGCGCCGCCGCCGTCGTTGATGCCGATCAGCGGGCAGCCGGTGGTCAGCGCCTGGTCCATCAGCTTGACGATCTTCTCCCCGTACACCTCGCCCAGCGAGCCGCCGAACACGGTGAAGTCCTGGCTGTACACACAGACCGGCCGGCCGTCGATGGTGCCGAACCCGGTCACCACCCCGTCCCCGTATGGCCGGTTCGCGGCCACCCCGAAATCGGTGGCGCGGTGCCGCGCCAGTTCGTCCAGCTCGGTGAACGAGCCGGGATCGAGCAGCCGGGCGATCCGCTCGCGCGCGGTCATCTTGCCCCTGGCGTGCTGCCCCTCGACCGCCCGCGCCGACCCGGCGTGGATCGCTTCATCCCGGCGCAGTTCCAGATCGGCGATCTTGCCGGCGGTGGTGTGCGGGTCAGCACCCGGTGCCGCCGGCGTGCTGGGTGCCTCGCTGCTCATGCGCCTCAGGGTAGCCGCGGCCGCCGGGCCAGTCGGCCGCCGGGCCAGCGGGTCAGGCCACCCGCCAGACCCGCCACAGTGCCGCCGGGTCGGTCAGCGGATCACCGTGCACCAGGGAGAAATCGGCGGGCCCGCCCTCGGCGATGACCCCGGCGCCCGGCTCACCGAGCAGCTCACCGCCCCGCCAGGTGACGCTGGCCAGCGCCTCCCAGGGTGCCAGGCCCGCCTCGACCAGGCACTCCACCTCCCACGGCAGCTGATTCGCGCGGCCCGAGCCACCCCCGAAGTCGGTGCCGCCGACGATCGCGACCCCGGCGGCGTGCGCGAGCCCGGCGCTGTGCCTGGCCCGTTCCAGCCGCTCGGCGATCTGCGCCCGGTTGCCCGGCTCGGCGAACCGGGGAATGGCTGTGGTCGTCCCGAACGTCAGCCAGGACTTCATCACCGTCATCGTGGTCACCAGCGTGCAGCCCGCGGCTGCCATGGCCTGGGCGATGTCGGTGTCCAGCTCGAAGCCGTGCTCGATGGCGTCCACCCCGGCCGCGGCGCACACCCGGGAGCCGGACAGCCGGGACGAGTGCGCGGTCACCTTCGCGCCCCGCTCGTGCACCGCCTGGACAACGGCGGCGACCTCGCCAGCCGTCCACGGCGCGGTGTCCGGATCGGGCCCGTCCAGGTAGAGCTTGACCAGGTCGGCACCGTCGTCCAGCTGGCCGAGGGCGGCCCGCAGGAGGGCGTCGCCATCGGCCGCCTCCACCGCCAGGCCCGGCGGCAGCAGCCCGGGCACGGTCAGCCAGGTGCCCGCCGCCCGCACGTACGGCCGGTCCCGGCGGCCGCGCCACCGCTCCCGGATGCCGATGCTCAGCGCCCGTTCCCGGCCGTCCACGTCCCGGCGGGGGGAGCCGACGTCACGGGCCCAGCGGACGCCGGACCGGTACTGGAGTTCCCCGTTGGCCTCGGCCACCGCGAGCAGGGTGGCGGTCGGGTCGCTGCCGCGGTCGATCCAGTGAGAGCCGCCGGGCAGGGTCAGGTGGCTGTGGCCGTCGACCATGCCCGGCACGATGGTGCTGCCGCCGGCGTCGACGATCTCGCAGTCCGCCGGGCGCTCGCCCTCGTCACCGGCGGGCCGGATCCAGCTGATCCGGCTGTCCTGCACCAGCACGCTGACCCCGAGCCGCAGCCGCGGCGACCGGCCGTCGGCCAGCGCCGCGTCCCGGTAGAACACGCTTCCCACGACCGCACCTTACGCCGGTACGCCCGGCTGATTACCGCCGTCGCTACCCTTGACACCGGCCCGCCCGCCCAGGGCCTGATCCCAGGGACAGGAAGCACCCGAACCGGATGACGACGCTAACCGGAGCCACCGGCCGCCCGGCCCTTGACGCCGCCTGGCTGGCCGCGGAGCTGCACACCGGGGACACCGCCGGGGTGCCGCCCGCCGCGGCCGGGCTGTGGCGCGAGATCCGGGTGGTCGCGCAGACCGGCTCCACCAACGCCGACCTGCTGGCCGCGGCCAGGGCCGGGGCCGCGGAGGGGCTGGTGCTGGCCGCCGAGGCGCAGTCCGCCGGGCGGGGCCGGCTCGGCCGGTCCTGGCTGAGCCCGCCCGGCGCCGCGCTCACCTTCTCGGTGCTGCTCCGGCCGCGCGGGGTGCCGCCCGCCCGGCTGGGCTGGCTGCCGCTGCTGGCCGGGGTTTCGGTCGCCGCCGCGCTGGCCGCGGCCGCTGGCCTGGGCGCCCGCCTGAAGTGGCCGAACGACGTGCTGGCCGGCCAGGCCAAGCTGGCGGGCGTGCTGGCCGAGGCTGGCGGCGGGGCGGTGGTGGTGGGCGCCGGGCTCAACGTCTACCAGCGGCGCGCCGAACTGCCCGTGCCCACCGCCACCTCGCTGTGGCTGGCCGCACCCGCCGCCGCCGGGCCCGCCGCCCGGGAGCACCTGCTGGCCGCCGTGCTCCGCGAGTTCGCGGCCCGGTACCGGGCCTGGCAGGACTGGGCGGGCGACGCCGACGGCTGCGGGCTGCGGCCCGAGTACCTGCGCTACAGCGCCACCGTCGGCCAGCGGGTGACGGTCACCCTGCCCGGCGGCGGCTCGGTGTCCGGGACGGCGACCGGTGTCGACCCGGACGGCAGGCTGGCGGTACGCACCGGCAGCGGCCTGGTCCGCCTCAGCGCGGGCGACGTCGATCACGTCCGCTGAGGCCGGGCCGAAGTGCCCGGCCCGCGCCAGCCCGGACCGTGGAGCTTCACCTCTGCCGCCAGCAGGCCGCGTGTGGCGTCCAGCGGCCGCCGTAGGGTGGAGGGGTGGACGGGATTGTGGTGCGCGAGCATCTGGTCGGTGAGGCCGGGGTATGCGAGATCGTGCTGGACCGGCCGGAGGCGCTGAACGCCATCGACACCGCGATGGCGACCCGGCTGGCGCAGGCCTGTGCGGAGATCGCGGCCGATGACAAGGTCCGCGCGGTGGTGCTGGCCGCGAACGGCGGCCGTGCTTTCTGTGTCGGCGCGGACCTGAAGGAGCGCAACCGGATGACCGACGCCGTGCTGCTGGCACAGCGGCAGGTGTTCCGGGCCGCGTTCGGCGGCCTGCTGGGGCTGCCGCAGCCGGTGGTCGCCGCCGTGCACGGGTTTGCCCTGGGAGGCGGCTGCGAGCTGGCCCTGTCCGCCGATCTGGTCGTGGCCGACGAGACCGCGGTGTTCGGGCTGCCGGAGACCACCGTGGGGCTGGTGCCCGGGGGCGGCGGCACCCAGCTCGCCCAGCGCAAGCTGGGGCCGGGCCGGGCCGCCGACCTGATCTTCACCGGCCGCCGGGTGAACGCCGAGGAAGCGGCGCGGATCGGCCTGGCCGACCGGCTGGTCGCGGCTGGGCAGGCTGCCCACCAGGCACAGGAACTGGCCCGGCAGATCGCGGCCAACTCCCCGGTGGCGGTCCGGGCGGCCAAACGGGCGATCCGCCAGGGCGCCGGGATCGGCCTGGCCCCGGCACTGGACGTGGAGGACGCCGCCTGGCGGACCGCCGCGCTGTCGGCGGACCGGCGGGAGGGGATCGCGGCGTTCAACGCCAAGCGGGCCCCGGCCTGGCCGGGCCAGCAGGGAGGCGGCGGTGAGTGACCTGCCGGCCGCGATATCGGTGCGTGAGGTCGGGCCGCGGGATGGGCTGCAGAACGAGGCCCCGGTGCCCACCAGCGCCAAGATCGCGCTGATCGACCAGCTATCGGGGACCGGGGTAGGCCGGATCGAGGCGGTCTCCTTCGTGAAGGCCGAGGCGATCCCGCAGATGGCCGACGCGGACGAGGTGTGGGCCGGGATCAGCCGGAACCCCGCGGTCCGCTACTCCGCGCTCGCGCCCAACCTGCGGGGCGCCCGCCGGGCGCTGGATGCCGGGTTCACCGAGGTGGAGGTGGTGGTGTCGGCATCCACCACGCACAACCGCGCGAACGTGAACCGGAGCACCGAGCAGTCGCTGGACGAGATCACGGTCATCATCGGCGAGGCGCACCAGCGCGGCGCGAGCTGCCAGGTGGTGGTCGCCACCGCCTGGGGCTGCCCGTATGAGGGGGACGTGCCGGTGGCGCGGGTGCTGGCGGTGGCGGGCCGGGCAGTCGCGGACGGGGCGGACGCCATCTCGTTCGGCGACACCACCGGTATGGCCACCCCCGGCCGGGTGTGGGACCTGGTCGGCTCGTTCCGGTCCAGCTACCCGGACCTGCCGCTCAACCTGCACTTCCACAACACCCGCGGGACTGGCCTGGCGAACGTGCTGGCCGCGCTGGAGATGGGGGTGGCGGACTTCGACGCCTCGGTCGGCGGCCTCGGCGGCTGCCCGTACGCGCCCGGCGCCTCCGGCAACATCGCCACCGAGGAACTCGTGCACATGGTCGAGGACATGGGCGTGGCCACCGGCGTGGATCTGGCGGCGATGATCGAGGCGGCGGCCGCCGCGGAACGGGTCGTCGGCCGCGAACTGCCCTCGCAGGTGCTGCGGGCCGGCCCGCGTACCCGGACGGTCACCCGCTAGCGGATTGCGTCCGCGCCGCAGGCCAACGGCCAGGAACCCGGATGGCTCAGATCGGGGAACTGTCCGGGTTGTCGGCAAGCGCCGACGCTGCCGATTCCGTCATGCCCTGCTGGCGGCCATGCACCACCTTGGACGTGTACCTGATGGCGATCATGCGCGCGGTGGTGATGGCCGCCCCCATCACCAGCGTCCAGACGATGGACCGGCCCAGCGGGGCCTGCTGGTCGTCCGGGCCCAGTGGTGGCTGCTTGCCGGTCACCTTCGTCCAGGTGAGCTGGAGCCCCTTGTAAGCACCCGCCGCCGCCGCCATCCCGACAGCGTGTTTCAGCATCTGGCCGACCCGGCCATCGGAACTGTCACTTGCCATCGAAGCCCCCGGCTAGCTGCCCAGGACCACGGAAATCCGCGGTGCCCTCTGCTTCGCCATCATAGGTCGCTGACCCATCCTGGCGTCATAACGGCGGTGCCATCGGCTCCGGGTGCCGGGCCAGCCAGGCTATGCCCTGGGGGAGCGGCAGCCGCCGGGGTACAGTCCCAAGCGTGGCTGAGCACTCGGACCTGGCGGAGTTGCGCGCCCGGGTTGAGCAGGGCGGCGCGCGCAAGTACCACGAGGCGGCGGCGGCTGCGGGCAAGCTGTTCGCCCGCGAGCGGATCGCGCTGCTGATCGACGAGGGAAGCTTCACTGAGGACGGCCGGTACGCGAACGTGCTCGCCGACGGGCTGCCCGCCGACGGGGTGATCACCGGCACCGCGACCGTGGACGGGCGGCCGGTCGCGCTGATGGCCAACGACTCCACCGTGAAGGCCGGCTCGTGGGGGGCCCGCACCGTCGAGAAGATCATCCGGATCATCGAGAAGGCCTACGGGGCCGGCCTGCCGATGATCTATCTGGTCGACTCGGCCGGGGCCCGGATCACCGACCAGGTCGAGATGTTCCCCGGCCGCCGTGGCGCCGGGAAGATCTTCCACAGCCAGGTCCGGGCGTCCGGCGCGGTCCCGCAGGTGTGCGCACTGTTCGGCCCGTCCGCGGCCGGCGGCGCCTACATCCCGGCGTTCTGCGACTACGTGGCCATGGTGGACGGCAACGCGTCGATGTACCTGGGCAGCCCGCGGATGGTCGAGATGGTGGTGGCCGAGAAGACCACGCTGGAGGAGATGGGCGGCGCCCGGATGCACTGCACGGTGTCCGGCTGCGGCCACTACCTGGCCGCCACCGAGGCTGACGCACTGGCCGCGGTCCGCGGCTACCTGTCCTACCTGCCATCGAGCTGGCAGCAGCCGCCGCCGGCCGCCCCGGCCGCCGGCCCCGAGGACATCGACCTGGCCGCCCTGGTCCCGGCCAGTGAGCGGCAGGCGTTCGACATGCGCCGGTATGTGCGCGGCCTGGTGGATTCCGGGTCCTTCTTCGAGATCCACCAGCTGTGGGCCAGGGAGCTGACCGTCGGATTCGCCCGGCTGGCCGGCCAGGTGGTGGGGGTGGTCGCCAACAACCCGATGTTCAAGGGCGGGGTGCTCTTCGTCGACTCGGCCGACAAGGGGACCCGGTTCATCCAGCTCTGCGACGCGTTCAATGTGCCGCTGCTGTTCCTTGCCGACGTGCCCGGCTTCATGGTCGGGACGGCGGTGGAGAAGCAGGGCATCATCCGGCACGGCGCGAAGATGATCAGCGCCGTTTCGGAGGCGACCGTGCCGAAGATCAGTGTGATCGTGCGCAAGGCCTACGGGGCGGGCCTGTACGCGATGGCTGGCCCGGGCTTTGAACCGGATGCCACCATCGCGCTGCCGACCGCCAAGATCGCGGTGATGGGCGCGGACGCGGCCGTCAACGCGGTCTATTTCAACAAGCTGGCCGCCATCACCGACCCGGCCGCCCGGGAGGAGGAGACGCGCCGGCTGCGCGAGCAGTACGACACCGACATCGACGTGCTGCGGCTGGCCGCTGAGCTGGTTGCCGACGATGTGGTGGAGCCGGGTGAGCTGCGGGCCGAGCTGATCAAGCGGTTCGCCGCTGCGGCCGGCAAGGACCGCTCGTTCTCCCGCCGCCGCCACGGTGTCGCCCCGGTCTGACCGGGCATCGGCGGCGAGCGCGGACGTGCAGGTCCGCGCAGGCCGTAGCATTCTGACCATGACCAGCGTTTTGCTCGCCGAGGATGATGCCTCAATTTCTGACCCACTGGCGCGTGCGCTGCGGCGCGAGGGCTATGACGTCGACGTGGCGGCCGACGGCCCGGCCACCCTGGACGCGGCACTGGCCGGCGGGATCGACCTGATCGTGCTCGACATCGGCCTGCCCAAGCTGGACGGCCTGGAAGTGTGCCGCCGGCTGCGGTCGGAAGGCCAGTCTGTGCCGGTGCTGATCCTCACCGCCCGCGCCGACGAGGTGGACACGGTGATCGGGCTCGACGCCGGCGCCGACGACTACGTGACCAAGCCGTTCCGGCTGGCCGAGCTGCTGGCCCGGGTCCGCGCCCTGCTCCGGCGGGGCAGCGCCGAGAACAGCGTGGTGCAGGGAGTCCGGGTGGACCCCGACGCGCGGCGGGCCTGGCTGGGCGACACCGAGCTGGAGCTGACCACCAAGGAGTTCGACCTGCTGTGCGTGCTGGTGAACGACGCCGGCAAGGTGGTCACCCGGGAGCAGATCATGCGGGAGGTCTGGGACAGCAAGTGGTGGGGCTCCACCAAGACCCTGGACATGCACATCTCCTGGCTGCGCCGCAAGCTCGGCGACGACGCGCACAGCCCCCGCTACATCACGACCGTCCGCGGGGTGGGATTCCGGTTCGAGCGGGGCGACTGATGGGGCCGGCCAGGGCGGGCTGAGGTGCACCGCCGGCTCCTGTTCTCGACGGTCGCGGTGGCTTTCACCGCGGTGCTGCTGTTCGGCCTGCCGCTCGGCTTCGTCCTGGTCCGGCTCCAGATCAACACCGCCCACCAGCAGGTGCAGCGTGACGCCAACACGGTCGCCCGGACGCTGCAGAACCGGCTGAACAACGGGCTGTACCCGGATGTCTCCGACGCCGCGAACGCGGCCCGGGCACTGCCCGACCGGTATGTCAGCATCAGCCGGGACGGCAGCCCGCCCCGCACGTTCGGGGATGTGGTGCCGGCGGATAATGTCATCGCCGCCCGCGCCAGCACGAAGGACTACCGGGTCCTGGTGGAGGCCGACACCTCCAATGAGACCGCGGGGGTGACCGCGGCGCTGGCGATGATCGGGTCGCTGGCCCTGCTGGCGTTCGGATTGGCGGTCGTGCTGGCGCTGCGGCAGTCCCGGCGGCTGGCCCGGCCGCTGCAGGAACTGGCCAGCGCCGCGGACCGGCTCGGCTCCGGCGACGCCCGGCCGCTCGGGCGGCGGTACGGGGTGGCCGAGCTCGACCGGGTGGCCGAGGGCCTGGACGGGTCGGCGCAGCGGATCGGCGACCTGCTGAGCGCGGAACGGGACTTCGCCGCCGATGCCTCGCATCAGCTGCGCACCCCGCTCACCGCACTGTCTATGCGGCTGGAGGAGATGATGGCGGCCGCCGACGACCCGGCGGTGGTGCGCGAGGAAGGGACGGCCGCCCTGCAGCAGACCGAGCGGCTGGCCGAGGTAGTTGGCCAGCTGCTGGGACGGACCCGGGCACCGGCGGCCGGCTCCCCGGAGCGGGCGTGGGTGGACGACGTCATCGCCCAGCAGGTGGTGGAGTGGGACCCAGTGTTCCGCAGCCGGAACCGCAAGCTGGAGGTGACCGGGGACAAGGGCCTGCGCGCCTACGTCACGCCGGGGACCCTGTCGCAGGCGATCGCCACGCTGCTGGACAACGCGCTGGTGCACGGGGCCGGCACGGTGACCATCCGCACCTCACAGACGGCCAGGTCGGTGATGGTCGAGGTGCGGGATGAGGGCAAGGGGGTGCCCGCCGACCTCGCCCCGCGCATCTTCGAGCGCAGCGTGAGCGGCCAGCCGGGCGGCACCGGCCTGGGGCTTGCGCTGGCCCGCAGCATCCTGGCCGCCGACGGCGGCCAGGTGGTGCTGGTCCGGCCGCGGCCCGCGGTATTCGCGGTGTTCCTGCCCCGCGAGCTGCCCGGGCCGGACGGCGGCCCGCCGGCCGTGTCCGGCCCGGCCTGACCGGCTGGCGCCCTAGGCCGTGACCGCCGCCGGGCGGCGGTCGGTGACCGCGTGCCAGGCCAGGTAGATCGCCGCGGTCAGCACGAAGCCGACCTCGAAGGTGATGTCGCCCACCGACGGGTAGTGGGTGGGGACGATTCCCACGTACTCGGTCTGGTTGGAGAACAGCCAGATCGAGATCACCATGCCGACGATCATCGCGACCGGGCCGGCCCAGTTGGTGTGCTTGCGGTCGTACAGCATGCGCTCGATGATGCCGAGGTCGGTCTTCCGGCGCAGGTACTGGTCGCAGAACACCACCGCCAGCCAGGGCGCGATCCAGTAGGCGATAATCAGCAGGAAGTTCGTGTATTTGGCGCCCGCGTCGTGCAGGCCGGAGAGCGCGACGAAGAAGCCGATCACGCCGAACCCCAGCGCCACGATGGCCCGGCGCAGCGACAGCGGCAGGTTGATGCCGGTGGCCACGAAGGACAGCGCGCCGGAGTAGATGTTCAGCACGTTCGCGGCGATCGCACCGATCGCGATGGCCAGCAGCGTCAGGTCGGCCAGCGCGGTCGGCAGGTGCCCGGTGAACGCTGCGGTGGGAGATGCCGACGCACTGCTGGTGAGGGTGGCCGAGCCGGCTCCGGCGATCTCCAGCACCGCGCAGGACAGGAACAGCCCCAGCCCGGTCCACAGGGCGATCGCCTTCCGGCTGGTGTCCGGCTTGAAATAGCGGGAGTAGTCAGCCGCGTAGGGATTCCAGCCCACGGCGTAGCCGAAGGCGGCCCCGGTGGCGATGAGGAAGCCGCCCAGGGTGCCGCCCGAGAAGGCCGCCGGGTGGTAACTGGTATTGGTCTTGGCCAGGATGACGATGGTCGTGATCAGGAAGATGACCGCGAGCACCGGGAAGGCGTACCGCTCGAAGGCTTGCACCAGGTTGTGGCCGAAGAACGCGATCACGATCTGGACCACCACGATGATCACCAGGCAGAGCCACTTGGCCCAGTGTGTCAGCGTGTTCAGCGCGAAGGCGCCGCTCACGCTGTTCACCGCGAACCAGCCGATGCCGGCCGTGACCGAGTTCAGGCCGGCCGGGAACGCATTGCCCCAGTAGCCGAAGCCGAGCCTGGACAGCACCATCTGCGGCACCCCGTGCGACGGGCCCCGGGCCGACAGGATGGCCTGGGTGACCGAGCCGACCGCTGTTCCCAGCACCACGGCCAGCACGGCCTGCCAGAAGTTCAGGCCAAAGAACGCCACCGCGATCACGCCGACGAAGACGGTGGCGAACTCCAGGTTGGGCGAGGTCCAGGTCCAGAAAAGCTGCACCGGCCGCCCATGCCGCTCGTGCAGCGCAATGAAACCGGCGCCCCCCGGCTCGACCGCGGCGATGCGCGATCCGTATTCGCCCTCGCGTATCTGCACTCCGGCGGGCGCGTCCGCGGTCATGACCGCTGACTTGTCCTGGTCGGATGTCGCCATCGGCTGCGCTCCTTCCGGCCCCGGGCCGTCGTGGGGCCCGCCCCGCCACCGGGCTGGGCCTGTCGCTGACCGGCCGCAACACCTGGCCGGATGGGCTGATGATAGAGGTCACCGGCAGCACCAGCTAGCCCCCGCGCCCGATGTGTGGCCGTTGCCGCTGGCAGATGGCGGCCCGGCCGCTGGTGCTGCGCCGGGGCCAGGCGGCTCGTAGGCTACGGCCCGTGACCGATGTGGCGGACAAGCGGCTGGCCCCGGTGGTCGGCATGGTGGGGGCGGGCCAGCTGGCCAGGATGACCGGCCAGGCGGCGATCAGCCTCGGGATCGGGTTCCGGCTGCTGGCGGGCTCGGCCGCCGACAGTGCCGCCCAGGTGTGTGCCGGGGTGAGTATCGGGGACTACACCAGCGAGGCCGACCTGGTCGCCTTCGCGGCCGGCTGCGACGTGGTCACCTTCGACCACGAGCACGTCCCGGGCGGGCTGCTGGCCGTGCTGGAGCAGGTGGTGGCCATCCGCCCGGGCGCTGCCGCGCTCGGCTACACCCAGGACAAGCTGGCCATGCGGGAGCGGCTGGCCGGGCTGGGCGTGCCCTGCCCGCGCTATGCCCCGGTCGCCAGCCTGGCCGAGGTGACCGCGTTCGCCGGGCAGGCCGGCTGGCCGGTGGTGCTCAAGGCGGTGAGCGGCGGTTACGACGGCCGCGGCGTGTGGGTCTGCCAGTCGCCGGCCGCGGCAGCCGAGGTGCTCGCGCACCCGGTCGCGCTGTTCGCCGAGGAGCACATCGGCTTTGACCGGGAACTGGCGGTGCTGGCGGCTCGCTCGCCGCATGGCCAGGGCGCCGTCTACCCGGTGGTGCAGACCATCCAGCGCGACGGTGTCTGCCACGAGGTACTGGCGCCGGCGCCATCGCTGCCGCCCAGCCGGGCGATGCAGGCGCAGCGGCTGGCGCTGGAGCTGGCCGCGGAACTGGACGTGACCGGGCTGCTGGCGGTCGAGCTGTTCGAGACGGCCAGTGGCGGCCTGCTCGTCAACGAGCTGGCGATGCGGCCGCACAATAGCGGGCACTGGACCATCGAAGGGGCCGCCACCTCGCAATTCGAGCAGCACCTGCGGGCGGTCCTGGATCTGCCCCTGGGCGTGTCAGCTG
>Ga0306920_100010412_pt1 | contig 12473 bp, 12 predicted proteins | sample flu12Cox44000170_FD_204666 | JGI IMG/M metagenome (GOLD analysis project Ga0306920, IMG submission 204666) | Lab enrichment of tropical soil microbial communities from Luquillo Experimental Forest, Puerto Rico - flux4day.12C.oxic.44.000.170 (v2)... | ecosystem: Environmental > Terrestrial >...
GAGCCTGTCCAACGGCACGGGTACCGCAGAGCTCGAGCTCGATCACAAGGGCCAGACCGTCACCTACAAGCTAACTTATTCCAACGTAGGCACGACGGCACCGGGCACGGGTACGGTGACCCAGGCCCACATCCATTTCGGTAAGAGCCGCGACTCCGGCGGCATCCTTGTGTTCTTTTGCTCGAACTTAGGCAGTGGCCCCCCGGGCACCCCGAATTGTCCGGCGAATGGCGTCACATTGAAAGGCACATGGACGCCAGCTAGCGTCGTTGCGATCCCGACGCAGAACGTTGGTGCTGGCAACTTCAAGGCGCTGGTGGACGCGCTTCTCTCGAATACCGCCTACGCCAATATTCATACGACAGCCTTTACGGCGGGCGAAATCCGCGGGCAGGTCCATTTCGTCGAACACGACCACGATCGCGGCAATTAACTTTCAGGCCTCTGGAGTGAGTCCGCACTAGTCGGAGGCGAGCCAGCGATCCGAGGTGCGGGCCTCGCCTCCCGAGCGACGTTACGGGATCAGAAATCCTTCTTGGCGCCGGCTGCGACTGCGGCTTTCTCGGCGTTTTGCCGGGTCATTGCCGCGGTGGATTGCACAAATGCGAGACACGGATGCAGACCACTGTGGCAGGTCAAAAAGATAGTGCTCTGCGCTCCTTGCCAAATATAATCGTCTGCTAATCGATGCGGCCGTCCTCCTTCGCCGAACTGAGCCGTAAATGCAGCAATCATCGCCCCGGTGTTGCTTGGGCCTTTCTGCGAGACAATGAAGGCTTCGGAAAATACGCCATCATGAAATTTGTAGAGGATTTTTTCCAACATGGCGCCGCCGATAGTCATGTTATCGCCGATCCTGACGTAAGCCTGGTCTTGCCCGGCGGGAGTGGCGCCGACCGGCCGTAGTTGGTTCTGGACGGTCGATAGAGGGGTTCCCCAAGCGATGCCTCTAAAGCCTGTCCGCTCGTTCTGAAAGGCGTGGGCGCCGGTCGGCAGCAATACCCATACAGCGGCTGCCAGAGCGATGGAAATGGTGCGCATTCGAACAACTTACATGCGGCGCTGTCGGCTGTCGACAGAGTGATGGTTTAATTCATTCGTTTATGGCTTAAAATTTCGATTAAACTGTAGTAATGCTTTGCTACCTTTTATTTTACTCGTGAAATCCGTCCCTCGCTTGGAGAGCCATCGGATGTCCCAGCCGCTGATCGTCTCGATCCCACACCGGCTCGGCAGGCAGGAGGCGAAGCGCCGGCTCGACAGCGGCATCGGCCGCCTGCGCCCGGAACTCGGCGCCTTGCTCAGCGGCCTAGATTACGGCTGGGACGGTGACACCTTGAACTTCAACGCGTCGGCGATGTGGCAGACGATCACCGGGCGGATCGAGGTGCTGGACGACGCGGTGCGGGTCGAGATCGAGCTGCCGTGGATCATGAGCCTGCTCAGCGACACGATCACCAAGCAGGTGCGCGGCCGCGGCCTTGCGCTCCTCGAAAAGCCGCCGCAGGAGGGGTAGCAGGTCGAGCTTACTCCTCCGGGAGCGGGCGATCCGGCCTAGTCTAACGCCCCCTCTCGTTCAATTGCGAACGGAGCGCAGAGCGCGCCACACCTTTTCTGCGGTCGCCGGAGCCTCGATGGAAGGCGTGCCGATGCGGACGAGCGCGTCGTTGACCGCATTCATCACCGCGGGGATCGCGCAGAGCGTGCCGGCCTCGCCAACCCCTTTGACTCCAAGCGGATTGCGGTCCGTCAACGTCGGGTTGTTGGCAAGCTCGAAATGGCAGAAATCGTCGGCGCGCGGCATCGCATAATCCTGAAACGAACCGGTCAGCAGCTGACCAGTAGCTTGGTCATAGACCAGATCCTCCATCAGCGCCTGGCCGGCGCCCTGGACGATGCCGCCGTGGATTTGCCCTTCGCACAAAAGCGGGTTCAGCACCCGGCCGACATCATCGACCGCGACATAGCGGGTCAGCGCGACCTCGCCAGTCTCCTTGTCGATCTCGACCTCGCAGTAATGGGCGCCACTCGGAAAGGTCGCACACCCGGGCGGCCCAAAATTGGCGCGCTCCGAAAACCCGACCTCGAGGTTCGTCGGCAGATGTGCGGCTTCGAACGACTGCTTCGCGACATCGATGATGCCAGTCGAACGGTCGGTGCCGGCGATCGTGAATTTGCCCTTGTCGAAGACGACATCGTCGACGCCCGCTTCCATCATGTGGGCCGCAATCTTGCGTCCTTTGTCGATCAGGCGCTCGGCGGCGACAACGATCGCTGAGCCGGCGAGCTGGGCCGAACGCGAGCCGAAGGTGCCGATGCCCATCGTCACCAGGTCACTGTCGCCATAGCGATAGCGGATCAAATCGGCATCGATCCCGAGCGTTTCCGATAGCACCTGCTTAAAGGTCGTGCCGTGACCTTGGCCGTGATCCATGCTGCCGGTCATCAGCACGACACCGCCCGACGGGTCGAAGCGGATCTCGGCATGCTCATAATCGCGCCCGCCGGATGCCGCGACCGCGGTTGCCACGCCGACGCCCAACAGCTTGCCACGCTGTTGCGCCGCCGCGCGCCGTCCCGCGACATGCGCGAAGTCCGCAAGCGCTAGGCAATCGTCGAGGTTTTTGACGAAATCACCGCTGTCATAGGTCTGCTGAAATACGGTCGTGAACGGCATCTTGTCAGCGGGAAGCGTATTTCGGCGGCGCAGCTCCGCAGGCTCGATGCCGAGCTCGTGCGCGGCCTTGTCGATGATGGTTTCGATCACATAGATCGGCTCGGGGCGGCTGCCGCCGCGGTAGGGGGCGATTGCCATCGTATTGGTCAGTACCGCGACGACCTGCGCGTGGACCGCCGGGATGCCATACGTACCGACCATACAGCCGAGCCCGATCGTGATCGGAATCGTGGGCCGGTCGGTCGAATAATAGGCGCCGATCGCCGCCTTCCATTGTGCGCGTAGCGCCAGAAACTGGCCCGAGCTGTCGAGCGCCAGCTCGGCATCGACGACGCTGCCGCGGCTCTGTTCGTCGCTCAGCAGCCCTTCACTGCGCTCGGCGACCCACCGTACAGGGCGGCCGGTGACCTCGGATGCCCACAGCGACAGCCCGTATTCCGGATAACAGCCGCCCTTCATGCCAAAACCGCCGCCCATGTTGTCACAAACCACCCGGAACTGGTGCTGCGGCAGCTTGAATATGCGGTCGGCCAAGGCGGCACGGGTGGCGTGCACCGACTGAATGGTGCAGCGGATCGTGTAGCGATCCTGATCCCGGTCGTAATGCGCAAGACAGCCGCGCGGCTCCATACTGTTCGCGGTAACCCGGTTGATCACGATCCGGTGGCGGGCGATATGGTCGGCTTTGGCGAATGCCGCGTCGACGGCCGCCTTGTCGCCGATTTCGTGAAAGAACGCCTCGTTGCCCGGGTTGTCGTCCCACACCGGGGGCGAACCCGGCGCGAGCGCCGCCTCGGCGCCGATCACCGCAGGTAGCGACTCATATTCGACGTCGATCTGCTCGGCGGCATCTTTGGCCTGGTTCGATGTCTCGGCGACGATGAAGGCGACCGGATCTCCGATGTAGCGGACCCGGCCTTGCGCCAGGAGCGGCTGTGGGCAGGCAAAGGCCGGGGCGCCGTTCCGGCGCCGGCGGCGAACGCCCGGCATCAGCGTGCCGAGGCCGCGCCGGCGCAGATCCTCTCCGGTCAAAACGGCTAGCACGCCCAGCGCTGCCTTCGCTTGTCTGACATCAAGCGCGACAATCCGCGCATGGGCGTGCGGCGAGCGCAGCACATAGCCGCACGCTTCGAGTGGTTCCCTGACATCGTCGACATACCGGCCCTTGCCCTTAAGGAGGCGAAGATCCTCCTCTCGCCGTACCGGCTGTCCGATCGCTTGTACGCTCATCCTGCGGTCTCCGGCTCAAAAGCTCTAACGATGCCCACCGCTACCGCCGCCATGGCCAGCAGCGAAACCATGGCCGAAGCTCGGGCCAAAACCGCGGGCAAAACCGTGCCCGAAGCCGCGGCCAAAGCCATGGTGGAAAAAATGGAACCTCTGCACGACGACGATCGATGGCGCGAGGCCAAAGAACCAAGGCGAGCCGACCCAATACGGGAAGAACTCGGGATAAGCGTAATCCACCGGGTAGGGGTAAGTGTAAGGATAGGGAGAAGAGGAGGGCGGCGGGACATCGTATTCCTGCGTCGGCAAGCCCGGCGTGTTCTGCGTAATCTTCCAGCTCCCGTCCGGTTGCGGACACGCCGCGATGACCGCCTGCCGCGGCTGACCATCGACCATGACGGAGATACTGTAGCTGCTGCATGCCGGCTGATTGGGCGGGGATTGGTCGGATGGAGGGTGAGCCACCGCGCTCGTGGCTGCGGCCGGCTGTTGGCCCAGCGGCGGCAGAGCATAGGTCTGGGTCGGCAACCCCGGCGTATTCTGCCCCACCTGCCAGCTGCCATCGGGCTGCTCACACGCTTGGCCGGTCGCCTGCTCGGGCCTCCCGCCGGTCGTCACAGCCGCGGTAAAATCATGGCACACCGGTTGGGTCTCATCAGGCAGCCGCGCTACCTGCGGACCTGGCGTGGACTGGCAAGCCGCAGAGACCAGCATCACAGCGATTGTCGAGATCCGGCGCATTGCTGTCCTCTTTGCCAATGCTTATCCCGGCCGCGTCGGATCGTCGCCGAGCTTGATCAGCAGTTTGCCGAAATTGCGGCCCGCAAGAAGCCCGATGAAGGCCTCGGGCGCCCGGTCGAGCCCATCGACGATGTCCTCGCGGTATTTGAGCTCGCCGCTGCGTATGAGCGGCCCCGCCATCGCCCGGTATTCTCCGAAGCGCTGCCACCCGTCACTGACAATAAATCCTTGGATCTTGAGGCGCTTGCGCACTGCCGCCATCAGATTGGGACCGGGCCGCGGCTCGACAGCATTGTATTCCGAGACCATGCCGCACATGACCATGCGGCCGAAATCATTGAGCCGTGGAAACACGGCCTGCTGCACGGCACCGCCGACATTCTCCCAATAGACGTCGATGCCGTCGGGACAGACGCGGTCGAGGGCAGCGCCGAGATCGATTGAGCGATGGTCGATGCAAGCGTCGAAGCCGAGTTCGCCCTCCACATAACGGCATTTGTCGGCCCCCCCGGCAATGCCGACCGCGCGTGCACCGGCGCGTTTGGCGAGTTGGCCAACGACCGCGCCGACCGCACCCGAAGCAGCCGAGACGACGACGGTCTCGCCGCGCTGCGGCCGGCCGATATCGCTGAGCCCGACATAGGCGGTGAGCCCGGGCATGCCGAGCACGCCGAGCGCGGTCGACAGCGGCACCTCGTTTGGCTCGAGCTTGACAAGACCGTTGGCCGGCACCGCGCTGTAAAGCTGCCAACCATAACTGCCCAAGACGTAATCGCCCGCACGGAAGCCCTGATCGCGCGAGCGCTCGATCTGCCCGACAACGCGGCCTTCCATGACGGTGCCGACATCGACCGGTCTGGCATAGGAGCGCGCTGCGCTCATGCGGCCGCGCATATAGGGATCGAGCGAAAGGTAGATGCCGCGCACCAGCACCCCGCCGTCGGCGGGGTCGGGCATCGGCGCGTCGACGATCTCGAAATCATCAGTGGTCGGCGCGCCGGTCGGCCGCCGTTTCAACAGTACCTGCCGGTTTTGATTTTCCATGCGGCTTCTCCTCGCGAGGCGACGGCTTAGGATTAACCGATCGCCTCGCCGAACCGAAGCAGCTTTGGCATCATAGATTGCAGACTCCTGCCAACATTGGTTGACCCCCCGATCCGATCAAAGATGCTGCACGCGAATGCCGCTGAACCGGACGATGTATTGATGCTTGACAAAATTCACGTTTTGTTCTATGATGGCAATAATATTTAAAGCGATAGACGATTGCACGAGCCGGTGACCTAACCGACAGCGCCTCCCGGCGTTTATTCCAGACAATTTCTCCAATCTATACTCAATGGTTCCCTACCCGATATTGTGCCGGCTCGTGTTTCCTGCCATGGCCCCGTTCGACCAGTGGCCGTCCAGCGTTATGGACCTCATTCAAAGTGAATTTCGCGAGCGGGAGTCGTGATTTTCGCTGTTCTTTCGCACGAGAACAGCGACAAACATCGACCGAACCAGAGAAGCAGTTGCGATGCTGACGGCGAACCCCTTGTGGACCGAATCATTCGCTTGCCACCTGCCCCGTGAGCAGGAATGGTCCATGGCATCTCCACTGACTGCCATGTGATGGCGATGCCAAAGACGCGGAGGTTAACATGCCGGTGGTTCGAGGAAGTTGCTTATGTGGCGGTGTGAAATACGAAATAACGGGCCCACTGATGCGCAGCGGGCATTGTCACTGTTCAAACTGCCGAAAGGCTCACGGCGCTGCCTTTCGCAGCCGTGCGCGCGTCCGTGTCGAAGACTTCAAGTGGGTGCACGGAGAGGAGTTGGTCAAATACTTTGAGTCCTCACCCGGATTTCATCGCGGGTTTTGCAGCGTCTGCGGTTCACCAATTGTAAACCGTCCTGATCGCACCCGGGAACTCGGAATTGCTCTTGGCGGTCTCGATGATGACCCGGGTGTACGCCCCGAACGCCACTTCTTCGCAGCGAGCAAAGCCCCCTGGTTTGAAATCACCGACGATCTACCGCAGCACGCGGCGCTTCCTCCTCGTTCGGAAGTCCCCGGAGCATAAGGCGGACTCAAGCAGACGAATATCACCACTAGATTCCTGTTTTCGCGTGAATAACACAGCAAGAATTCTCGAATTTGGAAGATTTGATGAAAATGCAGTGGAATAATTTCTGTTACTATCGGACGTTTCCCAAACTGTTCATGCCATCGGAGTGCGAGGGAATTGTAGACCTGCATCAAAGCCTCCCACCCTATACGAGTAAGATGGCCTATCTCGGTGGTTCTCATCGAGATAGCCAGCTCTACTGGTTGGATACGCAAAAGCATCCGTGGATCGGCGAAAAGGTGATAGATGCGGTAAGAATATACAATCAGGATACGCGGTTCGATATCGATCTGAATTTGAGGATGGCGCAGTTGACCGCCTACCATCCCGGTCAGTTCTATGAATGGCATACGGATCTGGGTGCGGGAGAGATCAGCCTACGAAAGATTACCGTGGTAGTAGAATTGTTGCACTCCGATAGTCTGGTTGGTGGGGGTTTGGAAATATTGAACCAGAATGTTCGGCTACAGCCTGGCGACGCGGTGGTATTCCCCAGTTTTGCGTTGCACCGGGCGCTGCCGGTTACCAGCGGGGTCAGGTGGAGTCTGGTGCAGTGGGTGCTCGGCCCAGCGCCGTTTAGATGACTTCAGCGGGGGACCCCTTGGACCGGGACGCCTGTTTCCACCCTGTAAAATCAGGGAGCCGCTTCCCCGAGGATGGCCTTTGCGGCGTGGACATAGGCACTCGTCAACTGCCCGTCCTGCAACAGTTCCCCGACATGGCAGTTGAACGCCGCGCAGATCGCCGCCAGCTCAGAAAACCGAATGCGGCGCGTCCCGGTCTCGATCCGGTGATATGTCAGGCGCGACATGCCGAGCATGCCGGCCGCATCTTCCTGGGTGAGCCCCAGGGTGCGCCGCCGCCGCCGCAACGCCGAGCGGATGCAGGCTTGGGAATCGTCCGTCCGCCGCACCGTTTTCTGCTCCGATTGTGTAGTGAACAATCCCGCGCCCATCGCGGCGCCCAATCGCACCGCCTTTGATCGATAGCCCAATTTTCCCTCCGCTTAAAATGCTCGCAATGATGCATTATTACGCAATAACAATAATTGTCAATAATTGAACATAGAAATAGCAAATAACTGACGCAGCCTTGACGGGCGCTGCCGCTAAATCCGACGATGGCGGTAAGACCATCTCGGTCCAGCAACGGAGCCGGCCAATGGACTTTTCGCTCTCCGACGAGCTCATCGAGTTGAAGGAACGCACCGAGAGCTTCGTGCGCGAGAAAGTGCTGCCCTATGAGGGCGACCCCCGGCAAACTCCGCACGGGCCGAGCGAGGCGCTGCGGCGCGAACTCGCTGCGCTGGGGCGCCAGGCGGGGCTTCTCAGCCCGCATGCCGGCCGCAAATGGGGCGGGCTCGGTCTCGATCATCGCGGCAAGGCGGTCGTGTTCGAAGCCGCCGGCTACTCGCCGCTCGGGCCGGTCGCGCTCAATTGCTTCGCACCCGACGAAGGCAATATGCACCTCCTCGAGGCCGTTGCCAGGGAAGACCAAAAGGAGCGGTGGCTGAGACCGCTTGCTGCAGGCGAGATCCGCTCGTGCTTTATGATGACCGAGCCGGCGCCGGGCGCCGGGGCGGATCCGTCGATGTTGCTGACAACGGCGCGCCGGGACGGCGAGGATTTTGTCATCGACGGACGCAAATGGCTGATCACCGGCGCGGTCGGCGCCGATCTCGGCATCGTCATGGCGCGCAACGACAGCGATCGCGGCGGCCCCGCCGGCGCGACAATGTTCCTGACACGAATGGATGCTCCCGGGATTCATATCGAGCGGGTGCTGGACACCCTCGATCAATACATGACGGGGGGTCACGCGGACGTCCGCCTCGACGGGCTACGAGTGCATGAAAGCCAGATCCTTGGCCAGGTCGGCGAAGGCTTCCGCTATGCGCAGGTGCGTCTCGCGCCGGCCCGCCTGACGCACTGTATGCGTTGGCTCGGCGCCGCGCGCCGCGCCCACGACATCGCCGTCGATTATGCGCGGCGGCGCACCGCCTTCGGCAAGCCGCTCGGCGAGCACGAGGGTGTCGGCTTCATGCTCGCCGACAACGAGATGGATCTGCACCAGAGCCGCTTGGTGATCTGGCATGGGGCTTGGGTCCTCGACCGGGGCGAGCGTGGGACGCACGAGTCGAGCATGGCCAAGGTCATCTGCTCCGAGGCGATCTGGCGCGTTGTCGACCGCAGCATGCAGATCCTGGGCGGGCTGGGCATCACCGACGACACGATCGTTGCCCGGTTATGGCGCGAAGTCCGCCCGTTCCGCATTTATGACGGCCCCTCAGAGGTGCACCGCTGGTCTATCGCCCGCCGCGTATTGCGGGCGGGCGGAATGTAGAATTCTGCCCCCTCCCTCTCACCGCTCACGTAGGGCGAGAGGTTGCGGTCAGCGCGACGGCGCACCCTCCCCGGGCGCGGCGGCTGCCCCGAACTCCTGAAGCAAGGCATCGCGGACCGTCTCGAGATCGAGACCATGCGCGGCGATAAGGGGGCTCGTTTCGACGATGATGTCGTCGACCTCCTTGATCATCTTGAGGCGCTTGTAAAGGTCCTCGCTATAGAGGCCGAGCCCTTCGCCGAGGATCTCCATGAAATTGACGACCTCGAAGCTGCGCCCGTCATCGACATCGCACAGCTCACGGTGGCAGGCGTGATAGATCGTCGCCAATGTCGTCACCCCGGCATCGGCGACCGCGGCGAGCTCGCGCTGAACGAGATCGCGCTTGAAGCCCGGCAATACCGCGAGACTGTTGGCTTGGGTCCCGACGCGCGGCACGTCGATCTCGACCAACTCGACGCCGGGAATGATCGAGAGCAGCTTACGCACCGCCGCCTGCACCGCCGGCAATACCGGCCGCTCGTGCAACGCCACCCGCTTGTCGACGCGCTGATTCATCAGCGGAGCGAGCGCCTCGGCATGTTCGGCGAGAAACACCAGAAACGGGTTCAGGTCGAAGGGCCGCGCACCAAAGCGCTCCTCGTAGCTCGGCAACGCGACTTCGCCGATCTGCACCTGACAGCTCGGGCACCACGACAGCACGGTCGAAGTGCCAGCGGCGGCGAGCCCGTCGATCGTCGTATAGCCGACCCGCGCGGTATTGGCGAAATCGCCTTCGCGGAACTGGTACACGCCGCAGCATTGCCCGGGCCCGCCCATGACCTCGTAATCGACACCGAGGCGGTCGAGCGTGTCGAGACAGAGAAGGGCAATGTGCGGGGTCTTCAGGATATTGCAGCCGGTGTAGAACACGACGTCGGGCGGGCTCTGGCGCGGCGGCGCCGACTGGCCCCGGACACGGGCCAGGGTCTCGGGCGGCAATTGCAGCCGTGACAGGATGCGCACGCCGCGGCTCATCGTCTGAAAGCCTTGCCGCCAGCGGGTGTTGAGCGGCTTGTCGCCAGCCTGCGCCCGCGCAAAGCCGCGCGCCAGCTGCACCATAAAGCGCGCATTGATGCCTTCGGGGCAGGCCGGGATGCAGTTGCCGCTGCCGCTGCACACCGAGGCCCAGTGAACCGCCTCTGGATTGCCGCTGCCGCCGGTGATCAGATCGACGATCCCGGCGGTGGTTCCGACCGCATCGGCATCGCTCAGTCCGGCCGGCGCCACCATCGGGCAGGCACGAAAGCAGGCGCCACAGCGCGTGCAGGCATCGGCAATCGCCTCGCCCCGCGCCCTGAAATCATCTAGATACCCGCCCGCTTCGGCGCTGTCGTTCATGTGGTCACCAAGCTTGTTCTTGGCCCGGAGGTTACCGCACAGACGTCGCAGTAGCAAAGCCGAAGCGAACGCTCAGGCGAGTCGCTTTTCGCTCGCACTGCCTGGCCGCCCGTCGCAGCCGGCACCTCGTTTCCTTGGTCATGCCGGGAAAGCGGATATCCAGGACGTCGCCGTGCTTTCGTCGGTGCCACTAAACTGGCGGGCTTCTTCGACCCACCAAACCGGTGATCAGCATCACGACAAAGACGACCAGGAAGATGAAAAACAGTATCTTTGCAATTCCTGCCGCGGCGAAAGCGATCCCGCCAAAGCCCAAAAATCCGGCGATCAGCGCGATAATTAGAAACATCAGCGCCCAGTAGAGCATCTTATCCTCCGTTGAACGGTGCCCCCGGGAGTTGATGTCGTTTCGGCCCGGTACCTGTCCCGGAAACAAGAGGAGCTGTGATCCGGTTCCCCGATCGCTTGGCTCGCTGACGCCGCCCAGCGACGTTCCAGCGGGCAAAGGATGGTCATGTTTGGGCATGTCGGCGCGTGCGGCTTGCGATGTTGCCGATGCACGGCAGCTGGAAGGAGTGACACCAGCGTTCGGCGACGAGCGGGGCGCGCTGCGCCGACGATTGCACAGACATGGCGGCCGCCCACTCGCCGGCAATTTGCCGTCTTGCCCTATATTTGTGTCCGGGGCAGGCCGGTAGGCGCAGCAATGCTGAATCATTAATACGAGTATTTCGGATAACTTTGCCAAAAATTAGTGAAAGCAAGACAATTACTTCTTGCCGGATAATCCCACAGAAAATGTTTGATTCCGTGGCTTAGCTTCGGGCTCTGGACCTGTTCAGAGTCACGGCGGCGCGAACGAGAGTCTTCAACGCCTCCTCGTCTATCTTCTCGCCCTCGTGGAAGTCGATGGCACGCCTTGTGTTCCCCTCGAGACTGGAGTTGAAGAGGCCCGAAGGATCCTGCAGAGCCGCCCCCTTCGCGAAGGTCATCTTCACGACGCTCTTGTAAGTCTCGCCTGTGCAGATAATTCCGTCGTGCTCCCACACCGGAACCCCTCTCCACTTCCACTCCTCGACGACTTCGGGATCGGCTTCCTTGACTAAGTTACGGAGCCGGCTGAGCATCTCGCCCCGCCAGTCGCCCAGTTCCTCGATCCTCGCGTCTATCAGCTGCGAAGGAGACTGACTTTTCTGCGACCCGCTCTTCTTCATGCTCGTTTCTCCTCCTTAGGCCCGAGGCTTTTATAAATGGGGGTCAGCGCACCGGAATGCTGCCGATGCCGGAAATTGGCGCCGCTTCATCTGCTCCGTTCTGCTACCTCCTGCTCTTGAAAGCGCAATTCAGGAGTTTCAAATACTTGATCCTGATCTCTACGTCCCACGGGTGCGCGAGAGCGGCGCGCGGCCGACCCCGATTTACAGTGGGATGACCAAGAGGGTATCGATCTTCTGGCTGTCGAGGACGACGAGGCGCTCGATAAAGCGGTAGGGCTTGCTGGTCAGGTCGATGCGGTCGAGATAGCGGCCGGCGGCAAAAAGGTTCATCTCGCCGTCATGCATGATCCGCACGGCGATAAAGTTCGAATGCGCCTGCGCCACCGTCGCATCGATCCCCTCGACGCGGATCGGGCCGACGATGTGGCGGTAGCGGTGCGGCTCGAAGATATTGGCGCGCCTAAGTGCGGTCACCCGATCGACCAACATGCCGCGCGAGGCGGCGTAGACGACGCCATGCGGCAGCCCGGCCTCGTGGCTCGGCCGGCTGGTAATCAGGTAGCGGCACTGCTCGACAAAGAAATCCGGCCACTCCTCGAGCCGGTCTTCGTCGATGCAGTCGACATAGGCGGCGATCAGCTCGTGTACGCCGAGCCGGACGACGACATCGTCCATCAGTCGCCGGTCAGCGCGCGGTACTTCTTCCAGAAACCGCGGATCGCCGCCTCGCTGGAGCGGAATGGCTGCGACTGGGCATCGTAGCCGCCCATCATCACT
>Ga0306920_100010414_pt1 | contig 12472 bp, 12 predicted proteins | sample flu12Cox44000170_FD_204666 | JGI IMG/M metagenome (GOLD analysis project Ga0306920, IMG submission 204666) | Lab enrichment of tropical soil microbial communities from Luquillo Experimental Forest, Puerto Rico - flux4day.12C.oxic.44.000.170 (v2)... | ecosystem: Environmental > Terrestrial >...
CCTGGGATCTGCGCAAAGCGCAACCGTACGAATGCTATTCCACGCTCGATTTTGACATTCCCATCGGCAAGAACGGCGATTGCTACGACCGCTACCTCGTGCGCATGGAGGAGATGCGGCAGTCGGTGCGCATCATGAAACAATGCCTGGAGAAGTTGCGGCTATCCGAAGGTCAAGGACCGGTTGCCGTCAAGGACAACAAGATCGTGCCGCCGCTGCGCGCCGAGATGAAGCGTTCGATGGAGGCGACCATTCACCATTTCAAACTCTACAGCGAGGGCCATCACGTGCCCGCCGGTGAGGTCTATGCCGCGGTCGAGGCGCCCAAGGGCGAGTTCGGCGTCTACCTGGTCGCGGACGGCACCAATCGGCCCTACAAATGCAAGATCCGCGCGCCGTCGTTCGCCCATCTGCAGGCGATGGATTTCCTCAGCCGCGGGCATATGCTGGCCGATATCGCGGCGATCATCGGCTCGCTCGACATCGTGTTCGGGGAGATCGATCGCTGACCGCCTGGCCTCTCGACGTTGACAGTGAGCGAGCCCCATGACCGAAACCCTCGCGGAAAAAACCTGCACGCCTTGTCGCGGCGGCATTCCGCCGCTGGCGCGCGATGAAGCGCTGCGTTTGCAGAAGCAGGCCCCGGATTGGGAATTGCACGACGACGCCCGCCGCATCGAACGCACGTTTCGATTCCGTAATTTCCGCGAGGCACTCGGCTTCGTGCATCGGGTCGGGGAGCTCGCCGAGACCGAAGGCCATCACCCCGATATCAGCTTCGGCTGGGGTTACGCGACCGTCTCGCTCACCACCAAGAAGATCAAGGGATTGCATGAGAACGACTTCATCATGGCGAGCAAGATCGACCGCATGCTCGATTGGCCGGCTCAGCCGGCTTAGCTCGGGTTGGATCGAGAGACCGAGCCGCTTCCTCTCCTGCGCCTGCAGCTCGATTCCATCCTTCCCGGCGCGAATGGCATATCCCGTTGAGTGAGCGCGGGTTCGCGCGGCGGTTGTTCGCCAAGAAGCGAAAATCTGCTCCGCGATTTAGGCATGGATACGCCGCCGCAAATCGCGCTATATGCGCATGGGTGGCGCTACCACCCGCCAGCGCGCACTCATCATCGGGACTTCATGCCATCTCCAGCGACAACGACCGCAGTGGCGAGCGAAACCAAGCTCTCCATCGGCTTCATCAATTGGGCGCATGCGCTCGACCATTACGTGATGCTGATCTTCCCGACCGTGGTGATCGGGCTTGAGATCGTTTACGGCCGCAGCTACGCCGAATTGATCGCGCTCGGCACGCCTTCCTTCCTCGCTTTTGGTGTGTTCTCGTTGCCGGCGGGCTGGCTTGGCGACCGCTGGAGCCGGCGTAACATGATGGCGATGTTCTACGCCGGCTGCGGCCTTTCGCTCGTGGCGGCGGGGCTCGCGCCGAATCTCGTCGTGCTCGCCGTTGCGCTCACGGCGCTCGGCCTCTTCGCGGCGATCTACCATCCGGTCGGCACCGCCATGCTGATCCAGCACGCGACCCAGCGCGGCCGCTCGCTTGCCTTCAACGGCGTTTGCGGCAATCTCGGCGCAGCGCTTGCCGCCGGCGCGACAGCGGCGCTCGTCGCCGGCTTGGGATGGCGCGCAGCCTTCCTGGTGCCGGGTGTGATCTGCGTCATCAGCGCCGTCGTCTATCTGCGGCTCGTCCCGGACGAAAAACGAAAGGAGGCGAGCCGCGGCACGGTAGCCGATGTTCCGCTCCGCGCCGCTTTGGCGGCGACCATTTTCGGGCTTTTCGTCGTGATCGCGCTTTGCGCCGGCCTCGTTTTCAACATTGTCTCGGTTGCGCTGCCGAAGATCGTGGATGAGCGGCTCGGCTCCGAGGTGCCGCTCGTCCTGGTCGGCGGCCTGGCGACGGCGGTGTTCATGTGCGGCGCGCTCGCCCAGATCGTGGTCGGTCGGCTGGTGGAGAAATTCCCGCCCCATCTTCTGTTCGCCGTGATCGCAAGTCTCCAGTTCCTGGGCGTGCTGTGGGCGGCGCAAGCCAGCGGCAAGATGCTGATCGTAGCGCTCGCCGTGACGATGGCGGCGATCTATGCGCAAGTCACCGTCAACGACCTCGTGATCGCCCGCTACACCGCCGACGCTTGGCGCGGCCGCGTCTACGCGGTGCGCTATTTCCTTACCTTCCTCGCCGCAGGTGCAGCGGTGACGGCGATCGCGCTCCTGCACGGACGCGGTGGGTTCGACCTCGTGCTGGGGACGACCGCCTTCATCGCGCTCGGCTTCGTGTTTGCGACCGCGGTGATCGCGGTGCTCGTCAATGGGGTGGAGAAGCAGCGGTCGCGGGCTGTGGCGCCAGCGGAGTGAACGACGACAAAAAAAGGCCCGAGCTTGCACCCGGGCCTTCGCAGCGTGGCTGAACCGCGGAGCGATCAGAAGTCCATTCCGCCGCCCATTCCGCCGGCGCCGGGCGGCATGGCAGGCGCCTGCTTCTTCGGCACCTCGGCGACCATCGCCTCGGTGGTGATGAGCAGGCCAGCCACGGAGGCCGCGTCCTGCAGCGCGGTGCGAACCACCTTGGTCGGATCGATGATGCCTTTCGACACCAGGTTGCCGTACTCGCCGGACTGGGCGTCGAAGCCGAAGCCGTACTGATCCTTCTCCATGATCTTGCCCACAATCACGGAGCCGTCCTCGCCGGCGTTAATCGCGATCTGGCGCGCCGGCCAGGAGAGCGCCTTGCGCACGATCTCGACCCCGGTCTTCTGGTCATCGTTGTGGCCGCGGACCTTCTTGAGCGCCTCGGTGGCGCGCAAGAGCGCAACGCCGCCGCCCGGCAGGATGCCTTCCTCGACCGCGGCGCGGGTCGCGTGCATGGCATCATCCACGCGGTCCTTGCGCTCCTTCACCTCGACCTCGGTCGCGCCGCCGACGCGGATCACCGCAACGCCGCCGGCGAGCTTGGCCAAGCGTTCCTGCAGCTTCTCGCGATCGTAGTCGGAGGTGGTCTCCTCGATCTGCGCCTTGATCTGGGTGATGCGGCCTTCGATATCGGACTTCTTGCCGGCGCCACCGACGATGGTGGTGTTCTCCTTGTCGATGGTGACCTTCTTGGCGCGGCCCAGCATGTTGAGCGTGACGTTCTCGAGCTTGATGCCGAGGTCCTCGGAGATCGCCTGCCCATTGGTCAGGACAGCGATGTCCTGCAGCATCGCCTTGCGGCGATCGCCGAAGCCTGGAGCCTTCACGGCCGCGACCTTGAGCCCGCCGCGCAGCTTGTTCACGACCAGCGTGGCCAGCGCCTCGCCTTCGACGTCTTCGGCGATGATGAGCAGCGGCTTGCCGGTCTGCACCACCGACTCGAGCAGCGGGAGGAGCTCTTGCAGGCCCGAGAGCTTCTTCTCGTTGATGAGGATATAGGGGTCCTCCATTTCGACCCGCATCTTGTCCGCATTGGTCACGAAATAGGGCGAGATGTAACCGCGGTCGAACTGCATGCCTTCGACCACATCGAGCTCGGTCTCCAGCGACTTGGCCTCCTCGACCGTGATCACGCCCTCGTTGCCGACCTTCTTCATGGCATCGGCGAGGAAGCGTCCGATCTCGGCGTCGCCGTTGGCCGAGATGGTGGCCACCTGCGCGATCTCCTCGTTCGAGGTGACCTTCTTGGAGTTCTTCTTGAGATCTTCCACGATGGCCTCGACCGCGAGATCGATGCCGCGCTTGAGGTCCATCGGGTTCATGCCGGCGGCGACCGACTTGGCGCCTTCTTTGACGATCGAGGCGGCGAGCACGGTCGCGGTCGTGGTGCCGTCGCCGGCAACGTCGGAGGTCTTCGAGGCGACCTCGCGCACCATTTGCGCGCCCATGTTTTCGAACTTGTCTTCCAGCTCGATTTCCTTGGCGACGGTCACGCCGTCCTTGGTGACGCGGGGAGCGCCGAAGCTCTTGTCGAGGATGACGTTGCGGCCCTTGGGTCCGAGCGTCACCTTCACCGCGTTGTTGAGGATGTCGACGCCGCGCAGCATCTTGTCGCGGGCGTCCACCGAGAATCTGACTTCCTTGGCAGCCATAGCTGTTGTCTCCGAAATGATGTTGTGAGGGCGAACCGACGCGGTTGCGTCAGGCGGCCTTCTTGCGGGCGACGCCCTCTTCGATGACGCCCATGACGTCGCTCTCCTTCATGATCAGGAGCTCTTCGCCGTCGATCTTGACCTCGGTGCCCGACCATTTGCCGAACAGCACCCGGTCGCCGACCTTGATGTCGATGGGGATCAGTTTGCCGGCCTCGTCGCGGCCGCCGGGGCCAACGGCGATGACCTCGCCCTGGGAAGGTTTTTCCTTGGCGGTGTCGGGAATGATGATGCCGCCGGCGGTCTTCTCTTCGGCATCGATGCGCTTGACGACAACGCGGTCGTGAAGCGGACGAAACTTCATGATGTCCTCCTTAAGATTCTGATAGAATTTAAGATTTTCAGCATCGGCGGAGCACGACTGAGGGCGAGCCTTAGCCGCTCGTTCCAGGCGCCACATAGGGGGCAGTATTTTGGCCCGCAAGAGGCGCCTTGAAAAAATTTAGCACTCCCAGAGCAGGAGTGCCAAGCCCAATTTGGCAGTCGGTTAATTCGAGTGCCAAGTCAGTGCCAAGCCTCGCACAAGGCGCCTCCAGACCCCATCGCCGCGAGCTTGTCAGCACTTCCGTTGCAATGCTGCTAACGCCTTGATTTTGGGAACTTTATTCATTCTTTGTCCTTGTTTGTGTGGGAGGTGATTAGCAGACTCGATGTCCGAATCGGAGGACGTCATGGCATCTCGGCAATTGCCCGCCAAAGAATTGGCTTCCAAAGAATTGGCTTCCAGGGACTTCCGCCGCCAGCTCGAGGGCTACGGTCTGACCACGGCGCAAATCCTCTACCGGCTTCCCGATCATCCCTCTCTGCTGCAGACCTACGTCTGGCAGGACTACGACCTCTGCCCGAGATTTCCGGTGCTCAACCGCTTTCTCGCGTTCTGGCTGGAGACGCTCGAGGGACCGCTGCATTCGGTCACCGTCGCCCATGCCCGCCTGATCAGGCCGACCGAAATCCGCTCGATCAACGGCGAATTCCGTCTGCACTGACCCGGCTTGATCGCGGCTTGATCGCGCAACACTAGGTCAGCACGCCCACGATCGCGCCCATGAGGCAGGTCGCGATCGTTCCAGACACGATCGACTTGACGCCGAGCGACAGCACGTCGTCGCGCCGGTCCGGCGCCATGGTGGCGAGCCCCGCGATCATGATGCCGAGCGAGCCGAAATTGGCGAAACCGCACATGGCGTAGAGCATGATCAGTCGCGCGCGCGGGTCGAGCGCGTCGGGGGGCAGCTTCGAGAGCTCCACATAGGCGATGAACTCGTTGAGGATCGTCTTGATCCCCATCAAACCGCCGGCCGTCGCCGCCTCCGTCCAGGGAACGCCCATGAGCCAGCACACCGGCGCCATGACGTAACCGAGCAAGCGTTGCAGCGTGATCGGCGCGCCCGCGACAGCGGGCAAGACGCCGATTATCGCATTGGCGAGATGGACCAGCGCGACCAGCACAATCAGCATGGCGCAGATGTTGAGCAGGAGTTCGAGGCCGGCGGCGGTGCCGCGCACGATGGCGTCCATGGTGCTCGATGCCACCTTTGCCACCTCGACCCGCTCGCCGCCGGTGCGCTGGTCGATACGCTCCGGCACCATGATCAGGCTGACGAGGATGGCGGCCGGCGCTCCCATCACCGAGGCGATGACGAAATGGGCCGCGGCATCGGGAATGATCGGGCCGAGCAAGGTGGCGTAGATCACCAGAACCGTCCCGGCGATGCCGGCCATGCCGCCGGTCATCACGATGAACAGCTCGCTGCGCGTGAGGCTTGCCAGGTAAGGCCGGATGAACAGCGGCGCCTCGACCATGCCAAGAAAGATATTGGCCGCGGTCGAGAGCCCGACCGCCCCGCCGACCTTGAGCGTGCGCTCGAGAAGCCAGGAAAAGCCGTGGACGAGCGGTGGCAGGATGCGCCAATGGAACAAGAGCGTCGTCAACACGCTCATCACCAGCACGATCGGCAAGGCCTGCAGCGCCAGCACGAATTCCGCTCCCGGCACCTTGAGCTCGTAGGGAAGTTGACCGCCGCCGAGATAGCCGAAAACGAAGGAGGTGCCGGCCCTGCTTGCGGCGGCGATGGCGTCGACCGCATCGTTGATCGCCGCGAACACGCGCGTGGCGCCCGGGACCTTGAGGAGGATGACCGCCGTAGCAAACGTCACCAGCAGCGCCACCGCGGCCTGCCCCCACGCTACGCCGCGGCGGTCTTCGCTGACGATCCAGGCAAGGGCGAGCAAGGCGAAGATGCCGAATGCCGATTGGAGATTTTCCATTACCCCTCTTCGTCAAGCGCGGCTTGACAAGCGCCAACGAGGCGAACTCCGACGTGCGGTGTTGTCTTGCGAAAACGCGGGTCGCCAAATCCTGTTGCAAGGCGGTGAAAAATGCGCCACGCAACGGCGGCGGTCAACGGAGGCGTGAATGAGACGCATTCGCTTCGATTTCGGCACGCTCACGCTTGACGCCGAGCTGCTCGATACCCCCACGGCGCGCGCGGTCGCGGCAGCGCTGCCGATCTCGTCGTCGGCCCTGACCTGGGGCGAGGAGGTCTACTTCGAGATCCCGGTCAAGGCTGCGGCGGAGAAGGACGCGCGCGCGGTGGTTACGCCCGGCGAGGTCGCATATTGGCCGGACGGCCACGCGATCGCGCTCGGCTTCGGCCGCACGCCGATCAGCCGGGGTGATGAAACGCGGCTGGCGAGTCCATGCAACATCTTCGCCAAGGCCATCGGCAACGTGAAGGCGCTGGCGAAGGTGAAGGCGGGTGCGAAGGTCAACGTGACCCTGATCGACGAGCGCGGCGCAGCGCGAGCGTAACGCCGCCGACATCACCCGCTCGGCCGAGGAGGCTGCGGGCCTAAAATTACCCAGCGCGCCGGGAGCGTCACCCCCGCCCGACGAACGGCATCAGGTTCGCCATCACGGTCATGAACAGGACGTTGGTGTCGAGCGGGAGGTTGGCCATGTACACCACGGCCCGGCCGACGTCGTCGGCGTTCATGCGCGGCTCGACCGCCATGCGGCCGTCCGCCTGCATGACGCCTTGCCCTTGCACCATGCGTTCGGTCAGCGGGGTCGCCGCGTTACCGATATCGATCTGTCCACAGCAGATGTTGTAGCCGCGGCAATCGAGCGCGGTCGATTTGGTCAACCCGGTCACCGCGTGTTTGGTCGCGGTATAAGCAACCGAACGCGGGCGCGGGGCGTGCGCGGAGATCGAGCCGTTGTTGATGATGCGGCCGCCGCGCGGGTCCTGCGCCTTCATGATCTTGATCGCTTCCTGCGTGCACAGGAACATGCCGGTGAGATTGGTATCGACCACCTGTTTCCAGGTCTCGTAAGGCAGGTCCTCAAGCGGCACCGCCGGGGCGCCGATGCCGGCATTGTTGAAGAGGACGTCGAGGCGGCCAAAGGTCTCCTTGGTCTTGGCGAACAGCGCCTTGATCGCCGCCGGATCGCTCACGTCGGTGGGAACGACGAGGCTTTTTGCGCCGCTCGGTTTGCCCTCGCTCGCGGCCTCCTCCAGCTTGTCCTTTCGCCGTCCCGCGAACACGGCGGCGTAGCCCTCCTTCATCAGCGCCAGCGCAACCGCCTTGCCGATGCCGGTCCCGGCGCCGGTGACAACAGCGACCTTTTGCAACGCAGCCATCAGGGATCCTCCTCGCGGCTCAAATCACTGGTCGAACACTAGTGCCGCGAACCCGAAGTTCGCACACATCGTGCGGCACGGATAGTTGCGAACTTCGGGTTCAAAAGCGGCACTGCAATCATAGAGTTGCTAGTGTCCCTTTGATTCCGAAGTTCGCACCAAGGGGGCTGCAAGGATTTGCGAACTTCGGAATCGGGACACTAGACGCTTGCGATGATCCCAAGCCGGGTTCGCGCTGCGCCTTCAGCGGATGTTCTTGTAGGGCGGACGGGGAATTCCGGCGTGCGCGGCCCGCAGCGCCGCCGACCAGCGTTCGCGCAGGTCGTGGAAATATGGCTCCCCCGGCTCGATGCGGAAGTTGAGTTCGGCGTCGCAGACGTCGCGGCGCGCGATCAGAAGGTCGATCGGCAGGCCGACGCTGAGATTCGAGCGCATGGTAGAATCGACCGAGACCAGCCCGACCTTGAGCGCATCGTAGAGGTCGATGTCGTAGGTGATGGCGCGATCGAGCACCGGCTTGCCGTATTTGTGCTCGCCGATCTGCAGATAGGGCGTGTCCTGGGTGCATTCGATGAAATTGCCGGCGGAGTAGAGCATGAACAGCCGCGGCCGCTCGCCCTTGATCTGGCCTCCCAGCAGGAACGAGACGTCGAATTTGACGTCCGAGGCTTCGAGCGCCTTGCCCTCGATGTCGTAAAGTTGCCGGATGATATGACCGACGCGCTGCGCCGCCTGAAACATGGTGGGCGCGTTCATCAGCGTCTCGGTCTCGCCGGTCTCGGGATTTTCCCAGCCCTCCCGCAGGATGCTGACCACCGACTGGCTGATGGAGAGGTTGCCGGCCGAGGCGATCGCCATGATGCGCTGCCCAGGACGGATGAGGACGTGGAGCTTTCGGAAGGTCGCGATGTTGTCCACACCAGCGTTGGTGCGGGTGTCGGCGAACATCACGAGACCGTCGCGCACCAGGATGCCGCAGCAATAGGTCATGACGTTCGAACGGCTCCCTGCCCAGCGGCCCTATATACCGACCCGGATGGCAAACCCGCAATGCTGTCTCAGTTCTGGATCTGCTGCGCCGCCTGCTCGATGCGGACCTTGACCGAGAGCGCCTCGCCGGCGCCGCCGTAACGCGTCCCGCGCAAGGGCGCCGCGCTCAACTCATCGAGCCCGACAGCGACCCGCACGTGGGCGTCGGTGGCGCAAAGCCCATTGGCCGCATCGAATGCGACCCAGCCGAGGGCCGGCACGAAAGCTTCCGCCCAGGCGTGGCCGGCCTCTTGCTCGCTCGCCTCGTCGTCGCGGCGGAAATAGCCGCCGACATAGCGCGCAGGAACACCGAGGCTGCGCGCGGCGGCGATGAAGACATGGGCGAAGTCCCGACCCGCGCCGCGTTTGGCTGAAAAGGCCTGCGCGGCTGTGATTGCAGGGCGAGGGGCAGCGAGATCGCGGGTCATATCCGCGTGCAGTCGAGCGAGCATGCGATGGAGGAGGTCGAGTATGTCGCCACCGGCAACGTCGCGGTTCGCGGCGGCGAAGCCGGCGATATTCGGATCGGGAGTGGTGAGTGCGGTGGTGCGCAGATAGAGGCTCGGTGGGAAGCGCTCGACGCCGCCGCGAACGACGCCTTGCGTGTCGCGGGTCTCGACCTCGCCCTCGACCGCCACGGCAAGCTCGCTGAATGGGCCCTCGGCAGTGAACACATGGGTGATGTTGCCGAAAGCGTCCTCGTGTTGATCGAGCCGGCAATCCGTGGAGACGTCGATGCGCCAGCGCGCCACGTACTGGCCGTCGTGGTTGCGTGGGGTCAACCGCAGCATCTGGATCACGCTGGTGGCGGGCGTCTCGTAGCGGTAGGCGATCAGATGCGAGATGCGGATACGCATGAGCGCGGACGGCCGATGTGCGAGGCAAGAACATACCGGACCGCGTGCGCGCGGCCGAGTCAGGTTGCGACGTCCTGCGGCCTCCAGCCCCCGCGCTACATCAGATATTGCTCGGTGATGGCGGCGCCGAGGCGGTTGTTGTTGTCGATGAATTCGCTGATGAATTCGTGCATTCCCTGCTGGAAAATCTCGTCCATGCGGCTGTTCTCGAGCCGGGCGCGCACCGCGCGCGCATGGCGCTGGGCCGGCCCTTGGCGGCCGTAGGCGCGGGCGATGTGGTCGAGGTAGACGACGAGGTTCTCGTAGCAGCTCGCCAGCGAACGCGGCATTTCATCGCGCAGGATCAGCAGGTCGGCGATCAGCCAAGGCTTCACGCTCTCGCGATAGACCCAATGATAGGCGGTCAGCGCCGACACCGAGCGCAGGATCGCCGACCACTGGAAATAGTCGAGCGGCCCGCCGACCCGCTCGTGCGCCGGCAGCAGCATGTGATACTTGACGTCGAGAATGCGCGCGGTGTTGTCGGCGCGTTCGATGTAGACGCCGAGGCGAGAGAACCAATAAGCGTCGTTGCGCAACATGGTGCGGTAGGCCGAGCCGTCGAAGCGCAGCGAGGATTCCTGTACCCAGCGCAGGAAGCGCATGAACTCCTCGCGCGAGGTCGGCCCGTTGCCGAAGCGCTTGAGCTCGAGCCAGGTGCCGTTGATGGCATCCCACATTTCGACCGTGAGCGCGGTGCGCACCGCGCGCGCGTTGGTGCGGGCGATCTCGAAGCAATTGCGGATGGAGGATGGGTTGGCGGTGGAAAAGCAGAGAAAGTCGGTGACCGCCTCCTCGTTCGCCTCCGGATAGGCGGCGGCGAATGCGTGCGTGCAGCCGGCGGTGGCGACCGCCGATTCCCATTCGTTGGACGAGCCGACATAGGCGAGCGGCAGCGTGGTGAGGCGCTGCGTCACTTCGAGGATGCGCGCGAGATATTCCGCGCGTTCGACGTAACGCGCGAGCCAGTAAAGATTATCGGCGGTGCGCGAAAGCATCGAGACTATGCGTATCCCGGAGCCGGCGCAGCACGAAGCGACAAGCGTGGAACGGTGCATTGCCGATCGGGCACCGCCGAGGCCTGGAACGGTCCCACATATCGCAAGCTTGTTGTCATCGATCCAGCACCCAGGTGTCCTTCGTCCCGCCGCCCTGGCTGGAATTGACCACGAGCGAGCCTTTCTTCAGCGCCACCCGGGTGAGACCTCCCGGCACGATGCGGGTGCGATCGCGCCCGGTCAGCACGAACGGGCGCAGATCGACGTGGCGAGGCGCAACGCCTTCTTCGACGCAAGTCGGACAGGTCGAGAGCGCGAGCGTCGGCTGCGCGATGAAATTCTTCGGATTCGATTTGAGCTTGGCGCGGAACGCCGCGATCGTCGCCTTGTCGGCCATCGGTCCGATCAACATGCCGTAGCCGCCCGAGCCGTGCACCTCCTTGACCACGATCTCCTCCAGGTGATCGAGCACGTAGCTTAGATGCTCGGCGTCGCGGCACAGCCAAGTCGGCACGTTCTTGAGGATCGGCTCCTCGCCCAGATAGAACTTCACGATCGCCGGCATGTAGCTGTAGACCGCCTTGTCGTCGGCGATGCCGGTGCCGACCGCATTGGCGAGCGTCACGTTGCCGGCCTGGTAGACCGACATCAGCCCCGGCACCCCGAGCACGGAATCCGGCCGGAAGGCCAACGGATCGAGAAAATCGTCGTCGATGCGGCGATAGATCACGTCGACGCGTTTGGGTCCCTGCGTCGTGCGCATGAAGACAAGATCGTCCTTCACGAACAGATCGCGGCCTTCGACCAGCTCCACGCCGAGTTTGTCGGCAAGGAACGAGTGCTCGTAATAGGCTGAATTGTAGACGCCGGGCGTGAGCAGCACGACCGTCGGATCGGCGCTGGAGGTCGAAGGCGCCACCGACTTCAAGGTCGCCAATAGTTCGTCCGGATAATTCTCGACCGGCGCCACCCGGTGGCGGGCGAACAATTCCGGAAAGAGCCGCAGCATGATTTCGCGGTTCTCCAGCATGTAGGAGACGCCCGACGGCGTGCGCGCGTTGTCCTCGAGCACATAGAAAGTTTCGGGATCGACCCGCACGATGTCGATGCCGCCGATATGGACGTAGATGTCGTGCGGCACCTTCTGGCCGTTCATTTCCGGCCGGAACACCGGATTTTGGAACACCAGCTCTTCCGGCACCACGCCGGCTTTGAGGATTTCGCGCCGTGTGTAGACGTCGCGGATATAGAGGTTGATGGCTTTGACGCGCTGCTCGAGCCCGGCGCGCAGGATGTCCCATTCGGCGGCGGCGAGAATGCGCGGCAGCACGTCGAAGGGGATGAGCCGCTCTTGGGCGTCCGCTTCGCCGTAGACCGCGAAGGTGATGCCGATGCGGCGGAACAGGACCTCGGCCTCGCGCCGGCGGTAATCCAGCACGTCGGACGGCACCTCGGCGAGCCAGCGAAACAACTCGCCGTAGGCGGGCCGCAGTGCCCCGTCGCTGCCCTTCATCTCATCGAACGCGACTACCATGGGTTGCCCCAATCGCACGCGCGTGTGAACCACGCGGCGGCGCGCGATCCGATCCTAGCTGCAAGCCGCGCGCCAACCCAAGCGGTATTCAGGCTGTCCGCGCGCGTCACGATCGAATGCTTTTGCACAGGTTTTGGGCGATCGCTGATTAACGCGCGTGCGTGGTCGACGCATGCTCGCCGTGCTCCCTCGCCCTGCTCGCGGGGAGAGAGCGAGCAAATCGGATGCGCCGCGATTACTC
>Ga0306920_100010415_pt1 | contig 12471 bp, 10 predicted proteins | sample flu12Cox44000170_FD_204666 | JGI IMG/M metagenome (GOLD analysis project Ga0306920, IMG submission 204666) | Lab enrichment of tropical soil microbial communities from Luquillo Experimental Forest, Puerto Rico - flux4day.12C.oxic.44.000.170 (v2)... | ecosystem: Environmental > Terrestrial >...
CACGCGCCGCGCTGGTTCCACAAAGCCGGCGTGTTGTTCAATCATTTCACCGAGCTCATCGTGCCGTGGTTTTACTTCGCGCCCGCGCCGCTTTGCTACTGGGCAGGCGCGATTACCATCGTATTTCAAATCACGCTGATTCTGAGCGGCAATCTTTCGTGGCTTAACTACATCACGATCGTGCTTTGCATTCCGTGCTTTGACGATCGACTCGTATCGCGCTTACTCTCGATCCCCCACTCCATCCCTGATCACCTGAGCCTGCTGCACACGATCATTGTCGGCTCGGTTACTGCGACCGTGCTTACGCTCTCTTGGCGACCGGCCCGCAATTTATTTTCGGGACGGCAATTGATGAACGCCAGCTTCGAGCCATTACACCTGGTTAACACGTACGGCGCGTTCGGCGCTGTTACGCGCGAACGGCTCGAGGTCGTAATCAAAGGCACCGATGCAGAAGTTCCCGATGGCTCGGCACAATGGCGTGAATACGAGTTCAAGGGAAAACCTAGCGACATGAATCGTCCACCTTGCATCGTCTCGCCGTATCATTGGAAGCTCGACTGGCAAATGTGGTTCGCCGCCATGTCGCCGCCGGATTTGCACCCGTGGTTCTTCGCGCTTGTCCAACGGTTACTGGAAGGCGAACAACGAATTCTTGGCCTGTTTGCACGCAATCCTTTCCCGGACGCACCGCCAAGATTCATCCGCGCAGACTGGTATCGGTATCGCTTCACAAAACCCGGTGAGCGCGGTTGGTGGAGGCGCACGTTCATCGTCGAATACCTCTCTGCGGTGGGGCTCGGTCACGAAGTCCGTCGCCAACCCAATCGGCAGCGCTCTGAATAAAAAAACCACCGAGGTGATGTAGAAAATTCTTGATAGCCAAAATTCATGCGAGCTCACGGCACCAGGAAGATTTTTCCGGTGAATGGATCTCTAACGGGCGATCCTGCCGCAAAGGCGCTCACGTCGATGTAATTTCCCTCGGGTGAATAAGGGCTCGTGACCATGCCTTTACGACCTGGTACAGGAATTCCATAAGGCATATCTCCTTTTGCTTTTTCCACAGGGACAGCTGAAGCCCGCAGCACAGTGACAACGGGAGCAACCTTTTCTTCTTTAACCGGGTTTGTTGGCTGTTCGAGAGGAGTCGGCGACGCCTCGGCAGGATTGCGATTTCGCGAACTCGGACGCCGCGACACATGCTTTGTCTTTTTTTCGACTGGATTGGGCGTCGGTCGCGGCTGGAAAGCTTTCGAAACGGACTGGCCAACTTTCTTGAAAAAGTCTCCGACCGGGTCGGCGTTTACAGATCGTCCGCTTAAAAGGAATACCGCGACGACTGGCAACGAAATCCATCGCGAACGAATGAAACGGTAAATTAGATTTTCGTCGTTCAATGTGGAGGGGGATTTTCCGCCAATCGGGGCCTATGAGAAGGAAAAATTTTTCTGCACAGTGACTTCTGGCGTCTTTATCAAAACGGATAATGCAACCGGAGCAACTGCGGTGCATCGCCACCCATCACGACAAAGATTTCGGCGTAATCGTCATCAGGAATGCTGACTGGCGTCGCGATCCCAAGCGCCTTGAGCAGGTCCGGGATCGTGTTGCCGTGTCCGACGACGAGCGCGTTGTCGTTCAATGCACGTAATTTCTCGACAAGTGCGCCAATATCATTTGCCGGAACCACATTGGGACTGACGCGCGCCGCTTTCGCTGTCGGGGCCGCAGTTTCCTGCGTGCGCTTGAATTCGGTAACGAACACGGACCTAATCTGTGAATCTTTCAAAATCTGCGCCAACGCGTCCGCGCGTTTTTGTCCTTGGAGAGATAAATCAGGGTCGTTACCGCCAGTGCTCGCCTTCTCTGCATGACGAACAATGAAGATAACCGGCGCAGAGTCGGCGCCCGCTGCCAATAACAAGGAGATCGAAAGGATTAAAGCTAGACGTTTCATTCTGATAAAGCCAAACGCAGAAGTCTATTGATAGCAGTTGGGGAAATTAATCGCATTATCCGGGTGATCGGCCTCACATTCTGCATATTTCTTTCTCGCGAGTTCGCAATTCCCTCTCCTGATTCGGCCCTCAAATGTAGCGCAAAGTATCGATTTTTTTCAATATACAGTCGTCACTTGTGACTCCTGACAGATTCGCTACATCGTCAATCGTGAAAACATTTTCGCCAACACCTGACGCCATTCTGCAAACCGCGTTCGGCTTCTGGAATTCCAAGGTCCTGCTGACTGCGGTCACGTTCGATCTCTTCACCACACTCCCTCAGCGGCTCACAGGCTCCGAGATCGCTAAGAAACTTAAACTGCATCCTCGTGGAGTTGCAGATTTTCTCGATGCGCTCGTGGCAATGAAATTCCGTGAGGGCGAGGGCGCCAACGCCAAATATTTCAACACGCCCGCCACCGCTCTGTATCTCGACCGCAACAGCCCGCGTTACATCGGAGGAATCCCAGAGATGCTCAATGCGCGACTCTTCAAGTACTGGAATGATTTGCCCGAAGCGCTGCGCACCGGAAAACCGCAAAACGAAACCAAGCACGGCGGCAAAAACATCTTCGATGAATTGTACGCCGACCCTGAGAAGCTCGAGTGCTTCCTCGACGGGATGACCGGCCTTTCGCGGATCAACTTTGAAGCGCTGGCCGAGAAATTCGATTTTTCGCGCTATGGCAGCCTGTGCGATGTTGGCGGCGCAACTGGATTGCTCTGCATCGAAGTCGCCAAAAGACATGCGCACATTGAATGCATCTCTTTCGACCTGCCACCGGTGGAGCCTGTAGCGAAGAAGTACATTACCGCTGCCGGTTTGTCTGATCGGATCCGCACTGCGACGGGCGATTTCTTTCAGGACCCGCTGCCGCAGGCCGACGTGATCACGATGGGAATGATTCTGCACGACTGGAACCTGGAGAAAAAGATGAAGCTCATACGCGCGGCTTACGATGCGCTTCCACCCGGTGGCGCATTCATTGCCGTCGAAGCGTTGATCGACAATGCACGCCGCGAAAATATTTTTGGTCTGCTCATGTCACTAAACATGTTGATCGAATTCGGCGACGCGTTCGATTATTCGGCCGCCGATTTCGAAAAATGGTGCCGCGAAGTCGGCTTCAAGCGCTTCGAAGTCATCCATCTTGCCGGGCCATCCAGCGCCGCAATCGCGTACAAGTAGCGCTGTTGTAATTCATCGCAGAACACTCGGAGAGCGCAGAGAAATGCCGGTAGGGCGGGCAGTCCTCTGCACGCCGAAAAGAGCGGCGCCCAACCGAGCGGTCGCCCTACCAGAGTGAGAATCTATATTGACAAACTAGTCTGTTCGCATATATGTCTTTGCAATATATGGCATCGCCAGTTCCAGATCGCGAACTTAAGAAGGGCAGCGCCGAATTAATGATTCTGGCCCTGCTGGAAGATCGAGCCAGGCACGGATACGAGATTGGCCAGCTGATCGAGTTGCGTTCGCGCGGCGCGATCCGATTCAACGTCGCTTCTCTTTATCCATTGCTTTATCGACTCGAGAAACGGAACTGGATCCGTGGCCGCTGGATTGAAAAGCCGGGGCAACGCCGTCGCCGCTATTATCGCCTGACGGCCTCTGGCAAAAACGTGCTGTCGAAGCAACGCGCCGGTTGGCGCGAGTTCGTCGAGGCCATCAACCTGATCACCGGGATTCAACATGCCTGATTTCAGGGTCGAGATCAGAGCGCGCCTATCCCGGTTATTTCGCAACGATGGGGATTCCAATTGTCCGTGGCCGCGATTTCTCGGATCAAGACAAAGCAGACTCGAAAGACGCGGTTGTAATTAGCGAGAAAACCGCCCAGCATTTCTGGCCCGGACAGGACGCGATCGGCAAACGTTTGAAACCGGGTTCAAGCACGTCAAATACGCCGTGGCGGGAGGTGATTGGAATTGTGAAAGACCTCCGGCAAAACGATCTCTTCGCCCCGCCGAAGATGCAGATGTACTTAAACTATCGACAACTGAAGAATATCCCAGCTAACGCGCTTGTGGTGCGAACAAGTATCGAGCCGATGAGCCTCGCCGGATCAGTGCGCAACGCTATTTGGTCGGTGGACAAAGATCAGACTGTCGCCGACATCGACACGATGGACAACATCGTTGCCGAAGCAGCCGCAAGGCAACGCTTCAGCATGTTCTTGTTAGGCTTCTTCGCCGCAGTCGCACTGTTGCTCGCGTCGGTTGGAATCTATGGGGTCATGAGCTATTCGGTCGCGCAACGAACACGCGAGATTGGAATTCGCATGGCGCTCGGCGCGCTGATGTCTTGCAAATGACGGTCAAGGAGGGACTGAAATTAGTCGGGGCAGGTGTGCTGCTTGGCGTGGCGGCCGCATTTATTCTGACGCGCGTTATGGCGACTTTGCTGTACGGGATCAGTGCCACGGATCCGATTACGTTCGTCGCCATTTCACTGGTGCTCCTCGCTGTCGCAATCCTCGCCAGCTACATTCCGGCGCTCCGCGCGACGAAGGTCAATCCGATCGTCGCGTTACGCGCGCAATAAGTGGTGCGCGATACGCAGGGTTTGGCGACGCGCTGTTATTCAGCCCGTAAAAAAAGGCCAGGCCGAATCGCGACCTGGCCTTTAGGGCGAAACCGCCCAGAATAAATTGCCGGGTACCGGAGGCTATTTTGCTGCGCCTTTTTTTTGTGGTGGTGGGAGCACCTCCTTGTGTTGCGCACAAGCCCCAAGCCCCAAAGCGGTGACCAAAAAAGCCACGACCATGATCCTTTTCAATAGTTTCAATTAATCTCGCCTCCTTTCACAGCAAGTTGCTCCGGTCTGTTTAGGCAGGGAACTACGGGGAAGCAATGCTTTTCTTAAGTTTTTTGAGCCCTGTGATTGACCGGTTTATTTCGAGTAGCCGGTTGTCCCTGCGCTGGTGGTCACGGTCTCTTTCTTTTGAGAGCAAGCGCCAAAGCTCAAAGCAGTGGCCAGAACGGCCACGATAATGATCGCCTTTAGAAGTTGTTTCAATCTATCTCGCCTCCTTTCGTTGCAAGCTGCACTGCGCGTGTAGGATCACACGCACAACAACGTTTTTGTCAAGTGCTTTGGATGTATCAGCCGCGCGATTCAAGCCCATCCCCGCTCACCTTACGCTCCTCAGGCCTATGCATGGAGGTGGCGCGCCCCCGCGCTGCTTCTTCAGGTCTCGACACGACGAGGGCATTGTGGCTCCAATTACGCACTCCGCGCCGCTCGGGATGACAGGCGCGATGGTAAGTGGCTGTTGGCTGCGTGAAGCTTTCGATTCACGCCTCGATTACGACCGGCGTGCCCTCATCCACCGTTTCGAATAATTCGATTACGTCCGCGTTACGCATCCTCACGCAGCCAAGACTCGCAGCCGTGCCGATTTTGTCCTCGTGTTTGGTGCCATGAATGTAAACGAAACGGTCGCGCGTATTCATATTCTGCTCGTCCAGTCCATCGAGCCACAAAATACGTGACGTCACGAAATCCTCGGTCGGAGGAAGCGCTTCGTCTGGCCGAAGCGGAACGCGCCCCACAAAAACAGTTCCGTTTGGCATATCGCTTCCGATTTTCTCCGCCACGCGAAAACGGCCGGTCGGCGTTTTGAAACTCCCTTCCTCCATCCCGATACCGAATCGCGACGTTGACACCGGATAAGTGCGGATTGCCTTCCCATCCTCCATCACGGTGAGCTGCTGGTCTCGAATAGAAACGTGAATGCTCTTCATTCGGATTTTCTGATAGCGACAAGTTTCTCTTACAGCGTTAGAATCGACATGCTCATGGGAGGTTATCACATCGCCGTCGTGGGCGCGACCGGCGCTGCAGGCACTGAATTATTGCGCGTACTGGAACGCAGAAGTTTTCCGGTCGCAAGTCTGCGTCCGATCGGTTCAGCGCGTTCAATCGGGAAATCCGTACAATTCGGCGGTAATTCGGTTCCGGTGGAAAAGCTCGACGCCGAATCCTTCGATAAAATCGATATCGCTTTCTTCAGCGCGGGGGGTGACGTTTCCCGAAACTTTGTTCCAAACGCGTGCCAGGCAGATGCCATCGCGATCGACAAGTCTTCGGCATTCCGAATGGATCCGCATGTGCCACTCGTCATTCCCGAGATCAACGCAGATGACGTGAAGTTGCATCGCGGGGTCATCGCAAATCCGAATTGCACAACCACCGTGATGCTCATGGCCCTCTATCCATTACATAAGATTTTCCGCGTGTGCCGGGTTTTCGCTGTAAGCTTTCAAGCCGTTTCCGGGAGCGGCACTCGAGGAGTTGAAGAGTTGACGCGGCAAACATCCGCCTTCGCCAAGGCTACGGCCGACAAGGCGCCGCCGGCTACAGTATTTCCACACCCGATCGCTTTCAACTTGCTGCCACATGTCGATTCCTTCCTGGCGACCGGTTACACGAAGGAAGAAGTAAAAATGCAGGATGAAACGCGCAAGATCATGCATTTGGCGGAGCTGCGCGTTTCAGCGACGTGCGTGCGGGTTCCGGTTTACCGCGCGCATTCAGTTGCCGTCACCGCTGAGTTCAAGCATCCCGTTTCGGTGGAGCAAGCGCGTGAAGTTTTATCCGAGGCGCCGGGGTTAGAATTGGTGGATGAACCGCATAATAATCATTATCCCATGCCGCTGAATGTGGCTGGAAAAGATTATTGTCAGGTCGGCCGTGTGCGTCTGGATTGCGCGCTGGAGAACGGGCTGTCGTTCTGGGTATCAGGCGATCAATTGCTCAAAGGCGCGGCGTTGAACGCCGTTCAAATCGCCGAATTGCTGTAGGGTCCGCAAGATGCTCGAATTGTAGGGCGTTTCTGTGAAACGCCGACCACTAATGCCTATTTCAAACAGGCTGGCGTCTGACACAGACGCCCTACAAAAAACGCATCGGCGCCGCTACAACAAAGCCGTTGCGGAGTTTTCTCGTTCCGGAGCCGTTCGTGTGATTGTGTCAGAATTATCGCGGTCCTGGTGGCGGCGTTTCTTTTGGCTGTCTCCGCTTTCCACCTTCCGGTTGGCCTTGCCCCTGTCCGTGCTCCGCCCCTGCAGGCGCGCCTCGTTGTTGCTGCTGCTGCGGGTGCTGTTGTGGTTGTTGCGGCGCCTGACCGTAACCGTTCTGCATCCGCTCTCTTTGGCCGCGCGCTTCACCTGCAGGTCCACCACCAGGAGGCGGCGTAACAGGCTGCCGAAAACCGGGCTGCCCTCCGCCACGCTGCTCACGTTCACCTGAGCCCATTGGCGCCGGCGTCCCGAATCGTTGACGCTCAGGTACTCGCTCGCGTTCCTGCGGCGGAATCTGTTCTAACCCGCCTTGCGCGCGATTTGACTCCTCGCCGGGTCGTCGCGCTGGCTGGCGACCACGTTCTTGCTGCTGCCCCGGTGCGCTCTCGAAAGCCGACCGTGGTGTTGCTCTCGCTGCTCCGGCTGGGCCTCCGGCCGCACCAGGCTCTGGAGATCGCTCGCCTTGACCTCGTCCGCCCGTTCTACCTCTTTCGAACGGCGGAGGCGACACGCGTTCCGCGCCTTCGCGGGGCATTGCCGTGGCTCCGGGCCGCGGACGGGCACCAGGTCTGCCTCTTTCACGCTCAACTCGTGATGGCGATTCACCTAACGAGGGCGCTGCTGTCCCTCCGGGCGCCACGCGACCGGCTCTACCCCGCGCGCCAGGCGTACCTGCCGGACCGCGCTCCGCGCCCGCTGCATTGGTGCCACCAACCGGTGCCAGTGTGCCCGCCTCACGGGCAGCAGCACGAGTCGGCGGCGGAACGTTCTTCGGATTTTCGGTTTTAATTTTTTGTTCCAGTTCCGACTTGTTAGGCACGCCTTTCCAGCCACGCTCGATCTTTGGCTGTGCAACCTTCGCCTTTACAGCCGGAGGCTTCGCGGTCGGTGGTGCTGTCGCGAGCTTTTGAGGAGCAGCAACCAGAAGTTTGTTGCCCTGTACTTTCGTGAGCGTTCCCGATTTGACCGCGGTCGTCAGATTGGTCGGCGCCTGCCGTTCAATCGTCAGCCGCTGTATCGGCCGGCTCGAGTATCTGTTCACTACGGCGTAGTCCGGGCCGTAATTGTAGACCACGTTGTTCTGCACCGTGATGTTGGTCACATTCACGGTGTTCGTGATGTACGTCACATTCTGGACCGGCGGGAAGATCCGGTCACGCAGCACCGGCTCGCCGATAAACCGTACATCGCAGAAGTTGTAATACTCCGGTCCGATATCGAACACGACATCCACGTTGACGCCGATCGGCTGGCTTTCGTAAACGACACCAGGACCGCGCGGAGGCAAAGGCGCCCAGCCGATGTAATCGCCGCCCGTACGCCACGAGACCCAGGCTGGTCCCCAATCCAAGTCGCTTCCCGGGAACCACACCCAACCGTAGTCCGCGAGATTGGCCCATCGCCCGTAGTGATACGTGGCCCAACCGAAATCCTCGTAGCTAATCCAAGTCCATCCGTAATCGGTGTATGCCCAATATCCATCTGAGTACGGGCGCCAGTTCGGATCGCTCACCGCGAGGTCCGGCTGCCATCCGTATCCGTAGCCTTCGACGTCAATCCAGTTGCCCCCTGAAAGATTGTCGTAAATGAAATCGAGCGAGACATCGGCTCCATGCGTTTGCGGAACAGCAGAGACAGCAAATGCCAGCATGCTTAATGCAAAGAAAATTTTTTTCATAATCGTGAAATGATAAGGCGTTCGACTTTTTCCCCTCGGAATTTATTCAACTTCTATTTCGCAGCACATTCGCCCCGCGCGTGTTCGATGGTGGCGCTCAAGGTGGATTGGCTTCTCTGAAGACGACGGCAAACGCCGGAGGCGCAGTAAAGTGTGCGGAATGCCCAAATCCAGATCAGGCGGCTCCGCCGCGTCTGTCAACGCGTTGAGGACGACGCGTTCCACCTGAGTTGTGTCACGGCAGCTCGATTGTGACATTTTTACTAAGCGAAATTCTTTTCGAATGATCGGCAATTCACTGAATTTTAGACCCCTTCCAACCGATGCACGATGTAACCATGCAACGATGTAACTTTCCGCCCGGCGCAATCCCGCCGGCCAAGGAACCAGCTTGACGGCGAGTTACGAAGGACAGATAAAGAAAATGTGACGAGAAAAATGATCCGGCTGTTTCTGATTGGAGTGCTGTGCGGAGTGATGACAGCGGCGGCGTTCACATATGCGTTCGCAATTCCGGCCAACAATTATCGCTGGCGAATGGAGATTTGGAATCGCGGTGGCGCAGCTTGGACCTACGACATGAAAAGCGGCCATATGGGCTGGAAATGGTTGGTTGAACCCAAGGCTGATGCTCCTCGTCAAAAGCGAGTTACCATCCCTGCATTGGAGGTAAACGCTCGCAACGAGCGGTTGTAGATCGGCCGCAGGCTGCGGTTTGAGCCCGTACCGTACGAGAGAGGCTTAAACGCCACGATCATCGGGACGATCAGCAGAGAAAAACGTGTTGAGGCCCTTCAGCGAATGAGCAGCTCTAAATCGGGCGGGATTTCTCCTGTAGAGTCCGCCGTGTCAGGTGCGAAAACGAACGTCGCAATGCAGGCGAGACGCCTGCCGCTACAGCGATAAAACACAGCGCAGGATTTTCTGTCGCCATCGCCCTACGGGCGGTCGGAAACTGCCCAAGAACCGAACAAGGCGATTGTGGTCAATTACCCTACCAATCAAACCCACTCTCCAAAACAAAAGCGCCCTGCCGGAATCTTCAACAGGGCGCTTTGAATTAAACTAAGCTAAACGAGCCAGCTTCGATTATGGAAACTGTAACATACCGGCCGGATTGTTGGGGGTCACCGTACCTTCGGCGTCCCCCGTTTTAAGGCCGACCTGGTTCTGAAACTTGATTTCGTTCCCATTTCCTCCCCAACCGGCAAGCGTGTCCTGGCCGGATCGGAAGGTGGCCGCGTTGCCGCCTTTCTGGATCGAGATGAAGCCTTTGTTACTGTAAGGAACAGTGCCCGCGGCTAGTGCAGTGTCATAGTCATAATTGTGGGTCACACAGAAAATCGCATTCGACGGATCCGCATCTTTGACCGGGTAAACCCGCAGAGCCGCTATTTGCTGAGCGTTAGTGAGGGTCTCTGGGGGACCAATATTCACCGTAGCGGTGAAGGGGGTGCTGGGAGCATTAAGCAGCTTTATGATATCCCCACCCTTCAGGTATCCTTTTGCGAGTAATATGTTCGCGTAGTCCACAATAGTGGCTCCTGCGGGCAGATAATTACCGACGAGCAGATCGCCTGGCCAGGCGGAACTGGGGTCGCCCGTCGCTGTGCCGTCAGTGGACATTTGGAATTGAGCCAGATAAAGCTGGCGGCCGTTGTTCATCGTGCCGGTCATTTGAGCCTTGTTTAGCGCCGACGTTAACGCGGGCACTGCCAATGCCGCCAGGATCGCGATAATCGCAATCACGACCAGCAACTCAATGAGTGTAAATCCTGAGGATTTGTTTGTTTTGATTTTCATGTGGGTTTTCTTTTCTGCGGGGTTGTTCTTACGGCCTTTTGGTAGCGGCGATTGACCTCAATCGCCGAGGTGGTTCTCAGAGGGTTTGGTTCTGGGGTTTTTTGTTTTGGTTTGGGTTGAGGTTGCTCACGGTTCGCCCACCGTAATCGCGCAACTGCGGGAGGAAGGCAGGCTACTCTAATGTGTGCGGCTCATCGCAGTCTTTACAGATAAAGTCAACATTTATTTTTTACTTTTTCTCTGCCTTTCCCGCAGTCGCGGGACTAAGTTGGAACTCACGCCCGTTCGCGTCCATTCCTGGCCCTCACTTCCATATTCGGAAATTGCGGGGCGAAGTTCTGGAAAATCTTTAGACCCGAATTTCACGATTGGCACCAATTACTCCAGGGGGAAGAAAACCACGGATGTCGCGGATGAACTGAAATGACAAAGCAATCACGAATGGCCTTCCTCTTCTTCCTCGTTCAATTGTTGAGGTAGCGGCGATTGAAACTCAATCGAGCTGAGGAATCGGCCAGACAGAAGGCAAAGCTGCGAGGGGGAAGCAGCGAGCGAGGCTCGGGAGCCGAGCGAGTTTCAAGCGCCCAGGCGGTTCGGGTGAACCGCCCCTACGTTGCTGCGCGATAGGTGCTGTCCGGATCATCTTCGCCACAGCGAATCCGTCCGATGGCGGACGCGGTCTTCTGACTGCGTTTACGATTCAATGATTTAACGCTTCAACGGTTCAATCCAAGCCAAGCCATTCGTGTCAATTCGTGGTTAGGATTTTCAAAAAAGTCTTGACCCAATTTCGTGTTTCGCGGCAAAACGGGTTGACCTCTACTATGTCTATACGCCTCGCAATCGCTGCCAATTTATCAACGTCGCGGCAGTTTTTTCGTGACAAGATCATGCAGCGGCCGGCCTCCGTTATTAGTCTGATTGTTTTTGGCGGTGTGGCGCTGGGGCTTGGTGGGTTAGTCGCGGCTAGCAATTTGCCGGAGGAAAACATCGCTTCTCCGGCTTCGTTACTACCCATTGCCGCGACGCACGAGACGCGGACGGGGTTGGAAGAAGTGATCGAGTTTCCGAACGCGAATGAGATTGCTCCGCGTGTTGAAACTGTTTCGTCGACCCCGCCCACGCGCAGCAGCTTCATGACGACTTGGGGCAGCGTAGGTGACGCGAAAGGCTACTTTCTGGATGTGTCCACGAGCAACTCGTTCAGCAGTTGCGTGGACGGCTACCACAATTTGGATGTTGGCAATGTCAATGGCCGAGCTGTAACCGGATTAAGTCCAGGAACGACCTACTATTATCGGGTGCGTCCTTACACTACCGCAGGTCCGGGCGGTTACACGAATGTCACCACGGCTACGACGCAGCCTGGCACTGGCCTGACGATTCAAGCGACGTTCGACCCCTCAATAACCGGCAATCCAAACGCGGCGGCGATCGAGGCGATGATTAACCGGGCCATTGCCATTTATGAATCGTTGTTTAGCGATCCGATCACGATCCACATTCTTTTCCGCTATTCGACTGGTGGTCCGGAACCCAGCCCCACCCCTTTCCCGGCAGGCCTTCTCTCACAAAGTCGTGCCGCCATTTACACCGTATCATGGAACGCTTTTGTCAACGCTCTGAGAGCGGATGCAACAACCAACAACGACAATAGAGCGAACGCGAGTCTGCCGGGGAGCGCGTTATCTACAAACATCGCGCCATCTAGTGGGAACGGGCGAGCGGTGGGATTGAACACACCGCCGGCTATGTGCGCAGACGGCAGCATAGGAAACTGCACCCAAGGAAACGGACCGTATGACGGAATCGTCACGCTTAATTCGGCGATACTCTTCTCGTTCACCCGGCCTCTCATCCTTGGCAGCTTCGACGCGCAGCGTTCAACTGAGCATGAGATCGATGAGGTTTTCGGTTTTGGATCGTACCTAAACACCTCCAGCGCACCGGAGCCGTGTC
>Ga0306920_100010416_pt1 | contig 12471 bp, 8 predicted proteins | sample flu12Cox44000170_FD_204666 | JGI IMG/M metagenome (GOLD analysis project Ga0306920, IMG submission 204666) | Lab enrichment of tropical soil microbial communities from Luquillo Experimental Forest, Puerto Rico - flux4day.12C.oxic.44.000.170 (v2)... | ecosystem: Environmental > Terrestrial >...
GGAGCCGCGCACGGATGCGCGCGTGGAGGCCGACCGCGTCCGCATCGAGCGCGCGCTCGATCTCGCCGACGTTGTCGAAATAAGGCACGCGGTGGAAGCTGACACCCGACTTCTTGAGGAGCTGATCCAAATGCGCGACCGCGCCGGACTTCACCGGCTCGGGGCCGTCGGCCGGATCGAACACCATCACCTGATGGCTTTCGATCGCCGCCTTGAGCTCCTTCGTGTCCTTGATGCGGACCTCGGGACCGCGCCAGTCGGGCCGCTCGATGGTGATGTAGTAGAGGCCCAGAATGATGTCCTGCGAGGGCACGATGATGGGTTTGCCGTTGGCCGGCGAGAGGATGTTGTTGGTCGACATCATCAGGACGCGCGCCTCGAGCTGCGCCTCGAGCGAGAGCGGCACGTGCACCGCCATCTGGTCGCCGTCGAAGTCGGCGTTGAAGGCGGTGCAGACCAGCGGATGCAGCTGGATCGCCTTGCCCTCGATGAGGATCGGCTCGAAGGCCTGGATGCCCAAGCGATGCAAGGTGGGCGCGCGGTTCAAAAGCACGGGATGCTCGCGGATCACCTCTTCGAGGATGTCCCACACCTCGGGCCGCTCTTTCTCCACCATGCGTTTGGCCGCCTTGATGGTGCTGGCAAGGCCATAGAGCTCGAGCTTCGAGTAGATGAAGGGCTTGAAGAGCTCGAGCGCCATCTTCTTCGGCAAGCCGCACTGATGGAGCTTGAGCTCGGGGCCGACGACGATGACGGAGCGGCCGGAATAGTCGACGCGCTTGCCCAAGAGGTTCTGGCGGAAGCGGCCCTGCTTGCCCTTGAGCATGTCGGAGAGCGACTTTAACGGCCGCTTGTTAGCGCCGGTGATAATGCGGCCGCGCCGGCCGTTGTCGAAGAGCGCGTCGACCGCTTCCTGCAACATGCGCTTCTCGTTGCGCACGATGATGTCGGGCGCGCGCAACTCGATCAGCCGCTTCAGGCGATTGTTGCGGTTGATGACGCGGCGGTAGAGGTCATTCAAATCCGACGTGGCGAAGCGGCCGCCATCGAGCGGCACGAGCGGGCGCAGCTCCGGCGGAATGACCGGGATCACCTCGAGGATCATCCATTCGGGCCGGCTGTTGGACGCGATGAGCGCCTCGACCAGCTTCAGCCGCTTCACATACTTCTTGCGCCGCGCCTCGGAATTGGTCTCGCGCAGATCGGTGCGCAAGCGCTCGCGCTCCTCCTCGACACTGATCGCCGCCAGCATCTTGCGCAGCGCTTCGGCGCCGATCATCGCCTCGAACGCCTCTTCGCCGAACTCTTCTTGCGCCTTGAGGTATTCCTCTTCGGTCAAGAGCTGATGCAGCTTGAGCGGCGTGAGGCCGGTTTCGATGACGACATAGCTCTCGAAGTAGAGGATCTTCTCGAGGTCCTTGAGCGTCATGTCGAGCAAGAGGCCGATGCGGCTCGGCAGCGACTTCAAGAACCAGATATGCGCCACCGGCGAGGCGAGCTCGATATGGCCCATGCGGTCGCGGCGCACCTTCGACAGCGTCACCTCGACGCCGCACTTCTCGCAGATGATGCCGCGATACTTCATACGCTTGTACTTGCCGCACAAACACTCGTAGTCCTTGATCGGCCCGAAGATGCGGGCGCAGAAGAGACCGTCGCGCTCGGGCTTGAAGGTGCGGTAGTTGATCGTCTCGGGCTTCTTGATCTCGCCGTAGGACCATGAGCGGATCCGCTCAGGGCTCGCGATCGAGATTTTGATCTGATCGAAGCTCTGCGGTCCAGTGACCTGCCCGAAGATGTTCATCAACTCGTTCATGAACCATCCCTCTCTGGGTAATCCGTGATGGGTGCGGCAACGCCAGACGCCGCCGCGCCCTCCGTCATCGTCAATAGCTGCGCTGCTCGAGCTCCACGTTGAGGCCGAGCGACCGGAGCTCCTTCACCAAGACGTTGAAGGACTCGGGAATGCCCGCCTCGAAATTGTCGTCGCCGCGCACGATCGCCTCGTAGACCTTGGTGCGGCCCGACACGTCGTCAGACTTCACGGTCAGCATTTCCTGCAAGGTGTAGGCGGCGCCGTAGGCTTCGAGCGCCCACACCTCCATTTCGCCGAAGCGCTGACCGCCGAACTGCGCCTTGCCGCCCAATGGCTGCTGGGTGACGAGGCTGTAGGGCCCGATCGAGCGCGCGTGGATCTTGTCGTCGACGAGGTGGTGGAGCTTCAGCATGTAGATGTAGCCGACCGTCACCTTGCGATCGAAGGGCTCGCCGGTACGTCCGTCCACGAGCGTCACCTGGCCCGAGGTGTCGAGCCCGGCCTCCTTCAGCATTTCGACGATGTCCTCCTCGCGCGCGCCGTCGAAGACGGGGCTCGCTACCGGCACGCCGGCGCGAAGGTTTTCCGCGAGCTCGAGAACCTCCGGCTCCTCCATCGCCTTGATGTCGGTCTGATCGCCCTTGTCGGTGTAAATTCCGGTCAAGAACTTGCGCAGCTCCACGGTCTTGCCGGAGTTGCGCTTGATCTTGTCGACCATGTCGCCGATTTGCCGACCGAGCCCTGCCGAGGCCCAGCCGAGATGGGTCTCGAGGATTTGCCCGACATTCATTCGGCTCGGCACGCCCAAGGGGTTGAGCACGATGTCGACCGGCGTCCCGTCGTCGAGATATGGCATGCTCTCGACCGGCAGGATGTTGGAGATGACGCCCTTGTTGCCGTGGCGCCCAGCCATCTTGTCGCCGGGCTGGAGCTTGCGCTTCACTGCGACGAAGACCTTGACCATCTTCATGACGCCGGGCGGCAGCTCGTCGCCGCGCTGCAGCTTCTCGACCTTGCTCTCGAAGCGCTGCTGCAGCCGCTCGATCGACTCGTCCATCAGCTTCTTGAGCGCCTCGATGTCGACCATCCGCTTGTCGTTGCGGATGCCAATCTGGCGCCACTGCCCCGGCGTATAATCGGCCAGCACCGCTTCGGTGATCTTGGTCCCGCTCTTCAAGCCCTTGGGGCCGCTCGCCGTCTCTTGGCCCATGAGCAGCTCTTTGAGGCGCGAATGGAAGCTGCGTTCGAGGATCGCCTTCTCGTCGTCGCGGTCCTTGGCGAGGCGCTCGATCTCGGCGCGCTCGATGGCGAGCGCGCGCTCGTCCTTGTCGACGCCGCGGCGCGAGAAGACGCGGACCTCAACGACGGTGCCGGAGACGCCCGGCGGCAGGCGGAGCGACGTGTCGCGCACGTCGGACGCCTTCTCGCCGAAGATGGCGCGCAGCAGCTTCTCCTCAGGCGTCATCGGCGATTCGCCTTTGGGCGTCACCTTGCCGACAAGGATGTCGCTGGGCTTCACCTCGGCGCCGATATAGACGATGCCGGCTTCGTCGAGGTTCTTGAGCGCCTCTTCGCCGACATTGGGAATGTCGCGGGTGATCTCCTCCTGGCCGAGCTTGGTGTCGCGCGCCATCACCTCGAATTCCTCGATGTGGATCGAGGTGAAGACGTCGTCGGAGACGATGCGCTCGGAGATGAGGATCGAGTCCTCGAAGTTGTAGCCGTTCCAGGGCATGAAGGCGCAGAGCACGTTGCGCCCCAAGGCCAGCTCGCCCAACTGCGTCGAGGGGCCGTCGGCAATGATGTCGCCGGCCTTGACTGTGTCGCTGACGCGCACCAGCGGCCGCTGCGTGATGCAAGTGTTCTGGTTCGAGCGCTGGAACTTCAAGAGATTGTAGATGTCGACGCCGGGCGCATCGGCCGACGTCTCCTCGGTGGCGCGCACGACGATGCGCATGCCGTCCACCTGATCGACCACGCCCGAGCGCCGCGCGATAATGGTGACGCCGCTGTCGCGCGCCACCGTCTCTTCCATGCCGGTGCCAACGAGCGGCGCCTCGGCGCGAATGAGCGGCACCGCCTGGCGCTGCATGTTGGAACCCATGAGCGCACGGTTGGCGTCGTCGTTCTCAAGGAAGGGGATGAGCGCCGCCGCCACCGAGACGAGCTGCTTCGGCGAGACATCGATGAAGTCGATGTCCTGCGGCCGGGCCATGACGAAATCGCCACCTTTGCGGCAATTGGTGAGGTCCGACTTGACGCGACCCTTGTCGTCGATCTCGACATTGGCCTGGGCGATGGCGTAGCGGCCCTCCTCCATGGCGGAGAGATAGACCACCTCGTCCGTCACCTTGCCCTCGGCGACGCGGCGATAGGGGCTCTCGATAAAGCCGTACTGATTGACCCGCGCATATGTGGCGAGGCTGTTGATGAGACCGATATTCGGCCCTTCCGGCGTCTCGATCGGGCAGATACGCCCGTAATGCGTCGGGTGCACGTCGCGCACCTCGAAGCCCGCGCGCTCGCGCGTCAAGCCGCCCGGGCCCAGCGCCGAGAGACGGCGCTTGTGGGTGATCTCCGAGAGCGGATTGGTCTGGTCCATGAATTTTGAGAGCTGGGACGAGCCGAAGAACTCGCGCACCGCGGCCGCCGCAGGCTTCGCATTGATGAGATCGTGCGGCATCACCGTATCGATCTCGACCGAGCTCATGCGCTCGCGGATGGCGCGCTCCATGCGCAACAGGCCGACGCGGTACTGGTTCTCCATGAGCTCGCCCACCGAGCGCACGCGGCGATTGCCGAGATGGTCGATGTCGTCGATCTCGCCGCGGCCGTCCTTCAGTTCGACCAGCACCTTGAGGATGGCAAGGATGTCCTCCTTGCGCAGCGTACGCACGGTGTCGTCGGTCTGGAGCCCGAGCCGCGAATTCATCTTGACGCGGCCCACCGCGGAGAGGTCGTAGCGCTCGCCGTCGAAGAACAAGCTGCTGAAGAGCGCTTCCGCCGTCTCGATGGTGGGCGGCTCGCCCGGACGCATGACACGATAGATATCGATGAGCGCGTCCTCACGCGTCGCGTTCTTGTCGATGAGCAGCGTGTTGCGGATATAGGGGCCGACCGTCACGTGGTCGACCGACAGCACCGGCAGCTCGGCGATCTTGCCGGCTTCCACCTGCTGGATGAGCGCGTCGGTGATCTCGTCACCGGCCTCGGCGTAGATTTCGCCGGTGCTCTCGTTGACGACGTCGATGGCGAGATAGCGGCCGATGAGATCGTCCTTGGTGACGACGATCTCTTCCAGTCCTTCCTCGGCGAGCTTGCGCGCCTGGCGCGGCGTGACCTTCTCGCCCGCCTCGGCCTTGACCTTGCCGGTCTTGGCATCGACGAGATCGTGCACCAGCTTGACGCCGCGGAAGCGGGCGGGATCGAACGGCGCCTTCCAGCCCTTCTTGCCGTGGGTGAAGGGCGTCGTGGTGTAGAAATAGTCGAGAATCTCCTCCTTCGACATCCCCTGTGCTTCGGCCGGCTGCAGGTTCTTGCCTTGAGCGACGCGCTCGGCGCGCAGTTTCGCCGTCTCCTCGCCGTCGAGCGCGAAGAGGAGCGTCGTCACCGGCAGCTTCCGGCGGCGATCGATGCGCACATAGAGGTGATCCTTGGCGTCGAACTCGAAGTCGAGCCAGGAGCCGCGATAGGGGATGACGCGGGCGGCGAAGAGATACTTGCCGGAGCTGTGCGTCTTGCCCTTGTCGTGATCGAAGAACACGCCGGGCGAGCGGTGCATCTGCGAGACGATGACGCGCTCGGTGCCGTTGATGATGAAGGTGCCGTTCTTCGTCATGAGCGGCATGTCGCCCATGTAGACGTCCTGCTCCTTGATGTCGCGGATCGAGCGCGAACCCGTGTCCTCGTCCACGTCCCAGACGACAAGCCGGAGCGTCACCTTGAGGGGTGCGGCAAAGGTAATGCCGCGCTGCTGACACTCTTCCACGTCATACTTCGGCTGCTCGAGCTCGTAGCGCACGAATTCGAGGCGGGCGCGATCGGAGAAGTCGCGGATGGGAAAGACAGACTTGAATACTTCCTGCAGGCCGACACTGCCGCGGCCCTCCGGCAGCACGTCCATCTGCAGGAAATGGTCGTACGAGCTCTTCTGCACCTCGATGAGGTTCGGCATCGGCGCCACTTCGGGAATACGCCCGAAGGTCTTGCGGATGCGCTTCTTACCCGTAAACGACTTCGCCATGGGTGACCCTCACTCCGTAACCGCCATGCCCCGCCCTAATGCCGGGGCTGTTTTGACCAAAAAATCGATTAATCAACGGTCGCGCCAAACACGAAAAGCCGGTCGGCGCAACAGCGCCCCGGCGGCAATTCCGGGCCGGCGCTGAGGCCGCGCCGGAGCCAATGGCCCGGCGCAGCCCGAAGCACCGCCCATGATCGCGGCTTACTTGACCTCGACAGTGGCACCCGCCTCTTCGAGTTGTTTCTTGAGCTTCGCCGCCTCGTCCTTGTTGACGCCCTCCTTGACCGGCTTGGGCGCGCCTTCCACCAGGTCCTTGGCCTCCTTGAGGCCGAGCCCGGTGATCGCGCGCACTTCCTTGATCACGTTGATCTTTTTCTCGCCCGCCGCGGCCAGGACGACGGTGAATTCGGTCTTCTCCACCGCCGCTGCCGCGGGCGCCGCGGCGCCGCCGCCTGCCGCTGCGACCGCCACCGGCGCTGCCGCCGAAACGCCCCACTTCTCTTCGAGCTTCTTCGAGAGCTCCGCCGCCTCGATGACGGTGAGCGCCGACAATTCATCCACCAACTTTTCTAGGTTCGCCATATCTTAGCACTCCTGGGATTTTTGCAAGGGTTGCACCGCGTCAGGCCGCCCCGCCTTGCTTCGCATGGGCACTCAGCACGCGCGCGATCTGGCCACCGGGCGCCTGCAGCACGGCGGCGATACGGCTCGCCGGCGTCTGCAAGAGACCGATCAATCTCGCGCGGAGCTGATCGAGTGACGGCAAGGTAGCGAGGGATTTCACCCCCTCGGCGTCGAGCTGCTGCTCATTGAGGCCGCCCCCGATGATGCGCAGCTTGTCGTTCTTGTTGGCGAACTCGACGGCTACCTTCGCCGCGGCCACCGGGTCCCGCGAAAAAGCGATCGCGGTGGGTCCGGTGAACATCGGCGATAGTCGCTCGAATTTCGTGCCGGCGAAGGCACGGCGGGCGAGCCGGTTCTTCGTCACCTTGAAGTTGGCACCCGCCGCCCGCATCTGCCGCCGCAAGTCCGTCACCTCCTCGACCGTCATGCCGGTCTGATGGGTGACGACGACGCAAGCGACGTCCGATAGCGTTTCTTGCAGCGAGCTGACCAGCTTCTCCTTTTGTGACCGGTCCACTCTCCGTCTCCGACCTCAAGATCCCCAAGGGGATCGGTTGCACGAGGGCATCCGAAAATGCCCGGGTTCGCCTGTCCCAGAAGTCCTATCCCAGCCGGCACGACGCCCTTTGGGTCTCGAACCCCCGTCTCATGCCGGCGCCCCCTGGGGCCTTAGACCGGGCGAAGCCGGTACCTGCAATCTCGGACAGGACCGGGAGGATCCCGCCGCTCTCATCGAGCCGCGTCATTCCCCCGTACGACCGCGCCCCGTCGCCGGGACGCGAGCGATTTCATGCGCCAGCCGCCTAGCCGGCGATCGTCGATAACTCCAGCTTGAGCCCCGGCCCCATGGTCGAGCTGAGGCTCACCTTCTTGATGAAGGTGCCCTTGATGCCGGTCGGCTTGGCGCGGCTGATGGCGCCGACGAAGGCGCGCACGTTGGCGGCAATCGCCTCCTCGGTGAAGCTCGCCTTGCCGACGCCCGCCTGGATGATGCCCGCCTTCTCGGCGCGGAATTCCACCTGGCCGCCCTTCGCCGCCTTCACCGCCTCGGTCACGTTGGCCGTGACCGTGCCGAGCTTGGGATTGGGCATGAGGCCGCGCGGGCCGAGCACGCGGCCTAAGCGCCCGACCAGCGCCATCATGTCGGGCGTGGCGATGCAGCGGTCGAAATTGATCTCGCCCCCCTGCACCTTTTCCGCCAAATCCTCGGCGCCGACGAGATCGGCGCCCGCTGCCTTCGCCTCGTTGGCACGATCGCCCTTGGCGAAGACCGCGACGCGCAACGACTTGCCGGTGCCGTGCGGCAACATCACCGTGCCGCGCAGGTTCTGCTCGGCCTTGCGCACGTCGATGTTGAGATTGAGCGCCACTTCGATGGTCTCGTCGAATTTCGCGGTGGCGCGCCCCTTCACCATCTTCACCGCCTCGGCGAGGGCGTAGAACTGGTTGCGGTCGATGCCTTCCGCGGCCTTGCGCAAGCGCTTGCCTTTGCGAGCCATGGCCTACTCCACCACCTCAAGGCCCATCGAGCGCGCCGAGCCCGCGATCATGCGGCAGGCGCCCTCGATATCCTTGGCGTTCAGGTCCTTCATCTTCTTCTGGGCGATGTCGCGAATCTGCGCCATCGTCACCTTGCCGACCGTGCCTTTGCCCGGCGTTTGCGAACCCTTGTCGATGCCCGCCGCCTTCATCAGGAAATAGGAGTTGGGCGGCGACGACATCTTGAAGGTGAAGCTGCGGTCGCCGTAGGCGGTGATGATCACCGGGATCGGCATGCCCGGTTCCAGCCCCTGGGTCTGGGCGTTGAACGCCTTGCAGAACTCCATGATGTTGAGGCCGCGTTGACCCAGCGCCGGGCCGATCGGCGGCGAGGGATTCGCCTTTCCGGCCGGCACCTGCAATTTGATGAAACCAACGACTTTCTTCGCCATCCTCGATCCCTCGGTTAGGGTGCGCGGTCACGGCCTTGGCCTGCCTCCCGCACTCATTTTTTCCGCCCGCAACGAGCCGCCACTCCAACCCTCGTCGCGGGCGTATCTGCCTAATTGACTCGTGTTACATCTTCTCGACTTGCGAATACTCGAGTTCGACCGGGGTGGCGCGGCCGAAGATCGACACCGCCACCTTGAGCCGCGCCTTCTCCTCGTCCACCTCCTCGACGAAGCCGTTGAAGGAAGTGAAGGGGCCGTCGCTGACGCGCACCTGCTCGCCCACCTCGAAGGTGATGGAGGGCTTCGGCCGCTCCACGCCTTCCTGGATCTGGCGCTTGATGTGCAGCGCTTCCTTCTCCGACATCGGCACCGGCCGGCCGCGGCCGCCGCCGCCCAGGAAGCCCGTCACCTTGGGCGTGTTCTTGACGAGGTGCCAGCTTTCGTCGGTCAGATCCATCTTCACCAGGACATAGCCCGGGATAAGCTTTCGCTCCGAGCTCACCTTGGCGCCGCGACGCACCTCGACCACCTCTTCGGTCGGCACCAGGATCTCCTCGAACTTGTCGGCCAAGCCCTTCTGCTCGGCCTGCTCGCGGATCGACTGCGCCACCTTCTTCTCGAAGCCGGAATAGACGTGGACGACATACCAGTGGGCCGTCATCTCAGCCTCCGATGCCCAGCACAACGCGGACGAGATGGCCCAAGGCGAGGTCGACGAGGAAAAAGAACACCGCCGCCGCGATCACCATGAGAAACACCATGGCGGTCGTGACCGTCGTCTCCTTGCGCGAAGGCCAGGTGACCCGTCCCACCTCCTGCCGGACCTGCCGCAGAAATTCTACCGGACTGCCGATTGCCATGATGTTCCGTCGGAAACCGCCTATATAGCGCCCAAGCCTGCCGAGCGCCAGCCTGTCGTGCAGGCATGCGCAGTGGAGGCGCGAACCCCGGCCTATGAGAGAGCGACCGGGTGATACCGCCGCACCACAGCTGATGTCAACAATTTTGCTTCAGGAAGCCGCTGCCTCGCGCCGAGAGATGGCAGGAGTGGAGGGGCTCGAACCCCCAACCCCCGGTTTTGGAGACCGGTGCTCTACCAATTGAGCTACACTCCTAATCCCAACTCTCCCCGACGTTATGGCCGGACTTCATCCGGTCATCCACGACTTGTCGTTCGGAAAGACGTGGATGCGCCGATCAGGTCCGCGCATGACGAGGGCGATCGGTCCTCGTCACTTCAAGATTTTGGCGACGACGCCGGCGCCGACGGTGCGGCCGCCTTCGCGGATGGCAAAGCGCAGGCCCTCGTCCATGGCGATGGGCGCGATCAGCTCCACCTCCATCTGCACGTTGTCCCCAGGCATCACCATCTCGGTGCCTTCCTTCAGCTTCACCATCCCCGTCACGTCGGTGGTGCGGAAGTAGAATTGCGGCCGGTAGTTGGTGAAGAACGGCGTGTGCCGGCCCCCCTCCTCCTTGGTCAAAATATAGGCCTCGGCCTGGAAGTGGGTGTGCGGCGTGATCGAGCCCGGCGCCGCCAGCACCTGGCCCCGCTCCACCTCCTCGCGCTTCGTCCCGCGCAACAGGGCGCCGATGTTGTCGCCCGCCTCGCCCGAATCGAGCAGCTTCCGGAACATCTCCACCCCCGTCACCACCGTCTTCGTCGTCGGACGCAAGCCCACGATCTCGATCTCGTCACCCACCTTGACGATGCCCCGCTCCACCCGGCCCGTCACCACCGTGCCCCGGCCCGAGATCGAGAACACGTCCTCGATCGGCATCAGGAAGGGCTTGTCCTTCGCCCGCACCGGCTGCGGGATGTAGCTGTCCACCGCCTCCATCAGCTTCAAGATCGAGTCGTGGCCGACCTCCGGCTGCTTGCCTTCCAGCGCCATCAGCGCCGAGCCGCGCACGATCGGAATCTTGTCGCCCGGGAACTGATATGAGGAGAGCAGCTCACGCACCTCAAGCTCAACCAGGTCCAAAAGCTCGGGGTCGTCCACCATGTCGACCTTGTTGAGATAGACCACGATCGCCGGCACCCCCACCTGACGCGCCAGGAGAATGTGCTCGCGCGTCTGTGGCATCGGGCCGTCCGCCGCCGACACCACCAGGATGGCGCCATCCATCTGCGCCGCTCCCGTGATCATGTTTTTGATGTAGTCGGCGTGGCCCGGGCAATCGACATGCGCGTAGTGGCGGTTCTTCGTCTGGTACTCCACATGCGCCGTCGAGATCGTGATCCCGCGCGCCTTCTCCTCCGGCGCCTTGTCGATCTGATCGTAGGCCGTGTACGTCGCACCGCCCGTCTCCGCCAGCACCTTCGTGATCGCCGCCGTCAGCGACGTCTTGCCATGGTCCACGTGACCGATCGTCCCGACATTGCAATGCGGCTTCGTCCGCTCAAATTTCGCCTTCGCCATCGATTGTTCTCCGCTTCAAACCTTGTGCGCTTACGCCATCTTGGCGCGGACCTCGTCCGCCACCGCCTGCGGCACTTGCTCGTAATGATCGAAATGCATGGTGTATTGCGCCCGGCCCTGGCTCATCGAGCGCAGGTTGTTGACATAGCCGAACATGTTGGCGAGCGGCACCATGGCGTTGATCACCTCGGCATTGCCGCGCTGATCTTGACCCGTGATGCGGCCGCGCCGGCTGTTGAGGTCGCCGATGACGTCGCCCATGTAGTCGCGTGGCGTCACCACCTCGACCCGCATCACCGGCTCGAGCAATTTCGGCGCCGCCTTGGCGAGCCCTTCCTTCATCGCCGCCCGCGCCGCGATCTCGAAGGCGAGCGCGCTCGAATCGACCTCGTGATAGGCGCCGTCGGTCAGCGTCACCTTGAGGTCGATCACCGGGAAGCCCGCGAGCACGCCGTTCTCGAGCGAGCCGCGCACGCCCTTCTCGACCCCCGGCACATATTCCTTGGGCACCGTGCCGCCCACCACGTCATTCTCGAACTCGAAGCCCGTGCCCGGCTGCAACGGCTCGAAATGCATCTTGACGCGCGCATATTGGCCGGAGCCGCCGGTCTGTTTCTTGTGCGTGTAGTCGACATCGGCTTGACGGCTGATGGTCTCGCGATAGGCCACCTGCGGCGCGCCGATATTGGCGTCGACCTTATAGGTGCGCTTCAAGATATCGACCTTGATCTCGAGGTGTAGTTCGCCCATGCCCTTGAGAATGGTCTGGCCGGATTCGGCGTCGGTCGTGACGCGGAACGACGGATCCTCCTGCGCGAGGCGCACGAGCGCCTTGCTCATGTTTTCCTGGTCGGCCTTGGTCTTCGGCTCGATCGCGATCTCGATGACCGGATCGGGGAATTCCATGCGCTCGAGCACGACCGGTTGGCGAGAATCGCACAATGTCTCGCCCGTGGTCGTGACCTTCAGCCCTGCAAAGGCCACGATGTCGCCAGCATGGGCTTCCTTGATGTCTTCGCGCGTGTTGGCATGCATCAGAAGCATGCGGCCAACCCGTTCGGTCTTGTCCTTGACCGAGTTGAGCACGCCGGTGCCGCTTGTGACCGTACCGGAATAAATGCGCACGAAGGTAATCGAGCCGACGAACGCGTCGTCCATGATCTTGAAGGCGAGGCCAGCAAAGGGCGCCTTGTCGTCCGCGGCGCGCGTCACTTCATTCCCCTTGGGATCCGTACCCTTGACGGGCGGAATGTCGAGTGGCGATGGCAAATAGTCGACCACCGCGTCGAGCAGTGGCTGAACGCCCTTGTTCTTGAAAGCCGAGCCGCACAGCACCGGCACGAAGCGGAAATTGATGGTGCCTTTGCGGATGCATTTCTTCAGCGTCTCGATATCGGGCTGTCTGCCGCCGAGATAGGATTCGAGCGCGGCGTC
>Ga0306920_100010417_pt1 | contig 12471 bp, 11 predicted proteins | sample flu12Cox44000170_FD_204666 | JGI IMG/M metagenome (GOLD analysis project Ga0306920, IMG submission 204666) | Lab enrichment of tropical soil microbial communities from Luquillo Experimental Forest, Puerto Rico - flux4day.12C.oxic.44.000.170 (v2)... | ecosystem: Environmental > Terrestrial >...
CCTCTACAACGATTTGCAGAGCGGCAATCTGCCGGCGGTGTCGTTTGTCAAGCCCGACGGCTATCTCGACGGCCACCCGGGATCGTCAAAGGTCAATCTGCTCGAAGGCTTCACCAAAAAGATCGTCGATATGTTGCAGGCGAACCCGAAGCTGTGGGCTGACACCGCGGTCTCCATCACCATGGACGAAGGCGGCGGCTACTACGACTCAGGCTATGTGCAGGCGCTCGACTTCTTTGGCGACGGGACGCGCATCCCGATGATCGTGGTGTCGAAATACAGCACCGGCGGCCACATCTCGCACGTCTATTCCGATCACGTCTCGGTTTTGAAATTTATCGAGGCCGACTGGAACGTGCCGCCGATCACCAGCCGCAGCCGCGACAACTTGCCGAACCCGATGACCGGTGCCAACCCCTATATGCCGACGAATCAGCCGGCGATCGGCGACCTGATGGACCTCTTCAAGTTTTAGACGCGAGAGCCCGCTTCGGAAACGAAGCCGGCTCTTTCTTTGCGCTCAGGCGATCACGCCATCGGCCTGCAGCGCTCGGATCTCGGGCTCGGGATAGCCGGCTTCGCGCAAGATTTCTTCGCTGTGCTGGCCGACAGCGGGGGCGCGGCGCGGGGTGACCTTTTCTTGGCCTGACATCCACAGCGGGCTATTTACTGTCATCGTGCCGTCGGCGAATGGCACGAGCGCTTCGCTTGCGAGGATCTGCTCGTCGTCGGCGATTTCGTCCATATCGGCGACGATGCCAAAAATGAGCCCGGCCTCGTCGAGAATGCGGCGCCATTCGGCCTGGTCGCGGGTTGCAAAGATTTCATCGAGAATCGGGATCAGCGTTCCCGCATTGGCCTCCCGCGATGCGACCGTGGCAAAGCGCGCGTGGTCGAGCGCGTCCGATCCCATGCAGGCCTTGAACTTGTCCCAGCGCCATTCGTCGGCCGCCAGCGACAATAAGATCCAGCGATTGTCGCGGCAGCGGTAATGGATTCTCAGCGCATTGATGCCTCGCTCGCGCGGCGGCTGCGGCACGACCTTCTCGCCGCACAGCGCAGCCTGCACCGAACACCCATTGGCCCACAACCCATTCGCCAATAACGACGAGCCGACATAAGCGCCCTTGCCGTTGCGCTCCCTCTGGTAGAGCGCGGTCGCAATCGCGCCATAAGTCGCCATCGCCGAAGGGTGGTCGCCCATCCCTGGCAATGACCGCGCCGGCGACGCCTCCTCCCCCGCCCGCACCAGATGCATGAGGCCCGAGCGCGCCCACCATGCGGTCGCGTCGAAACCGGGCTTATCGGCTTCCGGCCCCGTTTCGCCATAGCCGGTGAACGAGGCGTAGATCAGCCGCTCGTTGAGCGGCGCCAGTTCGTCATAGGTGATGCCGAGGCGCCGCCGCACCGGTCGCGGGTAATTGGTGATGAACACATCGGCCTGGGTGACCAACCGGCGCAACACGGATTGCCCGGCTGCCTTGCGCAAATCGAGGGCCAGGCTCTTCTTGTTGCGCCCATCGAGCTCGAAGCCGGGGTTGCTCGCGAGCCCCGGCCCGATCGGCGGAGTGGCTCGCCGGCGATACGGGTCGCCGGTACCCGGCGGCTCGATCTTGATCACCTCGGCGCCAAAATCCGACATGACCGTCGCCGCGGCTGGCCCGGCAATAAAGCTCGCGCAATCGATCACCTTCAAGCCGTCGAACACGCGCTCTCCCATCACCCAGCTCCTCACGCGGCCAAGCGGTACGCATCACCGTCCCGGACGATGTGACCGGCCGTCCGGCCGGCGAAATGCGTCCCGATGACGAGGATCGGAGCATCGGCGAGACGGGTCAACATGCACTCCCGCGTCCGCCGCGCCTCGATTGGGTCGCTGTCCGCGGTGGACGACCACGCCGGGTGAGCGATCTGACAGGGATGATGCATAAAATCGCCGGTGATCAGCGCCTCCTCGCCCTGCGAGGCGATCCGCACGCTGACATGTCCCGGTGTATGGCCAAGCGTCGGAACGAGGCTGACTTCGTCGCAGACGCGGTGATCGGTCTCGACGAGATCGACGAGCCCCGCCTCCCAGACCGGCGCCACCGAGTCCGCGAGTACCGCTGCCATGTCCTCGCGCTCGCCTTGGCCAATCCAATGCGCGTACTCAACACGGCCCATCAGGTAACGCGCATTGGGGAAGGTCGGGACCCAACGATGATCGACCAGCATCGTGTTCCACCCGACGTGGTCGACATGCAGATGCGTGCAAACGAGCGTGTCGATGGTCTCGCGCCGATAGCCGGCCGCTGCCAGATCAGCGAGGAAATTGGTCTGGAGCTTGTTCCAGGTCGGGATGCGCCGGTTCTCCTTGTCGTTGCCGAGACAGGTGTCGACGACGATGCGCCGGCTGGGCGTTTCGACGACGAGCGCATGGATGCTCATCTTGAGCCGCCCCAGTTCGTCGGCGAAATGGGGCTGCAGCCAGCCGATCGGCAACACTGCCTCGCGGGTCGCCTGCGGCAGGATGAACCGGCTGCCGCCCGTCACTTCCAGCTCGACAATCTTGGTCACCGTGACCGCGCCGATCCGCCATTTCATTTGCTGCCCCCATCGGTTGAGTGCGCGATATTCTACGTCGCAACGCTGCGGTCAGTAGAGAGCATAGGAGGAGGCTTCGATGTCGCGTCTCACAGTGCGGGAAGCCGTCTTCGATCTGTTTCGCTCGTTCGGGATGACGACGATCTTCGGCAATCCCGGATCGACGGAATTGCCGATGTTTCGCGATTTCCCGCCCGATTTCCGCTATGTGCTGGGCCTGCAGGAAATGGCTGCCGTCGCGATGGCGGATGGTTATGCGCAGGCCACCCGCAACGCCGGTCTCGTTAATTTGCACTCCGCCACCGGTCTCGGGCACGCCTTGGGCAGCGTCTTCACGGCCTACAAGAACCAGACGCCGCTAGTGCTCACGGCCGGGCAGCAGGCGCGCTCGATCCTGCCTTTCGAGCCCTTTCTGTTTTCCGAGAAGGCGCCCGAATTTCCGCGACCCTATGTGAAATGGAGCTGCGAACCGGCGCGGGCCGAAGATGTGCCGGCGGCTATCGCCCGCGCCTATTACACCGCCATGCAACCGCCGCGCGGCCCCACCTTCGTGTCGATCCCGGTCGATGACTGGGACCGCTTTTGCGAGCCGTTGCCGGCGCGGCAGGTGAGCTCGGAGGTGCGCGGCGACGCAAGGCTGCTGCGGAAGGTCGCCGCAGAACTGAGCGCCGCCGACCGCCCCGTCTTTGTCGCCGGCGCGTCGGTCGCGCGCGACGACGCCTGGGACGAAGTGATCGCGCTCGCCGAGCGGCACCGGGCGAGGGTCTGGGCCGCCCCCAATTCCGGCCGCAACAGCTTCCCGGAGGACCATGCTCTGTTTGCCGGCTTTCTCGCCGCGGACCGCGAGAAGATCGTCGCGAGCCTCAGCGGGCACGATGTCATCCTGGTGCTCGGGGCCCCGGTCTTCACATATCATGTCGAGGGCTTTGGGCCGCATATTCCGGAGGGCGCTAACCTCTACCAGCTCGTCGACGGTCCGGCGATCGCCGCCTGGACGCCGGTCGGTCTGGCGATCGTGACGAGCCTCAGATCCGGGATCCGCGATTTGTTGAAGGGGCCCGATCCAAAGCCGCGCGCCACGCCGGCTGAGCGCGTGCCCGGCCCGGCTCTGTCCGGCCCGGGCCTTACCGACAAATATTTGATGCAGCAGGTCGCCTTATTGCGGCCCAAGGGCAGCATCATCGTCGAAGAGGCTCCCAGCAGCCGCGCCGCAATGCGCGACTACCTGCCGATCGTCGACCGCGACGGTTTTTATACCTGCGCCAGCGGCGGTCTCGGACACGGACTGCCGGCGGCAATCGGCATCGCGCTGGCCCGGCCGCGCGAAAAGGTCATCGCGCTATTGGGCGACGGGTCCAGCATGTACGCGATCCAGGGGCTGTGGTCGGCGGCGCAATTAGCCGTCGGTGTCACGTTCGTGATCATTAAGAACCAGCGCTACGAGGCGCTCATCGAATTCGGCCGGCATTTCGGATTGCAGCGCACGATCGGCACCAGCCTCCCTGACATCGATTTTTGCGCATTGGCGCAGGGCCAAGGCGTCGAGGCGGTTGCCGTAGGCCACCAGGATGCGCTGGATGACGCACTGCGCAGCGCCTTCGCCGCGACTGCGCGGCCCACTCTGGTCGAGGTAATGGTGGATTGAGACGCTACTCGGAAATGGACACCCCAGCGGGTCGGGAGTAGCCTTCCGATCCGCGACAGTGCCGAATTGTAGGGGATGGAAATGGCCGGCCTAGATGCGATCCTTGAGACGACGGCGGCGGAACGCCCGGCGACGGGGTTCGTCTTCACCGAAGGCCCGCTGTGGCACCCCGACGATTATTACTATTTCGCCGATGTGCGCGGCAGTGTTTTCTACCGGCTGCGGCTCGGCCAACAGCCGGAGACGGTGCGTACCGGGACCGGCGAAGGCAACGGCACCACCTTTGATCTGCAGGGGCGGCTCGTCATCTGCGAAGGCGGCAATCGCCGCGTTACCCGTTGGTCCGATGACGCGCACAGCGAAGTCGTCATGGACCGCTATGAGGGCAAGCGGATCAACCGCCCCAATGACGTCGTCTGTAAATCGGACGGAAGCATCTGGTTTACCGATCCGGGGCTGCGCGTGCCGCTTGCCGACAAGGAATTGCCGCATTCCGGGGTCTACGCCGTCAAACCCGATGGCACGAGCCGGCTTGTGGCCGAGTTCGAATACCCGAACGGCCTCGCCTTCTCGCCGGACGAGCGCACCCTCTATGTCGCGAATACGCGTCACGCGCAGTACATCCACGCGATCGAGCTCGACACCACCGGCAACATGGTGCGGCGGCGCATCTTCGCGGACATGTCCTCGGAGGAGACCGACGGCGTCCCCGACGGTATGAAGGTCGATGTCGAGGGGCGGGTCTATTGCACGGGGCCAGGCGGCACCTGGGTGTTCGCTCCAGACGGAGCAAAGATCGGCGTGATCCGCACGCCGGAAGTCCCGGCCAACCTCGCCTTTGGCGGCCCCGACCTGAAGACCATGTTCTTCACTGCTCGCACCTCCGTCTACACTCTGCGGAGCAAGGTTCCGGGGCAGCCACACCCGTGGTATCGCGTCAGGGCAAAATGAGCCGAGGAGGACCATCATGAAAGTCGGCATCGCGCTAAACATGCTGTCCGAGCCGCCTCGCCCCGACGTGGCGGTCGTGTCCGATCATTTGGCGATGGGCGATCTCGCCGAGCCGCTCGGCTTCGACTCGCTGTTTGCGCTGGAGCACCATTTCACCGGCTATGCGATGTCGCCGGCACCGCTCCAGTTGCTGGCCTATTTTGCCGGGCGCACCAAGCGCATCACGTTCGGAACCGCAGTGATCGTGCTGCCGTGGCACGACCCGATCCGCGTCGCGGAGGGGATCGCGTTACTGGATATCCTGTCGGGCGGTCGCTGCCTCTTCGGTTTTGGCCGGGGCGCGGCCAGTGTCGAATACGAAGGGTTCCGCATCCCGATGGAGGAAGCGCGGCCGCGCTTTGCGGAGGCGGCGCAGCTGATCAGGAAGGCGCTGCGCGAGCCCGAATTCGAGTGGCAGGGCGAATTCTACCAGATCCCGCGCACCTCGATCCGGCCGCGGCCGATCTCGCACCCCGAGGAGCGCTTCTTTGCCTCCTCGGTGAGCCCGGAATCGGCCGAGATCATGGCCAAGCTCGGCTTCGGCATCTTGGTTGTGATGCAGAACGAATGGCCGAAGGCCGCCGAGAACATCGTCAACTACCGCGAGATCGCGCACAGCGTCGGGCACAACCCGCCGCCGCCGATCATCCTGACCAATGTCTCATGCGGCGAGAGCCGCGCGGAAGCGCAGGACCGCGCGATGCAGTGGCTCGGCAAGAAATGGCAGTCGATCGACAACCACTACCATTTCTCCGACGGGCACCTCGCGACCGTCAAAGGCTACGAGACCTATGGCAAGATGGCCAAGACCTACGCCCGCCTGCAGAACGAGGAGGAGCGGGTCAGGGCGACCGAGTTCTACGTCAAGATCCAGATCGTCGGCACACCCGACGACTGCATCCAGCAGATCGCCGAATTGCAGCGGGTGACCGGTACCGACCACGTCGTGACCGAATTCTCGTTCGGCGGCATCCCGCCTGCAGAGGCGGAGAAAAATATGCGGTTGTTTGCGGATCGAGTGCTGCCTGCGCTGCAGAACGATGCCGCCTTTGCGGCGCCGTCGGCGCCGTCACTGCAGGCTGCCGCAACTTCGGACCTGTTCGCTCCGGCGTAAGGCCTCTTTCGGTGGCGCGAACGCTTTTACGCAGATTTGCCGCCGAAAAAGCCGCGTAAGGTGAGGTACCTTTCGTCCGGCGCCTCTGCGGCAAGGAAATGGCCGCTACCGATCGCTTGGCCGGAGACATTCTCGGCGTGGTCGCGCCAGACCGAAAGGACGTCGTAGCCACTGCCCTGGGAGCTGCGCTGGCCCCACAACACGAGGAGCGGCATTGTCAGACCGCGGGCGCGGGCGGCGCGGTCGTGGACGAGATCGATCGACGCCCCGGCGCGGTACTCGTCGCAGGTGGCGCGGATCGTCTCCGGGTTTCTGAAGCAGCGGAGGTATTCGGCAAAGATTTCGGTCTCGAACACCGCCGAAGGGCGCAGCATCGAGCGCAGAAAGAACTCGGGCTCGGCGCCGATCAGCCGTTCCGGCAATCCACCGGGTTGGATCAGGAAAAACCAGTGATAGCTCGAGGTCGCCGCCTTCTGATCGATCGTTTCGAAGCGGTAGAGCGTCGGCACGATGTCGAGCAGCGCCAGCCGCTCGATCCGCTCGGGGTGATCGCGCGCCAGCCGATGCGCGACTCGCGCGCCGCGGTCGTGGCCGGCGACCATGAACTGCTCGAAACCGAGCTTCGCCATCGTATCGACCTGGTCCTGCGCCAGGGCCCGCTTCGAATAATTGATGCAGTCGGGTCCGGCGGGCGGCTTCGCGCTGTCGCCATAGCCGCGCAAATCGGGCGCGACTATGGTGAAGTCGGCGGCCAAGCGCGGCGCGAGCTTGCGCCACATCAGATGGGTCTGCGGGTAGCCGTGCAACAACAGCAGCGGCGGCCCACTGCCTCCAATGACCAGGTTTATCTCGGCGCCCGAAGTCTCGATGCGCCGCTGCTCGAAGCCGGTAAAGAATTCCGGCATTCCGACCGGCCCTGCCGGCCTAGAGGCCTCTCGTCGCTGGCCCCTTCAGTTCGACGGTGTTGCCGTCAGGGTCGCTGAGATAAATCGAGGGGCCGTAGCCCTCGGCGCCGTAGCGCTCGTGTACGTCGCCCGGATCGACGCCGTTCTTTGCAAGATGCGCCTTCAGCGCCGCCGCGTCGAAGCCCGCCAGGCGCACGCAAAAATGGTCCATGTTGCGCCCGGTCTTGTCGGCCGCCTCGCTCGGCGAGGTGGAAGCCGGTACGAGGTCGATCAGCGCCGACCCGGCGCGCAATTGCACGAGCCGCGGCTGCTGCAGCTCGCGTTCGACGTGGCAGCCCAGCACGCGTTGATAGAACCCGATCGCCCGGTCGAGATCACCGACGCGAAGCACAACGTGGTCGAGCCCGGCTATCTGGACCCCTTGCCCCGCACTCGAGGCACTTCTCGTCTCGACAGTTCCAGCGTCTGGCATTGTCGGCTCCTCCCGTTCGCGGTGGACCCACTCTACCGCGAATTGGCGGAGCCGACAGCGGGATTATTGCGCCGTGGGCTGCGGCGGCTGTGCCGCGGCGTGGCGTGGGTGCTGGCCGCGCCAGGCGCGCATCTCTCCGCGGTCGACGACACCGTCGTGGTCGGTGTCCATCTCGTCGAACCGGGTGGCCGCCCGTTGCGCGGCCCGGTCTTTGGCCCGTTGGATGAACTGATCCCGCGTGATGCCGCCGCTGGCAGTCGCGGCGGGAGGCGCCGCAGCCGTGCTCTCGGCGGCGGCGATTTGCGGCGCAGTTTGCGCAAGGGTGGCTGCCGGCGCCAGAGACAGCACGACCAGGGCTATGAAAGCAGATGAACGCATCGTATACGACCTTAAGTTGTCAATAATTCTCATATATCATGCAATGCGTGTGCAGGCAAGCTTGGATTGCGCTTCGTTCATGTCGCCTGCGCAAAAACGCGGGGCCGGGCGGGCAGCTTTGCTAGAAAACCGCGACTTTGGGGGAGTACAGTGCTCGGCGGCGACTTTCGACAAGGAGCGGGGAAAACAAAGATGCAATACCGCAGGATCTCGGCCGACTGCCATCTCGACATGCCGTGGATGCCGCCCGATTTGTTCACGTCCGAGGCGCGGCGCGAGCTCAAGGAGCGCATGCCCTATGTCGAGGACGGGCCGCAGGGGCCGCAATGGGTCGCCAAGAACGGCGCGAATTTCGGGTTGAAGAACGGTGTCGGGCCCGGCGGCGCGCCCTTTGTGCCGGGCCAGAACCGCCGGGTCGACAAAATGGCCGAGACCGGCATGTATGAGGACGGCAAGCGCGACATCCGGCGCTGCAGCGACCCGCATCTGCGGATCAAGGACATGGACCGCGACGGCGTCGACGCCGAGGTCATCTACGGCATCCTGGGGGCCGCCTCGCGCCTCAACGACCGCGACGCGTCGAACGAGATGCTCCGCATCTACAATGATTTCCTCAAAGATTTCTGCCGCCACTACCCGGAGCGCCAGATCGGTCTCGCTTGCCTGCCCTATGGCGACATCGACGATGCTGTGAAGGAGATCCGCCGCGTCGCGAAGATGGGGATCAAGGGGCTGGAATTGTCCTGCTCGTGGGACATGGACCCGATGTGGCACCCGGTCTGGGAGCCGCTGTGGGGCGCCGTCGAAGAGGTGCAATTGCCATTGCATTTCCACACCTTCCCGACGACCTCGCCGCGGGCGCGCGAAGGGGTTTCCGGCCAGGTCCGCCGGGCGGCGATGTTTACCGGCGTCTCGGCCTTCCAGATGGGGCTCATCAACATCATCGCCGCATTGATCGGCGCCGGTGTGCTGGAGCGCCACCCGCGCCTCCGCGTGTCGTTTGGCGAGAGCGGCATCGGCTGGCTCCCTTACGCGCTCGACCGCATGGATTTCGAGTATGAGGACCGCTTCCGCGACCTGATGAAACTTCGCCCAAGCGAATATTGGCGCCGCCAGTGCAAGGCGACATTTCAGTTCGATCCGATCGGCACCAAGCTCGTCGACGACATCGGTGTCGAGACCGTGATGTGGGGCTCCGACTACCCGCACACCGACGGTATCTGGCCGGAATCCTCGAAATACATCAAGGAGCAGTTCGCCGGCCTCGCACCCGAAATCGTGCACAAGATCACCTGCGAGAACGCCGGCAAATTCTACGGGCTGATCAACTGACGCGTCACCCCTCACCCTAACCTCCCCTGGTTGCGGGGGAGGAATGGGAGAGGCCCGCAGCGCCGCGAGCCGGGCGCCGCTGTTTTCGCTGTTCTTGCCGCGAAAAAACAGCGGGCAGATGGCCGAAGGCGGCAGAATTCCTCGATTTTTCAAAACGCGGAACAGCGAAATAACGGCGAGAAATCTCGCTGTTTCTCGCTGTAAAGGCCCAATAACAGCGAAACGATCCATAAAATGCTTTGATGCTCCGCACGCGACGAAAAGAGATCAGGAACAAGCCGTTTGATGTTTCTGGATTTCAGGCCGGAAAACAACGGACAAGCGAGAACCAAAAAGCATTGGCGATTTTGGCGGCCTTCCCGGGCAAACGATTCCGGCACTTGGGTTCATGGTATGTTCCATTCAAGGGCCGTGTCCTGCTTGGCCGGGTGGTGCGAGCGTGGACGAGATGCGGCCTCTCATGGACTGATCCGACAATATTCTGACGCTACCAATTGGTTGGGACGATTTTCGGGTCGGGCATGGGTATTCGATAAAACTTGACGCTTGGTGCCCCGAAACCGCGTACCGACTGCAACCCGTGCCGCCGGCTCGCACGCTTCGCCTGACAGCAAGGGTCAATTGTGCCCGTCGCAGACCCTGGGCCTTGTTCTCAGAGCAACCCAAGAGGCGGCTCTCTGGGCTCGGCGGCTCTTAGAGTAGCCGCTGGGGTAAGCAACCCGCCACAGCCGCTTCTCCGGAGACCCGCAAAAGCAAGGCCGTCTGCGTCACTCCAGCAAGATGCACTCAAGTAGCCATGCCGTGGATCGAATGCCGTACCTTCTTCTTGAGTGGGGAGAGGGATGCGCATGCAGCTGTCTTACTCTATCCGCGAATTAGAATAGCGGCGTCGGCACTTCTTTTCGCTTTCGGACCGCCAGCGTGAACATCGTTATGTAGAACCGGCACGCGTTTACGTACCTTTGCTTTGGATCGCTCGGATCGCCCGGAAAAGACTCATCCAATTCGATCTTATCGTCTGAACCAGGCTCGGCTGCATGGAACATGATCTTGAGGTTTTCCCATAGGGAAAGGCCGGCGCAGCGATCTTTGATGCTCGCCGTTCCGAACCGGTTTATCCTCAGGTTATGGGCGAAGTCGTTTCTGATGCGCCGGATCGTATCGAGCTCCTTCCAGCCGAGGGCAGAGTAAAAGCCGAAGAGATAGGCGAGATTGATTTTGGTTCCGAAGTCGCCGCAAGCACCGCCTGGGCCGAGCATCTTCTGCTGTAGGCGGTCATCCTTGACTAATCGAGACCGAATGAAATGCGTGAGGTGATCTTCCACGAAGGCGGCCAGCACAATGGCCGTAGCTCGATCCGAGCCGAAGTCGATTTCGTCGAATAGATCGTCGATTACCTCATCTAGGTCGTCTAGAGCCCATATCCAATCCAAAACGGCCTCCCGCAACCTCGTGATCGAAATGGAGCATTTAGATGTAAAATTTGAAGGGCAGTTTTGGTTCACCGGTCTGGGGTGCTGCTAGCATTATCTCGCCTACGGCATTTGCGAACCGGATTGTAACCGGGAGCCGATCGTTATGGAGGCATGAATTAAAATTGATCTTTGTGAGGCCCATAATATCGTAAAGGACGGTGCTGAGGTCGCAATCGCCCTTCTGTACTCGAACGAAGACTGAATTTGGCGTTTCGGGCCCGATATAGGTATCTAGTCTTGGTGCGTAGCCCGATGTCCAAAGGTACGCTTGAGTATCATCGACAATAAGCGCGGTGCCTCGAAGCACCGGGTATTTACCGGGACGAAAGAGCTTTAGCCTGTCCCGCCCATCCGCGATCTGCACCGCGACCACGGTTGTTCGAGGCGCCGCCGTTCTGAAGCCGTTCCACTCCTCCTCCGTGAACGATGATTTAGCGTGTAGGAAAAGCTCGCGTGGCGGCTCATTGTCATGCTGCTCACTATATTCGCGGACGACCATATCGACCAAACTGCTCGCTGCAGTCTCATCCAGATGAAATTGCTTCGACTCGGCGTGATACCAGGGGCCTAGCGCACCTCGAAAAACCACGCCTTCGCCGCTCGAGAGAAACATCTGCGCAGCGCAGCAGGCAAATCGGTCATCAAGTGATGCGTCCCGGCGCTTATAGGCCAATCCAACGTAACACACCCCAGGTCTGACATCAGCCAATTGCCAAGGGCGGCCTCCAGCCTTGTAATACGTACCTGTCGAAAGCTTCCACGCAATGGTCGCTTGGTCCTCGAGGTTGCGCTTGGGCCTGCCGTCGCTCCTTAGGAAGTCATTCGGTGCAAGTGTCGTTTCGCGCACAATTTGCGTCACGACTTTCTCCGTGAGCAGTCGCGCCTTCAGCTGGCGTCGAAAGTGCGTAGCGTAGCGGTAAATACCGGCCTCGGCTTCTTCTAGGCCAAACAAGGTAGGCTCGGCTTCGAGCTTCAGTGCCCGTCCTTTCGTCATCTGAACTTCGCCCTGGATGCGCTCCGTTGCCGCAACTTTGGAGAGTGGCCGCCCGAGTTCGTAGACCTCCTCGGGGATCACCACGAACCAAAAGCTCGGCGGATCCTCAAGCCGCGCGGCCGCCGCCAAAAGCGGGGTCACATAGAGATCCACCGCGGCCTTGATCGCTTCGTGGCGGTTAGAAATGCGCAGCGCGCGGGACAACGCCTGAGCGTCTATGGAGGTAATCGTCGTCCGCGGCTCGGTGGGCCAGACGGCGTTAAATGCCGGCGCAAAACCCGGAAAAGGGACATGCTGCGGCTCAAGCATGCGAGCACCATGGCGAGGCGGCGGAGGGGGCACGAGTCCCGCTATCATTTGCGCCCAATGCTGCAAACGGGCTACCCCAGTCGAGGTGCCGATTGCGCCGTAATGCACTTCCGGGCGACCACCGTCCACTGGGCCGTAGAGGAACAGACCATCGCGCGGGTAATACAGCTTCTGACCATAACGGAATTCGATGTAGGGCTCGTCGATATGTATGAGCTTCAAGGAAGTCATGGCTCTTCCTCCAAGTCCTGCTCCTCTTCGCCCACGTCGGGCG
>Ga0306920_100010418_pt1 | contig 12470 bp, 8 predicted proteins | sample flu12Cox44000170_FD_204666 | JGI IMG/M metagenome (GOLD analysis project Ga0306920, IMG submission 204666) | Lab enrichment of tropical soil microbial communities from Luquillo Experimental Forest, Puerto Rico - flux4day.12C.oxic.44.000.170 (v2)... | ecosystem: Environmental > Terrestrial >...
TTCGCAGCCCGCCGCGCCGGCGCCGTTTGACAGCCCGCCCTATCATTGGTTGGCGACGCCGATCCTCGACAGCCAGCGCTGGCTTGGCTTCGATATTTATGCCGCCTTCCAATACGTGTCGTTGATGCCGGTGATGTTTTTCCTGTCCGGCATCTTTGTCTGGCCATCGCTCACACGCAGAGGTGGCTGGCATTTCTTATACGGCAGATTGTTGCGCATCGGCCTGCCATTTGTGTTCGGTGTCTATTTGTTGATGCCGCTTGCCTACTATCCCGTGTACCGCGTCACCGCGGCCTATCCGACTTGGCTTGCCTACTGGAGGCATTGGACCGCGCTGCCGTTCTGGCCTGGCGGACCACTGTGGTTCTTGTGGCAATTACTGGCCTTCGACATTTTGGCGCTTGCGCTTTATCTCACGGCGCCGCGGATCATCGAGATGCTGGGCCGATTTTCCGCCGCGATGGGCGAGGCGCCAGGCCGCTATTTTCTCGCGCTGCTGGTGATCTCCACCATTGCTTACGTGCCGCTTGCGCTAGTGTTCGGTGTCTCGAGCTGGGCCGAATTCGGTCCCTTCGATTGGCAGGCTGATCGGCCGCTACTTTATCTCGTTTACTTCTTCGCCGGCGTAGGGATCGGGGTGCATGGCTATGACCGAGGCTTGCTGCGGCCCGGCGGTCCACTGGCGCGCCATTGGCACATTTGGCTCGGTGGTGCCGCGATGGCGTTCCTGCTGTGGATGGCGTCGATGGCGCCGTCGGCCTTTGGCCGCAGCAATCTTTGGATCGATCTTTGCTCTTATGCCGCGGTAGCGCTGGTAGTTACCGTCGCTTGTCTTGCCTTCGCCGCGTTATTCTTGCGCTTCGCCGGCGCGCGCTCGGCGATAACTGATTCGCTGTCCGAGAATGCTTACGTGATCTATCTCGTGCACTACGTGTTCGTCGTCTGGCTGCAATATTCGCTGCTTGGCGTGGCGCTGCCCGCGATCCTCAAGGCCGTGCTGGTCTTCATCGGTGCGCTGCTCGTGAGCTGGGGCGTGGCATTGGGCGCGGGTCGAGCTTCCGCGCTGACGCAGCCGGTTCGCGTCGCACTCGCAGCCTCCATGGGCCCACGCAACATGCGGCCGAGCGCCTGACGGCGATCGCCCGCGCACCGCCGGCAATGTGTCGAAAAACCTACAGCTGACGGATCGAGTCGAAATTCCAGGCCACGGCGCTGGGATCGTTTTCGCCGACGCGTAGCGTTTTGTCGTTGACAAAACGGTAGGGCGGCACCGGCAGATTGTATGGCGCCGGCACGCCGGAGAAGACGCGACCTGCCGGATCGTATTTGGACCCGTGGCACGGACAGAAATAACCGCCGGGCCAGTTGGCCACCGGTGTCGTTTGGCTGGCGCTCGGATAAAACAGCGGAATGCAGCCGAGATGCGTGCAGATGCCGACGAGCACCCCAAGTTCGGGTTTAAGCGAGCGATGCCAATTGGTGGCATAAGGCGGCTGCTGCAACTGGTCCGAATTCGGATCGGACAGGAGCGATATCATCTCTTTACTCTGCATCGCGTCGAGCGTCTGCTTCGAGCGGCGGAAGACGAAAATCGGCCGCTGTCGCCAGCGGATGACGACCTGCTGGCCTTCGGCGACCTTGCTGATGTCGAGATCTACTGGGCCGCCGGCCGCCAGCGTCGAAGCATCAGGATTCATCTGATCGACGAGCGGCACCAAAGTCGCCGCTGCCCCGACGGCGCCCACCGTCGCAGTGGCGATATAGAGAAAATCGCGCCGGGTCGCCTCCGGGGGGTGGCCGGCCGTCGCGCTCGCTGCAGTGCTCGCCATAATCAGTCCTTTGCGATCCGTTTCGTCGGGTGGAGCTTATGTCGCCATAGCCATGGTTTAGTCAATCTCGCAGCGGGCGGCAGCAATTGACTCGCTCTCCCCAGTGGGGGAGAGGGTAGGGTGAGTAGGATCTGACGCGTAAAACTCGTGTTTTGCGATCTCCCTCACCGTTGATCGCTGGCTCGCACCCCTCCACGCCGGGAAAGGTGAGCAGTAGGGAAGACGCACATGATTTGCCAAGGAGACGCCCAAGGAGATGCCAATGCGCGGTAAGGACAATTTACGCAGTGCCGCCGAAGTCCTGGTCGACCAATTGCGCATCCATGGCGTCCGCCACGTGTTCTGCGTGCCGGGCGAGAGCTATCTGGCAGTGCTCGATGCGTTCCATGACAGCGATCTCGCGGTCACCGTCTGCCGGCAGGAGGGTGGGGCGGCGATCATGGCGGAGGCGCTCGGCAAGGTGACCGGGCAGCCGGGCGTATGCTTCGTCACCCGCGGCCCCGGCGCGACCAACGCCGCGCATGGCATCCACATCGCGCGCCAGGATTCATCGCCGCTGGTGATGTTCGTCGGCCAAGTCGGCCGCGATACCCGCGAGCGCGAAGCGTTTCAGGAGCTCGATTATCGAGCCGTTTTCGGTTCGATGACCAAGTGGACCACTGAAATCGATGACCCGGCGCGCGTGCCGGAGATCGTCTCACGCGCCTTTCATACCGCGGCCAACGGCCGGCCGGGTCCCGTCGTGGTCGCGATTCCCGAGGACATGCTGGTCGAGCGCATTGCGGTCGCCGACGCGCCGCCTTTCACCGCGATCGAGACATCGCCGGGCGCCGCGGAGATGCAAAAATTTGGCGAACTGCTTGGCGCCGCACGCGCCCCGATCGTCGTCCTCGGCGGCAGCCGCTGGTCGCAACAGGCTTGCGACCGTTTGGCGCGTTTTGTGGAGAAATATGCGCTGCCGGTGTGCACGACATTCCGGCGCGGTCATCTCTTCGATCAAACGCATCCCTGCTATGCCGGTGATCTCGGCATTGGGCCCAATCCAAAGCTACTCGAACGTATCAAATCGTCGGATCTGGTGATCGCCATCGGCGGCCGGCTGGGCGAATTGCCGTCGCAACGTTACACGTTGTTCGACATTCCGCGCCCGCAGATGCCGTTCGTGCACGTGCATCCAGGCGCGGAAGAGCTGGGTCGCGTCTATAGTCCGTCGCTCGCCATCAATGCGACGCCTGCCGCGTTTACGGCGGCGCTGGAACGTCTGACCTTCGCCCGCGCTCCCGCGGGCGAAGCCAAAGCGGCCAATGCGGACTATCGCGCCTGGACCGAAAAGCCGACTGAACAGCCCGGCGGCGTGAATTTCGGCGCGATTATGATCTGGTTGCGGGAAAACCTCGCTCCTGACGCCGTCATATGCAATGGCGCCGGCAATTACGCCGCCTGGATTCATCGCTTCTTTCGCTTTCGCCGCTTCGGTCAGCAGGTCGCGCCGGTGTCCGGCTCGATGGGCTACGGCGTCCCCGCGGCAGTGGCGATGAAACGACTTCATCCCGAACGCCAGGTGGTTTGCATCGCCGGCGACGGCGACTTTCTGATGAACGGCCAGGAATTCGCAACCGCGGTTCAATACGATCTGCCGTTCACCACCATCGTGTTCGACAATGGCATGTACGGCACGATCCGCATGCATCAGGAGCGCGAATATCCGGGCCGCGTTTCGGCGACGGAATTGCGCAATCCGGACTTTCAGGCCTATGCCCGCGCCTTCGGCGGCTTTGGCATTTCGGTCGAGCGAACAGAGGATTTTCCGGCAGCGTTCCAGCAAGCGGAAGCCTCCGGTAAACCGGCGATCGTCCGCTTGGTCATCGACCCGGAATCGATCACACCGGGAACCACGCTTGCCAAAATCCGCGCCAAAGCGCTCGCGGAGAAGAATCGCTAAAGCGAAATGACTTTAAGCTGTTTCGGTATTTCGCTTTAGCTTGTTGTTTGAGCGTGATCTTTTGCGAAAACCTTTCGGGAACATGCTTTAGGGCGTGTACTCATAAATTGGGGTCGATGAGCCAAATTGCGCTTTACCGCCGGAAGCGGAAGTCGCCCTAAACGTGTCTCCTCAGGCCGAGGCCAATTCCGATCCAACCCATTCCCGCAATTATGAGATCGATGCCGAGAAAGAGCCCAAGTATGTAAAGGCCTGACACCGGCCAATGAGCGAGAATTATCAGGCCGAGCAAAAAAGTAATGGCGCCTGAGAGTGCAACCCAGACCCAGGGCATTTCCTCCTTCATACTAAACGCTAAAGCGATCCGCATTATACCTGAGGCGATGAGTGCGAACCCGAGCACGAGAGTGAGCACGGCGGCGGCAAGAAGGGGATTCTCGAATGTAACAAAGCCGGCGACGATGTAGAGGACACCGAGTAAAAGCCAAAGGAGGAATTTTCCCCAACTTTTGATCTGAAATGAATTGATGACTTCGGCTACGCCAGCAATCAACATCATTACACCGACGACAAATACAGTCACGACGGTAGCAAAAACAACGCTGCCAAGCGCAATAATTCCGGCGATGACATAAATGACGCCAAGGGCAACGATCCAGCCCGACTTGGCGCGTAGAGGTGCGAGTCCGGTGGTCTCAGCTAGGCTGGACATGGTGTCTCTCCAATTGCATCCGCATCGATTCGACGACGCATCGCGAAATTAACGCGCGCAGCGCTGCGTCCCTCGGCGAGTTTGATATCCCCGTTGGCCGTTTAAGCAGGCTCAAATCGCCAGCAAATTGATTTAAGTCAAAGTCCGAGCCGCCGGGCGCAGACAGTAATCCATTCATAGCTCTCACATAACTGAACCGCGAAAGCGTGTGATCACAATCGTTCATGCCGCAATGCCCCGGCGCAACAGCAATAGACCCGTTCCATGGACCGGACACCGGTACTGATTGATCTTGCGCTTCAAGGTGGCGGCTCTCACGGCGCGTTTACGTGGGGCGTGTTGGACCGTCTGCTCGAAGAGCCGTGGCTTCGCATCGCCGGCATTTCTGGCACCTCGGCCGGCGCAATGAATGCCGCGGTGCTGGCTGACGGATGGGCTCAAGGGGGAGCCGAAGGTGCACGCAGCGCGCTTGAAGAATTTTGGCAACGCGTATCGCGCGCCGCGGCGTTTAGTTTGCTGCAGCGGTCTCCTGTCGACCGGTTCATGGGGCGTTGGACGCTCGATACATCCCCCGCTTATGTTTTCATGGACTTGGTGTCGCGGGTTCTTTCGCCTTACGCACTCAATCCACTAGACTTCAATCCGCTGCGCCGCATCCTTGCCGAGAGCGTTGATTGTAATCGGCTCGCTCATTCGCCAATCAAATTATTCATTACCGCGACCAGCGTGCGAACCGGTCGCGGGCGCATCTTTCGCAACGCCGAGATCACGGCTGATGTCCTCCTCGCTTCGGCGTGCCTGCCAACGATGTTCCGCGCGATTGAGATCGATGGAGAGGGATATTGGGACGGTGGATTCACCGGCAATCCCACGATCACACCGCTAGTTCGCGAAACCGACGCTCACGATTCCATCTTGGTACAAATCAATCCGCGCGAACGGTCGGACACGCCACGCACTGCCGCGGACATTCTAAATCGTCTCAACGAGATTTCCTTCAATTCACCACTGATGAAGGAGCTCCGCATGATCGCTCTCCTGCGTCAGGTAGCCGATCCCGGAACCGGCGAGGGTGGTCGCTGGGCGCAGATGCGCACGCATCGAATCATGACCAACATGCTGGCCCAATTCGGCGCCTCCTCGAAGCTTAATGCCGAATGGGAATTCATCGCGATGCTGCGGACCGAAGGACGGCGTGCCGCGAGCGAATTTTTGGCAGCGAACGGCAAAGACCTCGGCAAACGTTCGACCGCTGATTTGGATGTGCTGCTGGCGGAGTGTTGACCTATGGGCCAGCTTGGCGTCGCGATCCGCTCGGACTTTGGTCCACGGCCGAGTCTACCTCTAAGCTACTCGACATGCGCGATGTCGACGACAGCAACGTTACACAAGAGGCTTGCGGCTGATGAGACCCCGAAGCTATTGTTTTCGATGGGGCGGTTGCCGCGGCTGGAAGGACAGGCCATGGCTGTACGCATCCTCAACGCTGTCCGCTGTTTGTTGCTGAACGGTTTGGTTGCCTCGACGCTGTCGACGTTCCTTGCCGGCTGCAACCAGAGAACTGAAGCGGCCGCGCCTGAGCTTCGTCCGGTTCGAACCGTGACGGTTGAGAAACGCGAGGCCGGCACACCGGTCACGCTGACGGGCCGCATTGAAGCCGAGGACGAGGTAAGCCTCGGTTTCCGGATCTCGGGTCGCTTGCTCGAAAACAGTGGCAGGCTCGGCGATCGGGTTGAGACCGGCCAACTAATCGCGCGCCTCGAACCGCAGAATGAGATGAACCAGCTGCGATCTGCGCAGGCTAATCTCGCGGCGGCGCAAGCAGCGCTAACCCAGGCGCAAAATCATTTTGAACGCCAGGACACACTTCTCGAGCAGGGTTGGACCACACGTGCCAATCACGATCAAGCTAAGAAGGCGTTGCAGACGGCCCAAGCACAAGTTGACTCAGCGGAAGCACAATTGAAGGCCGCAAAAGACCTGGTCAGCTTCACTCAACTCGAGGCGGATGCGCCTGGTGTAATTACGGAAGTTGGGCCCCGGTCCGGAGCGGTGGTGCAGGCCGGGCAGATGATCGTCAGGCTTGCCCGTAAGGACGGGCGGGATGCGGTTTTCGACGTACCGGCGCAACTTCTAAGATCAGCGCCTTCGGACCCGCAGATCGTCGTCGGCTTGACGAATGATCCATCGGTTACCGCGCAAGGTCGCGTTCGTGAGGTCGCACCTCAGGCGAACCCCGTGACCAGAACATTCGACGTGAAAGTCGGATTGACCGATCCGCCGGCGGCGATGCAACTGGGCGCAACAGTTACCGGACGCCTGCAGATGGAGGCTTTTCCCGTCATTGATATTCCAGCGTCGGCGTTGACGAGATTTAATCAAAAGCCTGCAGTTTGGATCGTAGATCCATCGAGCTTTACGGTTTCGCTGCGAAATATCGAGGTGCTTCGTTATGATCCTGCGACGGTCGCCATTTCGGCGGGGCTCGACACTGGGGAAATTGTAGTTACGGCAGGCGTGCAGGCGTTGCACCCCGGTCAGAAGGTCCGCCTGCTCGGATCGTCATCATCATGACCGGATTGAACCTGTCGGAGTGGGCCCTCAAACATCGCTCGCTCACCGTTTACCTGATGATTGTGTTCGTGGCGGCCGGGATAATCTCATACCTCCGACTTGGTCGCAGCGAAGATCCTTCATTCGTCATCAAAACCATGGTCGTTCAGGCCGCATGGCCGGGCGCCTCGGTCGAAGAGACGTTCAAGCAAGTGACGGAGCGGCTTGAACGCACGCTGCAAGAAACGCCGCGTCTCGATTACCTGCGCAGCTTTACACGCGCGGGTGTTACGACGATTTTTGTCAATCTGGAGGGTAAGACGCCCGCAAGGGAAGTTCCCGACATCTGGTATCACGTCCGTAAGAGCATCGGCGACATGCGCTCCACCCTTCCGGTGGGCGTGGTCGGACCGGGTTTCAACGACGAATTCGGTGAAACTTTCGGAATCATCTACGGATTTACGGCCGACGGTTTTACGCATCGCGAGCTTCGTGACTACGTCGAAGATGTCCGCTCGAAGCTCCTGCACGTACCTGATGTATCGAAGATCGAAATTCTGGGCGCGCAAGACGAGAAAATCTACGTTGAATTCTCGATCCAGCAGCTCGCCACTTTGGGCCTTGATCGTTCGGCTCTGATTGCAGCGCTCCAAGCGCAGAACATTGTGCAGCCGGCCGGCACGATCGAGACTGGCGATGAGGTACTGTCGCTGCGGGTGTCGGGCGCATTTCGCTCGGAGCAGGACGTGTTGGCCACTAACTTCTTCGTCAACGGTCGCCTGCTCCGCCTTAGCGATATCGCGCAGGTCCGACGGGGTTATTCCGATCCCCCGCAGCCGCTCTTTCGGGTGAACGGCCAGCCTGCCATCGGCATTGCCATCGCGATGCGTGAGGGTGGCGATATTCTCGCCTTAGGCAAGAATATCCAGCAAGCAATGGCGCAGATCCAAAACAACCTACCGCTCGGCATCAATCCGGTGCTGGTCGCGGATCAGCCGGTCACGGTTAGATATGCCATTGCCGAGTTCATGACCTCGCTGTGGCAGGCGGTGGCAATCATCCTGTTCGTGAGCTTCATCAGCCTTGGGGTGCGGCCCGGCTTAGTCGTAGCGTTGGCCATTCCGCTCACTCTCGCGATCGTCTTCTCGGTAATGCAACTGACAGCCATCGACATGCAGCGCATATCGCTTGGCGCGCTCATCATTGCTCTTGCTTTGCTGGTGGACGATGCAATGACCACAATTGACGCTACAATGACCCGCCTCGCGCAAGGCGACGACAAGGTGCAAGCGGCGTCGTTTGCATTTCGCGCCTACGCCTTCGCCATGCTTGCGGGCACGCTGGTGACGATTGCCGGCTTCATTCCCGTCGGCTTTGCGGCCAGTTCGGCGGGAGAATATACATTTTCGCTTTTTGCGGTCGTCGCCATTGCACTCATTGCATCGTGGTTCGTCGCGGTGATCTTCGCGCCGATTCTCGGCGCACTGATCCTAAAGCCGCCACCCGCAACGCAGAGCGCCGAGCCCGGTTGGGTGTTTAGCACGTATCGGCAGTTCCTCACTCTGGCCATGCGGGGAAGGTGGCTAACAATTGCGCTGACACTGGCGCTTTTCGTCGGCTCCTTTCTGGCGCTTCCGCTAATACCTCGCCAGTTCTTTCCCTCATCGGACCGTCCGGAGCTCCTCGTTGACCTTACTCTGCCGCAGAATGCGTCGATCTATGCCAGCGAAACCCTCGCGGCGCGCTTCGATGCGGCGCTGAAGAACGACCCCGACGTCGCGCGTTGGAGCACCTACGTCGGCCGCGGCGCCATTCGATTCTATCTTCCGCTCAACGTGCAACTACCGAACAGTTTCTTTTCCCAAGCAGTCATCGTCGCCAAGGACGTCGCAGCGCGGCAGCGGCTCCAAATCAAACTGGAGAAACTCTTGGCGGACGATTTTCCAAGCGTCGTATCTCGCATCTACCCGTTGGAACTGGGTCCGCCGGTCGGTTGGCCAGTGCAGTATCGCGTAAGCGGTCCCGACATCTCTGAGGTTCGCGAGATTGCGGTGAAGCTCGCCCAAGTCGTAGCGAAGGACCCGCAAGCTGCGAACGTCAATTTCGACTGGATGGAGCCGGCGCGAGAGGTGCGAATTCGTATCGACCAGGACGAAGCGCGCCTGCTTGGGCTCAGCTCGCAGGCACTTGCTAGCGTCCTCAATACGGTGATGACCGGCGCCTCGATTACCCAGGTACGCGACGACATTTATCTTGTTGACGTCATTGTGCGCGCGACCGACGAGCAGCGCCTGTCGCTGGCGACCCTGTCTACTTTACAGGTTCCGCTGCCGAGTGGGCGCACGGTTCCCTTGAGCCAATTTGCAACGTTCGAATACGAACAGGATTATCCGCTGATCTGGCGACGCGACCGGGTTCCGACGCTAACCGTGCAAGCTGATGTGACGCCTGGAACGCTACCGGAGACGGTGGTCGACGAGCTTTCGCAAGCCGTTGGTGACTTTGCCAAAAGCCTGCCGCCGTCCTACCACATCGCTACGGGTGGCACGGTGGAGGAAAGCGCGAAGTCACAAGCCTCGGTCGTGGCCATGGTGCCACTCATGCTTCTCATCATGTTCACGGTTCTGATGTTCGAGCTGCGCAGTTTTCAGCGCCTGTTTCTAGTCCTCACCGTAGGGCCCTTGGGTCTTATCGGGGTCGTTGCGGCACTCCTTGTGTCGGGCAGGCCGCTCGGGTTCGTCGCCATACTCGGTATTTTGGCACTCCTCGGCATGATCACCAAGAATGCGGTTATCCTGATAGGTCAAATCGAAACCGAGAGGGCGCAAGGCAAAGATGTCTGGCGGGCAGTTGTCGACGCCAGCAGCACCCGCTTCCGCCCCATTATGCTAACTGCGGTGTCGACGGTCCTCGGTTTAATTCCAATTGCTCCAACTGTCTTCTGGGGTCCGATGGCGTTTGCGATCATGGGCGGATTGTTGGTGGCCACCATTCTTACGCTGGTTTTTCTTCCCACCCTGTATATGACCTGGTTTCGTGGAAAAGAAGATCGATCAGAGACTCGGTTTTCAGGTTCGACATGAGTCGATGAATTTATTCGCGTTGTGATGGTAACAGGAGGGTAACAATGTTGTTTGCTCAAGAAGGACTTACCTATCGAAGCTTCCTGATGGCGCTGCGTCGCTTTCGCCTGGACCATTAGTGAGAGGACGTTGGTCATGAATGCAGGAGACGTAATGACCCGCCAGGTTGTCTCGGTATTGCCTGACGAATCGGTGTTCGATGCGGCAAGGCTCATGTTGGAGAAGAAAATCAGTGGACTTCCTGTCGTTGATGATAAGGGAAATCTCATCGGAGTCGTTACGGAAGGTGACTTCCTGCGCCGCGCTGAAATCGGCACAAAGCGTCAGCGGCCGAGATGGGTCGAGTTCTTTATGGGCCCTGGCCGGCTTGCTGACGAATACGTTCGGTTTAGTGGCCGTAAGATTCGTGACGTTATGACCCATGATGTGCGTGCAGTGGCTCCCGACGCACCGCTATCTGACGTCGTACGGCTTATGGAACGCCACAATATTAAGAGGGTGCCAGTCGTCGAGGGCAGCAAGATGGTCGGCATTGTCACGCGAGCTAATCTGCTTCATGCGATGGCCAGTTTCGTTCATGAAGTAGCCCCTCCTCGCGCTGAGGATACTGCGATCCGCGAGCAATTGATCGCGCAGCTGGCAACGCAGCCTTGGGCACCGGTTACAGCCGTCGATATTACTGTCAGGGACGGCGTAGTTCAGCTCTCAGGTGCCATAACTGACGAGCGCCAACGCGAAGCCCTCCGTGTTGCCGCAGAAAATATTCCTGGCGTGAAGAAAGTAGAGGACTATATCACTTGGGTAGAACCCGTCTCGGGTTTCTATGTCGAAGCGCGAGAGACCTAGCACTTAAAGCGATTTAGGATCACCGGGTCCTGATCTTAACGGGCACCTTTTATTGCGGAGTCGTGCCTGCATTGCAACGCGATCTCGCACCTGTAGGTGCGCTCGCGAACTCTCCAAACAATGGATCGGCGCGATAACCTGTTTACTGCCGGCAAGCGCCGTCGAAGGTGTGGCAATACCTTCCTGGCCGACACAGCTGATGACTGCGGACATCTCCCGTGCGCCGGCACACGCAGATTTGTTTGACCAAACCGTCGGAGCAAGTGGGAAAATGTGCATGGCTCAGCGAGGACATCTCGCTTGAGTCGATCCAGCGGATACAAAAATCGCTGCTAGTAACACGGCAAACTTCTTCATATTTCTTCTCCCTCGCGTTCGCTATTTCAAACGAATTGACAAAAGCTTGGATTGGCGATTTTTCAAGGTAGATTAGCAGAGCCGTCAGAACGATCCAAACACTGAACCCAGCGCGATCACCGCTACGAGTGCTATGATCGCACTGACGACTGCGACCATCACGATGTCGAGATAGCTTTCGCGGTGGGTTGTCCCACAGACGGATAGCAACGTCACGACAGCGCCGTTGTGCGGCAGGCTGTCGAGTGTTCCGGAACCAATCACGGCGACGCGGTGCAGGAGCGCCGGGTCGATGCCATGTTCCGCGGCAAGGCGCATATAGGTACTGCCAAGTGCGTCCAACGCGATCGCCATCCCACCCGAGGCCGAACCAGTAAGAGCGGCGAGTACGTTCGTAGCGACCGCAAGCGAAACGAGCGGTCCTCCTTCGATAGACAGCACCCATTCACGCACCACGGCAAACCCGGGCAACGAAGCGACGACTGCGCCAAAACCGACAAGGCTGGCGACGGTGAGGATCGGAAGCACGGAGGCATTGGCACCCGCATCCATACTTTCGCGCAGCGCCGGCAAGCGCCGACGGTTCGCAAGGACGAGCGTGAGGATGGCGGCCGCTAGCGCGACTGCTACAGACCAAACACCCGCTACCGCCGAAAGCGTGGTACCGCCCCACTTTTCCTCAGCCAAGAATGAAAAGTCGAGTTTCGGCAGAACGACCAGCGACATCAGGCCATTCATGCATAGCACCACGCTGAGAGGGAGCAGTGCTATGAGGACGGGCGGCGCAGCGTCGCCGTGTTGGCCGTGACCGATCTCGGCTGGATCGAATTCGCGGGTAGTAGTAGCACGCTCTCGAATGATCTGATCTTCGATGATCGCGCCACCGGCGATGGGCACATCGACGCCATAACCCTCGCCAGCCCGGCGAGCGGCGCGCTCAGCGCGACCAAGCCACCACAAACCGAAAATCAGCATGATGGCCGAGGCGATGATGCCGAGACCAGGCGCGGCGAAGGGTGTGGTGCCAAAAAAAGGCATTGGGATAGCGTTCTGGATCGCGGGCGTTCCGGGAAGCGCCGACATCGTGAAGGTCGTTGTGCCAAGAGCGATGGCGGCCGGCATCAACCTGCGCGGTATATCGGCACTCC
>Ga0306920_100010421_pt1 | contig 12470 bp, 12 predicted proteins | sample flu12Cox44000170_FD_204666 | JGI IMG/M metagenome (GOLD analysis project Ga0306920, IMG submission 204666) | Lab enrichment of tropical soil microbial communities from Luquillo Experimental Forest, Puerto Rico - flux4day.12C.oxic.44.000.170 (v2)... | ecosystem: Environmental > Terrestrial >...
CATCCGGCGGGAGATTCCTGCCGACGAGCTGGACAACGTCATCGACAATATCGGTCTGCCCTACAGCACCATCAACTACATGTACAGCCGCTCGGGCTTCATCGGCACCTCCGACGCCGACATCCTTGTCACCCTGAAGGAAGGCCATCAGCCCACCGCCGATCACATGCGCGCGCTCCGCCGGCGCCTGCCCCAGGAGTTTCCCGGCGTCACCTTCTACTTCGTGCCCGCGGACATCGTGACGCAGATCTTGAACTTCGGTCTCCCCGCCCCCATCGACGTGCAGATCGAGGGGAACGACATCCAGGGCAACCGGGCGGTCGCCAACAAGATCCTGGACGAACTGCGCCAGGTGCCCGGGCTCACGGACCTGCGCATCCAGCAGAACTTCGACTATCCGAAGCTGCAGGTGAGCGTGGATCGGACCAAGGCGGCGGGGGCGGGCTTCACGCCCCGGGACGTGGCCAACAGCGTGCTGCTCTCGTTGAGCGGGAGCAACCAGGTCTCGCCGTCGTACTTCCTCAACTGGCAGAACGGCGTCATCTATAGCCTGATTACCCAGGCGCCGCAGTACTCGATCCAGTCCCTCCAGGATCTACAGAACATCCCCATCAGCGGCGCGACCACGGCGCGGCCCCAGCTCCTGGGCGACATGGCGTCCATCGCCCGCTCCAACGGGATGGCGGTGATCTCGCACTACAACACCCGGCGCGTGGTCGACATCTTCGGCTCCGTGCAGGACCGTGACTTGGGCGCGGTCGGACGTGACATCGTCCGCATCGTGGAGGCCAACCGCCCGCACCTGCCCCGGGGCAGCTTCGTCACCCTGCGTGGGCAGGTGGATACCATGCGCACCTCCTATCTGGGCCTCCTGGGCGGCCTCGCCTTCGCCATCGTGCTCGTCTATCTCCTGATCGTGGTGAACTTCCAGTCCTGGCTCGATCCCTTCATCATCATCACCGCGCTGCCCGCGGCTCTGGCCGGCATCATCGTGTTCCTCTTCCTCACCGGCACCACGCTGAGCGTACCCGCCCTCATGGGCGCCATCATGTGCATGGGCGTGGGCACGGCCAACAGCATTCTCGTGGTCGCCTTCGCCAAAGACCGCCTGGCCGAGCACGGCGACGCGCGCCAGGCCGCCATCGAGGCGGGAGTGACGCGCTTCCGGCCCGTGCTCATGACGGCGCTGGCCATGATCATCGGCATGATTCCCATGGCCCTCGGCCTGGGTGACGGCGGCGAGCAGAACGCGCCGCTCGGCCGGGCGGTCATCGGCGGTCTTCTCTGCGCCACCATCGCCACTCTGGTCTTTGTCCCCGCCGTGTTCAGCCTGCTCCATGGGCGCCGGCATCGCGCCGTGTCGCAGGAGGAACCCGCATGAGCCGCAGCTGGCGGCCCTCGCCCGCTTTCTGGATCGTCGCGGTGATCGCGCTCGTGCTCGCCGGCGCCATTTACGCAGGCCTGCAGGGACGGCGAGGGGCCGACGCCGCGCTCAATCGCGCCACGAAGGAGGCGGCCACCCCGGCGGTGGCCGTGGTCCATCCCACGGTGGCCGCGGCCACCGACGAGCTGGTGCTGCCCGGCACCGCGCGGGCCTTCACGGATGCGCCGATCTACGCGCGCGCAAGCGGATACCTCAAGCGCTGGCACGTGGACATCGGCTCGCGCGTGACCAAGGGACAGCTCCTCGCGGAGATCGAGACGCCCGAGCTCGACCAGCAGCTCCGCCAGGCCCGGGCCGAGCTGGAGAACGCGCGAGCCAACATGGAGCTGGCCCGTACAACGGCGGAGCGCTGGCAGACACTGGCCAAGAGCGGCTTCGTGTCCCGTCAGGAGACGGACGAGAAGCTCGGCGACCTGAATGCGAAGACGGCCACCGTGGAGTCGAACGCCGCGAACGTCAAGCGGCTCGAGGACCTCCAGGGCTTCCAGCGCATCTACGCCCCCTTCGACGGCATCATCACCGCGCGCAACACGGACATCGGCGCCCTCATCGACGCGGGCGGGCAGGCGCGCGAGCTCTTCCGCCTCGCCGCCATCGACAAGCTGCGCGTCTCAGTCTCCGTGCCGCAGATGTATGCGCAGGCCGCGCGCCCCGGCACGCCGACCGTGGTGACCATGGAGGAGGCGCCCGACAAGGCGTTGCGGGGCACGCTGGCGCGAACGTCGAATGCCCTCGACCCCAACTCGCGCACCATGCTGAGCGAAGTCGAGGTAGACAACCCGCGCGGCGAAGTGCTGCCCGGGGCCTACGTGGTGGTGCGCCTCCGCGTCGGCCGCGAGGTGCGTGGCATGACGATCCCCGCCAACACTCTCCTCTTCCGCTCGGAGGGCCTGCGGGTGGCCGTGGTGAGGAACGGCCGCGCGGAGCTCGTGCCCGTGAAGCTCGGCCGCGACTACGGACGGAGCGTGGAGGTGGTCTCGGGCTTGAGTCCCACCGACGCGGTCATCGTGGACCCTGCCGACTCCCTGGTGAGCGGGACGCCCGTCCGGGTGATCGAGAAGCCGACCGAGCCCCGCAGGCCTTGACGAGCTCGAGAGCCTACCCGCGTCGTGGTCGCGAGCAGCGTTCGATGAAGACTCCTGTCTGCGCCTTGCTCACCTTGCCGGCCGCGATCCCGAGCACGAGATCAGTGAGCTCGTCGTCTCCTGCTGCCAGCGACCGCCCATTCAACCCAAGAAAGATCAGCGTGGTCATGAGAGCCGTCCGCTTGTCCCCGTCCACGAACGGGTGGTTCCTGGCGATATGGAAGAGATAGGCAGCCGCCATCTCGGCCAGGGTTCCGTGGAGGTACTTCCCGCCCATGCTCGCTTGCGGCATTCCCAGCGCCGATTCGAGCAGGGTGGCGTCGCGACTACTCGGCGAGCCGGCGGAACACTCCTCCGTAGCGCCGATGTGCCTCGGCGGCCAGTCGCTTCAGCCGAGCGGTTCGCCGCCGGGCACGCACCGGCGAGACCACGATGACGTGCCCGTCCGTCGACACCTCGAGAGGCGTAGCCGCGTCGATGCCGACCTGGTCGAGCAGGGACTTGTCCAGGACGAGGGCCAGACTATTCCCTGTCTTCGTCAGCTTCTTGATCATGGCGAGCCTCCGTACGGACATCCTATCAATACTCGTCCGTACGGTCTCTCACGCTGGTCTTTGACACGAGTCTCGGCCCCGCCTACACTCTCCGCCGTCTGCGTCATCGAGCGGCCGACCGATACGAAGAACCCCTGAGGAGATCGCGCATGCCGGCTCCCCTGCCGCCCCAGATCGAGCAGTTCATCCACGACAATCCGCAGGGCGTGCTGACGTCGTTCCGGCGAAACGGCATGCCGCAGCTCAGCATCGTGACGGTCTACCCGCGCGACGGCGGGGTGGGCATCTCCATCACGGAGACGCGAATGAAGTTCAAGAACCTCCTGCGCGATCCGCGCTGCTCGGTGCTCGTCTCCCACGTCGACTGGTGGTCGGGCTTTCTCGTCTTCGAGGGCAGGGCGGAGCTTGTCCACTCCGGCAACAGCGATCCTGAAACACTTCGTCTGGCCCGCCGTCACATCTTCAGCGCCACCACCCGGCGCCGCAGCGCGGACTGGGAGGAGTACGACCTCATCGCGGAGGCGGACAAGCGCGTAGCTATGATCCTGCGGCCGGAGCACATCTACGGCTCTGCGCTGGCTCGCATGCGGGAGGCGGCCAGGAAGTAGCGCGGCGGTCTAGGCGCCGAGCGCGCCGCTTTGGCGATCGTGAGGACGCCTACGGGCAATTCTATCGTCGCCACGTGTAACCCATGTGCCCGGACTCTTCTGTTACCTATCTTCCCGACCGTTCACATCGGGATAGATGTCCGCGGCATCGGCGAGGGCCGAGTTCACAAATGCTGTGAAGGTGTTCGCGACCAGCTTTGCCGGTCGCAAGCCATCGACAAGATGAATGCACACGCTCCCGTCCGCTGGTGAGAACACCCCGGCATAGAACCAGGAGGAGTCGCAGTGATCAGCGAACAGGATAGCGTCTTGAAGATCAGGATATAGTGGTTTCTCGTTGATCGACGGTTCGTCTCGTACTCGGTGCCAAGATTCCAGCTCCCAGATGCGAATCCAGCCGCTGTCTGGCCTGGTAGGCCAGTTCATGCCATTCATCGCGCGAAAGAACCAAGCCATGTCCTTGGGAAGACGCACCACGAACCGTGCTTCGGTCTGCCGGATCATCGCATCGGATGCAGGCGAACGAACTGCACCTTCTGGGCTGACCGCTCTGAGTGCGTCGGCGACCTGTTCCCCAGAGTTCATGGCTTGTCTGGCTAACGACCCGGCGCTGAGCGGCCGGCGCGCCGAGGGTTGAATCGACGCCAACGCTTCACGCCGGGCCGCTCAAGCGGCTTGTTAGACCTCATGCCACGCGTGCCGTTCGAGGTACTCATCAAGTTCTCGGAGAGCGTCAGGTATTGTGCCGTACGTACCCAGCCGGGCCAGCTGAAACATGTCATCAAGAGAGTATGGCTCCACACCAAACTGCTCGGTTGGGAGCTCATCGTTGACGGCTAGCCGAAACAGCCAAGACGCTACGTCAGGCCCGCGCTCAGGGTGAGCCCGTAGCGCGACTCGCGCGTTGGCCATGGCACGTCGGACCACTTCGACCGCATCACACTCTCCGCCGACCTCTCGGAGTAGAGCAATAACGTCCATGGGGCGACGACGTCCACTACAAGCTACCTCGATCACCGCGAAGTCAGGGTGAGGGTCCGCAGCGATGATGGCGTCGGCCCAGGCCACCGCCTCCGCAACGGTCCGGATGCCCGCGTTCAGGTCGTGGCGCAGGACTTCAGCTTCCGTCTTCTGTCTGGGCATCATCCGTCGTCATGAGGTCTAACACCTCGTATCTTGAACTGCGTTATCTGACTGCATAGTTCCGTATATCACGGTGAATCGATCCGCCTCAGCCGATGGACGCCCATCTTCCCGCCAACTTGGAGAACGCCCCTGGTCCGGGGGCAATGATATACGGCGCGAACTCGAGGGATATCTGGTCCTTTCCGGGTGCGTGATATCGCCGTCGTGCTGATGTTCCGGTGGTCGAGTAGCTCCTGGACGGTGTGGATGTCGTGGCTGTCCTCCAGCAGGTCGTCGTGGGCGGCCTCGGAGCGCTATAGGTCGATCAGGCGACCTCCCACGGCGACGTGGACCGCGCCACAGACTCGCAGCAGAACAACCTGTACAACGTCATGCGTCCAGGCTTGCACGCACCCCAGCGGCGGGTCAAGGTTTGGGTCCAGTGCCTTATCCTCGAGTTAGGCGACAAGTTCCTCAAGGGCGCGAATCCAGCACGTCTAACCATGGAGCGCGCTACCGCCTTCAAGCTGATCCTCAACTTCAAGACGGTGAAGGCGCTGGTGTTGACCCTGCCACCGTCGCTTTCTGCAGCGCGCGGACGAGGCGATCCAGTAGCCAGCGCATCAGCGCTTCCGGAGGCTCCGGCCTCCTGCTGGCTAGCGCTTCTGGTACTCGGGGCGCCAGCGGAGCAGGCGCACCTCGATCTGGCGGATGCCGAGGGCCATCACGATGCCGATCAGCCCCAGCACGACGAGGGCGACCATCATGTCTGCGGCATTCAGGGTGCCGAGGGACTGGATGATGAGATAGCCGAGACCGCCGCCGGATTCGCCTCCGATGAACTCGCCCACCACCACGCCGATGAGGGCGAAGGAGATGGACGGCGTGAGCGATGCGAAGGTCCACGCCAGGGTCGACGGAACGATGACGGTGCGGAGGATCTGGCCCTCGCTCGCCCCCAGGAACCGAGCGCTCGAGATGAGATCGGCATCCACGCTACGCGCGCCCTGGAAGGTGTTGAAGAACACGATGAAGAACACGATGCTCCACGCGAGCACGATCTTGGCGAGGAGGCCGAAGCCGAACACCATGGTGATGAGGGGCACCAGCGCGATGCGGGGCAGCGAGTTGAAGGCCACGATGAAGGGATCGAAGACGCGCGCGGCGCGGTCGCTGCGCCCAAGGAGGAGGCCGGCCACGAAGCCCGAGGTGATGCCCACGAGGAAGCCCCAGAGCGTGGACTGCACGGTGGAGAGCGCCATCTTCCAGAGCGGCAGGCGCACGTTGTCCGACATCAGATAGGCGAAGCGCCGCGCGATGGCCGAAGGCCGGCTGATGAAGAAGGGATCGATCCAATAGAGTCCGGGCGTGCGAGAGATGGCCTTGATGCCCGTCAAGTACTCCCAGGCCACGAGGATCGCCACGAGGATGGCGATGCGCCACGCCCAGACGCCTGCGCTGCCCCGAGTTCTCACGAGGCTGCCCGCTCCTGGAACTCCTCGCCCAGGGCATGCCAGATCTCGCCGTACTCCTTGAGGTACTCGGCGCTCTCCCTGAGCGCGATGACGTCGCGGGGCCGCGACAGCTTGACGTCGTAGACCAGCTTGATGCGGCCCGGCCGCCGCGTCATGACCACGATGCGATCGGCGAGCGTGATCGCCTCGGAGAGGTCGTGGGTGACGAAGACGACGGTCTGGCGTCGCGCGGCCCAGAGCCCGAGCAGCTCCGCGTGGAGGTTGAGCTTGGTGTGCGTGTCGAGGGCGCCGAAGGGCTCGTCCATGAGGAGGATCTCGGGATCCACCACGAGCGAGCGCATCAGGGCGACCCGCTGCCGCATGCCGCCGGAGAGCGTGGCGGGGAACGCCTGCTCGAAACCCTCGAGCCCGGCGAGGGCGACGGCCTCGCGGACGCGTGCAGCGATCTCCGCGCGCCCGAGCCCCCGGTACTCGAGGCCGAGGGCGATGTTGCGCTCCACCGTGCGCCAGGGGAACACGGTGTCCTTCTGGAAGACGTAGCCGATCTGGGGAGCAGGACGGGCGGTCACCCGCGCGCCGTCCACGAGGATCTCACCGTCCGTGGGCTCCACGAGGGAGCCGATCATGTTGAGGATGGTGGACTTGCCGCAGCCCGAGGGGCCGACGATGGCCACGAACTCGCCGTCGTGCACGTCGAAGGACACGCCGGAGACGGCGGGGACCTCGCGAGGACCCTGGCGGAAGGTCTTCGTGAGGTCCCGGATGGCGATGCGGACGCGCGACACTACTTGATCTTGGCCTGCGCCTTCTTCACGAACGACATGTCCACCGCCTGCTTGAAGGGGATCGACTTCTCGACGGCGAGGGGAACCCACACCTTCATGCCGCGCTCGTAGTCCTTCTCGTCGATGGTGAAGTCCCAGTCGAAGATGGTCTTGTAGTAGCGCACGGACTCCAGGATCTCCTCGCGGCTATAGGTCGACATGTACGGCTTCTGGAGCAGGTCGACGATCTCCTCGTCCTTGGCTTTCTTGATCCACTGCTGGGCGCGATAACAAGCATTGACGTAGCCCTGCACGAGATCGGGCGACTTCTCGATGGTCTCCTTGAGCACGTAGCCGACGGTGACGGGGATGGGCCCGCCGAAGACGCGGTTCCACGCCTTCTCGTCCTGCACGTCGTAGATGGGATGGCCGAAGCCCTGGGCCATTGCCTTCGTCTGCCACTCCGGAACGGCCATGATGGCGTCGAACTTTCCTCCCTTGAGGCCGGCCAGCATGGTCAGATCGCCGCCACCCCCGACCCACTCGACGGCGTCGTTCACCGGCTTGCCGTCGGGTCCCTTGATGTTCTTGAGCACGTACACGCCATAGACGTAGGTGCCGGAGCCGATGGCGGTGGCCGCGATGACCGCTTTGCGTCCCACCACCTTCTGATCGGCGAGGGCTTCCACGCTCTTCACGCCCTTGTCGAAGAGCTCCTGGCGCACCACGATGTTGGCGTAGGAGCAGCGCCGATCGGTGGCGAAGATCATCAGGGCGTCCTTGCCCTTCTCGGTGATCTTGAGCGGATGGTTGGAGTCTCCCAGCGCGAAGAGCACCTGCCCCGCCGCGAGGGCCTGCACGACCTTGGCCCCGCCGCCGGGAACCACGAAGTCCGGGGTGATGAGCCCCTCCGCCTCGAAGAACTTCTTCTGCGCAGCGACCAGGTGCTGGCCGTACACGAACGTCGAGATGCTGTGAGAGGCGCTGATGGGCTTGGGCGCCTGGGCGCGGCCGGCCGCGGGCCATCCTGCCGCGGCGGCGCCGCTCAGCAGACCGGCCGTCTTGATGAAGTCACGGCGCGTCCAGGGCGCCGTCATGGTCGTGCGAGTCATCGGAATTCCTCCGTGAGCATGGTTGGGAGAGCGAGCGGCACTGTACATGCGGGCATGACGCGTGTCAATCGTACATTGGCCCAAACATGTTGACAGCAAAGGATTTTTGGACTATTCTCGCCTCAGTGGAATCCGCGCAGCCCTTCCCTTCCACACGTAGCCAGAGGCCCCAATGATTCGCAGCATGACCGGGTATGGCCGCGCGGAGGTCGCGGGGTCCCGGCTCTCGCTGACCGTCGAGTGCAAGTCCCTCAATCACCGCCATCTCGACATCGCCATCAAGCTGCCTCGCACGCTTTCCGGCCTCGAGCTCGATGCCCGGCGCGCGATTCAGGGCGTGGTGCAACGCGGCCGCGTTGAGGTCTCGGTCAGCACGGCGCCCCTCGAGGGCGCGGCAGCGGCCGGGCTCGGCGTGGACATGGCCCAGGCGCGCGCGTACCTCGACATCGCCCGGCGGGTCGCCCAGGAGCTGGGGCTACGCGACGAGCTCGCGCTCGAGTGGGTTCTCGAGCGTCCCGGCGTCGTCTCGCGCGAGGAGCAGGAGGCGCCGGTTCCCGAGGATGGCTGGCCGCTCCTGCACGACGCGCTCAGCAAGGCGATGGCGGAGCTCAGTGCGCGGCGCGAGGTCGAGGGCGCGGCACTCGCACGGGAGCTGCGCGCGCTGCTCGGCACGCTCTGCGAGCACGCGGCGGTGATGGCCGGGCGTGTTCCCGCCGCGCTCGAGCGCAAGCAGCAGCGGCTCCGCGAGCGCGTGCAGGCCCTCCTGGGCGCGCAGCCTCTCGACGAGGCACGACTCGCCACCGAGGTTGCGATGTGGGCGGAGAAGAGCGACATCACCGAGGAGCTGGCGAGACTTCGCGCCCATACCGACGAGTTCAGCCGCCTCCTCGAGGAGGGCGGGGCGGTAGGCCGCACCTTCGACTTCCTCCTGCAGGAGATGAACCGCGAGGTGAACACCGTCGCCTCCAAGGCGGACGACCTCGAGCTCTCCCAGGCCGCCATCGCCGCCAAGTCCACCCTCGAGAAGCTCAGGGAGCAAGTCCAGAACATTGAATAATCGGAGCACGATGAGGCGAGAGCTGAACGCCGTGCGAGCTGAAGCGTGGCCGACGAGCCGCAGGCGAGGAGCACGATGAGGCGAGAGCTGAGTTGGAACTGATCAAGCGGCGCGGTGCGCTGATCGTGGTCTCCGCTCCCTCCGGAGCGGGGAAGACCACCCTCTGCCACGAGGTCCGCCAGCGCGTTCCCGGGCTCTTCTACTCCGTATCGCATACTACCCGCGCGCCGCGTCCCGGCGAGGTCAACGGGACGGACTTCCACTTCGTGACAGAAGCGGAGTTCCTCGCCATGCGGGACCGCGATGCCTTCGCGGAGTGGGCCTCCGTGCACGACCACTACTACGGCACGCCGGTGCAGGCCCTCGAAGGCGCGCTGTCGCGCGGCCTCGACGTGCTCCTCGACATCGACACCCACGGGGCGCGCCAGCTTCGCCAGCGCTATCCCGAGGCGGTGTCGATCTTCATCATGGCGCCCTCCATGAAGGAGCTGGAGGCGCGCCTGCGCGAGCGCAACAGCGACGCGCCGATGGAAATCGCCCGGCGGCTCGCCCGCGCCCGCGAGGAGATCGCGGCGTGGCGACAGTACGACTACCTGGTCATCAACCGGGACGTGAAGGAGGCCGTGGACCAGCTCGCCACCGTCATCGAGGCGGAGCGCTGGCACACGAGCCGCCTCACTCTCACATTCCCCGACGTGGAGGTCCCAGAGTGATGTCATTTCCCTCGCTGGAGCAGTCCCTGGACAAAGTCTCGAACCGCTATCTCCTCGTGGTCCTGGCCGCCAAGCGGGCACGGCAGCTCAACCGCGGCGCCGCCGCCCAGGTCGACAGCCGGCACAAGAAGCCGACCAGCCTTGCCCTCGAGGAGATCGCCGACGCCAAGGTCGGCTATCGCGTCCGCGAGGAGGACGCGCCCAAGGAGTAGCGGGACAGAGGCGCCTCCGTGAGCGCGGCCGGCAAGCACATCATCCTCGGCGTGACGGGCAGCATCGCGGCCTACAAGGCCGTGCTGCTGCTGCGCGAGCTCACCACCCGCGGCGCCGAGGTGACCGTGGTCATGTCCGCCAATGCCGAGCAGTTCGTCGGCCCCCTCACCTTCCGCACTCTCTCGGGGCGTCCCGTCCTTTCGAGCCTCTTCGACCCGCAGAGCGAGGATGCGGTGGAGCACGTGGCGCTGGCAGAGCGGGCCGACGCCCTGGTTGTTGCGCCCGCCACCGCGAATCTCCTCGCCAAGGCGGCCCATGGAGTCGCCGACGATTTCCTCACCACGCTGCTCCTCGCCGCGCGCTGCCCGGTGCTGATCGCTCCCGCCATGGACGGTGGCATGTGGGACCACGCCGCGGTTCAAGCCAATGTGGAGACGCTGCGCGAGCGCAACGTCACCGTGCTCGAGCCCGACGCGGGCGCCCTCGCCTCTGGGCTCAGCGGCAAGGGGCGCCTCCCGGAGACGGAAACCCTCGTGGAGGCGATCGAGCGGGCCCTCACCGCGCGGCGCGACCTCGTGGGCGAGCGCGTGCTCGTCACCTCCGGTCCCACGCGTGAGCCCATCGATCCCGTGCGCTATCTCTCGAATCGCTCGTCGGGGAAGATGGGCCACGCGGTGGCCACCGCCGCCCTCCGCCGCGGCGCCGAGGTGGTGCTGGTCTCGGGACCGACCGTGCTCAAGCCGCCTGCGGGCGCGGTGTTCGTGCCCGTGCAGACGGCGGAGGAGATGCGCGAGGCCGCGCTCCAGCACCTGGGCTCGGCCACCGTGGTGATCAAGGCCGCCGCCGTGGCAGACTATCGCGTGGACAAGCCCAGTGCCACCAAGATCAAGTCGGGAGGGAAGAACGACGGACTCACCCTCTCCCTCGTCCCGAATCCCGACATCCTCAAGGAGCTCGCGCAGAAGAAGGGCGGGGCGTTCCTGGTGGGCTTCGCCGCCGAGACCAACGACCTGCGAACCAATGCCGCTGACAAGCTTCGCGCCAAGTCGATCGATCTCCTCGTGGCGAACGACGTGAGCCGGCAGGATATCGGGTTCGAGGCCGACGACAACCAGGTCATCCTGCTCGACCGCTGGGGCGGCGCCCAGGAGCTGCCGCGCATGACGAAGATCGAGGTGGCGCACGCCATCCTCGACCGCGTGCTCGCGCTGCGTCCGACGCCCGAGCCCCGCCGCTCTCCCTCGCGCTGAGCGCGATGGACGATCCGCGCGCAGCTCTCGGCGAGGCGCTCGCCGCCGTCGCCGACACGCTCCGCCATCACCGCGATCTCGGCTTCACCGACGTGGTGCTGGCGAGGCCCGAAGCGCCCGATCCTTCCCTCGCCCTCACTGCGCAGGAGAAGGCCCTCCAGGGGTGCACGCTCTGCAAGCTGTGCCAGAGCCGGAAGACGGTGGTATTCGGCTCGGGCAACCCGAAGGCCAAGGTGGTCGTCATCGGCGAGGGGCCGGGCGAGGAAGAGGACAAGCAGGGCAAGCCATTCGTGGGGCGGGCGGGACAGCTCCTGACCAAGATGCTCGCCTCGGTCGGATTCGACCGCGAGCGCGACTGCTACATCTGCAACGTGGTCAAGTGCCACCCGGAGCGGAACAGGAATCCCGAGCCGGACGAGGTCGCCGCGTGCAATCCCTTCCTCATGGCGCAGCTCGACGCCATTCAGCCCGCGGTGATCCTCGCTCTCGGGAACTTCGCGGCCCAGACCCTCCTCGGCACCAAGGACGGCATCACGCGACTCCGTGGCCGCCCCTATCTCTATCGCGACATCGTGCTCGTCCCCACCTTTCATCCCGCCTTTCTGCTTCGCAACCCGGGCGATCAGTACAAGCGTATGGCCTGGGACGATCTCAAGCTCGCCCGTCGCGAGTGGGAGCGCCTCACCAGCGGCGTGAGTTGACGGGCGTCGCCCCGCGGCACGTCGCCGACGTCGTCTTCGACGTCCCCCTGGATCACCCCTTCTCGTATCTCGTTCCGGACAGCCTCTCCCTGACGGTGGGGCAACGCGTGAGCGCTTCCCTCGGAGGACGCACGCGGGTGGGCGTCGTCGTCGCGCTGAGACCGAGTGACGGCGACGCGCTCAAGCCGCTGCAATCGCTGGTCGAGCCGGCGCCCATCCTCTCCCACGCGGCGATCGAGCTGGGACGATGGATTGCCGACGAGAGCCTCTCCTCCTGGGGCTCCACGCTCCTGGCCATGCTGCCGCCTCCTCCGCGCTCCCGGCACGCCGAGATCGTGGCGCCCGCGCCCGAGCCTACCCACTCCGTTC
>Ga0306920_100010422_pt1 | contig 12468 bp, 11 predicted proteins | sample flu12Cox44000170_FD_204666 | JGI IMG/M metagenome (GOLD analysis project Ga0306920, IMG submission 204666) | Lab enrichment of tropical soil microbial communities from Luquillo Experimental Forest, Puerto Rico - flux4day.12C.oxic.44.000.170 (v2)... | ecosystem: Environmental > Terrestrial >...
AGGCCTATTTTCCCGAAGGCGCTAACGGTGACATGGCGTATGCCGCTTCCTCGTGGGTCGGTATTGATGGCGATCATGGCTCAACCGATATCCTCCAGGTGGGCGTCGATAGCATGGTCTATCGCGCTGGCCGGAAATTAACGCGGGCTTTCGTCGCATGGTGGGAGTGGGTCCCGTCCGACCGAGAATATGCGCAGCGTAATTTCGAGGAGTCCGACAGGGAAGTCAAGAATTTCGATGTCTCGGCTGGAGACACCGTGGACTGCCAGATCTACGTAGAGCACGGCGATAGAAAACAGGCGTCCATCCGTCTATACAACCGGAATAGCGGAGTAGCCCGCTCATTCCTGGTCAAGGCGCCCAAAGATACTGAACTGCGCGGGAATTGTGTCGAATGGATTGTTGAAAGGATCGATTACAAGAATAACTTCGTCCTCGCCAGGTACGATGACGTCGAATTTGAAGATGCCGAAGCCATCACGAACAGGTCTGGAATACTCCGGCCGGGTGCCAAGGGCGTCAGGTGGCGAGACGTCGAAATGGTCGAAAGGGAGTGCGTCATCTCTAGGGGGTCTTGCAAGCGTGAGGGACGGGTGCTGTGTACCTACGTGAACCCTGCTCGCGCAATGAGAGCAGCCGCTGGGAAAGAGAAGGTGTAATTGCGAAACAGACCCCCCTTGCCGACCGGGAGAAAGAGCGTGCCTGTCTTCAAGACCCCGGATCACAGGCCATTTGGGACCTCGCCGCAGGAACGGAACTGAGTGAGACTTAGATAGGAGAAGACATGCGGAAAACGCCTAAGTTCAGAAAAAACGATAAGCCTGTGGAGGCGGTTGTCAAGCAGCTCGATGCCGCCTTGAAACGCGAGAAATCGGCCCAGCAGCTCAAAATGACGCTGAAGAGGGTCAGGAAGAAGCTCAACAGCCTCCCGCCGCATTTTGGCCCTAATTGCAACGGGATACTCAGAGGGGGCGGCGGGGGATGACGGCTATGGGCGCAACCCCATACGAGATTATGCGCGCTATTCCGTTTGATCTCCCACCGAAGGAGTTCAACCCATCGGAAGCAACTGAGGATTCATTACGTCGTTATGGTTTTCCGGTCGGTCCTTGGAGAGGCAGCTGGAAACGCACGTGCAGTCTCATCCAACCCGAATTTGGCAAAAGCGAACAAACGAAGCGTCACTATTTTGAGAAAGCCGGTGACTGGGCGGGTGTGGAGGTGATGGCCCCGGAAGGGGACACGATTGATGCGGTCCGCGCTGTCTGGACGATCCCCAAGGCCTATTTTCCCGAAGGCGCTAACGGTGACATGGCGTATGCCGCTTCCTCGTGGGTCGGTATTGATGGCGATCATGGCTCAACCGATATCCTCCAAGTGGGCGTCGATAGCATGGTCTATCGCGCTAGCCGGAAATTAACGCGGGCTTTCGTCGCATGGTGGGAGTGGGTCCCGTCCGACCGAGAATATGCGCAGCGTAATTTCGAGGAGTCCGACAGGGAAGTCAAGAATTTCGATGTCTCGGCTGGAGACACCGTGGACTGCCAGATCTACGTAGAGCACGGCGATAGAAAACAGGCGTCCATCCGTCTATACAACCGGAATAGCGGAGTAGCCCGCTCATTCCTGGTCAAGGCGCCCAAAGATACTGAACTGCGCGGGAATTGTGTCGAATGGATTGTTGAAAGGATCGATTACAAGAATAACTTCGTCCTCGCCAGGTACGATGACGTCGAATTTGAAGATGCCGAAGCCATCACGAACAGGTCTGGAATACTCCGGCCGGGTGCCAAGGGCGTCAGGTGGCGAGACGTCGAAATGGTCGAAAGGGAGTGCGTCATCTCTAGGGGGTCTTGCAAGCGTGAGGGACGGGTGCTGTGTACCTACGTGAACCCTGCTCGCGCAATGAGAGCAGCCGCTGGGAAAGAGAAGGCGTAATTGCGAAACAGACCCTCCCCTTGCCGACCGGAAGAAAGAGCGACCCCGGATCACAGGCCATTTGGGACCTCGGTGCAGGAACGGAACTCAGCATCAAGAAGTTCGATTTACTGGAGGAGCTTAGCCTTACTCAGGGTGTTGTCGAGCGCAAGACGACGATTCCTTAGATTGGAGAAGACATAGAAAATGCCTAAGTTCAGAAGAAACGATAAGCCGGTGAAGGCGTGCGTCAAGCAGCTCGATGCCGCCTTGAAAGGCGAGAAATCGGCCCAGCAGCTCAAAATGACGCTGAAGAGGGTCAGGCAGAAGCTCAACAGTCTCCCGCCGCATTTCGGCCCTAGTTGCAACGGGCCTCACCCAACATAATATAGAGCAGTCAGTCACTCTTGCCTATTAGACGAGACACGAGCGCGGATGCCGTTTTGGTGAAGCGTTCAGATTGTCTCGTCTTCTTCTTTCAGGAAGGAGCGCTTCACTGCAAGAACTACTTCACCGGCACAGAGGTGAAGGCGTCACCCCTCCTCGTGGCGGTTCTTGCCAAACTGGATCGATGGAGCACCTTCAGCACGATCGAGAGGCTCCTTACAAACTATTCGCCAGTATCGATTCGCCGTAGTCTTCGCCGACTGATTGCCCTTACTCTCGTGCTGGTCAAGGACAGTTCACGATCGAGACGAGAGGCAGAACTACTGGGCTGGGATGCATGGGGCGTGGAGGCCCGTTTTTTCCATTTCGCTACGAGGAATGTTCACTCAGCACCGATAACAATCGACGAGGCTCGTTTCAGCCGCGCATTGAAGCGGCGCAGTCCTCCACCTCCGCCGGTAAAGACCTATCCGAATCGGCTACGAATCGCTTTGCCCGATCCTAGCCGCCACTTTAGCGACCAGTTGCCAGGAGTTCTACTGAAGCGCCGCACGCATCGCTCCTTCGGAGGCGGCACTGTTTCGCTCGAGCAGCTCTCAATTATTCTTCGACTCACGTGGGGCTTTACGAATCATGTTCGCTGGCCCGGGTTAGGCCGCCTACCGGTGAAGACCAGCCCTTCCGGTGGCGCCCGGCATTCGCTGGAGGTCTATCTGTGGTGCTCGCGTGTGGAAGGCTCACGACAGGGCATATATCATTACCGGCCGGACCGGCATGATCTGGAATTGCTAAAGGCGGGGCCGGTCGCAAACCGGATGGCAGACCTGTGTGGCTATCAGCCCTGGGTGCGACGCTGTTCGGTACTCTTCGTGATGACGAGTGTGCTGGCGCGCGTAATGTGGCGCTATCGGTTTTCCCGGGCCTACCGCGTCATTTTGCTCGAGGCTGGTCACTTCTGCCAGACCTTTTGTCTCGTGGCGACGTGGCTGGGTTTAGCGTCCTTTAGTACGGCCGCGCTGCATGATGAGAGAATTGAAGAGGACCTTGATCTAAAAGCTGACGAGGCCGTCATCTATGCGGCGGGTCTAGGGAGGCTAGCAGCACCGCAAGCGTGAATTTCGAGCGCACCCTATTTCGATACGGACCACTGAGCGGCATAGATTTCCTGAATTCCGGCATCCCGACTCGCGAGTGGGGCGTCATCGGGGCCGAGCCCCAACCAAGGCCCATACCGCCCCCAAGTGCGGCGAAGCGCACCCAAGTCAACCACTTTTTCGATGGCTCGGTCTCGGAGCCCTATCCTTACCACAGAAGGTGCTGTTCCGAAGGTATCGAAATAGAGGTACTTGCTATCTTTCGACCAGCTCATATAGCCGATTCCAATCTTTGCGAGTCGGTCCCAGATTTTCGTTTGGACATTGAAAAGTAATAAGTTCTGGGAATCCATCGTCATGGCCGCTATGTAGCTCCCATCAGGAGACCATCTCGGATCGAGGAGTCCGTCTGAAGCTGGGAGCATCGTAACGGCACCTGTCTTCATGTTGAACAGGAAGATCGCCGATTTGGCGGTCCCGGGCTGACGGCCGTTAAAGACCAGGGATGCGCCATCGGGTGACCAGCTGGGGTAGGTCTGCGATTCTTCTCCCGGCAGTATTTCAACAGGACTGCCACCCCCTGCAGAAATCACATAGATCTTCTGTATCTCGCTCGCCTTAGAGGCCGAAAATGCTATTTGCTTGCCGTCGGGGGACCATTCCGGCGAGTCGACAGTGACGGGCGGAAAAGTGAGCTGCTGCTTTTGAGTCCCATCGACCCTGCATCGCCACAGCGTTTCGTCAGGGTAGCTAACGTACGCTATCCAGCCTCCGTCTCGCGAAAAGTCAAGGCGATCAGCAGAAATTCCGGAAAGGTAGGGCAAGAATTGGTGAGTCTTCGTATTGTAGCGCACTAACTCACCGCGTCGTTGCTCACCTACCACGAACAGCGTCTTCCCATCCAGGCTGAAGAGTGGCGCCAAGAACGCCAGCGGCCCGTGCGTCACTTGATCCAGTGTACCGCTCGGCGAAAACGAAAAACTGCTTCTTTCCCCTAGCACCCATATATCAGCGCGGCCCTCACGCGACGATTGAAACGCGTAGTACTTTCCATCCGGACTCCAGTTTCCACAGCACTCGGCTGCTGGTTCATTCCACCCCGGCAGCAAGGCATGCAGATTCCTGCCATCTCCCGAAACCTCCCATAGTGACGTTGACTTTGTAGTCGGATCGAGAACCGTCAGGCGCAACACACGGCCATCTGGCGAGAACCGCAGCCAGTAGGCCCGGCCGGGCAATGCGACAAATTTACGCGACGCGCTGCCGTCTGTTTTCGCTCGATATAGGTCAAAACCGTTGGCATAGACGATCTCTCCGTCTGGAGACCAAGTCGCGGCATGGGCCTTGAGATCTCCGGCACGCCGCGGCGCTTCGGCCAGCGTGGGGATTATCCACATGGGTGCCTCTTCCTCTGAGCCGGCGAAACCGAGAAGAAGTAGCTCGGAGCGGTTGGGCGAAATGTCGGCGACTTGGGGAAACATGAAGGGTGTGGAAGTAGAGACGGTTTCGCCACCCGCCGTCGAGACCTGCGCGAGGTCGAACCCTCCCGCTGCCATTTCAGTGAAGTAGAGACGCTCCCCGTCCGTCACGATGGGATAGAACGAGCCAGGGAGTACTTTCGGGCGACCATCGTTAGTAATGGCGTACGATTCTCGTGGCCCGAGGTTTGGTGCCGGCGACCTCGTGACTACCGCCAGAAGCAACGCCAGACCTGCGAAAGCAACTCCGCCGCCGACCAAACTCAGGTGCCTGTATCGGCGCGTGCGTTTTAGAGAGGCCGGTCGAACCTTTGGCACGCTTCCCGATTCGATGTCACGTTTCACGCGCTGTAAATCGGCCTCCAGGTCCTGAGCGGTTTGGTATCGCAGCTTTTGATCCTTTTCTATTGCCCTGGTGATGATTTCTTCGAGTCTCGGCGGGACCGCTCGATTCAGTTGAGAAGGCGGGACCGGCTGGCGATTCAAAATCGCATCGAAAATAACACCAGGGTTGTTCCCGCTGAATGCAGCTCGCCCAGTGGCCATTTCGTAGACAACTAGGCCGAAGGAAAAGAGGTCGGTGCGAACGTCTAGGTTTTCTCCGCGCGCCTGCTCCGGCGACATGTACGCGAGAGTGCCCAAAAGCACGCCCGGCACGCTTTTCGATACTTCCGGGGTCGAGGCAGTAGACAGAGTAGCGAATCCCGCGGCGAGTGACCGCGTCAGCTTAGCAAGTCCGAAATCGAGAATTTTGGCCTGTCCCCGGGTGGTCAGGACGATATTCGCGGGCTTGATATCTCGATGAATAATTCCTTTGGCGTGAGCAGCATCGAGCGCATCGACGACTTGTATGCCCAGGTCAAGGACCTCCTTGACGGGCAGCGCACCGCTGCGCAATCGCTCGGCCAGCGATTGGCCGACGATCAGCTCCATCACTAAATAATGCAAGCCCTCCGACTGCTCCAACCCGTGGATCGTCGCGATGTTCGCGTGGTTCAGGGAAGCCAGCGTCCTTGCTTCCAGCTGAAAACGAGCGAGGCGTTCTGGATCATCTACAAAGACCAGCGGAAGGACTTTAATCGCGACGTCGCGCCCAAGCTTTGGATCATGCGCCCGGTAGACCTCGCCCATTCCACCCACGCCAATGCGTGAGTGAATCGTGTACTGACCCAACTTGTCGCCCTTTTGCAAGTGAGCGCCCGTGACTGCAGATTGCTCCATGAAGCTGCTGCCCTCTTGTTCGTGTGCGGCTATCAGCGATTCGAGTTCGCGGCGCAGATTGGGATCGGTGCAGACCTGGTCGAAATAGACCCGCCTTTCCTGTGGCGCTCGTTCGAGTGCCTCGGCCAATATCCTCTTTGCTTCTTGCCACTGCTCCGGAGTCACTTAGCCCCATCCTTGTGCCTCTTCAATTCACGCTGAAGCCACACGCGGGCCGTCGCCCATTCGCGTTTTACCGTTGCGGGCGAAATGCCCATGACCGCCGCCGTCTCCTCGATGGACAGCCCGCCAAAGAACCGCAGCTCGATCAGGTGGCTTTGTTGCGCATCGAGGCTTGCAAGTTTGTTCAAGGCATCATCGAGAGCCACAAGATCGAATTTCCGCTGTTGGGCTACTGCGAAGTGCGTATCCAGCGTGAGTGGGTGAGCGCCTCCACCTCGCTTGGCTGCCTGGCGGTTCCGCGCATAGTCCACCAGGATGTGCCGCATCACCTGCGCGGCAACGCCGAAAAAGTGCGCCCGGTTTTGCCACTGCGGAAGATTTTGGCGAGCGAGTCGCAAATAGGCCTCGTTCACCAGGGCCGCGCTCTGAAACGTGTGACCGGGACGTTGATGCCAGAGACGGAGCCGCGCCAGCCGACGCAGCTCGTTGTAAACAAGAGGAATTAGCGCATCCCGCGCTTGCTCATCCCCACCGCGCCAGTTGGCGAGAAGCTTGGTGATCTGCGCCGACGGTTCTGGGCACATTTCCATGCTCCCGCGATGATCGATTCGCTAAGGGGGTCAACCAAAGAGTAACTCTCGAATTAGTTCAAAGTAAAGGCTATATGCGGGTTTCTGCAGTGAACGTTCGACGCCGCGTTTTGGAGCACTGAATTTTCAAACTGTGAGCCAGTTTTCCTCTCGTTTTCGGTTTATGGAGTGAAGGCACTATACGGACTTCGGTAGCAGACGAAGACGTAATCGGCCTCAAGAGAGGAGAACTACCGTGAAATTAATGGTTACCCGACACATAATCCAGGCGTCGTTGTTTGCTTCCGTGCTGCTCTTCACTGGTCTGTCTACTGGTCCGGCCAGTGCTCAAGGGCAGTTCCAGGGCAAGTTCACGCTGCCATATGAAGTCCGCTGGGGCCGCGCAACCCTTCCGGCCGGCGACTATCAGCTAGCTTTCGTCGACAACACATTAGGCACGCTGCTTGCGATCCGGGATGCCAAGACCCTTCGGATGGTGGCGCTCGAGCCCGTCAGCGATCGGGAGGACAGTCACCAGGGAGCAAGCGTGTTGCTCGTTGGCACTCACGGAAAACAGCGCATTGTCTACTCACTGACAATTGCCGAGCTCGGTGAGTCCTTCGTTTACCAGCGACCGCCCGCGCATAACGGCGAACTAGAAGAAGCGCGTAATTCGCAAGTCGTCCCGTTAACCGTAGCCAAGAAGTAGCGGTAAATAGCAGCGCCGGGATGCCTCACTAATCGGGGCCAGCCAATCGTCCGCTTGATTCTGGCCCCTACCGCTCTTTCTTAAACTCGCCCTTTGTGCCAACTGCCATTTATAGTTGGGCATGACAATGATGCGGATCTAGCTTGACAGGCAAATGGCGCCCGCATATGGCAAACAGCCGAAACACCCACTTGCTCCACAACCGTGGGGAACTATTATTTGGTTTGCTTAGTTTACCAAGCAGGGTTTGCTACGCAACGGCAGGTGCTCGGCGTTTAAGCGTATGCTCCCCGTGCCTACCTGTCTGCACGCGATCAATTCTTGGATAAGGAGGCAACGATGCCCCAGCCTCGTCGCCACTTCTTGAAGTCCTTTTCTTTCGCCCCAAGTGCTAACAGGGTGCAAGCCTATCTCCTCGAAGAACAAACGCTCGCTAATTCCGCTTCGGACAAGACACCCACAAATTTTGAACGCCCATCAGAACAATTTGCGAATGGCGCCATGACGATTTCGACTTTTTTTACGCTGGATCGATCTCGAAGCTGGTCAGTTTTGACCTTGAGGACTTGAACCCTTGGCCCGACGAGGCACTTCCGTCTTGCTTATCCCGTTCCTGGGATTCCTCGCATTAATGTATCCGATGGCCACTGAGCGGGGGACTTCACCAGCAGAAGGCGGCACGGCGCAGCAGACAAAGGCCACCGCGAGTCCGGGGGAAATGCAGAACTCGGGCGGGGAAAACCCTTGGCATCACGACAGAGAGATGCTGGACGATTTTCTGGGCTCGCTGCCTGGTGGCCGAGGCAGTTCCCAGCTGCATACAGAAGAAACCTGGCCGCCTGGAGATCCGCGGAACTCTTACGAGATCCGCTTTCTGGTCGCGACAGTTCCGGACCCGATTGACTCCGGACTGCCCTACTTGTTCGACCGGTTCATGTCTTCCATCCAGGCTGCGGTTGCGCAAGACGACTACGTCTTAGATTCGTTTGACATGCCGTGGCTCGACAAATCCGAGAATAGCCAAATAACCCAGACTCAACCAGGAGAAGGTAGTAGGGAGAAAACCGTTTCGGATCCCGCGCTTGGGACCATGAAAGACGGCCGGAACAGGCGGTTCGTGACCGAGCCCGGTGTGATCCTATTTCGCCTCCGCCCGCATGTAACGCCAGACGAGCAGACGCCCTCAGTTCTATTGGTTTACGTTGTCGGCGAGACCCCAACCACTGGCGTACACAAAAAGGCACTTGAGGCAGCACTGCAGGAATTCCAGTGGTTCTGCTCTGCGACCGAAGGCTCGAATCACCGAGTCCCTAACGCATATCCTAAACCCACTACGCCCGCCTGCGAAAGGTTGGACGTAATGGGACCGTCGTTCACGGGATCGGTTCCTTCGCTCGAATTCACGTTGCGGTCGTGGCTCGGCGTCGCCACGAAACCATCTGTCCGAATCATTTCCGGAAGTGCGACGTCGGTAGCCACGGACGAAAGTTTTCTTCTTCGACGCAATCGGGTGCAGTTGCAGTTTTCTGCGACAACAGCCCACGACAGCGTGACCACAAAACAACTGCTGGACTACTTGCACCGGATCGAACCGTCCAAGGAGGCAGGGTGTCGCGTTGCGTTCCTGGTGGAGGGCAACACTGCCTATGGGCAATCGATCTCTAGGCCGTCGGAAAAATCACGTGACCCAGAACAACATGACACTGACACAAAGCCGCATGACACCGCACGCGCGGGTTCCAAGCCTGACGAGTGTTCAGAAAATTCCACGAATCAGGATGCGAAGACTGAACAACGTGCTCCGGATCGGGTCGAAAAGGCTGATGAAGGTACACGGGATCGAGACGAACATGCAGCTCCAGTCACGATTCCTTTTCCGTTGCACATCTCCCAGTTGCGTGCCGCTTCCGAGAAACAAAGATATCAACTAGAGCAGGCGTCAGCCCAGCCGGTGTTTCGGTCGCCGCTGCTCCGTCTGCCGCTCGAGGATGCCGATGAGCGTCGCGATAGCATCCGGGCACTCTCCGAACTCGATCTTCCTTCGGCGGAGCAGAGTCTCGCTAGCGCGCTATCCACGATCTCTCAAGATGCATTCCATTTTGTAGGCATTTTTGCGACGGATGTGCGCGACACAATGTTTCTCGCTCAAGAGGTTCACGAACACGACCCTTCCGCCGTGTTGTTTACGGTGAATCCAGATGTGCTTTATCTACATCCTGAGATCAATCCTGCTACCCGTGGGATGCTGATCTTCTCTTCGTACCCGCTGTTCAACGCCAACCAAAAATGGAGTCTCTCGAACTCAACTGATGCTCGTCTAAGATTTCCAGACTCTGCCAGCGAGGGCGTATACAACGCGACTCTTGCGCTTCTCGATCGCCCCGATTTGCTCGTGGAATACGGCTCGCCGTTCGAGTTTCCGACCTGCGAGACGTCGAAAGACGCGTATGTTCCGCCAAAGCCTTGCGCCTTCATCTCCCGGCCTCCACTGTGGATTTCCGTCGTTGGCCGCGACGGGTTCTGGCCTCTCGAATACAAAACTGGGGACGAGCAGGCAGACAAGGAAGAAGTGGCTGACGTCGCGACCCTCGGTGGAGATGACCCACAGAAGAAGACCTCGAGCCCGCTGCCATACGTCTATGCGGTGCCGGTCGGGCCCGACGATAAGGCGTTCTCGGAAAACGAACGCCGCGCCCTCCACAGCGCGTCGATGCACGGAACATACCCGCAGAACACGATGCTTGCCATAGTTCTTTTCAGTCTTGGTTGCTTTCTGTTCTGCTTGGCCGTGGCGCCGAGCCGCTTCGGAGGATCGCACGTAGCGCTGACGGTCGGTAAATGCAGCCGGGATCTGCAGGGGCAGTCACAGGGCTCGCATGATCCTCGTCCTCCCGTGCCGTTTATGAAGGTAGCCTTGCGACGACTCGTGAGATGCGGGAAATCGTTGTTGCAAGGGCTTTCCGACTCAATTTTTCTGAAAGCCTTCGGGACTGCGGTCTTCCTGCGGTTTCGCCGACGAGGCGACCTCCTTCTGGTCGTGGCACTCACAAGCCTGGGCTTCTTTCAGTTCATCGCATTGATAGCTCTGGCGCTACCCGCAATTAGCCTCGGAGGGTCATCGTACGAAGATGGAATTGTGGCCAGGGTAGTCAGCGACATGCCCTGGGAGGCCATACTGGCGGGCGCTTTCTGCATCGTGAATCTCCTAATTCTGGCAAGCCTGTCGACAGCGTTGCTGATTTACGTGACGCGGAACTCGCCTGCCGAAGCGGCTAATGAGAAAGCACAAGACAAGCGCGGAGAGCCGATCACGTGGCATGGTGCTCCATACGCCGCCGCGGCTTTATTCATGCTCGTGGCGACCTTCCGGTTGGTAGCGAATTGGCAACCGTCGTTCTCGGACACAGGCAAGTTCTCATTCTTTGCGGGCTTGCGATTGCTCAACCTGCAGAGCGGCGTCTCGCAGCTGCTACCGATTTTCGTCATCTCGATGGTGGCATTCCTCTGCTCTTTCACATCGTTTCAACGTGTGCGCCTGATGGAGCATGACGAGGGTTGGAAGGGAATCTTCTGCGCTGAAACAGATTCGCTGGCCGGGATCAAAACGCTGGAAGATCGCGTGCGGCATTATGTGGAGTGCCCCTCAGTATCGCTGCCTGGGGCCTCGCTACTAATAGTGGGTGCGCTTCTGATCGGATATGCCATTTTCGAAGTGCGACTTATGCCCGCCTTCGATCCGGAAGGGTTTTACACTCTGCTCGGTGTCTCTTTTACCATCCTCAACATAGTCCTTTGGCTGCGTGTTTTGCGGTTCTGGCTGATTTGGCGGGAGCTGGAATCGGTCCTGCGTCACCTTTCGTGGCATCCTCTGCGCGCCACACTCAAGGCCTATCGTAAGCTCTTCCCCGGAACGCCAAAAATCGACTTGGCTACGGCACCGGGGACGGTTGCCTCCCTGGCCAATTCTGTGACTCAGGCCCAAGCTGTCTTGCAGGCGATCCGCGGCGGGGGATTGGGTGCCACTTCCGCTACAACCATCTCTACCGGTTCAGGTGCTGCCGCCGCTCCTCAAGTGGTCAGCGTATTCACGCCAGAATTTGCGCAGAACATCGCTGATGCGGGCCAAAGGTTGAGCAAGGCACTGCAGACACAGGCCGCCGGCCGCTGGAGGGTTGCGCTTTGCCTGGAATGCGATTCGCAGCGAGCGCTCGGTGCAGTATCCAAGGAAGTTACGGCTGCCCTAGAAGAGTGCGACTGGCTGGGTACCGACGCAGTCAAAGGGAAATTCTCCAGTTTGCCAAAGGAAAAGTGCGACGCTGCTGTAAGGGCAAGCGAGATATACCTGGTGACTCGCCTGGTCCATTTCCTCTCCTGTGTTTTCCCTCAGCTGCAAAGTCTTGTCTACTGCTCTGCGGCTGGCCTGGTGCTCATGCTCATCGCGGTGAGCTGTTACCCGTTGCAACCGCGCGGACCCTTGCTCCTGTTCAACTGGGTAGTGATTCTGATGTTTGTTGGAATTGCTACATCTGTCTTTGTGCAGATGAACCGCAACGTTGTGCTTAGCCATCTGAATGGCACAGAACCAGGCCGAATCAACTGGGATAGCGAATTCATATTCAGACTTTTTTTCTATGGCGTGGTTCCGATCCTTGCATTGCTCGGCGCTCAGTTTCCGGAGTCGGTCGGAGAAATTATCAAGCGAATTCTCCCCGCTTCCGCTGGCCACCCATAAATCCCCATGACGGCAGAGGCGGTTTTTGAAGCGCAGAGAGTCTTTGGTCAGGCGTTTGCAGACATGGATGTACCGAAGATCGAGCAATTCTTCTTCTTTCCCACATCCTATTTCCCGCGGTCTTTTGTAGGGCTTTGCGGTTTTCAAATCTACCACGATGTTAGGAAGAACCAGAGGAACCGAGAGATCTTCAAGCGCT
>Ga0306920_100010424_pt1 | contig 12468 bp, 5 predicted proteins | sample flu12Cox44000170_FD_204666 | JGI IMG/M metagenome (GOLD analysis project Ga0306920, IMG submission 204666) | Lab enrichment of tropical soil microbial communities from Luquillo Experimental Forest, Puerto Rico - flux4day.12C.oxic.44.000.170 (v2)... | ecosystem: Environmental > Terrestrial >...
TTGAATTTTGCCGGTCGCGGTCTTCGGCAGTTCCTTCAGAAACGTGACGCTGTGCGGACATTTGAAATGGGCCAGGCGCTCCCGCGTGAACTGCCGAATGTCGTCCGCGCTCGCCGCCGCGTCGGCCTTCAGCACCACGAAGGCATGCGGCGCCTCGCCCCAGTGCGCATCGGGCAGCCCGACGACGGCGGCTTCCTGGACCGCCGGATGTCGTAGCAAGGTCGCTTCGACTTCAACCGACGAGATGTTCTCGCCGCCGCTGATGATGATGTCTTTGATGCGATCGCGAATCTCGACGTACCGGTCCGGATGCATGACCGCGGCATCGCCCGTATGCATCCATCCGCCGCGGAACGCGAGGGCGGTCGCGTCCGGGTCCTGATAGTAGCCCTTCATGACGACGTTGCCTTGCACGACGATCTCGCCGATGGTTTGCCCGTCCATCGCCACGTCGTTCATCTGCTCGTCGACAACGCGAAGCTGGCCGGACGTGATGAGCTCGACGCCCTGACGGGCCTTGATCCGTGCGCGGTCTGGCAGCGACAAGGCCTCGTGATCCGGCCGCGACTCACAGATCGTGATGAACGGCGCGGTCTCGGTCATGCCGTACACCTGCGAGATCGTCCAGCCGAGCTCTCCCTCGATTCGCTCGATCGTCGCCGCCGCGGGCGGCGCGCCCGCCGTGACGACGTGGACGCCTCTTGGCGAGCCGGCCCTGACGGCGGGCGGGGCGCTGGCAAGCCCGATGAGGACGGTCGGCGCCGCGCACATCCAGGTCACGCGTTCGCGCGCAACGAGGTGGAACACCTGCGGCGGATCCACCTTCGGCAGGCAGATGTGGGCACCTCCCACCGCCGTGACCACCCACACGTAGGTCCAGCCGTTCGCATGAAACATCGGCAACGTCCACAAATACCGATCCGTCATCCGCATCGGCAGATGGATCAGCGTGCCGACGACGTTGAGATGCGTATTGCGATGGGTCATCATCACGCCCTTCGGGCGGGCGGTGGTGCCGCTGGTGTAGTTGATCGTGATGACGTCGTTTTCATCGATCGGCGCCGGCGTGAACGTTGTCGCCGCGGCCGCGATCATTTGCTCGTATGGCAGCCAGCCGGGCCGCTCGCCCTCGAGGGCGACGAAATGACGTACCGCTGGCAGTTGCGCGCGGACGCCGTCCACCGCGTCCAGATAGTCCGGGTGGACGCACACGACGGCCGCGCCGCTGTGACGGATGATGTACGCGAAATCGTCGGCGGTCAGCCGGTAGTTGATCGGCACGAGTGTCGCGCCGATCTGCGGTACCGCGTAGAACGATTCAAGCTGCGCGTGCGTGTTGGGTGCGATGTACGCCACGCGATCCCCGGCGGTGACGCCCAGGCTCTGCAGGGCGGACGACCAGCGATCGCACCGGTCAAAAAACTGCAGGTAACTCAACCGGACCGGCCCATCAACCACCGCCTCGCGGTCCGGGTACAGCGTGCGCGCCCTGCGCGCGAACTCGAGAGGCGTCAGCGGCACCATCATGCCGCCGAATCTTATCGCGGTTGAGTGCGCGGCTCTATCGCGGCGCGGTCCCGGCCGAAATCAGGTTCGCCAGCAGTTGATACGCGCCGTCGACGCCGGCCGGCAACTGGCGCCACAACGACAGGCCCACATACACCCAGCGCCCTTTGCCGTAACGTGCCTCGACGAGCGCGCCCGTTTTCGGACCCGAATTGCCCGGAAACGCATCCTGAAGCTCCACGACATCGTGGTAGCGCGAATCTTTCTCGCCGAGGAAATAGAGCCCGCGTTCCTGTACCCAGTTCTGCCACGCGGCGTCGCCGATCTCGTTCGGTGTGGTCAAGATCGAACTGTGCGGATCGAGAATCCGAACCGCTGAGTGCGCATCGGTGACGCGCGCCGCGCTGATCTTCGCGGGGTAGGGACCGTACTGCGCCTCGTTGAATTCGAACTTGTTGTATTGGACGATCATCGTGCCGCCGTTGAATACGTACTCGAGCAGGCGGCCGTTGTTCGCGCGAAGATCCTCGCGGCGCTCGTACGCGCGGACGCCGGTCACGATGGCGCTGAAGCGTGAGAGATCGCCCCAGCCCAGATCGTCCGGTCCGATCAGCTCGACGCGGGCGCCAATCTGCTCGAGCGCAGCCGGCACCTGATCGCCGGTGCCCTTCACATAACCCACCGTCAGGTGCTCGGGTGTCCGGACGTTGAGGACTTTCATCATCGTCACTGCCGGATCGTAGGTGTGATAGCGCGTGATATGCGGGTATTCAATCACTTCATATCCGCGATCGATCGTTTGCTCGCCGAGTGTCGCCGTCGCTCGGATCGGCACGTCGGCGACGCTGCTGTTTGTCGGCGGGGTCACCTCGAAGCGGATCGTGCGCGACTCGTCGGAGCGGGTGAACGCCAGCCGCTGTTCTAACGGAGCCACATTCCAGCCGTCTGGCGCATCGAGCCTGACGAGCGCGTCGGCGGCCGAGGGCATGTCGTTGACGACGGTGACGCGAACTTCGCGCATCACGGCGCTCGGCGGCGGTACCGCAGGGGTGGCGGGGGATGCGGCCGAGCGCGCCGCCGCACCCCGCGCGGTTCCCCGCGTTGCTGCGCCGGTGCTGCCCACGGCACCCCGTCCGGCGCCGCCGCGCCCTCCGCGCCCGGTGGCTGGCGTCGTGCCGCGGGCGGTGGTCATGGTCGGAACCGGCGGCGTCTCGGGCACGATGGCAATCGGCGGCGACACCCGCACGGACAGCGGCGGGACGATGAGCAATTCCGTCATCTTTTCGCCGCTGAACACGTTGCCTTCGTAGCGGTGCCGGACAGGCACCGTGTCGAACACTTCTTCAGTGCCGGCAAACGTCAGCGTCGCCGTCACGTAAAACGTCGTCGGCCTGAAGGGCAATCCGAACGGTGCGTCGGGGTCAAACGTGTAGCGACCCGCTTCACCGGCGCGATGCCAGTACGGCTCGGCCACGCGCGCGTCGGGCGGAATTGTTACGGACTGCTCGCACCGAACGGTCTGATCTTTCTTGATGGGCGCCGTGAAGCTGCACCCCGGATCCTTCACGAACCCCTCGAAACGGACATCTTTGACCGCGACGTCCGCGGCGCCATGCGTCGCCGCAATCAGCGACACCTTGACTGTCTGCCCCGGCACGACGACCCCGTCGTCTGCCTGCGCGTCCAGCGTGACGGCGTTCGCGAACAGCGCGGCCTGCTGGAACTCACGCTCTTTCTGGCGGAGGCGAAAGTCGATCTCGAAGCGGGCCGACGCGTCGAGCGGCATGGCGCGAAGTTCCTGACGCAGCACGCGCACGGCGAACAGGCCATCGAGGAGCGGCTTCACCGTGGCCTGATCGCTAATCGTGGCGAAGTCCTTCTGGGCCGTCAGCACGGTCGCCGTGATCCGCGTGAGGCCTTCGGTCAGGCTCTTCGGCGCGCGGGCTCCAGCAAATTTCGCGAGGCCGAGAATGCTCGAATCGATACCGTCGAAGAGCGACGTCTCATCGCGCGGCGGCGTGCCCAGCGTTGATTCCGCGAGTTGATACGTCGTGACGTACGGACCCGGCAGCGCCAGCAACTGCCCCATCCCCTGGCATTTGTGCATGCTGCGCGCCTCGCTGCCGATCTCCGCGTACGTTTTGCCGAGCAGCGGATCGTAGACGTCGAGGTTGATCCGGGCGAGCGGTCCTGGGGGCACCGATTCGCCGGGCAATCCAAATCCGGTCAGGAAGTACATCTTTTTCGGCTGCCATGGCCGGAGGCCGTCTTTGAGCTGGTCGGCGTACTTCTCCGGGTCGCCCGCGGCTTTGAACGCGTCGCGCGTAATCACGGCCGACGCCTGATGATGCTGACCGCCGTCGTTGCCGGTCGGCATGAGCGCGATCACGACGTCCGGCCGGATCATTCGCATCAGGCGGACATAATCGGCCGTGATCTCGTCCCGCCCCCATTTCTGGAACGTGTCCTCGACGCTGAAGGAGTAGCCAAAGTCCACCGCGCGCGTGAAGTACTGCTCCGCACCGTCGAACCGATGCAGCGCCTCGAGTTCCTTGGTTCGGAGGACGCCCAGCGCCTCGTTCAGCTCGGGCCCGATCTCGTTCTGGCCGCCGTTGCCACGCGTCGCGGTCGCGAGCGCGGTCCGGTAACCCTGACCGCGATTCAACATCACGAGCAGACCGTTGTTTTCGTCGTCGGGATGGGCGGTTGTGTGGAGCAGTGTGGCGGTGTTGCCGAGATGACGCAGTGCGAGCCCGAGCCGCAGATGACCGCCCTCCTCGTCGAGGGGCACGACACGCATCTGCGCACGCGGCGCCGGGATGACCGCGACCACGACTATGAACAGGACGAGCGACCGACGCAACATCGGGTGATCTTACGGCAGGCGCCTGTTTTAGAACCGGACCTTGAAGCCCAGCTGGAACTTCCGCTGCTCGTAACCCGACGCGCCGGGGAACTGATACGGATCCGTTGGAATCGGAGCGAGCGGGTTTCCGAGCGGGTCGACGGCGACCGTCGTATTGATGCCGGAAAGCTCCACGGTATTGAAGACGTTCTTGATCTCCGCAACGATTTCGCCGCGCACGGAGCCCTGAAGAGGAATCCAGCGCGTGTAGCGCAAATCGACGTTCTTGCGCCAGGGCAGATACAGCGAGTTGCGCCCGACAAAGAGCGGACGATCGCTCGTGACGCCGTCTCCGTTCAGCTCGCGGCTCGCCAGGATGTTCACGGGAAGCCCGCTGTTGATTTGGATCAAGACGCCGAATTCATTGCCGTTGAGCAGCTGGCGGACGACCGCGTTGGGCGAATGATTTTCAGAGATGTACACAATGTTGCCATTGACACTGTGGCGGACGTCGAGCGGATTCGGTCCGCGGTCGCGATCAAGGAAGGTCGGATCGGACCGGCCGGGTTCGCTTTGAACCGTGAGCTGCGTCGGGATCGGCGTGTTGTCGAGACCCTTTCCAAGAGTGTATTGGATGTTGAATTCCGTCCCCTTCGCGAAGCGCTTCGTCGTGCCCAGCGTGAGCGATTTGAAGGTGGACGACCCAATCGACTGTACCTCCTGAATGTAATTGAACCGCGGATCCAGGCGCGTCGCCGGCGTGACGGCCGAACCGTAGATGGGCCGGCCATCGGCCAGCGACCCGATCGGATTGATCGGGTTGATGCTCGTCACGACCGGCAGATCGCTGCCCTTCGCGTACATCACTCCCGCGAACGCGGTGACGTTGTGCGCGAACCCGTGTTCAAGCTGTAGGTTGGCCTGCCACGTGCGGCCCAGGACGAAGTTCGGATCCACGGTCCACAGCGAATTGGGCAGCACCGTCGGACCCGCCGTGACGCCACTTGGAAACGCCGGCGCCCCCGGCGTGGCACCGGCCGGCGCCGCAGCGCCGTTGTAGTTGAACGGCGACGCCATCGACGGTGCCGCGGACAGCGCGATCGCCTGCTCGTACCCGCCGAGGATCGGCTGGTCGTACATGAGACCGGTGCTCCCGCGCAGCACGGTATCGGAATCGATGGACCAGGCGACGCCCGCGCGCGGACCGAAATCCTTCTTGTCGACGTTGAACTGATGCGATGTGGTCAACGGCGCATCGGCGAGACCGGATGGCGGGTGATAAAGATCGTACCGCACGCCGTACAGAATCTTGACCGACGGAACGATCTGCCAGTCGTCCTGCACGAAGCCGCTGAAGACATTCGTATTCATCGCAAACGTCCGGTTGCCTGTCAGCTGGGCCAGTGACGAATACCCGTACGGGCTGACGCCGCTCTTGGCTGCGAGGTACGATGCGAGCGTCGGGAACGTGTACAGGAATTCCGGAGCGTTCGTTCGCGTGTCGTAGATGTGCTGCCAGTCAAAGCCGAACTTGTAGCTGTGCGCCGCGCGGATGTACGTGAAGTTGTCCACCAGCTCGGTGATGTTCTGCTTGAAATCAAAACCAGCGCTACCCTGACCGGTCCCGAGGAGCGGACCGCCGAAAGAAATCGCCGACGCCGGATTCGTAATTTTGATCGCCGGTCCGGGACCGGAGTCGCTGTTGGCCGACGAGCTCTGATGGCGATGCGCGTACTGAACCCGCAGCTCGTTCAGTTTGTCCGGGCCGATGGACGACACGAACTGGCCCGCCGTCGAGTCCATCGCGTCGAGGAAGTTCGTCTGGGTCTCGAGCGTGGCCGTCCCCGCGCCGCTGTTATACGGGGCGTCGTTGTGGAATCGCATCCACCGCACCGTCAACCGATTGCCGGGGTCGATCTGGTAGTCGCTTTTTCCGATCGCGAACTTCGCCGTCTGAACGTTCGGGGCCTCGGCCGGTTGGGGCTTCACGCCCACGGCCGCGACCAGCGTCGGGTCGACCGTGATCAAGGCGGTCGAGGACAGGTCGCGGCGCGTCTGTTCCCACCCGCCGTAGAAGAACAGTTTGTTCTTCACGATGGGGCCGCCGAGATCGGCCGTGCCGCTGTCGGTGCGTGTATCAGGCTTTTGCGACTCCGGCGCAGTAGTGGGCGGGCAGTTGGCAGCAATCGTCGTGTTCGAGCATCCGAAAAAGAACGGAAACGCGCTGAACGGCTTGCGCCGGAACAGGTAGCCCCCTTCTCCCCTGAAGGCGTTGGTCCCTGACGGCGTGATGGCGTTGTAGACCATGCCCATGGTCTGCCCGAACTCGGGTGCGAAGCCAGTCGTGACGACTTTGACCTCCTGGATCATGACCTCGGACATCGGCAGCAGCCGCAACCCCGCGCGATCTTTCTCGGTGTTCGTGTTCCCGTCGACCTGATAGTTGATGCGCATCGACGCGCCGTTCGCGGCCAGGTGGGGCACGCCGAACTCCACGTTCTCGTAGCCGGTCACGCCCGGCTGCACCAGCGCAAAGTTGTACGGATTCCGCGCGACGAGCGGCAGGTTGTGGACCTCGACGTCGCTCATCGTGTGTCCGATGTCGATGCGAGAGGATTCGAGGCTGGTGATGTCGTTGCTGTTGACCGTGATTGTTTCGCTGACCGCGCCCACATCGAGCGTGGCATTGACCACCGCGGCCTCGCCGACCGACACGCGAATGTCGGTCCGCTCAAACCGCTTGAACCCGGGGAGCTCGACGACAACACGATACGTCCCGAGCGAGAGCAAGGGCACGCGATACAACCCTTTTTCGTTCGTCACCACCGAACGCTCGACGCCGGTCTCAGTGTTGGTGACGGTGATCGTGACGCCAGGGAGCACGCCTCCCGACGAATCAATGATCGTCCCTTCGATCGCGCCATTGGCAGCCTGTGACTGCGCCCAGGCCGGGACGGAGAGCATCAGTGAGATGAACACGAAGCAGATTCTGCGCATCGGGGGCAGTATACAGAGAACCCGCGCGCCTCAGCGCACCAGGGTCCGGTGGAAACCGAATACTTCGTCAGCCGGATCCAACTCGCCGGAGTACTGCCGCAAGAGGATTCGACTCGCCAGGTACGAACCGGTAACGCTGTGGCTCGAATCGCCGAACGCGAACAGGTGGAATGGATAATTCCGGTGCGCGCCGATATACGGCAGGCCATCCGCCGTACGGACGTAATCAGCCGACCAGCCGTACGTCGGCTGAATCCCCGACACCTCCGGATAAAGGGTCGACAGCTCGTACATCAGCTGCCCGGTGCGTTGAACGAGGATTTTGTCTCGCTGACGCGGCGCCAGTTCCGTGTCGGCGCCCGCGATCAGCACGCGATCCTCATCCATCCAACGGATCACATGCGGCGGCGCGGCGCCGTCTCGAACGACGATACGTGAGGCCTCTGCAGAGGGCGCGATAGAGCGTCGAATTTTCGCCGGAATCGAGTGGGTCAACACCAGATACGTCGTATGAAACCAGAAGTGACGGGCGAGCGCCTTGAAGAGCGTGCCGGGCAGGCCGGTAGCGATCACGACCCGCTCCGCACGAATCTTTCCGCCGCGCGTAAACACGTCGATCGTTCGGCGGGTGAACTTGATGCGTTGGACCGGGGATTTCTCGAAGATCAGCGCGTTCCGATCGGCGGCGGCGGCAACCAGGCCGACGCAGGCGCGATACGGGTCAATCGTGCCACCCCCCTTCGATCGCACGCCCGCGGCCCCCTCGAGCGACAGCTCGCGCTTGATGGCTCGGGCGGTCAACGCCGGCGCCTCGATGCCCGCGGCGACCCGCGCCTTCTGATCGCGCTTGAGGCGCGCGACGTGATCGGCCGCGGCGGCTACCAGCGCCGAATCGCTCTCTTCGAGGTGGCACTTGATATCGAGGCGTCGCAGCAGCGCCGTGAAATCGAGCGCCGCCCGCCGCCACGCCTGCCAGCCCCGACGCGCCGACCGGAGACCCATGGCCTGCTCCACGTCGGCAAACGAAACGCCCGGATCGCCGGCAATCCAGCCCGACGAGTACGCGGTCGTGCCGCGGCCAATCCGGTTGGCTTCCAGGAGGACGACCTTGACGCCGGCAGCCGCCAACGCATACGCGCTCAACGCCCCGGTCAGGCCGCCCCCAACCACGACCGCCCCGGTTTTGAGGGGCGCACGGTGCGTCGGGTAGGACGGCACGCGGGAGGCCGGAAACTCCTCGACCCAGGGCGAGCGGCCGTATTTCGTCACGGCCGCCCATTGTAGTACGCCGAGGGACGGGTTTACGCCTTGCGGCGTGCGCCGCCGACGTTGCGTTCGCGGTGCAGGAGCGCTGCCTTGCGCTCGGCACCCCATCGATAGCCGCCCAGGGCCCGATCGGAACGGACGACGCGGTGACACGGGATCGCGAGGGCGACCGGATTGCTGGCGCACGCGCGCGCGACGGCGCGCACGGCCGTCGGTTGGCCGATGGCTTTCGCCACGTCCGCGTACGTGCGCGTTTCGCCGTACGGAATCGCCGCCAGCGCCTGCCACACTCGCCATTGAAACGCCGTCGCCTGAATATCGAGCGGCACGTCGATGGTGCCGCGCTGCCCCTTCAGCTGGGCGACGATTGCCGCCGTCCAGGCCGAGAGGTCCCCCGTATCGACCGCGATCACCGCCGCCGGATACTCCTCGCGCAGGCACGCGGTCAGGTCGGTATCGTTCGACCCCATCGCGACGGAACACACTCCGCGCGGCGTCGCCGCGACGAGCAGCCGGCCGAGCGGCGAGTCCACGATCGCATAGCGAATATCGAGTCCGGCGCCGCCGCGCCGGTAAGTCGACGGCGCCATCCCAAGCTTCGGAACCGCGCGTTCATAGAATCGACTGCTTGATCCGTAGCCCGCGTTCAGCATGGCATCCGTGACATCCCCGCCTCGCCGCAGTTGCCGCTTCACTTTCCGCAGCCGCACCGCATCGGCATACTCGCGCGGCGTGACGCCGACAATCCGCTTGAAGTTGCGCTGGAGGTGGTACGGACTGCCGCCAATCCGCGCGGCGAGCGCGGCCAGCGACGGGTGCCCTTCGACATTTGCCAGGTACACGCAGGCGCGGCGAATCTTCTCCGCCCATGGGTCGGCAGACGCGGTGTCTTCCGGCCGACACCGACGGCACGCCCGGTATCCAGCGCGCCGCGCAGCCTCTGTCGTATCGAAGAACGCGACATGCTCGCGTCTGGGCCGCCGGCTCACGCACGACGGCCGGCAAAACACGCCTGTCGTCGACACGGCATACACAAACGCGCCATCGGCTGCGCGATCGTGCGCGACCACCGACTGCCATCGAGATTCGTCGTCCACCGGCCAGGATCTCATTGGTTCCATGCACTCAGTGTGACGCCGAGTGGTCTGGGTCTGCTATCCGATTCTTGCGGGCAAACCTAGTACGATTCGCGGATGAAGATCGTCGTGGTCGGCGCCGGCGGCGTCGGCGGCTATTTCGGCGCGCGGCTCGCCGCTGCCGGGGCCGACGTGCACTTTCTGGCGCGAGGCGCGCATCTCGCGGCGATGCGGTCGCGCGGCTTGCGCATCGAGAGCCCGAAGGGCGATCTTCACCTGCCGCAGGTCGCCGCGACCGATGACCCGGCCGACATCGGACCCTCCGACGTTGTGCTCTTCACGGTCAAACTGTACGACGTCGATGCTGCGCTGGGGCTGCTGCCGCCGCTCCTGGGACCAGACGCCGTCGTCATCCCCCTTCAAAACGGCGTGGAAGCCGTGTCGCGGCTGTCCGGGGCCGTCGGAGCCGCGCACACCGCCGGGGGCACGACTTACATCACCGCCGTCATCGCGGAACCGGGCGTGATTCGGCACACAGTCATGGACTCGCTCTTTTTCGGCGAGATCGACGGTCGCCGATCGACGCGCCTGGAGCGGTTGCTCGACGCGTGCCAGCACGCCGGCTTTCGCGCGACGCTCAGCGACGACATCAACGTCGACATCTGGACGAAGTTCGTTCGGCTGTCGGTGTTCAGCGGCATCACCACCGTCGCGCGAAGCGCAATCGGCCCGATCGTATCCGACCCGGATCTCTTTGCCTTGTTGAAGGATGCGCTGCACGAGGCGTACGCGGTGGCGCGCGCGAACCGGATCGCGGTGCCACCCGCACTGATCCAGGACGTGGATCGCGCCTATGCCATGATGTCTCCCGACGCGAAGTCATCGATGCTGCACGATCTGGAACGCGGCCGACGGCTCGAGCTCCCATGGTTGAGCGGAGCCGTCGTTCGGCTGGGACAGGAACTCGGCGTGCCGACACCGACCCATCGGTTCATAGCGACCGTGCTCAAACCGTTCGTCAACGGGAGAGCGGCGTGAAACGAGCGATACGCGCCCTGATCGCGCGACCAGGGTTCTCCGTCGTGGTCATCGCGACGCTGGCGATCGGGTTCGGCGTCAACGCCGCGATTTTCAGCATCACGCGCTCGATGCTGCTGAAGCCCCTGCCGTATCGCGATGCCGACCGCCTTGTCCAGGTGTTCGAAGCCAGCCCGTCGGAAGGCCTGATCAATCGGCCGGTGACACCTGCCTCGTACGTCGCCTGGCGCGATCGCGTCGACGCATTCGACCAGACGGCGCCATTCGTGCGTGTCGCCATGAACGTGTCCACGGCGGTGTTTGCGGTACAGGTCGAAGCCTTCCGTGTCGCGCCGTCGTTCTTTTCACTACTCGGGGTCGAACCGGCGATGGGCCGCCTGTTTACCGACGAGGATGCCCGGCCTGGCCGCGATCATGTCGTGGTGCTGAAAGACGGGTTCTGGCGCCGGCGCTTCGGCGGCGATCCGCGCATCGTCGGCCAGTCGATTGACGTCGACGGGACGCCGTGCACCGTCATCGGGATCCTGCCGGTCAGCTTCAAGATTTTCCACATCCTGAACCATGAGCTCGACCTCTTCCGCCCGTTGATCGTCGATTCGAACGAGCACGAGCAGGCCATCAATCTCTGGGCCAGGCTGCGGCCCGGCGCGACGATCCAGCTCGCCCAGGCGCAGCTCGCCACCGTATACGCGACGCTGCCGATGACCGGCCGACGCTGGACCGGCGACGCCGCGCTATACGCCGCGCGCGTCGCGTCGGGCGCGCGGCCGATCGTGCTCGTGCTCGAGTGTGCTGTCGGCCTCGTGTTGTTGATCGGCTGCGCGAACATCGCGAATCTACTGCTCGTCGTCGCCGCCGGCCGGCGCAAGGAACTCGCGGTTCGACTCGCGCTCGGCGCCAACCGATGGCATGTCGTCAAGGATCTGGGGAGCGAGACGCTCCTCCTGACGATCGCCGGCGCCGCTGCGGCGATAGTCCTGTCACGGTGGATCGTCGCGGTGTTGAACGCCGTTGTCAGCTATCAGGACATCAATCGATTCGAACCGTTTCGCGTCGATGGCGTGGTGATTCTGTTTACAACCGCGCTCGCAGCGGCCGTCGCGACGGCGTTTGGCGTGCTGCCGATCGGAACCGCGGACACCGTCAATGTGGTCGACGCGCTGAAGGACTCCGCGCCAGGGACGACCGCCGGCGTTGTCCATCGACGCCTCCGCCAGGCGCTCGTGGTGGGCGAAGTGGCGCTGGCCATTGTCCTTGCCGCCTCAGCGGTGGTCCTGACGCGAAGCGCGTTCGCGCTACATGGAGCCGCGCGCGGCGTGACCGTGGACCGGGTGATGACGGCGCAGGTGGCGCTCAACGACCCGGCTTACACGGATCCACGGCGCCTCGTGCAAGTGGCCGCATCGATTGTTGATCGCCTGCGGGTGTCACCGGGAATCGACGTCGCGACCCTCGTGAACTACCCGCCGCTGGCCACGATTCGCGTCGGCGTTCCCGTGACGGTCGATGGTGAAGCGCCGGCGCCGGAGGGACGCACGCCGGTCGCCCGCTACTTCGTCATCGCCCCGGACTATTTCCACGCCGCCGGCATCCCGCTCGTCCTCGGCCGCGACTTCGGCTCGCGCGACGACGTTGACCATCAGCCGGTTGCCATTGTCAGTGAGCGGTTCGCGCGCCGTTTCTGGAGCACGACTGACGTCATCGGCCGGCGCGTGATGGCGCGGTTCCCGCCAAGCGACG